>Ga0182030_10011048_pt1 | contig 18250 bp, 20 predicted proteins | sample 812S3MmetaG_FD_121299 | JGI IMG/M metagenome (GOLD analysis project Ga0182030, IMG submission 121299) | Permafrost microbial communities from Stordalen Mire, Sweden - 812S3M metaG (Illumina Assembly) | ecosystem: Environmental > Terrestrial > Soil > Wetlands > Permafrost | place: Sweden...
CCCTGGCAGCCCTCGGAGGCCTTCGCTCCGGAGAGGCCAGGGCGCTCGAAATTGGCGACGTGGATCTCGCCGCGCGCCAGCTGACCGTACGCCGAGCGTTCTCGGCCGAGGAGCTGGCCGATCCCAAGGGCCTCGACGAGCGGATGGTGCCGCTGGCGGGACTCCTGGTCGCCATCTTGGAGCGGGCGATGGCGGGAAGGCGTGCGACCGAGCGAGTGGTGGTTAGCCCGCGCGGCCGAACGCTCACCGAGGGCAGGCTGTGGAGCGCCTGGCAAGCCTTGCAGGCGCGGCTCGGCATCGAGCCACGCTGGCACTACCACCAGCTCCGCCACTTCTTCGCGACTGCCGTGTCAGGCGGAGGCGCGAACATCGAGACGGTCCGGCGGCTCCTCGGCCACAAGGACCTCGCTTCCACGTCGCGTTACCTGCATGCGACCGGACGCGACTTGGTGGCGGCAGTCGCTGTACTGCCGGGAGACTGCGGGGAAACGGTCGAGAGTCCTCGTCCCTAGGTTCTTAGGTTCACTTCTCTTTTCTTGGAGCATCGATCTGTCCCGGGACAGCCCGTATCGTCGTTTTTTTGCGGGTTTCTACCCGGCAGCTCCCGGCCTCCCCCTTGCACCGCGGTCTCGATGTGAAACCGGAGCTTGTGCCTCTGAGCCGCGCCGAGGGCGCCATCGTGGTGGTTCGCGGGCGCCGCGTCCTCCTCGACGCACACCTGGCAAGCCTCTACGGCGTGCCGGTGAAGAGCCTGAACCAGTCCGTGAAACGCAACTCGGAGCGCTTTCCCGAGGATTTCATGTTTCAGCTGACGACCGAAGAGACGCCGGGTCGCGGCGTGCATCGGAAGTACCTGCCCTTCGCCTTCACCGAGCTGGGCGTCGCGATGCTTTCGAGCGTGCTGCGCAGTGCGCGCGCGGTGCAGGTGAACATCGAGATCATGCGCGCGTTCGTTCACCTGCGGGACATCCTCTCCGCGAACGCGCAGCTCGCGAAAAAGCTGGATGCGCTCGAGAGGCGCCATGACGCCCAGTTCCGCATCGTCTTTGACGCCATCCGCGAGCTCATGGCCCTCCCCGCGCCCGGGAGGCGCATCGGCTTTCGCCCGGAGCGCTGACGCGGAGACCACGCCCCCGCCTCCCTACGTCGGGAGGTGACCGAGCAGCGCACCGCCGGTGGGTACACGTCGAGTTTCGGCGCTTCGACCGGACCAGCACTGAGTGAGGCCACGAGGGCGGGCATGATGCCGGCACCTCCGGTCGCTAAGAGGGCATCGGCGCCGGCGCGAGCAGCACCAGCCGCAGCGGGCCTCGTCGAGGCCAACATCGACAAGACGGGACGCTCCGTGTCGACGGAGACCCCGGACGAGACCTTCCAGCTCGCCGTTGGAGACATCAATCCCTCCGATGACACGACCGACGCGGGCTACAAGGCCCGCCTATTCAACCTCGGGTTCCCCTGGGACCCGACGGTCGGCGACACCGACGACGAGATGATCATCGCGCTGCAGGACTTCCAGGCGCAGTACTCGCTGAGCATCAGCGGTCAGCTCGACGACGGGACGAAGTCGCAGCTCAGCCAGGTCTACGGAAGCTAGGGAGCTATAGCGTGGCGTAGATGACGGTGGACGGCCCGGACGTTTCCGCGAAGATGACCTGCGCGAAGCCCGCCTCGGCCAGCCACTTGCGGTAGTCGTCGACTCGCCAGGATGCCCCCTCCTTCGAGGCGAGAAGCATTTGGCTGTTGAAGAGGAGCGCGTGCCGCTGTCCGCTGCGGTCATCCTTCGCCACGTAGTCGCTGATCACCAATGTGCCGGTGGAGCTCAGCGCCTTGCGAAACTTGCGGAACGCCGCGAGGTTCCGAGCCGGCGACTCGCCGTGCGCGATGTTCGAATAGATCGCGATGTCGTGGCCGGTGCCAAAGTCCGCCGTGTGGAGATCTCCGTCGACGGTGTGGAAGCGTTTCCCGACGCCAAGCTTGTCCACGAAGGCGCGCGCGATGGCGTTGACCGCCGGCCAGTCGACCTGCGTGGCCTCCGCCAGCCGGTTGGCCTCTAGCAGGACCGCGGAGAAGATGCCCGACCCCCCGCCGACGTCGAGTATCGACACGGCTCCGCGGCGCGCCACGTTGAGCTGCTCCACGACGGCCTGCGCCGCCGGGAGCGCCAGGGGGGCGATGGCCGGGACGAGAATGGTCCAGAAAGGGTTGTCCTTCGCGTCGCTCGGCTGGGCGGTCACGGGAGCACCAGTCTTCAGAGCCTGAGGGAGTTTCGCCCAGTCGGTCATGCCGCGGAGGGCGACACGCGCCAGACCCGTGAGCGACGACGGCTTGCCCTCGACGAGGAACGCGGAGGCGTCCGGCGAGTTGGCGTACTTGCCATCGCCGACGGTGATCACCTCGAGCGCGACGAGCCCGTCCAGCAGCGCACTGGCGGCACGTGGTGAGATCGTCAGCGCTTTGGCCAGCTCGTCGGCCGTCATCGGGCCGGCTTCCAGCCGTGTGAAGACCCCGCTCTCCACGGCCGCCCCGACGAGGGCCGTGGCCTGCGCGCCACCGGTGAGCTGGAGGATCCTTTCGGGCGCGGGACCGAGATCGCGGGGCATGGGAAGTTCCTTTCAGTCGGTGGGAGAGATGGGATCGCGCGCACAGTAGAACATCACGGCGAGGCAGGGAGCGACCGCCCAGCCGCAATCGGACACGAGTCGCCACGTCGTGGTCGTCCAGAAGGACGCGCAGGACGTCGACAGAGGCGTCCTCGACAGCACGAGGAACACACCCATCTCGAGGGTCAACACCGCGGCGACGAGGCGGCGAAGAGCGGCCGCGGTCGCCGAGGGGTGCCGCACGGTCCACGCGAGGAGGGTCGCGCCGGCCGCGATCGCCGCCGGCAGCAGGACCGCCGTGCCCGCCCCGCCGCCGTGGAAGCTCTCGAAGCATGTCGCGACGTAGGCGAGGACGGCGAGCGGCGGCGCCCCGATCAGCGTGAGGATGGTCGCCACGGCGCGGTACCAGGGCAGGCGCGCGAGGGCGGCTCGTCCGCGAACGAGCACGGCGACGACGATCACCTCGCCAGCGCCCCATAGCGGCCAGCACAGCCCGAGAACAGTCGCGACCGCCGTCGGATCCCGCAGGCCGCAATGGTCGCCCTCCATGCCGCCGAGGAAAGCGAGCGCGAGCGCGAAGCCCGCGCCGGGGGCGAGCATCGCCCCGAGCGCGATGACCTCGAGGGCGCGCGCCGTCGGATCGGGAGGCGCTCCGAGCTTGCGCATCAGGGCAGCTCGCAGCGCCATCATCCCCGCGACGGCCGGCGCCCCGACGAAGGGAAAGTAGAGGACTGGCCCCCAGATCCACAGCGAGAGGGTGGACAGGTACAGGGAGCCCGCGAGCACGCTTGCCGCGAGAGCCAGCGACAAGGCTCGTCGGGCCATCGCTCAGCTGCGAACGCCGGTGGTCGTGCTGAGGTCGAGGATCTGGATCCGCTCGACCCAGTCGCCCCATTGATATCCCGTCCAGCGCAGGCGAAAATAGAAGGCGGGGGTCGAGATGACTGGGTTGAAGCTGCCCAGCGCGCCGTAAGGCTCCGCCAAGAGGCTGATGTGCCCCGCAACGCCGAGGCCCGCTCCCTGCCACAACGCCTGCGACCAGATCCCGAGTGCGTACGCGGATCCGTGATGATTGAACACGGTCCACGTGCCCGCCTTCACCGATCCCGACCCGAAGCCGGGCGCGGTCTTCGCGAAGTAACGGACGGTGCTACTGCCCGTCAGGCCGATCTTCACAGTCTGGTCGTTGGGGACGAGTGGCTTCCCATCCCCCGTCGCGCTCGAGTCCTTCTGGTCGTCGGGCAGGTCTCCCCCGCCGGGTAGCTTCCAGTTCTTTGGAAATGTTCCTCCGTAAGGCAAGCGACCGACGAAGCCCTTGTTCGACCTGGGAAGATTGGTGACGGTCTTCAAGAAGTTGCCCCAGCGGAAGTGCGTGTGAAAGCAGTCGTGCACGCAGAAGGGGGCCATCTTGATGAAGGTCTCCTTCGGCCCGATGAGTGGGTCGTAGATCATGCCGGGCGCGAGGTGGAGGTTGTCGAACTCGCCCTGCATGTCGAGCTTCGTGAAGTCCGCCACGTCGACGAGATTCGGGATGTGGGTTTGGGTCTCGCGCTTGATCTTGCCGACGATGGTGCGAAGCTTCTTCGTCGGGTCCACGACCGTCATCCAGTTGGCCCCGCTCGCGTCCCGGTCGTCCTGGTCGATCAGCCCTATCTTGTCGAAAGGGTTGGTGACCACGTAGTCGAACATGTTGCTCCAGATGGGAGTGGGCCCGTGCGTCTCGTTGGCGTCCGTGGTGAGGAGGGGAAGGATCCGCCCGTCCATTTCGGCGTTCTTCATGCCGTTGGCAGGTCGCTTGAGGTGGATGGTCGCCTCGGCGTTCACCATCCCCTGACTGCCGAGGACCATCACCTGCGGGTAGACGCGCCCCGCCCCCAGGACGCCGCCCGGCTCGAAGTCCCCACGCTCCTTGCCGGTGGTGAGGCCGAACACGACGACGACGAAATGGCGCTGGGGGACGGCCGTCACGGTGTTCTCCAGGGTCTTCGCCTCCCCCTGGGCCTCGCCCGCGGCGGCGGGCGAGGCGGTCGTGCTCGGATCCATGTAGTCCGGATCGTTCGATCGGACCGGCGGGGTGGGGAACGCGGAGTCCTTCTCCAGGTCGCTGAGATTGACCTTGAGGACCTTCGGAGTGGGCTCCGGCACCTGCAGCGAGCGGACGATCTCGTAGGCGAAGACGACCGCCATGCTCCAGTCGGTGTTCGCTTCGATCCGCCACCACCCCGAGGTCGAGTCGGGGATGTGACCCTTGTCGAGCTTGAACTTGGCGACGACGTGGTCGACGTCCAGGGGGAGCAACACGGGCGAGTTGGGGCTGAGCGATATGGCGACCCGTTCGACCTCGATGCTGTCGCAGACGGTCATCGTCATGTTGTTCATCGCACGCACGATGGCGGTGAGGTTCGTGATCTTCGCCGGTGCGTTCGGATCGTGCGTCCAGTTCCAGACCGCGCGGTCCGCGTTGCTTCCCTGAGTGCTCGCGACCGGAGCGGTCGGCACGATCGCGTCCGAGGCCCCCAGCTTGGAGCCATAAAGGTCGGCCGGCGAGGCCGCCGTGAAGATCATCGTCTTCTGGAGAAACGCCTTGAGGCCGGGCATGATCCTAGGCCGGCTCCGAGCTGTTCGTCTTCGGCAGGCCGTTGCCGTGTACGACGTCGACCGTGGTGCTGGGGTAGTCGTTGCCGAACGCCTGCGCGTTCGCGCTGTCCGTGCTCTCCAGGTAGTAGAGGTTGTAGTAGTCGCGGGCGTCGGCGCTCGGGGGCTCCGGGTTGATGATGATCTGACGGGCGTAGACGTAGGCGGTCCTGTCGTTCTGGCTCGTCTGGCTCGACGAGCTGGACGTGCTCGCGTCGGACGACGTGGGCAGCTGACCCCACTGGAGGCTGGCCGTCGTCTCCGCCGTGTTCAGGAACATGGTGACGAGCCCGTTCGAGTCCGCGTTGCCCGTTCGTACGATGTTACCGCACGTCAGCCGGTACGGAGCGTACGGCATCCGCTGCCGCTGCGGGTCTTGCACCAGATCTTGAACGCACCTCGCTCGCACGGCGATCGGCGAGCGAACCGGTCGTAAAAGCGGCACGCCATCGTGTCGGGCTTCTTCTTGTAGCTGCGCTCCACGTCCCCGTTGGTCCGTCGCTGGTCTCCGTCCGGCCAGAACGCCGCCTTGCATGCGTCGCCCGGGTCGCCGATGAGGGGACAAGGCCACGTCGCAGGGTCGACCGTCGTCCCGGCCTTGAAGAGGAACATGATCACGCGCCGGTTGGGCGCATCGAGGCCGTTGCGCGTGCCCGGGTCGCCGTGCATGACCGAGTTGGCCAGGAGGAGGATGGGATTGAACTTCCCGCAGCTCTGCGTCGACAGCTTGGGCGTGTCGCCCGGGCCGGCGCTCGCTCCGCCGAGGAAGTCCACAATCTGCATTTGGAACGGCGTCGTGCTCCCGTCCGGGGTGCAGAGCCAGTCCATGTACGCCGCGAAGAGCTTCGCTCGCGTCGCCGTCCCGGCCGCGCCGTCCGCCGAGAGGGGCGGATTGTCCGTCTGGTACTGCTTGACCGCGGCCGTCGTGTCCGGGCCGTACTGTCCGTCGGCCGTATCCGTTTGCGGGTAGTACGATTGGCCCGACTTGTTTTTCAGCGTCTGGAGCATCGACTGGATGGCCCGCGTGCCCCACGTGTCGCCGACGGCCGGCGCCGAGTAGAGCTTCTCCCACAGCGGGGTCTGGCGCGTGAGCAGCGCGTAGATCGCCGTCACGCGCCGGTCGCCGAGCGTCTTGTTCAGCGCGTCGCTGCCCATGGGGTCGCAGTGACCGAACAGCGACGCGGGGCAGCCCTGGTTCGACTGGACGAGCTCCATGAGACCCGACGTGTCCTCGTTCCCCACGAGCTCCGGGCGGAAGTTCGACGACACGAACGACGAGTCGAACGCGAACGCCGGATCGTTGAGCAGCCAGCACGCCACCGGGACGAGCGGATCACGCAGCGTGTTGAACTTGTCGCTCCCGTCGGTGGGAGCGACCTTCCTCGGCGTATCCGGGTAGGGCGCGTGCTGCGCCGCGATGCCGGTAGCGCCCGGCGAATCGGAGTCGTCGACCATTGGCCCTTAGCTCCCGTAAGTCTGGGTGAGCTGCGACTTGGTGGCGTCGTCGAGCTGTCCGCTGACGGTCAGCGAGTACTCGGCTTGGAAGTCTTGGAGGGCGATGACCATCTCGTCGTCCGTGTCGGCGACCGTCGGATCCCAGAGAAACCCCAGGTTGAAGAGGCGCGCCTTGTACCCGGCGTCGGTGGTGTCGTCGGTCGGGTTGATAGAGCCCACGTCGAGCGTGAAGGTCGTGTCCGGGTCCTGCATCGCGATTGACGTCGCCGACTTCTCGATGCTCGCCTCGACGAGGCCCGTCCCGTCGGCGGTGAGCTGGTTGCCGGCGACGGTCACCGCGGCGCCCTTCATCGGCTTCGCGGCGCGGTCGAGCACCTTGATGCGCACCTTCAGCGGAGTGCTGTTGATGCTGAATGGATGCTTGGCCCCCGTCGGCTTGTTCGCGGTAGCCGCCGCCTTGACTTCGGGGATGGTGAGCACGTCGCCCGGCTGGAGCACGTGGGGATCGGGCCGCTGCTGCTGGAGGTCGGCGTTGCCGGGGTCGTTCCACACGACGGTGTAGTCGTCGAAGCCGAAGCGCTGTGCGACGCCGGAGACGTGGTCGGCGTCCTTCACGGCGTAGGTCGTCTCCGGGTGCGGCTCGACATACGGGCACCAGATCTGGCAGTTGCCGGGGTCCAGCCCATTGAGCATCGCGGCCCCGTTCGAGTCGAGCGTCCCGTCGAACGTGGTGCCATCCGGCTTGATGACGCGGTAGGGCCGGTTCGGCACCGGCGTCCCGGTCTGGTCGACGAGGGTCAGGCCGATCCAGCTCTTGGAACTCGCAGCCGGTCGTCGATCATCCGGTCGAGGAGCTCGGGGTACATCTCCTGTTCCTGCACGCCGATGACGTTCGGCTCCCTCGTCTGCATGCGGATCGGAAGGCGCATGGCGGCGGCCCGGTGCTGGACTTCCGTGGATCCGGATCCGCCGTCTCGACCAACTACCCTGTTCGCCGCTCCACCGCCGAGAGCCGTCGCTCGTGGTCGTCGACGCGGTCGCGCAGCGCGCGGTCCTCGCGGAGAAGATCGCGCACCTCACGGACCGCGCCGCCTACGGCCACCAGCTCCGTGGCGAGCCGCACCTCGGTCTCCGTCTGACGACGCTCGACCCGCTCGATGCGGTCGACCAGGTCGGTCCGCAGCTCGTCGAGGCGATCATTGGTCGTGTCGAGGCGCTCGTTCGTCTTGTGGGCCTCGTCGCGGATGCCTTTGAGGATCTCGATCGTCAGGTCGGTGGGCTCCATGGCGTGTCTCCCGGCAGTATGACGCCCGCTGGCAGCAAGAGCGAGGCCAGGAGCGCTGGAGCCGTTTCGTGCGGAATTGCGAAGGGGCGAGGTGTCCTGGACAGAAACGAGGGTGTCCGTGGACGCTCGCCCGCGAGCCGCCCCAACGACCCGAGCGATTCCAGGTCGCAGCCCGACAGCCGCCGCGGCACCCATTCCGAGGGGTAGCCCCTCGTCGTTGATGGACCTCCACCCTACGAGCGTGCCATGGCCGCTCACCCCTACCGCCGTCCCGCCGAGAGGCCGGGACCGGCTCCGGCGGTCCGGACTCGGCCTATCGCGGCGGGGCTTCGCGTCGTGGTCTGCGTGCTCGTCATCGTGCTCAGGTTCGGCCTGCTCTACGCCAGGACCCGCTCGGTGCCCGTAACGTGCCTGGTGCTCGTCGGCATCTTCACGGCCGTGACTGCCTCCAGGCTCTGGCGGCCGGCCTGACGGTGACGACGATCTCGCGCTGCGGCGCGGGCGACCGCTTCACGGTCCCTCGACAGCCGCACGTCGACGCAGACGCCGCGCGACAGCTCGTCGAGCCACTGCCTTCGTGCTCGCTCGAGCCCCTCGATCCTCGCCTGCTGCATCATCTCGTCCTTCACCTCGTCGTAGACCGGGATGCGCGCGGGCGGCGTCGGCATCGTGGCGAGGCTCTTCACCCACTGCTCGTAGGCGACGTGCGCTCGATGAGCTTCCCCTCCAGGATCTGCCTCCGCATCTCGCCGCGGAAGTCCTGCTCGCTCATGCCGCGGCGGCGCACCTCGGCGAGCACGTCCTCTGACGTCTCTCCGTCCGGGGGGCGGCCTACCGCGCGAACCCGATCGTCGGCTTCGGTTCCGCCGGGGGTGCCATGAGCTCGCGGATCGCATCGAAAACGACCCGGAACTTGGCGTCGTATCTCGCCTCGAGCGCGTCGAGCCTCCTTGCCAGCTCGGTGTTCGCGGCCAGCATCTGCCTCAGGCGCACGAAGGTGCGCATGATCTCGATGTTGACCTGCACCGCGCAGGGACTCCGGAGTGCGGTGGAGAGCATCGCGACGCCCTGCTCCGTGAACGCGTAGGGGCGGTGGCGGTTGCCGCCGCGTCCGGGCTTTGAAATCACAAACTGTTACAAACTGTGATTTCAAAGCCTTGGCCTCCGGGGCGGTGAGCTGGAGCATGAAGTCCGCGGGGAAGCGCTGGATGTTGCGCTTAACCGCCTGCACGAGCGCGCGCGTTTCGACCCCGTAAAGGGACGCGAGGTCCGCGTCGAGCATGACGCGATGGTTGCGCACGGAGAAGCGCGGAGCTGGTGCCCGTGGCGAACTTCTTGGACGGCGTTGCGGATGAACTCGCCGTCCGCCTCGACTAGACGTTCGTGTTGTCGACGGCGACGGACGGGAGGCGTCCTCCGTCCCGCCTCCCCAGCACCGCCCGCACCTTGCCCGTGAGCGCGCTCGGCGTCAGCGGCTTCGACAGGAAGTCGACGCCCGAGTCGAGCACGCCGTGCAGCAGGATCGCGTCCTCGGTGTAGCCCGACATGAAGAGCACCTTCATCTCCGGCCGCAGCGTCGTGAGGCGCTCGGCGAGCACCCGCCCGCTCATCCGGGGCAGCACCACGTCGGTTACCAGCAGGTCGATGCGCGCGCCGTGCTGCTCGCAGATGAGCAGCGCCTCGCCGCCGTTGGGCGCGTCGAGCACCACGTAGCCGGCGCGCTGCAGGACGGTCCGGGCGACCAGGCGCACCTGCTCCTCGTCCTCGACCAGCAGGATCGTCTCGCTGCCGCGCTCCGGCACGAGCTCCGGCGTCGCCGTGGAGGGCCGAACCGCGACGCCGCAGAGGCGGGGGAGGTAGACCTTGAACGTCGTCCCGCAGCCCGGCTCGCTGTAGACCCAGATGTAGCCGCCGCTGGCCGCCCGTGGGCATCGCATCGCGTGCGTTGACGGCGAGGTTCATCAGGACCTGCTCGAACTGGCCCGGGTCGACCCGAACGTTCCAGAGCTGGGCCCCGGGCATCACCCGCAGCGTGACGTCGGCGCCGAGGAGGCGGCCGACCATCTTCTCCATCGCGGCGAGGCAGTCGTTCAGGCTCACGACCTTCGTCTCCATCACCTGGCGGCGGCTGAAGGCGAGGAGCTGGCGCGTGATGTCGGCCGCGCGCATCCCGGCCCGGCGGATCTCCTCGATGTCGGCGCGGATCGGCTCCTCGGGCTTCAGGTCGCCCCTGATGAGGTCCGCGTAGCTGAGGATGACCGACAGCACGTTGTTGAAGTCATGCGCGACGCCGCCGGCGAGCCGGCCCACGGCCTCCATCTTCTGCGCGTGGAGGAGCTGCGCCTCCATGGAGAGTGCCGCGCTGACGTCCCGGTGAACGCCGACGTAGCTCGCCACGGCCCCCTCCTCGTCGCGCACCGGTGAGATGGTGGACTGCTGCGTGTAGAGGGTGCCGTCTTTCTTCCTGTTGACGATCTGCCCGCGCCACGTCTTCCCGTCGGCGAGCGTTGCCCACATGGCGCGGTAGAACGCCTCGCCCTGCTCGCCGCTCTTGAGGAACCGCGGGTTCCGGCCGACCGACTCCACGCGCGAGTAGCCCGTCACGCGCTCGAACGCTGGGTTGACGTAGAGGATCGTCCCCTGCGTGTCGGTGACGAGCACCATCTCGTCGGCCTGCTCGATGGCCGTCGTCAGCCGGCGGCGCTCGATGTCGGCCTGCTTGCGGCGCGAGACGTCGCGGAGGTTGCACTGGATGACCTTGCGCTCACCGAAGCGGTAGGCGTGGCTCACGAGCTCCACCGCGATCGTCCCGCCGTCGCGCGTCGCGAGCGAGAGGTCGTCGTATCGGACGACGCCGCCCTTCTGCAGCTCCGCGAACGAGGGCCGCGTGGCGCCGACGTCCCGGAAGGGGCCCGTGTCCCAAAGCGGCCTGCCCAGCAGCTCCTCGATCTCGTAGGCCGAGATCCATCCGAAGCGCCAGCCGGCGCCTAGATTTAGCCGCTCGGACGCCCGTCATGTTCCGGGACGCCCGGGTCCGACGGGTCAGTAGCGACGTGACGCCGAGGACCTCCAGCGGCGGCCGAAGAAAGTTCGTGCGCCTCAATCTGATCGGCCCGCACCCGGCACTACTGGCAGATCGGATTGCCTTCGGTCCAGCAACCGGCGGCGCACTCGAGCAGGACCCCGCCCGGCATGAGGCACTCGCCCAGCTCGCCATAGGCGCACTCGGCATAGTCGCCCTCTGTGCACGCCGATCCGAGCTTCGGCCTCGGTTGCGGACAGCCGGCGGCGGGGTCGTCGCACACCCAGCGAGCGCTCGAAGGATCGCTCGGGAGCGGAACGCAGACGCATCGCCCCGCGGGGTAGGTGCACTCGGCGTCGGCGGTCGAACACGAGCTGCCGCGTGGCACCGCAGCGAGCGACGCCGCGCACGTCGCGTCGTTCGGGGGGGGCGGGCACGTGGCCGAGGGCGATGGCTCGGCGACGACCCAGGTTCCACTCGTGCAGTGCGCCAGGATGTTGCATCGCGCGTCGAGGTTGTCACCGTACTCGCAGGTCAAGCGGAGGTCCGTCGTGCACGCGGCGCCCGCAACGGGCGCATCCGTCGGGCAGAGCGCATCCCCGCTGAGAGTCGGCAGACCCCCGCAAACGAAAGCGTCCGTGGCGGTGTCGCTGCCGGCTCCCGAGTCGTGACTTTCGAAGGCGGTCGCTCCGCCACAGGCCGCGAGTGTCGCGTACGAGGCAAGCACGCACGCATCCACGAGTCGTCTCATCCGCGTGTGAACAGCAACCGCCGTGCCGGTGCCCGGGCCGCGGGGTTTCCGCTGCGTGCAGGCCCCGCCTGCCCGATCCCTGCCGCCGCTTCACCCCCCGCGCGACCCGAGGATCATGGCCCGTGCACGGCTCAGTCGAGGTTTTCGATCTTCCAGAGCCGTGCTCGCGCACCAGCTCGACGAGCGCGACGCCGCCCTGCTCGGCACGTTCGAGACCTTCAAGGCCTATCCGGACATGATCGCCGGACACGCCACACGACATTGCCAGCGGTTTGCGAGCCGTCGCGCCTGCACCTCGCCCGCAAGGACCTGCGCGGGCGCGACGACGCGTTGCTCTTCGTCGCCACGCACGAGCCCAGCGCGCTCGCGTTCAGCTGATGCCCCGAGGGCTAGCCCGCGGTCCGAGAATTCTCCCGCGAATCACCCGCCGCGCGCAGCCCCCCCTTCATCCCTGCGAGCTGCGGCGCCACCCTCTCCATCCCGCGCACGCTCCCGACGGGGTCCTGACCGGACGGCACGACGATCACCATGTCGATCCCCATCGCCGCATACGGCTCCATCTCCTTCAGGAAGTCCCGGCCGTCGCCGCTCGGCGGCGGACCCATGGCGATGATGGTCTTCTGGATCTTCGCGTAGTCGCGACCGACCACCTCGCAGTGCCCGCGGAGGACGTCGAGCTTGCGACTTACTCCGTCAGGTCCGAGCTGCGTGAAGAGGTTGCAGGCGCCGGCGTACTTGGCGACGAGCCGCAGCGTCTTCTTTTCTCCCCCGCCGCCGATGAGGATCGGGGGATGCGGCTTCTGGATCGGGCGCGGCACGCACAGCGTCTCGGCGAGGTGGTAGTGCTTGCCTTGGTACGGGCCGCTCTCGTCGCTCCACATCTGGAGACAGATCTGAAGCGTCTCCTCGAGCCGCTCGTAGCGTTCCGACACCGGCGGGAAGGGCACGCCGAGGCCCTTGTGCTCGCGCTCGTACCACGCGGCGCCGATGCCGAGCTCCGCGCGCCCGCCCGACAGCACGTCGAGCGTCGTCACGATCTTCGCGAGGAGGCCGGGGTGGCGGTAGGTGACGCCGGTGACGAGGACGCCGAGCCGCGCCTTCTTGGTGCGCGCCGCGATGTAGCCGAGCGTCGTGTAGGACTCGAGCATCTCCATCGCCGCGGAGCCCATCATCTCCATCTGGAACCAGTGGTCCATCACGGAGATGTGCGTGACGCCGATGTCCTCCGCCGCCGCCACCATGTCGCCCACGGCCGCGGCAATGGTGGAAGGCGCCCCGGGGACGGTGAAGTTGACGATGTGGATGCCGAGCTCCATGGCAGCGAGCGTACTCCAGTTCGGGCGTATTGCAGCTGGTCCCCCTCGCGCCCACGCGCACGCCCACGCTCACTCCCACGCCCGCGCTCACGCCCGCGCCCACGCGTCAACGCCCACAAACGACAAAATCCGGCCCTCAGCTCCCCCCGCGAACCATCCGGGGAAGCCGAGGGCCGGCCCTTCACTTCTCACCAACCCACTACCCACTACAACCCGCCTGCCACCCGCCCACTACGCCACGAGCAACGACACCGGCTGCGTCCAGTTCCCCTCCCCGGCCTTCGTCACGGGCCGATACCGGAACTGCACCGTCGTGCCGGCCGGTAAGCCGGCGACGGTCGTCTTCGCCTGGAGCGTGACCGGCACGCTCACCCAGGTCTTGCCGCCGTCGGTACTGTATTCCCACTCGTACGAAGAGCGACTCCCGGCCGACGCGGCGACGAGCGTCGCCGTGCCGGTGACCGCTCCGGGCTTCGCAGCGAAGACGCGTGGTGAACGCACCACCGTCTTCTTCACGGCGACCCCGGCGCTCGCGATGGTCGAGGCGCCGGTCTCGACGTTCGCGTCCGCGGTCGTCTGGATGGTCCCTTTCAGCTGCTGCAGCAGCTGAACGAGCGCCGTCCTCTTCTCGTCGCGCGTCACGACCGCCCCCTTCGTCCGCGCCAGGGCCGCCGTCTCGGCGGTCTGGAGATCGGCGATCGCCGCCGAGACGGTCGCGAGCGTGGGGGTGACGGTGGGAAAGGAAGGATTGCCCGTCAGGGCCTTCACGATGCCGTTGGCATACGTGATGAGGCTCTGGACGCGCGTGGGAATCTTGAGGACAACGATGGAACGATGATCGGTCTTTATAACTGTCATGGGGTGTTTCTCTCTGTTGGTTGAATCGGTCGATGGCCTGGATGAAAGTGACGATCTTTGGTGGATGAGGGGTTCTTCGTGTCGATGAGCTCTTCTTTCTCGTCCGCGAGCGGACGTCTGTGGTCGTGGAACGAAGCGCGATGAGTGCAGAACGGACCGCCTTGGTCGGCTAGAGGACCGGTTTGCTCTTCGAATGGACCGCCCTGGTCGTCGGGAGGACCGGTTTGCTCTTCGAATGGACCGTTCAGGTCGTTCGGCGGTCCTCTCGTCGAGCAAGGCGGTCCATTCGTCGAGCTCGGAGGACCTCCCGTCGAGCAAGACGGTCCATTCGTTGGACTCGGCGGTCCTCTCGTCGAGCAAGACGGTCCATTCGTTGGACTCGGCGGTCCTCTCGTCGAGCAAGACGGTCCATTCGTTGGACTCGGAGGACCTCCCGTCGAGCAAGACGGTCCATTCGTCGAGCTCGGAGGACCTCCCGTTGAGCAAGACGGTCCATTCGTCGAGCTCGGAGGACCTCCCGTCGAGCAAGACGGACCATTCGGTGGACTCGGAGGCCCTTTCTCGATCCTCGCCGTCCTCTCAATCAGTACAAGCGCGATCCCCTCGATTTCCGGTCGACCTCCTTGTCGATTTTTCTACGCGGCGCACCGAGCCCGCGGCGGGGGCACCGGCACCTGCGCGGGGGGCGCCGTCGTCCCCATCTGGTTCGCCGCCATCGCCGGGCCCGATGCGAGCACCACCAGCACGAGCATCACCCCCGTGATGCCGAGTCGGCCCAGACGCGCCTTGAACAGCTGGCGCATGCGCCGTAGCCGCATGCGGACCGTCTCCGCGGTGATGCCCAGCTCCGCGGCGATCTCCGGGTACTTCATCCCCGCCTGGACGCAGTCGAGGGTCTCGTCTCCCTTCTCCGGCATCTCTCCGGTGTCGAACTGGGCCTCGAGCTCCCGGACCATGCGCCGCGCATCGAGCACGTCACGACCGCCGACCTCGCGCTCGATCCCGATGCACTGGTCGGGCTCTTCGCACAGACCCTCGCAGTACTTCCTGTCGGTCTTCGCCTTCTTCTTCTCGTCGAGCCGCCAGTTCCGCGTGATGGTCACGCACAGGGCGACCCACTGCTCGAGGTCCGTGGGGAGAGGCTTGTCGCGCAGGTACTCCAGCGTGCGCGTCTGCACTTCGGCGACCCCGTCTTCGAGGTCCTGTTTCTTCACGCCGAAGCTACGCAGCGTGGTCTGGATGGGACGGACGACTTCGGGGTGATGGATCATTTGGATGGTCATGGTCATGGTCGTTCTCTCTTTCGATGGTTCCGTTTCAGACAGCCTTCTCGTCGTGATTGGCGCTCTTCCCGGCGGCGGGCCGCTTCTCCGCCTCCGCCTCCTCCTCCAGATCCGCCCAGCAGTAGGCCGACACGGCGCGCTTCGAGGCGCGGTCGCCGAGCGCGGCGAGGACGCGATGGGCGTTGCGGATCTGGTCCTCGTCCATCGAGAGGGCGAGGCACCGGCGCATCTCGCTCTCGGCGAACTGCCCGAAGGAGATGAGCCCGCGCACGGCGGCGGCGCCGACGGGGCCGGGCGAGTCCAGCAGCGACGCGAGGATCGCGATGGCGTCGAGGTCCCGGGTCCGCGTGATGCGGCGGATGACGTCGACGTACTCGGTGGAGGTGTCGCAGCGGTCGAGGGCGCGGACGAGCTTCTTGAGGTTCTTGGTCATGGTCATGGGCACACGTTTCCTGTCGTGGGGCCGTCGGGCCCCGAGGGTCGGTTCGAGGTGGACTGGCGCCGCGCGTCGCCGGATGCGGCGAGCGTCGTCAGTGAGGCGGGGCGGCGACCGGGCGACCTGCCCGGCGACTCGTCCCTCTCTCTAGGTAGAGGTAGCGAGGGGCCGTTTTGCAGGAAGAAAAATGGCAGCGACGTCGCTTTTTTGGGTCCCCCAATGATTTCGAGGGGCTAGCGGAGGGGCTGCGCTCACGTTTCCACGCAACCCAGGCCCACCGCCGTCCGACAGGGAAGCGACAGGAGACCGATGCCGTCGCTCACTCACGACGCTCTGCTGCAGCTTTTTCGCAACCGTCCCACCCTGGCGCCGGAGCTGCTCCGCGACGCCTTGCACACGCCGGTGCCCGCGTTCGATCACGTGCGCGTCGGCGATGCCACGCTCACGGAGGTCGTCCCGACCGAGTACCGCGCGGACCTCGTCCTGCTCCTCGAAGGCGCGGATGGCTCGACGCGCGCAGCGCTCGTCGTGGAGGCGCAGCTCGGGCGGGACCTGGACAAGCGCTGGTCGTGGCCGGTCTATCTGACCAACCTGCGGGCGCGCTTACGCTGCAACGTCGCGCTGATGGTGGTGACCTCGGACGCGGCGGTTGCAGGGTGGGCCGGGACGCCCATCGACACGGGGCATCCCGGATGGGTGCTCGTGCCCCTCGTGCTCGGACCGCAGGCCGTCCCGGTGGTGCGGGACGCCGCGGACGCGGAGCGGTCGCCCGAGCTGGCCGTGCTGTCGGTCATGCTGCACGGCCACGGAGGAGAAGCGCTCGCGGTCGCCGAGGCGGCACTCGGCGCGGCGCGCGGCCTCGATGAGGAGCGCTCCAAGCTCTATGCGGATCTGGTCCTTGCGTCGGTCGACGAGGCTGCGCGTGCTATTCTGGAGGCACTCATGGCGAGCGGGAATTACGAGTATCAGAGCGATTTTGCGCGGCGCTACGTCGCGCAGGGCAAGGCCGAGGGCATGGCCGAGGGCCGTGCCGAGGGCGAAGCCGCCGGCCGGGCCCACGCGCTCATCGCAGTGCTCGCGGCGCGGGGGCTCGACGTCCCGGACGACGTGCGCGCCCGCATCACGGCGTGCACCGACCTCGCCCGGCTCGACGCCTGGCTCGCCCGCGCGGTGACCGCCTCCTCGGCGGCCGACGTTATCGGCGCGTAGCGAGAGCGACCGCGACGGCGAGCTGCTACCGTGCGCGGCCGTGGAGGGCGTCGCCGACCTCGTACCGCACGCGGAGCTCGCGAAGATCATCGCGCGCGACGCCGGCCTGCGTCAGTCCGTCCTCGGCTGGGCGATGGGCCGCACGCGCCACGCGCAGAACGCGGAGGATCTCTACGCCGACACGCTGACCACGGCGCTCGATACGCGGTACAAGGGCTGGGACCGCGCCAAATACGCCACCGTCGAGGACTTCCTCGGCAGCATCCTCAATGGCCTCGCGCGAAACCGGACACGCTCCTCGTACATGGCCCGCCGCGCGGATCTCGATGAGCAGAACCCGCCTCAGGTCGCGGCGCCCGCGGCCGACCCCGAGGGCCAGCTCCAGATGGCCGCGAGCGAGCGGAAGCGCTCCGAGATGGAGGAGACCCTGCGCGCGCGCCTCGCCGGCAAGCCGTTGCCGCTCGCCGTGCTCGACGGGGCGGCGAAGGGGCTGCGGGGCAACATCGAGCTCGCCCGGGAGATCGGCTGCACGGTCCCCGAGGTCGTGGCGGCCAAGCAGCTCCTGCGCGAGCAGGGACGAATCGTGAAGGCCGAGCGCCCGAGCGAGCGGGGGGCCGCATGACGGACGACGATCGCAAGCCGGGAGCCGGGTGGGACCTGGTCGAGGATCTCATCGCGGAAGAGGAGATCCAGCGTGGCAAGGCGATGCCTGCCGAGGAGCGGCGCGCCGAGATGAAGGCCCGGGGCCTCGATCCGGACCGCGCGGACGCCATCGCGAACGAGGCGCTGGCGAAGCTCGGATACGAGACGACAGCCGCCGAGGCGCCCAAGGTGGTCAGCCTCGCCGCGGAGCGCGAGAAGCGGCGGCCGGCGCGGCCGACGTGGGTGATCGCGCTCGTCGCGGCGGCGGCGCTCGTCGTTCTGGTGGGCGGGGGCGGGGCCGTCGTCGCGGTGAACTGGCCGTCGCCGTCGGCGACGACGTCGGTGCCGCAGGTCCCGACGGCGCCGCCCGGGCCGTCGCCGGAGCAGCTCGCGCAGGAGCAGCGCGCGAAGGCCGACGAGCTGCGCAAGGTGGCCGCGGTGGAGTGCGCGGCCGAGAAGTGGGGCAAGTGCTTCGCGCACCTCGGCGACGCGTCGAAGCTGGATCCGCAGGGCGACGAGGCGCGGGGCGTGCAGCGTCTGCAGAGCAAGGCGAGCCGCGGTCTCGTCCTGGAGCAGCTCGAGGCCAAGGAGGCGCCGGGCAAGCGGGTGCTCCCCCCGGAAGCGAAGGGCATCTTCGTGGCGGGCCTCGCGACGTCGAAGGGTCAGGCGCTGCACGTCGTGTGCGCGCAGGGCGCGGAGCCCTCGCACCTGTGCGACCAGCTCGTCGCGGCCATCACGAAGGGCGGCTGGGTCGTC
>Ga0182030_10011049_pt1 | contig 18249 bp, 17 predicted proteins | sample 812S3MmetaG_FD_121299 | JGI IMG/M metagenome (GOLD analysis project Ga0182030, IMG submission 121299) | Permafrost microbial communities from Stordalen Mire, Sweden - 812S3M metaG (Illumina Assembly) | ecosystem: Environmental > Terrestrial > Soil > Wetlands > Permafrost | place: Sweden...
CGTAATAATCAGGTTTATATAAGACACTCTATGCATGTTCCTCCAAACGTGGAAGCCGTTAGAGACCTCATGCCTGCATTTTTTGATTTATTGAAAGAAGAAAAGGAGGCATCGGTCCGTGTGATCCTCGGACACTTTGTATTTGTTTATATCCATCCATATCCCGATGGTAATGGACGAATCGGACGATTTCTGATGAATGCGATGTTAGCTTCTGGCGGTTATCCCTGGACAGTCGTTCCGCTTAAATTAAGAGACCAATATATGCAAGCGTTAGAGCAGGCCAGTGCGGGAGAGGATATAAAGCCTTTCGCCAAGTTAATCGCCCATCTCGTTCAAAGCGCGATGGAAGGTAAGATGATTGCGGATGATTAGACATCCGGCTTTCTGTATAATATAGTTCTTAAGCCTGCTGTCTATCGCGCATACCAGAATTGGTAACCAGGATAGTTGGTCGTGCTATTGGCGCGAGCTTGGCTGCCTTTAAAGCACCTATCGCTGCCCACGCTCCTGCACTGTTTACTATTCAACATTAGTTCAGGAGCGCTGGTTTACAGCACTCCAGCGCAACCGTGCTGGGCAACTTGCGTGCAGCCCCAGGCAAAACCGGGTAGAACCGACTGTCCAGCTGGGCCAACAGCGAACATCAGAGAGCCTTGCTCACCCCATAATGGTGGTAGCAAGGCTCTCGTCGTTTACAGGCAAATCGGGCCGAACCATTGGCGCGAACTCTCAAAAAATAATCTTCCGGTAAACAAGCCCCGTCCCGCACATCCCTGCTATACTGGCATAGAACAAAACGCAGGTAAAAGTCATGGGACACACAGGAGGAGTGATAGGAATAGACCTCGGGCTACCCGAGGAGATAATAAGAACCATCGTACGGCAGGATATGGCCGAGACGCGGGACGAGATAAAGGGTTACTGTTTAATAATTTTTTTTGTAATTGTTTCTCCATTATACGAATAGGTAGCCATATAGATGCCGATAGGTAAATTACCAATGTATAAAGTTTGGATGTTTGCCCCATTGATGGGTAACTTAAAAATTGTCCTGCCTGTTATGTCGCTTAAACTAAAGATACCATCGGCACTATTGTAAGTAATAATGTTCAATACATCATTGGCAGGGTTAGGTGTTATTTGTATATCTCCGTTAATATAATTTCTAAGATTTGGTATACCTGTTGATATAGAATCGCTGAGGCAACGCACTGAATACCCTTCCCAGGCGAACGGAGTGGATTCCGGGAAGCAACCTGAACCGTCATAAGTCAGATTGCAAAAAAAAGAGCCGGAAATAGGGTCTCCCGTAGAGGTCCAAAAGTAGCCGTACAAACCAAGGTTGCTGAAACTTGCGTCGCCTGGGTTACCGGAGCGGAAACCACCGGGCAACGCTGTAAAACCGGATGAATTATTGGCGCCCGTATTTGGAGCGAGCCACAGACTACTGCTTGACTTCAGAGGGCCTCCCGCTACATTAGTGCCCCCCAAATAATTTATTAGTATGTTCCATTCCGCGAAAGAAGGTACATGCCAACCGGCAGGGCATACCCCGCGCGGGTCGTTTACAACACCCCAATTATAGAGTTTACCGTAAGTGGCATTGTTTGCAGCATTGCCGTTATAATAGCACCAGGCCGGGTTGCTGTTGAGTGCCCATGTTGTGCTATCTTCTATTTCGCTAATTGCAGAGTCATTTCTATAGTGTGCAGTTTGCAGGTTTTGCTGCATCCAACATTGAGTGCCAATTACTATAGTATGGTACATGTTACCATCTACGTCAATCACAGGGCCACATTGAGCGGTTGCAACTAAAATCAACGACGTTGCGTTAAATGTCAGGAACAACCTGAAAAACACGTTAATAATCTTACTCATATTCATGAGCCTGGGTATATGGGATATCAAATGGTACCGCAATCTACTTCTTTTACAGCGGATAAAAAATAATTTCTGCCCGCCTAAAATAATCTTCCGGCAAACGAGCCCGTTTCGCCCCGCTTCTCATATAATGCCATGAACAAATCAACGGTAAACGTGTCTCATGGAAAACATTATAGGTATCATAGGAATCGAAATCGGGCTACTTGAGGAGGTGTTCGGGTCCATCGTCCGGCAGGAGATGACAGAGATGAGAGACGAGATAAAACAAACGCTCATATCTAAACAGGAGCTACTTCTGCAAGAGGAGCGCCTATACACAGATCTAAGGGCACAGAAACCCTTGCGGATGGTACAGCCCAGGCGTATGATTGCATCATTGCACGATTGTAGGAATTTTTGTCGGGAGTTGTATAGGGTTTCCCTGCAAAATTTCACTTCTTCTGTATTTAAAAACAATTATTGTTGGTACTACTACACATCACATAGGTTGGCAACAGAATTTCGTAAACAAGGTCACTCATGGAATTTGATTGATTGGATTGGACAGAAACGCTATATATAATCTGATAAAAATCAGGTACTTAATTTTGATTTTTTCATTAACATCGTACTCCCGCCGAAATTGTATATCTAATATACTCCTCCGTGTATATTATTTTAAAGCATTGCCGTAGTCGGGGGGCTACGTAATGTTTCGCCTGAATGGGAAACTGTTCAGGCGTTTTTATTTATGTTTGTGCAATTAGGATTATCGCAATTATAAACATCTAAGTTGTATGACTCATAAGACTTAGTTGCGGCCTAAAAATATCAGGCCGGGTAAATTTCATCTTCAATCTGCATTTTCGGGATATACCGTATTACTTTCTGATTCACTCCGCGCATTTTCTAAGGGAAGGGGGTCGGTTCGAATCCGATATCCTCCACACAAACGCAGATAAGGGTTTCAGCGTTTTTCGCTGAGGCCCTTTTTTACTTAATGGTCACTGCTTTGGTCAAATATTTTGTTAAACTGGTCATTATTTGGAACCGCTGAAGCTATTATGGGGAATCACGAATATAATGCTATCTGTTTCCACTTAGATGTTACAACATGTAATTTATTTGCTATACTATATTACAACAAAAAGCCATGCGCACAACCCGAATGTAGAACCCTGACAATTTAAGTCTGCATTTTGAATCTTAGTCAAATGCAAAATTGACTTCTCTAAAAGCCTTCCCGGGTAATAACAGGTAATAAATAGATGGAAGCACCGCTTCTGTTTATTTATTACCCGGCCATCGTTGTATCAGATAACAACTAATTTCACATTTAAACAGACTATATGTATACTAAACACAACGCCAGTTCGTAATCTACAATCTTTAATTTGTGAAATACATAGTTTGTTGTAACAAATATTTATTTTCGACGTAAATAACAGAGCAAGTAGCAAAGAGAAGTTTTAGCCTCCCTCCTAAATTAAAACTTCAACCCCTTTTTTGCCGCCGGACCACTGGAATTTATCCCCCCTTTTTATTGAGCCCCCCTTTTATTGTCAAAAAGTTCAGTTTCCGTCTCCCCAGAAAGTTGTTTTTGGTCTATGTTACTTTTTAAAGGGAAAACAATTACGCCTTAAAATGATTAGTTGCATTATAGTGGATGACGACCTGGTTGCATTAAACCTGGTTAAACACTTTGTTACCAATACTGACGGACTAAACCTGCTTCAGGCCTTTACGGACTCTGTTGAGGCAGCTAATTTTATTAGAAAAAACCACGCCATAATTGACCTGATATTTCTGGATGTAGAAATGCCAAATCTTACGGGTATTGAAATGCTCGCCTCTGTCAAAGACTTTCCACCGGTAATATTAATCAGCTCAAAAGAAAAATACGCCATCCAGGCATTTGACCACAGGGTTCTGCATTACCTGCTTAAACCTCTTGAATACAGCAAATTTTTAAAAGCCATTGAACGCGTATTTGTTGAGCGCATGGCTGAAACCAATCAGCTTGATTATTTATTTGTAAAAGAGAATGGATTACTGACTAAGGTAGGCTACAAGGATATCCTGTATTTTGAAGCCCTGGGTGATTACGTAAAAGTACATACCAAAGACAAAGCCCACGTTGTAAACAGCACCATGAAGAGCATTGAGGACAAATTGCGGATGAACCAGCACTTCATACGTGTTCATCGCTCATACCACATCAACCTTACTTACCTCCAGAGTTTTGATTCAGAAATAGCCATTATTTCAAACAAAACCATTCCAATAGGTAGCAAATACCGCTCAGAACTGCAAAATCGCCTGATGGTAATCTGATTCTTTTAAACTTTCTTTTTACCTGTTTGGTCGGTTTATAATACCCCTTCACCGAAAAAAAGCCGCTTCTGTCCTTTCTATCCGTATCCCATAAGAAAAAATATATGGCACGGAAAAAGACATTGATGATAATAGACGACCAGCCCAACACAAGACTGCTACTCTCCCATTTTCTGGGCAACTACTATACTATTATTGAAAAGGCCGGGGCTAAAGAAGCATTAGAAAGCCTGAATGAAGGGCTTAATGCCGACCTGATCATATCAGACATACTTATGCCTGATATGAGCGGAATAGAGTTCCTAACCGTTTATCAGAAACAGTCGCACCTTAAAAGCACTCCTGTAATTGTACTAAGCAGTGTTGAAAACAGTGCCGAAAGATTAAAGTGCTTTAAGTATGGAGCACGCGATTTTGTGATAAAGCCATTTAACCCTGAAGAACTTCATGTAAGAATTAAAAATCTGTTAGCAGCTTAAACAAGGGGTAATATGAAAATAAATTTCTACGCATTTTTCAAAAGAGGGTTTGATTTCACAGTGGCTTTTATAGCACTCTTTTTATTATCGCCCCTGTTGATGATAGTTGCTGCACTGATAAAACTCGAATCGAACGGGCCTGCTATTTACAGGTCGAAAAGAGTTGGCCAGCACTATAAAATATTTGACCTCATCAAGTTCAGGACTATGTGCGAAAAGGCAGATCAGAATACAGACCTTTTGAAAAAGTTAAATCAATACGAGTCTGAAGTTAAAACAACCGAAGAAACCGATGAATGCCCTTTTTGTAAAATGGCCGGCCATACCTGCTCACCCCTGCTGGTAAGCGACATGGGCACCATTTGCGAGAATTTTTACTTTCTGAAAAAAGAGAAAATAAATGCATTTTATAAAATAAAAGACGATCCGCGTGTTACACGCTTAGGCAAATTTCTTCGTAAATCCAGTATCGACGAATTGCCTCAGCTCATCAACATTCTTAAAGGAGATATGTCGTTAATAGGCAACCGACCTTTACCGCTTTATGAGGCTGAAAAACTTACCACTGATTATGCCATTGAAAGGTTCAATTCACCATCTGGCCTAACAGGTTTATGGCAGGTGGTTCAAAGAGGAAAGAACGGGGTAAACGAACTGGGCAGAATTAACCTGGATATTGAATATGCCCGCACCTGGTCGTTAAAAACAGACGTCCTGATTTTTCTTAAAACTTTCCCCGCCCTAATTCAGAAAGAGAACGTATGAAGCATTTAACCCTGATAAGATTTTTAATTGCTGCCATGCTAAGCGTCTGCATTTTCTGGCCGGCCGAAAGCAAAGCATCGGTTACCGATTCTTTAAGCATGGCTGCCGATTCCGGCGGCTTTTTGCCTTTGCCACCACTTGATACACTTATTCTGTGGGCTAAACTGCACAGCCCCCTGGTAAACGAACAGGATGCCCTGATAGCCAAAAACACTGCCGATGCACACCGGATGAAAAAAATATTACTGGATGCCGTAAAGCTGAATTCAGGTTTTCAGTATGGCAACTACGGCGACCCAACTGTAAACAAACTTTCAACCGGTTGGCAATCGGGCCTTTCGGTTCAATTTTCCCTTTACCAGCTTTTCGGATTTAAGGACATGGTTAAAGTTTACAACGGCGAAAAAACTGTATCCATGTATAAAAAGGATGAGGTTGAAATGGACATCGCGCAACTGGTAACCCAGTTGTATAATAATGTACATGGCCAGAAAGCAATTTTAAAAATAAGGAGTGAAGGAAATTATTCAGCCTACACGCATATGAAGATGGCCGAAAAAGAATTTAACGAGGGAAGTGTGGAGGTAGGCGAGTTAAGCCGCGTTACCGAAATATATACCAAGGCACAGGTGGATTATGAGCAGTGTGTAAACGATTTGAAGAATTATTATATGCAGTTACAGATAATTGTAGGAGTGCCGTTTGAGTCATATAAACAGTAGAAACAATGTCATTACTTGAATTTATTCAGCTTGTAATCCGGAACAAAAGATGGGTAGTTTATTTTCCCATCATTGTTGGTATAGGCGTATTTATATTAACCAGGAGCATACCGAAAGAGTATACTTCCGATATGATCATTTATACCGGTATCGCTTCCGGTGCCACTATGGATAACGATTTTGAAGGCAAAATTGATTTCCATGCTGTCAACTCGCGTTTCGATAACCTGATAAATATTATCGGTTCCCGGGAGCTGCGAAAAGACGTATCTATTAAACTGCTTACGTTTATGCTGCATAATCCTGACAAAATGGATACCATGCTGATGAATACCAAAAGCAGCCTGCTTGACGAAGTGCTCGACAAAGATTTTGTTGCCAAATATAAAAAGAAGGACCCCGAAGCCACTGAAGCCAATCTACACCTGGAACTTGACAGCGGTAAAAACAGGGCTGAGGCCTACACGCTGGTTTTCGGCGAAAAGAAAAACCCTTTTAACGTAAAAGTATTGGAAGATATAAAAGCTGAGCGTGAAGGATTCAGCGATATGCTAAAAATAGAATACAGCGCAAACGATCCGCTGCTAACCAAAAAAACACTGGATCTTACAAAAGAATTATTCCTGGACAAATATCAGAGCATGCGGGTAGGCGAGGCCAGTTCGGCCGTGGCTTACTTTAAAGAACAAACAGACCTTTCAAGAAATAAGCTGGGGATTTGTGAAGAAAAACTCAAAGCCTTCCGCAGTGCCAACAGGGTTATTAACTACTACGAGCAAACTAAGTATGTTGCTGATGAGAATGAAGATATAGAAAAGAAAATGTCTGACCTGCAAATGCAGTTAGATGGTTATGTAAACGCATTGCAAAAAGTAGAAGATAAAATTGGCAAAAGATTCCTGATACAACTGCAAAGCGAAAAAATAGTACGCACGCGCGATAGCCTTGCCACAGAATTTACCAGGACCGGCATGGATGCTGTAAAAAACGGTACCCAGCAAGGCTCAAATGCGCAGATTGAAGGCCTCAAAAACGCCCTGAAAGAAAGTATAGACAGGCTATATGCGCTGAATAACACTACTGAAGGTATACCGGGCAAAAAACTGGTTGAGCAATGGCTTGAACTAACCGTGGACAAACAGGAAACAGAATCAAAATTAAAGATACTGCTGGAAAACAAAACCAAGTTCGACAAGGTGTTCGACCAATATGCGCCTATGGGTTCCGAATTAAACAAGCTTGAAAGAGAAGTTGAAACCGCAGAGAAAGAATACCTGAACCTGTTGCATAACCTTAACCAGGCTATTTTACGCGAGCGTAACCTGGAGGTATCAGAAACAGTTGAGGTGATAGACGATGCCGACATGCCAGTGGTGCCTAATCCATCCAAACGGATTATTATGGTTATAGCCAGTGTTCTGGCCTGCGTTATTCTTGCTATAGTAATGCTGATTATAAGGCAATACCTTGATAACAGTCTGGCTTCGCCTATGCGCATGGAAAAACTGATTGGTATTACAGCGGCAACAGCATTTTTAACCCGTGTTGGAAAAAACATTGATGAAAAGGCAATTGACGAAATGGACCAGCGGGCACTGGAGCACTGGCAAATATCGCTCAGAGAAGTATTAGGTGATGAAGAAAACAAATCTGCCCTGATAGTACTGCCTTTTAATTGCGACCGCGGCCAGGTGCAACGCTATGTTGAGAAGATGACAGTTTATCTTCAAACGCTTGGTGTAGAAACAGCGGTTATATCAGCTAAGGATTATACTGAAAGTCAAAACAAACAATGCTTTGTAATTGCAGAAAAAAGCTATCCCGAATTACAATCGAAGGTTGTAATGGAAAATTCAAAGGTTATTTTCTTCTTTTTTGATGCCGCTCAAAAACTGGACGAGTACCAAATGCAGTTGTTGGAAAAATGGAAGAAAACGAAGTTAGTTGCCCGGGGCATTTTATTAAATACTTCCGAGCAGCACATTACCAAATACCTGGGCGAAATACCACGTAAGAGAAGCAAGTTCAGAACTTTTGTCAAAAAGCAAATAACGCGCTATGGAAGCTGATAAAAAACTGAACATTGTTATCTGGGCCTTCCCCAGCTGGCAGGGCGATTATATGAAAAGCACCATTGAGCTTGCCAAAGAACTGGCTTTGCACCACCGGGTTTTATACATTGATTACGCCTATACCATTAAAGATGTTATAGCAGCAAAAACAAACTCAGCAATTCCGGTTAAGCGCATCCTGAACGGCAACCAAAGTATAAAAAACGTATCGCTGGTTAATGGTGGAAATATAACAGTGCTTTCATTGCCACCGGTTCTACCCTTCAACTGGACCACTTCAAAAACCATCTATAGTTTAATTGAAAATATCAATAACAGTATCGTATCTAAACGCATAACACGGGCGCTGAAGGAATTGAATTTTGATGCTGATATTGTAATAAATGCCTTTAACCCGTTTTTTGGCAATGCTATTCCTCAAATCTTTCCGGGGTGCCCGGTTATATATTACTGTTACGATAATATTGCCGCCTCTGCCTGGGCGTCTAAACACGGCGCATGGCTTGAGCAGGAATTTGCAGCCAAAGTAAACGCAGCCATTTTTTCATCAGATGCGTTGAAAGAAAATAAAGGATGGAAGATACCCGGCTATGTAGTTAAAAACGGCGTAGATATCAGGATGTTCAGCAAAACAAACGGCACGGCGGTAATCAACTTATCAGCCAATAGAAACAATAAAGTGATAGGTTATGTTGGAACTATTGATGACCGGCTTGATTTTATGATGCTTGAAAAACTGGCAATCGCCAATCCTCAGTTCGACTTTCATTTTATTGGCAGGGTAATTACCTCTAAAGCCGAATCTTTAAAAGCTTTGCCTAATGTAACCTGCTTTGGTGCGGTAGAACCCGAAAAACTACCCGTCATGATGCAGCATTTTGAGGCCGCCATCATTCCTTTTGTGAAGAACGAATTTACCCGAAATATTTACCCCATGAAAGTGAATGAATACCTTGCTATGGGTATTCCGGTGGTCAGTACCAGCTTTGCCCGGTTTAACGACCTGGCCAATTACCTGGAGATAGCTGATGATGAACATACCTTTTCAGAAAAGCTGAAAGGGGTAATATGCAATAATGACGAAATGAAAAAACAAGCCAGGAAGGCGAAAGCCCATACCAATAGCTGGGAGCAAAAATCTTTAGAGTTCGAAAATATTTTAATGCGTTATGCTGGCTAAAATAAAATCCAAATTAAGCGGTAATATGTTGTTTTCAGTTGGGCACCAGCTGTTAACGGCCGTATATGGCTTTGGGTTATTGATTATCCTGTATCGTGTAGCCAGTAAAGCGGATATAGGCCGCTGGATACTTATTTCCTCGTCAGTTTCGCTAATGGACATGCTGATGCATGGTTTTTTACAAACCCCGGTTATCAGAAAACTCTCTATAGAACAGCCCGGTGTTAAATGGATAAATACCATCGCATCTAATGCCCTGTTTTATGCCCTTTGCATCTGGCTGATAGTTTCTGTTTTAATCTTAACATCCTCTTTACTTTACCACACCCGGTTGCTGCTGGATTTAAGGTGGTATGCGGCACTTGGTTTTTCTATGGCCTTTTATAATGTATCGTGGTGGATAGGCAATGCCCGCTCAAATTTTAAAGCTGTATTGATACAGCGGATAATTTTTAGCGTGGTATCAGTATCCATTATCCTGTATTTTGTTTTATCAAAAACAGGGCTTACCATACCGGGCATTATTCTGGCGCATTTTATTGGCTATTCAATAAGCGCTTTGTGCGCCTTTGTTTTTATAAACAAAATAAGCTTATCGCCAAAACTGATAAACCGGGGTTATCTTAAATTCTTTTTCAACTACGGTAAATTTACCGCCGGCTCAATGATGATGGGAAGCATGCTGCGTAACGCAGATATTTTTATGATTGATGCATTTATGGGCCAGGCAGCCGTAGCAGTTTATGGCACCGCCCAAAAAACTGTTGAAATATTTGAAGTTGCCCTGCGGGGAATTGCCTCGCACTCTCTTCCTGATTTCTGCAAAATAGCCCGGGATAGAAAACTGCTGCTTCAAAAATACATCAGTCTTACTTCACTCATTGTATTCGCAGCTTTACCACTGGGTTTCTTTATGTTCATTTTTTCCGATAAGGTAATTCAACTGTTAAGCGGTTCTAACGCATTCGGCGAAGCATCCATCATTTTAAAAGTCTTTATGGTTTACGTAGTCTTCCTGGTAGTTGACCGGATGACGGGCGTTACGCTTGAAGCAATGGGGCTTGCCCGTTATAACCTGGTTAAAACCATGTTGCTGGTAATAGTAAATATATCCGGTAACGCTGTGGCCCTTTATTTCTTCAGGTCGTTACCGGGGGTTGCTTTTGTAAGCATACTTGCAGCAATAACCGGTATGGTTTCCGGTTGGTATTTTATTCTGCAAAATGCCGGGCTAAGCATAAAACGGCATCACTTAGTTACAGGACTAAATTTTGTAATGAAATGACCCTCTCATCAAAAGATATTATTGCCTCTGCTAAAGCCAACCTGCCTATTCTGATTGCCGGCCTTGGGGTTGCGTTTATTTTTTATGAAGGCGATATACTTGCTCCCATCATTGTTATTGCGCTTGCCTTTGCGCTGCTTGGCATAATTGGCATAGTAAGCGATATCAGGTGGGGTTTTTATTTTTTAATGCTGGCCAGCTTTTTTTCGGTTGGTATTACGCGCTATGCGCCGCTACCACTGGGTTTGCTTATAGATGTTATTCTTGTTGCCATTTTCTTCGTTTATTTTTTAAAAGAGTTCAGAGATATTGATTGGAGCATACTTAAAAACACCGCGTTTTTTGCCGTACTGGGTTGGATGGTTATTAACTGCATGGAAATTTTAAACCCGGAGTCACATTCGTTCGAAGCCTGGTTTTACGCTATGCGGGGGGTATCGCTTTACCTTTTTTTAAGTATGCTTATCGGTTTTCTGTGCCTCACATTCAAAAAAGATTTTAACTGGTTTATCAACTTCTGGTTCATCTGCTCAATAATCGGCACCCTGTGGGGAATGAAACAACTTACCATCGGCCTTGATAAATGGGAAAAAGCGTGGCTTGAAGTACCCGGCAACCTTTCAACGCACATGTTATTTGGCCGTTTAAGAGTATTTTCTTTTTATTCCGATGCCGGCCAGTTTGGAGCATCGCAGGCACATACTTCACTGGTGGCATTTTTGCTTTCGATAAATGAAAAAAGTCGTTTTCGCAAATATTTTTATTGGGTTACGGCAGGCCTTTGCTTAATAGGCATGCTTATTTCCGGTACCCGCGGCGCCATTGCAATTCCCATTGTAGGCTTTTTCACCTATTTCGTTTTAATACGCAATTTTAAAATCATCGTTATGGGCTCCATGTTGTTTATGGGGGCCTTTGGTATTTTAAAATTTACAAGCATCGGGCAAGGCATTTACCAGATAAACCGGATGAGGACCGCGTTAAATCCAAATGATGCTTCTTTTCAGGTGAGACTTGAAAATCAAAAGAAACTACGCGACTATTTAAACCATCACATCCTGGGCGGCGGTATTGGCAGCGCCGGTTATTGGGGCAACCGGTTTAGCCCGGGAACCTTTTTGGCCAACCTGGCGCTCGATAGCTGGTACGTGCGTATTGCAGCCGAAACCGGTTATGTGGGTTTGGTGCTCTACCTGATAGTAATTATAGTTATTGTAGTTACTTGTTTAAAAAACATCCGGGATGCGCCTGATGAAGATACGCGCAATAAGCTGATTGGTATTTTTTGTGGGCTAAGCGGAATACTTGTTGCCAGTTATACCAACCAGGTATTCGGACAAATCCCTACAGCCACTATGGTATATATTTCCATAGTTTTTTTGACAAAACCCATAAAAAACGAACTTAATGAATCCATTGCCTAAGGTTTCAATTATTACGGTAAACTTTAACCAGGCCGAAGTAACCTGCGACATGCTGGAAAGCCTGCGGCAGGTTACCTGGCCTAACGTTGAGGTTTTTGTGGTGGATAACGCATCCCCCAAAAACTGCGATGTCATTAAGGAGAGGTTTCCGGAAGTGCACCTGATAAAAAGCCCTGTTAACTTAGGTTTTGCAGGTGGAAATAATATTGCCATTAAAGAAGCAACCGGCGATTATATCCTGTTACTGAACAACGATACCATTGTGCCTCCCGGTTTTCTGGAGCCTATGCTGGATACTTTTGCCCGTCATCCGGATGCAGGGATAGTAAGCCCCAAAATTATTTTCTACTATAGTGATAACCTGGTGCAATACGCAGGTACCAACCAGATAAACCCCCTTACCTGCCGTGGAGAAACGATAGGCTACATGCAAAAAAACGACCCAAAGTTTGACGTAGAATATCAAACGCATTTATGTCACGGGGCCTGCATGATGATTAGCAGGGCGGCAATTGATAAAATAGGTGTGCTGGATGAAAGCTATTTTATGTTCTATGAAGAGTACGATTACTGTGAAAGAGTAAAAAAAGCCGGTTTCAAAATTTTCTATAACGGGCACTCAAACATTTTACACAAGCAATCCGTATCCATAGGGGTCGATAGTCCTTTTAAATCATATTACATGGCCCGTAACAGGGTTTATTTTTCAAGAAAGAATTATTCAGGACTCAATAAGGTCTCAGCTGTACTATATTATAGTATGGTAGCCTTCCCAAAAAACGTTTTGAAAGAATTGATAAAAGGCAGATATCCAAACAGCATAGCCATTGTAAGGGGTTCATGTTGGAACATATTTAACAAGGTTGAACGAGTATAACACTAGTTTAACCGCCCAAAAAGCCCTTTTGTCGAATATCGAGCCCCTTTACCCCCACCTGGGTCGTAAACTAGGTCATGAATACAATCATGACAACCATCTGTACCCTCTTAGTGGCAATTTTAGCGTTCAATGCGCTATATCTGTTTGTCTTTTCTATAGCGGGCACCTTCCGTCAACGTCCTGAAAGTGGTAAAAAGGCTTCATTAGAACCTATCAAAACACTTGTTTTGTTCCCCGTATATAAAGAGGATGAAGTTATTCTTCAGTCCATCAAAAGCTTTATGCAGCAGAAGTATACCGCCGACCATTTTACGGTAGTAGTTATTGCTGATGAGCTAAAAGAAGAAACGATGGCATTGATGCGCCGTTACGGAGCATCCGTATGCAAACTTCCTGTTTCAGACAAAAGGAATAAAGCGAAGGCCATTAATTACCTTCTTGAACAAAATCCGGGCTCGTATGATAACTGCATTATTATGGATGCAGATAACCTGGTTGATGCCACTTTCTTATCAGCCATGAACGAGCATTTCTTATATGGCGCCAAAGTAGTTCAGGCCAGAAGGGTAGCAAAAAACAGCATCAACAACTTATCGCAGCTTGATACTTACAGCGAAATCATCAATAACCACATATTCAGAAAAGGGCAGCGCCAGCTGGGTTTCTCCAGCAGTCTTATCGGTTCAGGTATGGCTTTCGAATTCGAACTTTTTAAAGATGTAATGAAAGGAATGGATGTTTACTCAGGTTTCGATAAAGAGCTGGAGCTTCGTCTTCTCGAAAGAAAAGTAAAAATAAAATACGCCGAAGACATCCTGGTATATGATGAGAAAGTTGACAACCACCAGGTATTTATTAATCAGCGCCGCCGCTGGGTTTATGCGCAGATTCATTTTCTGAAAGCCAACTTCTTCAACGCCATTTATCAATTAGCAGTAAAGGGAAATTTCGATTACGCCAACAAAGTATTTCAGTTTATACTGCTGCCCCGCGTAATGAGTATCGGGTTTTGCGGGGTATTGCTGGTAGTAACCGCTTTTGTTGATACCAGGTTATTTGCAGCCACATCTGTAATTTCAGTAATGCTGGTTGTTGCGCTGGTAATACCGGTTCAAAATAAATTGCGAAGTGCAGCAGGGCTTGCAGCAATTGCCGACCTGCCAAGGGCATTCGCCAACATGCTGTTTGCCACAGTTACATCAGGTAAGGCTTCGAAAATTTTTTTACACACTCCTCATAATACCAGGTAATCATGCGCATAGGAATTGAAGCACAGAGGATTTTCAGAAAAAAGAAACATGGCATGGACATAGTTGCCCTGGAGCTTATTAAAGCCCTGCAACTGATTGATCAGGCTAATCAATATTTCATTTTCGTAAAAAAGGGTGAAGACAATGCCTGCATCAGCGAAACCGCCAATTTTAAAATAGTAGAAGTTCCCGGCTTGACTTATGCAGACTGGGAACAGGTGTTTCTGCCTATTTATATGCGCAAATACAAAATTGACGTTTTGCATTGCACAAGTAATACCGCTCCCGTGCTCTGCTCCGCTCCTACCATTATTACCCTGCATGACGTTATATTCCTTGAAAAACAAAAACAGGCAGAACCGGTAAGCAACTGGTACCAGGAACTGGGCCGCATCTATCGCAAGTACATAGTTCCTGCTTCTATAAAACAAACCAAACGCATTATCACGGTTTCGCACTACGAAAAGGACAGGATAAGCGATACTTTGAAAATAGGTGGCGAAAAAATAAGTGTGTTGTACAATTCATTCGGCAAACACTTTGAAATACCGGGCGATAAAAACCAGTTGGTTGACATTCGCACCAAATACAATTTACCCGAAGAATATATTTTCTATATAGGCAATACCGATCCTAAAAAGAATATGCCCAATGTATTAAAGGCATATACTAATTATGTTGAGCAAACAGATGCACATCTCCCTTTACTGATTGCCGATGTAAGCGAAAAGAACCTCGATTCGCTTCTAGAGAAACTTGACCTGCAACACCATCGCAAAAACATACAGCTTACCGGCTACATTTATAACTCCGACCTGCCTCTTATTTATGCAGGAGCCAAAGTATTTTTATATCCATCGTTGCGCGAAAGCTTCGGCATTCCGGTTTTGGAATCTATGGCCTGCGGAACACCCGTTATTACATCTAATACTTCAGCCCTTCCTGAAGTAGCAGGCGAGGCCGCCCTACTGGTAAATCCTTCAAACCTGGAGGAGATAACCAAGGCACTTAGCAGTTCTATCAGCAACGAAATTTTGCGGCAACACCTCATCGAAAAAGGGCTTGAACGCATCCGCGCTTTTAGCTGGAATTTATCTGCAGCCAATTTACTAACCATCTACAAAACCATATAAGTATGCAGCTATACTACCAATATCAAAAGCATTTCGAATCATGGTCATCAAGAAAAGCCGAGAAGGGTATACCTGATTACTTCGAGCTCCTCTCCTCGCTGCTCACTAAGCTTACATACCTTATTACCACACCGTTTTATTTGCGCAATGCCGAAACAGGTACCGGCGTTGTATGCCAGGGTAAGCCATCGTTACTGATTCAGGGGCGTTTAAAAATTGCCAGCAATGTTCGCATCTGGTCAACCATCCAGCAAACCCGTTTGTCAGTTTTCAGAGGCGCCGAACTGATAATTGGAAAAGGCACCTATATCAACGGCGCCCGTATCAGTGCAAAACATCATGTTATTATAGGAGCAAATTGCACCATTGCTCCCGAAGTGCTGATTATGGACAGTGATTTTCATGACATGCGCGATCAAACTAAAGAAGGACTATCACAGGCAGTTATTATTGAAGACCACGTTTGGATAGCTACACGGGCCACCATACTAAAGGGCATTACTATCGGGGCACATTCAGTGGTAGGAGCCGGGGCTGTGGTAACTAAAGATGTTCCTCCTTATACCGTAGTTGGTGGTAATCCTGCCCGTATCATAAAACAATTAAACTAAACTTATGTTAGCTGAAATAATTCTGTGGGTTTCAATTCTCGGGTTGATATTTATATATGCCGGCTATGGGCTGGTGGTTGCCGCAATAAATAAATTTAAGCCAACTGTGCGCGATGCCAATGTTGCTGAAAGCGAATTGCCGGAAGTTTCAATTCTGATAGCTGCATTTAACGAGGAAGAAATAATAAAAGAAAAGATAGAGAATACTTTATCTCTTCACTATCCCGATCAAAAGTTAAAACTGTATGTAGTATCGGATGGAAGCACCGATAAGACCAACGAAATTGTTTCTGGTTTCAAAAACGTCACTCTGTTATACCAACCAGCGCGTAAAGGAAAATCTGCAGCCATTAACCGGGCCATGCAATTTATTCAGGAACCCGTTACCGTTTTTACGGATGCCAATGTGATGATTAACAAAGAAGGAATAGTTGCCATTGCCAGGCACTATGCCAATGAAAAAATTGGTGGAGTATCAGGCGAGAAGGTTGTAATGCACGACGAGCGCGCTGCGGCAGCTTCTACCGAAGGTGTTTACTGGAAGTATGAGTCGTTTTTGAAAAAACAGGATGCCAGGCTTTATTCAATCGCCGGAGCAGCGGGAGAAATGTTCTCCATTCGCACCTCATTGTTTGAAATAATACCGGAAGATACATTGCTGGACGACTTTCAAATATCCATGAACATCATCCGCAAAGGTTACCGGGTTATATACGAACCGGCGGCATTTGCCAGCGAAAACCCTTCACTGAATATTGCTGAAGAGTACAAGCGCAAGGTAAGGATAGCCGCAGGCGGCATTCAGATTATTGAGCGCAATACAGATATTTTTAACCCCTTTAACTACGGTATATTTTCTTTCCAATTCCTGATTCACCGGGTAACCAGGTGGACCATTGCGCCTGTTTTTATTGTAACAGCCCTGTTAAGCAACATGTTTCTTATAAATTACAGTAACTTTTATACAATCTTATTCGTATTACAATTGGCGTTCCATTTAGCGGCACTGGCAGGTTGGCAACTGGGCAACCGTCAGATTAAAGTTAAAGCCCTGCATGTTCCGTTCTATTTCGAATTTATGCATTACTGCGTAGTAATGGGCTGGATACGGTATTTTAAAGGGAATCAAAAAGCAACATGGCAAAAAGCGACCAGATTATCTTATAACTAAATAAATAAAACCAATATGTCACAAGCTATTAAACTTAATTACGGCGACAACCAATACCTTTTAAGCGAGCGGATGCAAGCCTTCCCCGCAATGGGCAAATTGTTGAACCGAACCATGGGTTACACCAATATTGGTAACTACGCCCGTGCACAAGTATTCAGTCAACACATCAAGAAAATTGATTTGGCCAAAGCCAATAAGGTTTTGGACCTGGGCTGTGGTTATGGCGAAAACGCCATCATGATGTCAAAGGCATTAGCAAATAAAGATGTTTATGCTTTGGATATTGACCAACGCGCTTTAAGCAGAATAAGGCTTGCAAAAGATAAACTGCATCTTGATAACCTCACTATCCATGAGGGCAAAATAGATACGTTGCCCGTAAAAGATTTAGACCTCATTTATTCGGTAGATGTATTTGAGCACATACCGGCGCCTGAAATGCCTTTTGCCGATGCATTCAAAAAGCTGAAAACAGGCGGACACTTGCTGGTTAAAATCCCGAATAAAGTTCAACGCACTTTCTTCGCACCGAAACACTTCGAAGAACATAACCAATGGGTTGACCATGAACATCCCGGCCAGGTTTACTTTTTGAAGGAACTTGAAGACAGGTTCCGGAAGGAAGGCTTTAAAGTGGTGTATTCGTGCCAGTCAGACGGCATGCTTGCAAGGTTGGCCTGGGAGATAGCCTACTTTATGAAAAAGGGCGGTGCAATAACACAATTAATGGCACTGCCATTCTGCAAACTTTTAGTAAAAATTGACCTGCTTACCCATCCTAATGGATCAAGCAATGGCAATGCCATTACTGTTATAGGACAAAAAGTTTAGTAAATTTTATTCACTAACAAAAGGCAAAAGCCGCATGGTATCGGGGGATACCGGCGGCTGCTTGTCGTTATAACCGGCAGATTGTGCAATTTGCACAACACCTGATGGTATAACTTGATAGAAATTAATGCAAACTGAGTTAACTTGCTTCCGTTATCCCTCCGTAGCAGGTATTTTTCTTAAAATACATGAAATCCGAATTACCCGCGCAAGAGCAAAACGTACAAATTGAGCATTACCTTA
>Ga0182030_10011050_pt1 | contig 18248 bp, 22 predicted proteins | sample 812S3MmetaG_FD_121299 | JGI IMG/M metagenome (GOLD analysis project Ga0182030, IMG submission 121299) | Permafrost microbial communities from Stordalen Mire, Sweden - 812S3M metaG (Illumina Assembly) | ecosystem: Environmental > Terrestrial > Soil > Wetlands > Permafrost | place: Sweden...
CACCAGTCGTTCCAGTCGGGCCGGTTGGGCCTGTGACGGTTGATGCCGCGCCCGCTGCACCCGTCGTCCCGGTCGGGCCAGTGGGGCCGGTGACGGTTGATGCCGCCCCAGTTGCACCAGTCGTTCCAGTCGGGCCTGTGGGGCCGGTGACGGTTGATGCTGCTCCAGTCGCACCAGTCGTTCCAGTCGGGCCGGTTGGGCCTGTGACGGTTGATGCTGCTCCAGTCGCACCAGTCGTTCCAGTCGGGCCGGTTGGGCCTGTGACGGTTGATGCCGCGCCCGCTGCACCCGTCGTCCCGGTCGGGCCAGTGGGGCCGGTGACGGTTGATGCTGCCCCAGTTGCACCAGTCGTTCCCGTTGGGCCTGTGGGGCCGGTGACGGTTGATGCTGCTCCAGTCGCACCAGTCGTTCCAGTCGGGCCTGTCGGGCCGGTGACGGTTGATGCCGCCCCAGTTGCACCAGTCGTTCCAGTCGGGCCTGTGGGGCCGGTGACGGTGGATGCCGCTCCAGTCGCACCAGTCGTTCCAGTTGGGCCTGTTGGGCCGGTGACTGTTGATGCCGCGCCCGTTGCCCCCGTCGTCCCAGTCGGGCCTGTGGGCCCTGTCACGGTGGATGCAGCGCCTGCTGCTCCAGTTGTGCCACTTGGGCCTGTGGGGCCGGTGACGGTTGATGCCGCTCCAGTCGCACCAGTCGTTCCAGTCGGGCCTGTTGGGCCGGTGACGGTGGATGCGGCTCCCGTTGCGCCAGTTGTTCCGGTCGGGCCAGTGGGTCCGGTGACGGTTGAAGCAGCGCCTGTTGCGCCTGCCGTGCCTGTGGGTCCGGTGACAGTCGATGCGGCTCCAGTTGCTCCAGCTGTTCCTGTCGGGCCCGTAGGGCCGGTGACGGTGGATGCCGCGCCGGCTGCCCCAGTCGTTCCAGTCGGACCAGTTGGGCCGGTGACGGTTGATGCAGCTCCAGTGGCGCCCGTTGTGCCTGTCGGACCCGTGGGGCCGGTGACGGTCGAGTCTGCTCCGGCGGCACCAGCGGTCCCGGTCGGGCCAGTGGGGCCAGTGACGGTGGACGCCGCGCCTGTCGTCCCGGCCGGGCCAGTGGGGCCAGTCACGGTCGAAGCAGCTCCGGGGGCGCCCGACAGCCCAGTCGGGCCAGTTGATCCCGTGACGCCGTTCCCACCCGAAGCACCGGTTGGTCCCGGAATGACGGAATTGGCACCTGTTGGTCCCGTCGCACCGACTGTTCCAGTCTGACCCGCACTTCCAGTCGGACCAGGTATCGTTGACGCAGCTCCCGTTGGACCCACATCCCCTTTATCGCCGGTCGGGCCTACACCACCAGTTGGTCCTGGGATATTCGAAGCTGTTCCAGTCGGTCCGGTCGCACCAGCCGTCCCAGCCTGTCCAGAGCTTCCAGTCGGGCCAGGGAGGTTAGATGGCGCCCCAGTCGGCCCTGTCGGTCCGACATCTCCAGAAGATCCAGCCGTACCAGTTGGCCCAGGAACGTTGGATGCGGCACCAGTTGGGCCAGTGTTGCCGGAGGAACCGGTTGGACCTGTACTTCCAGTCGGGCCCGGAATATTCGAAGCAACACCAGTCGGGCCTGTCGCGCCGGCGACACCGGCGTTGCCCGTTGGCCCAGGGACAGTAGAAGCGGCACCGGTTGGTCCGGTAGCCCCATCTGACCCAGGAATATTCGATGCAGCTCCAGTTGGACCCGTAGTGCCGTGATTTCCGTCTTGCCCAGATGCACCAGTGGGTCCAGTCACAGTTGACGCTGCACCGACAGGACCCATCTCGCCTGTAGGGCCAGGGGTGGTAGAAGCTGGTCCCACTTCGCCAGTCGGGCCTTGGATGCCTTGAGGTCCCGCCCAACCACGGCCAGTTGGGCCAGTTGGACCTGTTCCGCCACATCCGGTTGGGCCAGTATGTCCGGTTGCTCCAGGAATAGAAATGGCATTCTGCCCTGGATGACCGGTCGGGCCAGGTATCGCTATAGCATTCCTCCCTGCTGCGCCAGTGGGGCCAGTAGGACCTGTTGCACTTCCACCACTTGCGCCGCGACGCCGTAGCGAATCTGGAAAAGAGAATATACCATCGCGTTGTCGTCGCTGTTCAGTTTGGACCAATTGTAGTTGGTGAATAAGAACCATTTGGAAAACGAAAAGAGTCAGCACAATTGTCGCAATCAACATCATGATGGCTGCATTGGACGGTATCCATGAAGAGACCGTCGACACTGTCGCCGAGGTCATAAAGGATTGAATCGTCGCTTCGTCCAATGGCGGTGGACTCGAAGTCGGTGACGGTGAGTCATCAAGAAAATCTATAGTGTCCACCTCGGGTCCATGGACGGCGCCCGAAGCAGCGCCGGCCAGCCTGGACCAGAGGCCTGACATCTTTCTTCTATTTGGATTGCAAGAATTATCGTTTCCTCACAATTTACCATTTCTGTCTCTCTGTGTATACCAAAACCCTTTGGGATGTCCAAGCGAAAGACGAGCAGCAGTATTCTAGCGGTTTCTCGGCCAGTCAAACGCCAACGAGCCGAAGTTCAAACTCTTTTGTTGGAGCGACGGACAATGAGCCCCAAGGCACGAGAACTTTTGATCAGTATGGAAGAGTCAGAGCCTTCACAACAATGGTTTCGAATATGGCAATTGGGACCGTCTACGCCCTTTCGGCATGTTGGGGATGTTGGCTTTTATGCATCCCGCAGAACACATCCACAAACATTGTTCCCACATATGTGGAAGGACGGATGGGCGCCACAGTCATGTAGCATTTTGCGCAGTGTCCAACCCATAAATGAACATGCGCGTTATCTGTTGAGATTGTATCATCAGATGCATTTCGAAATGCATCGCCCACCACAGGCGGAACCCGAATTGGCTACCGCCTGTTTACTGGCGAAACGCCTTTTGCCACCTATTATCGACATAATTCAATGCTATGCCTATCCGACCTTTGGTGCTATTTGTGAAGAGCTGCACAAGATCTTGTACCTTGCAGTAGAAGACGACAATGATTCATGACGAAAAAGAAGAGGATCCTCCTCGTCAGACGGTTGTTCTTATGGGCGATTCTGTATTGGACAACTTTTACTGGATCGAAGATCCGAAACAATGGCTTCGGCCCGTCCTGCAGCAACGAATGGGACCTGGTTGGGAGTGCATCAACCTAGCTGTCGATCAAATGAGCACGTATGATTTTCTGGAACGGGAGCCAGAGCGAAATCCATGGCGTAATTATGAAGACGCTCGAAAGCGAATCTTCCCAGCTGACTCGCCAGACAGCAAGTACATGGCTTGTCCGAAAGATGGCCGAATTCGATCCGTTCACAATTTGGCGACGCTACGCCACTATCATGGACGACAAATGCGCGCAGTATTGGTGTCAGTAGGAGGAAACGACGTTTTTCTCAACCGCTACACACAAACGGATTTAGCCTGGTCGATCCTTCCCTGGTACAAACGCCTTCGAGCAGACGTCGCACAACAATTCAAGGAACGTTTGATGCCAATCTTTACCGAGCTCACACAGGCAGTGACTCCAAAGACCATGATTATACCGGTGATTGCTTATCATCCGAGTGAGTTATTTTCTCTCAGTGGCATTCAAGGATCGTTAGTAATGGGCCTCCAGAACTACTATCTATCGTCGCTCGTCACACCAATGGTCGCTCAAATGCTCAATCTCGCACATCACTTTCGTTTTCCAGTCATGGATCTAAGTCGAACGTTTGATCGCAAGAATGCTGCACACTATGGAACTGGCGCTCCAGGGAAAACCAACTGTTTGGGCGCCCCGTGGAGCGGAGCTGAACCCAGCAACATGAGCACTAAATTCATTGCCGAATTGGCCCATCATATCATCAAAACACATGATGTGACGGGTCCGTCAAAAGTCTATTTTGGCATTCCGGACGGCGATCGGCTGAGATCGATCCACATTGAAATTAATGATGAACAATACCACGAACGCTACCAATTTGCTCAGATGTCATGCTTTTGCCACGGAAGAGCCGGGTTTCATCAGGAAGTGCCACCGCTAAAATAGGCGGTCTTTTTTCTCTAGGTGGCTTTCATAGCATCTACCGCATGTGGGGATGAAACTCTCGAGGCCTCCGATATGCACTGATGCACCTTCTGTTGTCGGAACGCCGTTCAGCAATCTCAAGTTGCATGTGGCCTTGTGCTTGCATGTCCAGCAAATTGTACGAATCTCCTCAAATTCATCAGCGAGCTCCATCAATCTCCTCGAGGCGGGAAACAAGTGCCGCCTAAAATCCGTTCGCAAACCAAACGCCAGTACGGGCACACCCTTTTTCTTTGTGATGGTATTCAAACGATCAATCACAGCAGGTTCTAAGAACTGGCATTCGTCCACTAGAATGCAATGACATTTTGATAGATCTAAACTGTCAAGTTCGGCAGAGCCATCGCTCTTCTCCTCAATAATGACGTCTGCTTTGCGCCTCAACTCGCATTTGGAATGAATCCAATCGCGGCCATTTCGAGTATCGATGGCTGGTTTGACACAAATCACTTGCTTGCCCTGAGAATGATAGTTGTGAGCGATTGCTAAAAGGTTCATTGACTTGGCCGATGAGACTGTGCCATAGCAGAACTTGAGTTTTTCTGCGGTCATTTTGTGCGTAAACGGGGACTCCTGTTCCGACAGATATTTGTAACGAATTAAATTGAATTCATGCGAACTTTCTGGGTTCTGACGTTGACTGTCATCACGTGTGTTCAGCCGTATCAATGCGATTTTGCGACTTGCCACGAAGACTGCTTGCGAGACAATGCTGAATGCGTAATTTTTGAGGTGGACGACTTTGTGAGCGAAGATTGTCTTAACACGTGCAGACAAATTTGTCTACATTGCGCTCAAGTCCCTCCGGATGAAGTGAAAGAGTTTTGCGGATACCACAAATGCCATCCTCGAGACGATCATTGCTTTGAGACGATGGATTTACATTGTGCGAAAGATAACTAGTAACATGGGAAGCACCCTTTCCACGTGGTCGATCCTAGTTTCCGAGTGTCCCGCGTGCGCTTTCTCTTGTGCCTTCCCAACCACTGTAACGAGATGGCAGCCGCCGCCGCTCCTCGACGTTCCACACGCAAAGCGTCTAAGAGTTATGCGCATGGACCAGTGAAGGAATGTGAGGCCTTTTTGGCACAAGGAGAAGCTAGAGCTTGTTCGAAAGACGCATCCCTGGTTTATAGCGAAGTGTACACTGAAATCCAGCCACATGGGCCACTGGCAGTGACATCCAAACGTTTTTGCAGAGTCCATGCTCCTGGCATTGTGCAAAACTTGATTAAGAACATTGAACGACATCGTCTAGTGTTTGTCGATTCGATCGAACAACCTTCACCAATCGAAACCTTGGAGGGACTTCGTGTCGTAGCGCACAATGCGGACAAGAAAAACTTGATCTTTGCAGATGTCGTTGAAGTCAATGACCCTGATGGCTATACACTTTGCATGACAGACAATGAAGGCAATGAAACATGCGACGATGCGCCTAAAATGGGAAAACTCTTCTCTGATTTCATTCTTCGCCAAATCGACGAAGGCTCGCATGTGGTCCTTGCCATTGAAGCCATGCTGCATCAAGTCTATGATCCAAATAAGACTCTCGGCTGGGTGCCTAACACAACTTCCGAAAAGACGCTCCGCACGCATGCCCAACATACGATTGCCTCCCGTAAAGAAGCCATACAGGAGCATCCGATTCAACTACTCACCTGCCAAGACCAATGGGATTATCGACCCGGCGTCAGACCAGCAGAAACCATTGCAGTTTGCCAAATTGAGATCCGATCCCTGAAGGATGCCAAAGCGCCGGACGAAAAGATCGATTTGCATGGCAGGCATGACTTTACGGGTAAACACATCGCACAAGATGAGGCCAATACAGTGAAAGCCGAGGAAGCAATGATTGAAACCAAAAAGGAAGTTACTCAAAGTCGAATTTTAAAAGCGGTAGACAAACTCGTAGCCGCATGGCGAGAAGAAGATCCGAGCAAGACACCGAAATTAGGCGGCAGGTTTGCAAGTGCGGAAGATGTGATTGGGCAAATGATTCGGCCCAATGCCAAGGAAGGCGTTGCCGAGTACAATAAGCAGCTCAAGACAAAATGCAAATGGGTGGGTGGTCTCGTCAAGACTCATTCCAACATTGATCCCTACCAAGTCTTTCATCTCGCGACAAACGATCCAGAACAATGGATTTGCTTTGATGTGTTAGAGCTGGTGGAGCGCATTGATAAGGGGCATTTCGAAAACCAAGGCTACAAAGTCTTGACACCAGCCCAACGTGAAAAACTGGGCGTGACAAATCCCAACTTTACACCTGAAGAGATTCAAGTGATTCGTCATCACTATAATGCGTTTCACGTATGGGAGACAGTTCGTAAAGAACAAGTCATTACGGCCAACTCTACTGTACTCCAAAGCATTTGGGACGCCATCCACGGCTGGTTGGCGAAACATGACGAAAAGGAGATGAACGAAGGATGGTTGGGTTTTGGTTGGCGTCACCTGAAAAATGCAGCCAAGACTGTCGGGAAATTGGTCGTCGATTGGACTCTGCCAATTGTCAAGTGGATTTGGCAGCATCCTACCGTGGCGACTTTGATTGTGCTTGTTCTCCAGTTCATTCGAATGGCATCATGCGTAATCTTTATGGGACGTAATGCAGGCACTGCTCTTCGGGACTTCATCAAGAGCAGCGGCGTTCTGAACCAAGTTGGCCCAACACTGAAGCTTGTTTACGACACGATTGAAGGACTCTTTACTTGTGGAACTACCGCGGCCAAAGCAGGCACTTTCTTGGTACACTGGGAATTCTGGAGTACCTTGGGAAGTGGGTGGGAGTGCATTCAGAGTCTCGCTACATTCATCAAGGATCTGTTCTTCTGGGCACCATCCTTCGTAGCGAACTTCGCCAAATTCATCCTAAATGGAACTGGCATCATGCGCTTCTTTACTGCTAGTGTGATCCAGGTTGATCAGTGGCGTGGTATCATTCCAAACATTGCCACGTTGAAGCAAGCCATCATTGACCGTAACCTCAATATCGATGCGACAGTGATTGTGCCTCTCCTCACGACACTCATACTGCAGTTCCTACCCGATATCATTGCATTCATTCCCTTTCTTAGTGGAGTGGATGCTTGGCTTAGCAAGTACACGCAAAAGATCTTGGGTGTCAACTTGTCACTGGCATCGTTGGCCGATTTTGCATTGATGTACCCAAGGCGTGTTTTGGCTTTTACCCAAACCTTGGCCTTCTTGATTGATGCTCTCAAGATGGTTTGGAATTGTACAGTTGGACTCGTTATTGGCAATTGCTGTTTTCCTGCGAGCGACAAGGCCGCTGTGCGTCTCGTGTCACAGTCAGAAGCCTTGAAATCGGAAACAGAAGCTAAAGTACAAGCAATAGAAGCCAAACAGGCCGACATAGAGCAAGGCAAAAGTTGGTATCAGTCCCACAGCGAAGAATATTACCTGTTGGACTCGGAGAAATACGCGTTGCGCCAAGCAACAGAAGATCGACAGACGGAGATCGCACGAGAGTTTTCTTACACGTATGCCAACCAAGCTGTGCCACCGAAGCCAGTTCCAGAGTACAGTGCCCTAACCAAATCGTCGTGGGATGCTTCGTTCGATGTATAAAACGTTGTTGGTACCGTAGTTTCTAGTCAAGAATGTATTTTAACTCTGCCAACAGCACACAGATCCAAACTGGCGTCTCGGCGTCCACGTTAGGAATCCAGGGTACTAATGCGCGAACCTTTACATTTTGGTGTTACACAGCGGATTGGGCTGGTGGCAAAGTCTTCAACATTGGAGACACATCTGGTGGCAACACATATGCACAGTTCAGAACGAATGCAACAAACCAGTGGAAATTGTCGTACAACGGCAACGGCCTGATTGTTACTGTTGCCAGTAGCGGAAGTGTGTGGATTCACTTTGCACTGACTTGGGATGGCACGACATCGACCATGTATGCGAACGGGGTCAACGTCGGGACACTCGTGTATGCAATGAACATACCAAGTGCAGCATGTTTACAGTTGGGCTATGGGTCAGTGTCAAGTTATGGCTATTGGAACGGTGCTATCGCTGACTTTCGCGTCTATAATAGTTGTCTCAGTGCGATTGACGTCGGTAGTATCGCAAATTCCACAGGACAAGATGGCGTCAACACGAACCTGCAAGCTCGATATTTTACCACGCAGACATCGATCGGGCTGCCAATGAGCTTGCTGTCAACAACCATGATGAAAAGCTCCCTGAGTACGAGCTCGGCCCCAAGTGCTTCCAACCGAATGTTGCTTGTCATCGTTGCCAATCAACAAGGGACTCAAAGTGATGGTGTCACCGCCTTGTCATGGGGCGGCAAAGCGTTAACCAGTATTGGCAGTATAGAAGTCTGGCAGTCAACGACCAATATAGCGGCAGATCGATTGGAGGGATGGATGCTTTTCGAATCCGACATTGCCGCCGCGTCTGGCTCCTCCTTTTCGATTTCTTGGAGCACGACCCCATCTTCGCCTATTTATGGAGTGATGTGGTTTTCAAATGTCGGCAACCAGTCCACGGGCTCTGTCATTGGCGGAGGATCCAACAACACGACAATCGGTACGACGCAAACACTCTATACTTCAGCATTGACACCTAACCCTGGAGACTTTTGTCTGGTTGCGACGTCAGCTGGCAACGCCGGGACGACACCTGACCCGAACGAGTTTAGCTGTCCGAGTACCGGATGGGCGATCGCCGGAGCTACGAATTCGGCGAACGCTGGCAACAGTTTAGGAATCGGCTATTTCACTGGCTCATCACAACCTCCCGTTTCTACTACGCCAGGCCTCACATGTACCGCCTCCAATCCTTATCGACAGGCCATTTCTTGCGCCCAGTTTCTCAATTCGAACTTTGTGATGGATATGAGCGGCAACGGTTACAATGTGACCGTTACGAGCGGGCCTGCGCCGACCGCTTATAGCAACTCTTTTGCGTATATCTACGATTAACGCTACGATGGCAGCCGTCGCGGATGATGTTGCCTCCGGCTTGGGCGCAATGTCCCTCACGTCATTTGATGAAAAAGAGTTGCTGGAACAAGGCTTTGTCGTGATTGAAAAAGCGGTGACCGAGGACAAGATTCGAAAACTCTTGTACGAGACCCCACTCAAGTCGCGGTCTTCCATCCGCAAAATATTGAGCACGCGCAAAGTGCCAGAAGGAATGGTCGCCGTGCCGCGAAGTAAAGGACGACTGGACCTCCAACTTCCAGATAGTATACCTTGCCTCTTGGAAGGCACGGGCATTCTCGAACAACTTCACAATCTGTTGAACAAGGATCTCAAAGGACAAGTGCCACCACCTCTAAAGACGCAAATTCGGACTCGTAATATCCTCTACACGGCGCCCGGGGCGGTCGATCAGCCGTGGCATACGGATGGAGGCGACGATGAGAAAACAGGAAGCTATTATACAGTCATTGTATCATTGACGAAATCCACTCCCAAATTGGGCACAATCGAACTTCAACCGTTTAGCCATACTGATCCCGAGTCCGAAGAGCCTGCGATCGCGATGAAATTGGACTGCGGCGACGTAATTATTTTTGATGGGCAGATCAACCACCGGGGCACGACCAACCCAAGCCAAAAGAAACGTTTCACCTGGTATGCGGTTCTGTCTCAACAAAACGATCTAAACGTGTTCTAAGCTCTTCCGGTATATAAGATAGTACCTGTGTGATGAGATCGGCAATGCACTCTGGCTCGGATGCCGCCCAGTTGTGTACGAAAAGCGTATTTTGAATGTCCCATCCCAACAAGTGTTCCAGGCAGATGCCCAATATCGATGCCTTTTCTTCCTCGATACGTCGTGTCTCGAAGTCGACCACTGGTTCTACAATTCGTCCATCAAAAGCAGTGCCTAATCCATAATTATCACAGGATTTGCGTTCTTCAGGACACAGGAGAAAGTGGGCCACTTCATGTGTCAGGCTGTGCGCCTCTTCGAGAAGGTGCACGCCGATGGCACGTGTTTGCCCCGAATAAAGGACTTGTTGTTTGACGTCATCGGACAGTGTGACGGTGGGAAAGCTCTTTCTTACCGTCTCGACTGTCTCGGGGGAGAGTGGATCGTCCTTTTCTTGCCACTCGTCTGGCAACGCATTAAAAATACGAATGATCTCTTGCGCAAGCATTTCTCTCCTCATTTCGCGTGTTTGTCTTTCCGCAGTAAAAAAAGATCACAATGTGTTCCGATATATATAATGGGAGGATCGCAAAGCCGAGAGGATTTGGCGTGCAATGCTGCTGAAAAAGTACTGACTTCGATTCTGGAATGTCAGCAAGAAAAAGGAACTGGGTTTGAGCAAGCCTTGAAAGAGATTGAGGCAGGAAGAAAGACATCCCATTGGATGTGGTACATTTGGCCCTCTGTGGCCAGTGTCAGGACGACCAGCAAACCTCATCTCCTGTTACCAGGTCTCCTGGGAGCCCAACTCATGCTGAGACATCCTGTGCTCGGACCTCGATTGATTAAAATCACGACTGCTGCCCTGGCGCATCTCCAGCACGGAACTTCCGTGATGGATCTTCTCGGATCTAAAATTGACGAGTGCAAATTTCACGAAGCGATAGCCATTTTCAAATTCGCGGCCGAAAATGCGCAGCTCAGTCCGGCTGTCTTTCAAAAGGCACTTGATTTTGGCTTTGGTGGCAAACTCCCTTTGACTGTAAACTTTCCATACCGAGCGTGGCTGATTCAACGCATGAATTTTCACACTGGGGAAATGTTGGGCATTTTCTCTGAGGCACATCCAGAGATACGTGGCTATTTCACAAGCGACAAGATACTGTTCAAAACTCGCGGCGACACGTACGAAGACGCGCGCACAGCAATGCAGATCTACTATGTCAAGAGAAAAGACATGCAACTCACGCAATGATTTGTATGATTTCCAAGTCTTCATCCGTCCAATCCATTGCCTTTTTGGCCTTCCGCAAACTGCGCGCTCGTCGTGACCGAAAGTAAAAGTCTATGGCGTTCGGGGCTTGAGCTCGGAGGGTATCAAATGAAATCCATTCATGTTCGACCAGAAACTCCCAATGCTTCATGGATTTCGGCGAGGCTTCCGGTCGAACCCGATGGTTTGAAACTGTCATGTCATCAGAAAAGCTTTCGCTCGAGACAAAAGGACGACCGCCAATGGTGTAGAAGCGGCTTTCGGTGGGCTGTTGATTAAAAACATATTCACGCGTCGCACCCGACAGTACCGGCCAGTCTTCTTCCCCAGCAGCATGAGTTCGGCTTTTGCTGCGCGTCACTGCATAGACTTGAAGATGAGGTAAGCTTTGTAGCGATTTTAGCGTTCCAGGTTGGATGCTACCACAAAAATCCACATTGAATGCCACGATCCGCTGGCTGATGTTAGACTTTTGTAAAAAGTGTTGAAAGCCATGTGGAGTGTATAACACTTGTATGCCTTCCAATGGAGTGTCAAGAATCACCAGTTTTTGATAGATCGCCACTTCCGGTTTCATTTCGGGAATGATGATTGTCGATGGTGAAATTCCAAAGCGTACCAGGGCTTTGGCATTTCTGAGGCGGCCATCCAATGTGAGAATCAGATCCGACTCTTGTCGCCGCGGGATGTGGTAACACAGCTCTGCGAAAGCGTCTGCTCTGAGATCGGCCTCCGCCCGTTCGGGAGGATCTGGAACCGGAATTTCTATTCTGGAGCGCCCTGGCTTGGGATACAGCTCAGTCAGGTCGTCTAACAGATCTGTCGCCGAAATCCACCATTGTGTAGCCGAGTCAAGGTGAGTCGCTAGGAATTGAACTTGTTTCAGGTGGGGATGGGGTGAGATTTGTGCGCTTCCAGGAACAAATTGGTACACGCTTGTAGCGTCCCATTTTGGCATGGCACACTTTGGACCAGACCATTCGAACAATCGATCGCGCAACCGGAATTGCCAGAGAACGCCGCGCAGGATTTGGTTGTTGAGGACTTGGACCAATTCACCCAGAGTTGGTGCGAATGTGGATTCCATTCTGCTCTCGGAGCTCAAAACGCAAAACGAAACGATTTTCACGAAACGAACACTCCAGCAATTATGACGTGACCGTCACGGTGTCTCCTTTGTCGAGGCATACGTTGCCGACAAGTGGAATCTCGCCACAATGAAGCTGCATCTGATCTTTTGGCGTTCGCGCAAAGGATTGCACAATACGTTGTTTCAGCTCCGCCAGCGATTCCATCTCGCGCCACTCCAGCTGCCATCTATATTGTCCCTCTTTAATTGTGATGGAATTCTCCCCATGAGCTGGACCAATATTTTGGACGGCCGGGACGTCGGGGTATATGGGTGCGACGGATCCAATCGCACGTGGCGGGCCCTCGGCGCGTGGTAGTGCGCTCATATGAGACTATCCGATTTGTTCAGACAACATAACGATGTCACGAAACGAGACGGTCGTGGAACAATGGAAACGGCACGCAATGTTCTCGGACAAGATTCCACAATTCATCTTGGATATTGTGGCCTTTGAAAATCAAAATGGCGTCTTTGGAGTCATACGAAAGTTGACTTATGTCAAATGGCTTGTCCTTCCAAGGACATGAAGGATGGGAATGGACTTGCCAAAGTGGTAAATATTGAATTCTTGCGTCCGCTAATCTCCATAGCCGTGCTGCCAGTTGGTTCAACGTGGTGCCAGCTGGACATGTGCATGCATGGAAGGGTTTGTTGTGATAGCTGAGCGCCTGCTCGAACTCTGTCGGTTCTGGCTTGAAATTCAACATTTCACTCAACATGTCTTCGGCCTCGGGGAAGAGCTCGATTTTCCTCCGTCCGCTCCGGCCGTCATCCACCAGGACCGTTTTGATATCATGTCTTAACTTCCTCTGCAGAAAGTCGTAGGCATCGTCGGCTTCTAAAAATAGCTCATCTTCGGCTTCCGTGGCGGAGGGAAAGGGAGTCTCCCATACATATAGAACGGTTCCTGGTTTATGCTTGGCTTGAAACTGCTCTGGGGCCGATCCACAATCGTCATCATTGAGCCGTCTCATCGTATACCAATGTCGCCCTCCTCGCGTTGCATGTTCGACCTGGATCTCTAAACACAGCATTTTGTTGCGGTGAATTGGTGCTTCATTCAGCAGGCGGAATCCTCGGAGCACTGCTACCTTGCCGGCAGACACGGTGGCGGCGGCGGCGGCGGCGGCGGCGGCGGCGGCTGCAGGGTTGGGGCTCCGGCTGCGACTGCGACTTCTGCTTCGACGTCGACTATCATGGCTCTTTTTCTCACCAGGACTGAGACTTCGGCGCCGAGCCATCGGGGAATACCAGTCTGTGGATTCCAGAAGCAGTTTCCGATGAAACAATTTTGAGTCCCAGCCATTAACAATGTGGATCGAGTTGCTCATTGCAATTGTCGCAATCGATGTTACTTTTATTTTCACCACGTGCCCTTGCTGTTCCCCGCCCTTGCTGAAAGTGCAACAAACGGCACTTCAGGACGCGTACGCGTGGTGGACCGGACCTAAAAGTCTACGAAAGAGTGACTAATGACGAAAACTGGTCTAAAAACTCATCGTCTACGATCCTAGGTACAGCTTCGTGTGGCAAATCACATGTGCCTGAACAGTTACTACTCATATCGCGCACAATCAGCATTTGTTGCCGGTTATGCTCAAACTTAAACAGGATCTTCATCTGTGAGCCAGCCATGACATAGGCAGGCGTTACAACTGCAACATGCTTCTCTGCATCGGGTTTGTTGGGGTCGGAATGTGTCCATTGACAGAAACGAAAGACGGTTCCATTCCAAATGAAGCCCATCGTCGAATGTTTGCCAGTGGGTAGCACCGAGTCTAGCCTTGGTTTTGGGGATCTAGATCGAGACCTTGGTTTTGAACTGTTCCCTTTGCGTTCGGGAGAAGATACTCGCATTTCCCGGCGCTCGCGCAGCATTTCGCGCAGTCTTTCCTTACGTTTCTCGCGTATGCCGTACTTTTGAACTAGCTCCGCCGCCTCTGCAATGAGCTTATCGACAGCTAAGTTCATCTTGTTCATGGTCAAATCCGAAAACCAGAGGATGCCTTGCTCGGTTGTCATTCGCTTCTGATTGATCCAGTCAAAACTGTCTGGATCAGTGTCCCAAATCCTAAGCAGAAATGCCTCCAGGGCTGCTTGCTGGTCGTCTGCCATCTGCGTATTTGTTGCTGTTGCTGCTTGAGACTTCATATCCACGGAAACATTTCCATACATTCGAAATGTAGTGCAAGAAAAGAAGATCACGCACAAAATGGCGGAGGACAAGAAAGAGTATGCGCCAAAAACCGTGCAGCAGCACCAGCTGGTTGCGGCAGGCTATGATGCATTTGTATTGATTACACGTATGTTGCCTCTTGCTTTACCCTATCGCAAGGCGATGATGGAAGAACTGGCAAAAGTGGAGGTGGCCATCGAGATAGCAAAGACGACTCTGCGTGGAATTAAGGGTAAACAAGACATTGACGTTGTCCAAATGGGTCGATCCAGACTGGGGCAATACCAAACGCAACTTTTGGCGTTAGTCGAAGTCAACAAGTTGTTTGACTTTTACTTGGGTCGTGTTGGAGCAATTACGATGCGAGTGCGAGATGATGAACTTGCTCATCCGCGTCAACCCGAGGATGCCTCATTGCTGGAAGACCGATTTGCTCTTCAGGATCTCCTCACCAAGGCTCAAACCGCGCATGACAATGTTGCAAACGAGATCGCTCTCACTTGTGCTTGTCGAGATCGAGTCTACACATCTGATTTTGTTACCCGATTTATCGGCTCCAATCTGCGGCCTGGCGACCCAACCAACAAGGTATGGGCCCAAGCTCTAGAAATTCACGCAATGCAAAAACAAGTGCAAAACCCGCAATTGCTGCGATTTGTCAATGCAGAGCCTACTCCAGCGGACGAGCCTGTTTTGGACGAAAAAGCGCGTCAGGCCGAGTGGCGCCAAGTGTTATTCGCTGCCATTCAGAGCCACGACGTTGATCCAGGCGTACTCGGAAGATTGTCGGCTGCAAATGAAGAACAAGGGGACTCCGATTAAGAAGGCGTTTCCCGACTACTAGTCCTATCACGGCAGCTCCATAGCCAATGGACGAGAGCAAATACCCAGTGGCTTACGACAAGGCAAAAGTTGGAACCTACCCCTGGTGGACCCATGCCGGGGGTGGACTCCGCTATGACAAACTGTTAGAATTTCGTGTATGGTTTAGCGTTGGTTCAAAAGCGCATGTCAAGGCCTTTCCAACGGCCGAAGCGGCACTCCGCTATCGTCCGTTAGGATCTGCCTACAATACCCATCGTGTGTGTCTTGTGAGTCAAGACTGGTGGATTTCAGAGGAGCCTGGGGAACCTCGGTATCGCGTCAACAGTTCTCGTGTGACCGAATGGCCCATTGAATATGCAAAATCGAAACCCGATCCGGAGTGGGACAAGTTACCTTTAAGACCGGCAGGAGCACCTGTGCATCAAAAGCCCGCGTATGTTCCTCCAGCTCCACGCGTGCATTAAACTCAGTTGGAGAGCTCTTAATCTGCGCGACATGAATAGGCAACATCATGAAGTTCAAAGACCTGTACGTCTATGCCATTTGGCTGTGTGCAGCCATTTTTGACGTCCCGAACTTTTATTACATATTGAAGGCTCCTCCCGGCGAGTTTTTCGGGCTGGCACCGTTTCAGCAAGGCAATCCCAGTTTTTTGACTCATAGCCGGCCGCTGTGGTTGCTCGGTCACTTGGGAATTGGGCTGTTGCTGCTGTTCATCTCTGGCCGTTATGTGCTCGAACAGAGTCAACAACTAAAAGAGGATCTTGCGCTTTTACACTGCGGTTTTGTCATTTTGGTGTTGTTCAATGCCAATCACTTGCTCTTCTTGACATCCATGTTGGCAACCATTACGAATGTTGGAATTTTGATTTTCCTTACGGCCTTTGTCATTCGCCATAATTGGTTTTGCTATTTCGCTGTACTCAGCTTGGTACCTTTAGCAGGTGCCGGGGCGTTCATTCGTTGGAGTTGCCAGGCTCATGCCTAGCTCTTCCATTTATTGTCACACACCGTACATGTGATGAAAGTTGTGATTGGCTCGTCAGCGCCGCGTGTCTGAATTTGGAAATACGTCACCTTCCGTTGATTGCATCTGCCGCACTGGAATTGATCCGACACATTGGATTGATTCTTAGAAGCTGCCCGGGTTTGTTCAATCAGGCTCCGTGATTGGTTCTGTCGCCACTTTTTCATTCTATCGTTTGCCAAATCAGATTTCTGATCCACAAGAGACTCGGGCTGAATCTTCCCAGTCAGCAATTGGTCTTTGAGCTCATCAGTTTCGTCGGTCAGTTGTTTTAGTAACGCAGTGATGTCGGTCTGATAGGGTTCGCTGACTTTTCGATAACGCATAAATATGGCGGATTCTGTACGAACCGCTAACTCATCGCTGCCCGAAATGGCAGTGAGCAGAATTCGTTGATTTTCGTCACGGACTGGATGTCCAGTCGTTGCTGCTTTGGTAGTCCACGGAATCGACGACATGACTTGCTCGACGGCGCGCATCCACTTCTGCACGATCACAGTGGCAAGATTTTGCACTTCATTGGTTTTGCCAGACTTGCGTAATTTGTTGAGATAGATCCCAAGTTCTGACAATTTGAGGTCCTGCGCTGTAGGTGGTGACAGATTGTTCAATCTTTCCAAAATTCTCAGAGTGTCTGATGGCTCTGCTATGGACTTGTGTAACAGTTTGCGATAGTCTATCAGAGTCTGAGCCGCGTTCATAGCTATGCCCATTTGTGATGCAAGTTTGGACAATTTCATAGAAACGTGAACATCGGTCGACAACAATCATCATCTTCTGCAATGGTCGAACTCGAGGTCACAAATCCCAAATTGCAGCAGTTCCTTGATCACCGATTGGTAGGCAAGACATTCAAGAAGGCATGCAATATCCTGTCTTATGAATTCCTGGCGAAATACAAGGAGCGACGTGATCCCATCAGCAATGACGGCCGCTTCGCAGAGGCTTGCTTTCTCGTCACGGATCTTGTCGATAGTGGTTACCTGAATTGCGACTTTCAGAGTGGTGTTCTTTCGAGACCCGCGCAGGCATTAGCTCAAGCATCCGCGCAAGCATCCGCGCAAGCATCCGCGCAGGCATCCGCGCAAGCATCTCCGGCCAGCCCAGAAGAGAAAAACGAGCTATCGCCGGATGTGGAGTGCTTGTGGCTCGAGTTCATTGTGCCACAGATGGGAGACAAGCCTTTTGCCATTCATGCGGCATGCAATCGAATTGCAAACAGCTACAAGGGATTTCGAAAAGATTTTTCTATTGCAGCTCGAACGCAATGGGCTGAGAATGCACTGGAGCAATTACAGAATTCCGGACGATTGGTCAAGTCTGACTCTAAGATTGGATACCTTGAAGTCATAGAATGAAATAAATGACTCCGACAGCGAGAAGATTGCCTAAAAGTAGCCCGTAGAGAGCAAAGGCCGTGCCGACTATGCTAATGCTCTGCGCCTCGATTTGGGATAAAGTCATTGTGCACATGTGCATCCGTGGCTCATGCGCGGGCTCATGAGCGCGCGTATCGTTCATTGTGCAGAAATGCTTGTTTGGCTAAAGTAAAAATCTCCCAGGTGACTCTTGCAGTGGGTTTTGTGGGCGGTTTTAAATGATTCGAACGGAGCTCTCGCATGGCCAGCCAATTGTCGTTGCGGAGCAAGAATGCTTGCGCATTCTCTGGCGAGCAAGGCGGATTCTTGGTCTCGTCAAAGGTTTTGAGATAGTCCTCGCAATAGCTTTTGACCCCGTCGACTAGATTTTTGGCCATTCGTACGTGTGACGTATGTATTGTCGCGATTGACATGAAACTATCTTTTCTTGGACTTGGACTTGGACTTGGACTTGGATTTGCCCTTTTTGGACTTGCCCTTTTTGGACTTGGTCTTGCCGCCCTTTCCTGTGCGGCTCTTCTTGGTGGGTTTCTTCTTTTTGGGTTTTGCCTTGGACTTTGCCGCAGGGGGCGCGGCCTCTTCCTCCTCCTGATCGTCATCGCCTTCCGCAGAGTAATGCTCGTGGCCCTTGTGCTTGCCATTCAGCACCTTCCATGCTGCAGCACTGGTCAAAGGCTTGGTGCCAAAAAAGTCAAGGAACTCTTGCAG
>Ga0182030_10011053_pt1 | contig 18247 bp, 8 predicted proteins | sample 812S3MmetaG_FD_121299 | JGI IMG/M metagenome (GOLD analysis project Ga0182030, IMG submission 121299) | Permafrost microbial communities from Stordalen Mire, Sweden - 812S3M metaG (Illumina Assembly) | ecosystem: Environmental > Terrestrial > Soil > Wetlands > Permafrost | place: Sweden...
ACGCCTTCCATCAAAAGCGCCTGATCGAAGAGCAGCCACGCAGCGTCTTCTGTCCTCGGGTCATCGGGATGCGCCACGAGTTTTTTGACGATCTCATGATCCGGATTGATTTCGAGAGTCGGTTTGAGGGCGGGCATGTCTTTCTGGCCCATGGCGCGCATCATCTGCTGCATCTGGAGCGATGGTTCTTCCTCATCGGAGACGATGCAGGATGGACTGTCCGCGAGTCGAACCGAAGCACGCACATCTTTGACGCGGTCGCCCAGGACGGCCTTGATTTTATCGAGAAGCGGCTTCAGGGATTCGGTGTTCTCGGGTTCGGATTCATCCTTCAGATCCTCGCTGGTGGAAGTCTTGTTGACGGACTTGAGATCGATGTCGCCGTACTTGTCGATGCCGGAGAAGATGATTTCGTCGAAGTCATCATCGAGGATGAGGACTTCAATGTCTTTTTTCTTGTAGATCTCAAGCAGCGGAGAAGTGCGGAGCAAGGATTCGGCGCCTCCGGTGATGTAGTAGATGCTCTTCTGGCCTTGGTTCATGCGTGATTTCACGTCGGCGAGGCTGGTCAGACCGTCCGCCTTGGTGGACTTGAATCGAACCAGCTCGAGCAGTGTCTCGCGATTGGCGAAGTCGTTGTAGAGGCCTTCCTTAAGCGGGCGGTTGTACTCGGTGATGAACTTCAAGTACTCATCCGGCTGATTGGTCGCGATGGACTTGAGCTCGGAAAGGATCTTTTTGACACTGGCGGTGCGAATGCTGGTGAGAACGCGATTTTGCTGAAGGAGCTCGCGGCTGACATTCAAGGGCAGGTCTTCGCTATCGATGATGCCACGGACAAAGCGAAGGTATTGCGGGAGCAGCTCTTTCGCATCGTCCATGATGAAGACGCGCTTGACATAGAGCTTGACTCCGCCCTTGTAGTCCGACTGATAAAGATCAAGAGGCGCCTTGGCGGGGACATAGAAAAGGGTTGTGTATTCGAGACTGCCTTCGGCCTTGGTGTGGAACCAGAAGAGGGGATCTTCCCATCCACCGGTTACGGACTTATAGAGTTCCTTGTAGTCTTCGTCTTTCAACTCACTCTTGGACCGTCGCCACAGGGCGCTGGCTGCATTGACCTGCTCCGTGGTGCGAACCTTGGTTGACTTCTTCTCTTCGGCGTTCCATTCACTCTTGTCGTAGGTGAGGAAGATGGGGAAAGCAATGTGGTTGGAGTACTTTTTGACGATTTCCTGCAGGCGCCAGCTATTGGCGTACTGCGCGCCTTCTTCGTTGAAGTGCAGCAGGACGGTTGTGCCGGCGACGGAGCGTTCGGCGGGCTCAAGGTCGAAGCCCGCCTTGCCATCGCTGGTCCAGCGCCAAGCTTTATCTTCGCCTGCCTTGCGCGAGACGACTTCGACTTTGTCCGCAACCATGAAGGCGCTGTAGAACCCTACGCCGAACTGTCCGATGAGATTGGAATCCTTCTTGGCGTCACCGGAGAGCTGGGAGAGAAAGTTCTTGGTCCCCGACCGGGCAATGGTTCCGAGATGCGACACCAGGTCTTCCTCGTTCATGCCAATGCCGGTGTCGGCGATGGTGAGAGTCTTGCTCTCTTCGTCGAGGTCAAGATCGATGCGCGGCTCGAAAGGCAGAGACTTATAAGCATCGTCGGTGAGCGTAAGGTGACGGAGCTTGTCGAGTGCGTCAGAAGAGTTGGAGATGAGCTCGCGCAGGAAGATTTCAGGGTGCGAGTAGAGGGAGTGGATGATGAGTTGGAGGAGTTGACTGACTTCGGTCTGAAATTCACGTTTGGACATAGAGTTAGGCACCGTTCTATCTACATCATAAATGGAGATTGTCGGCTGTTCCAAGGGCGTCCGATGTCTAAATGCCTTGAGGAGAAAGCATTGAGCGCAGGCTATCCGCTACAATTCTGGTGTTCGAAATAGTGGTGCTCGTCGGAATGCGGACGGCGGCCATTCAAGGAGCAATCATGCTGCGCCTTCTTTGCGTAACGGGTCTGCTGTGCCTTCCGGTGGGAACGGCATCGGCGACGGCGCAAACATCATCTGCGTCCCCTGCAATGGCAACGCCGGTTTTTCCGACACGAGACGCGCACACGCCGGGTTACGTCGCGGCGACAGACTTACCGGATGGGATGAACGCTCCCCCCGACAAAGATGGGAACTACATTCTGGGGCCAACTCACCATCCGTCCGAAGAGATAACGGCGAACGAACAGATACGGGGGCGCGTGGTGGAGTTCGCGATGACCTCCGCGGACAGCAAATTTTTTCCAGGGATAGCGCGAGAGCCGAAAACATTTGGGGTGCCCGATCCCCAGCATCCGGAGCGGCTACTGGTCACGACCAGCCATCCTGCTTCGTATGCGCGCAGGGTTGCCGTGTATGTGCCCAAGGAGTATGTCGCGGGCACAGCAGCGCCCTTCATGGTGGGCGCGGACGGCCCGGACCTGCTGCTTTTCGCCGCGATTGATCGATTGATCGAGGAGCATCGCCTGCCGGTGATGATTGCCATCTCCATTGGAAACGGCAGCGGGGACGCCCAGGGCAGCGAGCGCGGCCTGGAGTACGACACCATGTCTGGCCGTTACGCGGAATTTGTCGAGGCTGAGGTATTGCCGCTGGTCGAAAAAGAGGCTCACGTAAAGCTGACAAAAGACCCGGACGGGCGCGCAACGACAGGCGGCAGCTCCGGCGGATCGTGCGCGCTCATCATGGCCTGGTATCATCCTGAGCTGTATCACAGGGTTCTGACGTACTCAGGAACATATGTCAATCAGCAGTGGCCCTACGACGACAAGACTCCTCATGGTGCGTGGGAGTTTCACGAACATCTCATCCCAAACCAGTCCGCGAAGCCGCTGAGGATCTGGATGGAAGTGGGAGACCGCGATCTCTTCAATCCAAATGTCATGCGCGACGGCATGCACGACTGGGTGGTCGCGAATGAAGGCATGGCAAGTGTGCTGGCAGCCAAGGGGTATCACTATCAGTTTGTCTTTGCGCGCGATGCGGGGCATGTTGACCGTGCGGTGAGAGAACAGACGCTACCAGAGGCCCTGGAATATGTTTGGCGTGGCTATCCCTTTGAGGCTCATGCGAAGTAATGATGATTAAAACCTCCCTTCTGATTGGAATGCACAGTTGCAGCAAGCGGGAATGAGAGCACCGACCGAGTTAAGGTTTGCCCCAGCCACCGCCGCCGGGAGTTTCGAGCCGGATTCGATCTCCTTCCAAGATGCGTCGACTGAATTTTCCAGGGAGCTCTTCTTCGGTTCCTTCTTTCGAATGCATGAGCCATGCGATGCCGGCCGCTCCTTCTTTACCCCCTTGAAGGCCATACGGTCGAAAGACTCTGCGGTCAGCGAGCAGAGTCACGTCCGCGTCGGTGAGCAGTTCGAGTTCGCGTACCAGTCCATCACCGCCTGTGAATTGTCCTGCCCCGCCTGATCCATCCCGATAGGCGTAGCGAACGACGCGAAATGGATAGGCGTATTCGAGAGCTTCGATAGGCGTGTTCAGGGAGTTAGTCATGTGGGTCTGTACGCCGGAGATGCCGTCACGGGTAGGGCGCGCGCCCATACCGCCGGCAGCCGTTTCATAGTAGGTGAAGGGCTGACCGGAGCGCGGGTCGATGCCGCCGATGGTGAGGTTGCTCATCGTGCCTGCGCTCGCGGCGGGCACACGATGCGGCACCGCCTGTGCGAGAGCGCGGAGCAGCACGTCCACAATGCGCTGAGATGTTTCGACATTGCCACCGGCAACGGCTGCCGGCGGGCGAGCGGCAACGATGCTGCCTTCGTGAGCGGTCAACGTAAGGGGGCGCAAGATGCCCGCAGTCGGCGGGGCGTCTGCCGCGAGGAGACAGCGCAACATGTAGAAGCATGCAGAGAGAGTAATGGCACGCACCGCATTGACGCTTCCTGCTACCTGTGGTGAAGAGCCGGTGAAGTCGACATCGATAGACGAATCGCCTGGATCGAAGCGCATGCGCACAGCAATTCTGCATGGCTGCCCGGTTACGCCATCGCTGTCAAGCCAATCTTCCGCGCAATATTCTCCGGCAGGCATGGTGCTTAACTCAGTGCGAATGAGCTGCTCAGAGTGGTACAGCAATGCTTCAACGAGTTCGGCAAGTATTGGAGCATCGTATTTCTGCATTAACTCTTCTATGCGATGCTGGCCTACGCGACAGGCACCTATCTGCGCTTCAAGATCGCCTTCCCGTTCCTGCGGGGTACGCACGTTGTACAGGAGAATCTGCATGACGTCGCGAATGATTTTGCCGCCGCGCATGATGTGAACAGGAGGAATGCGAATGCCTTCTTGATATATCTCTTTCGCCGGCCCCATGGAGCCGGCGAACATGCCGCCTACGTCAGCGTGATGGGCGCGTGCTGCCACGTAGAATTCAGGCTTCCGCAACGGATCGCGGAAGACAGGCAAGACCATGGTGATGTCGGGAAGGTGGGTTCCACCGGCGTAGGGATCATTGAGAATTGCGATGTCGCCGGGGCCAAGATCCACGGCGTCTACGGTCGCTCGAACGGACATGGGCATGGATCCGAGATGGACCGGCATGTGATCTCCCATGGCAATGACGCGGGCAAGGCTATCAAAGACAGCACAGGAATAATCGCGACGCTCTTTGATGTTGGGCGAGAGAGAGGTGCGTCTCAGGGCTGCGCCCATTTCTTCAGCGATCGAATGAACCATGCTTTGAAAGATTGCAAGTTCTACCGGGTCGCTTATCTTGTTGTTCATTTTGGCTCCTCGGCAATATGGATCAGCAAGTTGCCATAGCCATCGACGAGTGCGCTGCAGCGTGGAGGAAGGATGGTCGCGGATGTGTATTCGGTGATCATAGCCGGTCCCGTTATAGAATCGCCTGGACGAAGGCGATCGCGGTCGTAGACAGTCGAAGCAACGAAGGACTCGTTGAAGAAAATATCGCGGGTTCCAACAATCCCATGGCTCCCGTTGCCGGCCACTCGCTCGACGTAGCGGGGTGAGTAGGGCTCCCCCGGGGCAACCAAGCGCAGCCGTGCGTTGACGATCTGTACGGGCTTATTGCGATGAGAGAAACCGTAACGCTGCTGATGAAGCTCGTGGAACGCCGCCAAGGAATCTTCCGAATGCGCGAGGCGGTACGGGACGTTCAACTCATAGCCCTGACCTCGATAGCGAAGATCGAGCGAGAGCTGGGCTGAGCCCGTGAGGCCTTCTGCTGCGAATTCAGAGCGACCCCGGTGCACCAGTTGATCAAAGACCGGCTCGAGATGTTCGCACCTGTCGGCGGGCAACATGACGGTCTGGGCATAGTCTCGTACTGCATCCGCAAGAAGTATGCCCACCGCGGAGAGTGCGCCGGGATGGCGGGGCACGAGAACTGTAGGAATCCTCAAGGCTCTGGCCAGAGCGCAGGCATGCAGCGGACCGCCTCCGCCAAAGGCGACCAGCGTGAATTCGCGAGGATCGAAGCCGCGTTCGATGGAGATGACGCGGATCGCTTTTTCCATCTCTGCTTCTATGACGCGAAGGATGCCTGCAGCGAAGTGTTCCATGGATGGCAGCACGCCTTGATGGCCGGACATGAGGCGCCGGGTGCGAGCCAGATCAATAGGAACGCTGCCGCCCAGAAAGGTGCTGATGTCGAGCCGGCCCAGCAGAAGGTTGGCATCTGTGACGGTGGGAAGCGCGCCGCGACCAAAGCAGATGGGGCCTGGGTCAGTGCCGGCAGAATCGGGTCCAACGCGCAACATGCCGCCGGCATCGAAGCGGGCAATGGAGCCGCCGCCCGCACCGACGGTATGGATGTCGAGCATGGGAACACTGACGGGGACACCGGCCACGATGGATTCGCGGGTGAGCTGAACGCCGCCGGCAGAGGCGTCGGCGAGAAAGACATCGGTGGAGGTGCCGCCCATATCGCAGCCGATGATTCGATGGAAGCCGGCGCGTTGCGCGATTGCCGTGGCTCCCATGACGCCGCCTGCCGGTCCGGAGAGCACGGTTCGCACAGGCTCTTGCGCAGCCAGCCGCACCGGAACAATGCCGCCTGAGGATTGCATGACGGAGACCCGAGCTTCCTTGCTATGCTCCTGAACACGTTGCTCGAGGCTGAGCAGGTACTGTTCCATGCGGGGCGCGAGGTAGGCATTGACGACGGTCGTCGCGCCGCGTTCATATTCGCGAAATTCCGGCAGAATGCGGTGAGACACAGAGACGGGCAAGCCGAGCGTTTGCAGTGATTGCGCGACGCGCTGCTCAGTTTCAGGATTTGCAAAGGAAAAGAGGAGTGAGATGGCGATGGATTCCGCGCCGCTGGAGCGCGCCTGCTCGATCAGTTGAAGAAGCTCTTGTTCCGAAGGTCTGCATAGGATATCTCCTTCGGCGCTGACACGCTCGGGCACACCAAAGCGAAGCTCCCGCGGCACGATGCAAATGGGGACGGGCGCGAACCAGTCGTAGAGACTGGCGCGGGTTTGGCGCCCGATAGCGATGGTGTCTTCGAAACCCATGGTGGTCACAAAGGCAACGCGCGCGCCTTTGCGCTCAAGCATGGTGTTGGTGCCTACGGTGGTGCCGTGGCGCAGGTCGAGTTGCTCGGATTCGCGCCCCGCGACCATGCGGGTGACTGCATTCCGTACAGCAAGCGAAGGGTCGGCGGGCGTCGAAGAAATCTTGAGCACGCGGATTTCACCGTCCTGGAGCGAGACACAATCCGTGAATGTGCCGCCGGTGTCGATCGCAATGCGCAATGAGAGCCCCTATGGTGTGAGCGGAGAAAGGCAGGTGCTTCACTTCGCTCAGAATGACAGAAATTCTATAGTGCGGGACTTCGTGTTTCGAACGCTAGTGAGTTGCCGGCGCGGCAAAGGATGGTGGCTCGTCTCCGGGACGCGTACCCCACTTTTGATTGGGTGTCGCGGAGAGATCGAAGGCCAGTGTGCCACCTTTGAGCGTGAAACTCTCCGGCAGCCAGGTCTTGGAGCTCGGCTTTCCGTTCACTCGAAATGCTTGAACGTAGGGATGGCCGGGGCCCGCGTCTTTGGCGGTGATATCTATATTCCCTGGGGCGCGATGGATGATAACTCGCGAGAAGATGGGACTGCCGAGAACCAGCTCTGCGCGGCCTGGAATTTCAGGATAGAGACCCATGGAAGCGAAGACGCCCCAGGATGACATCTCTCCCAGGTCGTCGTTGCCGGGGATGCCGCTGGGCTGGTTTATCCAGATCTCATCGAGCACCTGCCGCACCAACTGCTGAGTCTTCCAGGGCTGTCCGGCGAAGTCATAGAGCCAGGGTGTTTCGATGGATGGCTCATTGTTGAGCTCGGCGTGCAATGGTCCGGCCTTGGTCACGGCGGGTTTCCCTGACTCGTCGTAGAAGAAATGATCGAGGCGCGTGACAGCCTTGTCGCGACCGCCCATCTGTTCAAACAATCCAGCCACATTGAAAGGGACCATCCATACGTACTGGGCAGCGCTGCCTTCGACAAACCCGGCGCCTGTGGCCGGCGTGAAGGGCTTTGGCTGGGGATCATTGTCTTCATCGTCGTCATGCTGCAAAGCGGGCCAGCTTCCGTTAGCGTTTCGATTCATGAAGTACCCGCCGTCGGGAGCGGCGTTGGGATTCCAGATGTTTTTCCAATACTGCGCCCGCGCCAGGAATTTCAAACGCGCCGCATCCTCGCCAAGATGGCCGGCCAGCGCGGAAATGCCAAACTCCGCGGACACGTCTTCCAGTGTGTCGGCAGCCGGCCCCCACGCTGGCGCGCCAACGGGGATGTAGTGCAGCGTCAACCACTGGTCGAGACCGGGGCGCTGGCCGACGCATTCCACCGGGCATCCATCATGGCTGAGGTCCTCTTTGGTGGGAACGTCAGCGGCGTGAATCAACGAAGCAAGAGCGGCTTTGGCATCGAAGGCGCGTCCGCCGAACGCATAGATGTCCGCTATGGACGCGGCTGCCGGATCGCCGTTCATGACATGGGTCGCTCCACCGAGGTGAGTCCAGCGGTCCCAGCGCCCACTATCCTGCAGGGACTGGTTGTAGAGACTTTGCGCGATATCACTGCCCTGCTTCGCATCGAGCCATGTGAGCAATTGCAACTGCGATCGGTACACATCCCAGCCTGAGAAGTTTGCATATTGAATGCGCTGCGGCGGGGCGACGCGATGAACCTTGCCGTCCATACCGCGGTACTCGCCGTTGGCATCGCTATAGGTCGTCGGCGTCATGGAAGCGTGATAGAGCGCGGTGGTGAAGACGATGTTCTGCTCGGGCGTACCGCCTTCCGTTTCAATCTTGTTCAGCCGTTCGTTCCACTCGGCTCTTGCATTAGCAGCTACTTTTTCGTAGGTCGTGCCGGCGAGGCTTTCCGCTTCGAGATTCGCCCTGGCGTTGGCTTCACTCACGTAGGAGATGCCAATGCGCGCCCGGACTGCGCCGCCTGTGCCAAAGTCGAGCCAGACTCCAGAGCCGTGGCCGGCTTCTGGAAATCCCTTCGGGCCAAATCCGGCGCCGCCTTCGCTTTCAAGAGCGCCCGGCGTCACGGCCTCGTCCTTCCATGCGCCGGTGGTCTTGATGAGGCGATCAAAGCGGGCTACGAAAAAGAGCGTGTAATAGGAACGCCGATCCTCCGTGCCGATGTATCCGCAGAAATTGCCGCTGGTCACCGAACCTGCGACGGTGCCGGTGCCGGGATCGATCTGAGTCCTGGCGTCGGTGGAACCCACTTCGGAATCGGAAGTTCTCACCAGGATGCGAGCCGGTTTGTCTTCTGGAAATCTGAATGTGGCGACACCCATGCGCGTTGCCGCGGCCAGGCTAACCTCGACACCGTTGGCCAACTTCACGCGGTAGGAGCCTGGCTCCGCTTTCTCATATTCGTGGCGAAATTCTGCCGAGTACATGTGGCGAAAGTCGGAGGAGGGAGACTTCTCGATAGCCTCGGTGATGGGCATAAGAGGCACATCGCCCGATCCGCCTGCGCAGCCCCAGCCTTCCACATTGGTCAGGCTAAAGCCTCGTATGGCGTTGGCGCGATACTCATATCCACCCGGAGCCGCAATCATTCGCTTGGCGTTGACGGGCGTGGCTTCCGGACTGAACTGCACCATACCGAAGGGCATGGCCGCTCCGGGAAATACATTGCCGCCATTCGCCGTCCCGATCAATGGGTTGACGTACGAGGCCCGATCTTGACCGCTGGCAGCCAAGCCGCGAAACGCAGCGATGCAGAGGCAGGCAATTATGAAGAAGCTGGAGGTCGTCGTTTTGCTGGGCACAAGCATATTGGTAGAGTATGCGATCCGACTGACAGGCTGCTGCAGTGGACGTGAAATCGCCGGCAAAGGATGACAGCTTGCGCCGGTCCGAATGCTAAGGATGCGATATGATTCGCTTACGTAAATGGCCTCCAATGAGGGCCGCTCCGACCATTCGCGAGGTGGTATTTTTCTGTGAATCGACGCGCCTTCATTTTGCTTGTCTGCATCGTCCTGCTGTTCGGGCGATCGCGGGCACAGGGTCGGGGGCCCGCAGCGGCGAAAGATAGTTCCGGGCCCATTCAATTTGAAGACATTGCTGAAAAGTCTGGGCTGCATTACGTCACGGCAACGGCAAGCACCGAGAACAAGAATCAACCGCAGACAATGGTTGCGGGAGTGGCGCTGCTCGACTATGACGGGGACGGTTTTCTCGACGTCTACCTGGTCGGCGGGGCCGCTATTCCATCTCTCGTCAAGGATTCGCCTGTCTATTGGAATCGCCTGTTTCACAACAATCGTGACGGCACATTCAGCGATGTAACGCAGAAGGCTGGGCTGGCAGGCGCTGGCTACGGCAGCGGCGTCGCGGTGGGCGACTACGACAACGACGGATGGCCCGACATTTTCCTTGCGAATGTTACCGGCAATCAGCTCTTTCACAACAACGGCAACGGCACCTTTACCGATGTGACCGTGAAGACCGGACTCGGTGGCGCAACACTGGATGGCAAGAAGATGTGGTCCGTCGGCGCTGGATGGTTCGACTACAACAACGATGGCCTGCTCGATCTTTTCGTAGTCAACTACTGCAGTTGGGAAGTGAACAAGGATCCGGTCTGCATGTTGAAGGACGGCGTGCGCGGATTCTGCCATCCCAAGCTTTACGAGCCGCTGCACAATACCCTCTATCGCAACAATGGCGACGGGACGTTCACCGATGTTTCCGAGGAAACGGGAATTGCGCATTCCTTCGGCAAAGGGATGAGCGTCACGTTTGCCGATTACGACGGTGACGGCTATCTGGATGCGTTTGTAGCCAATGACACCACGCCTAATTTCTTGTTTCACAATCTCAAAGGAAGGAAGTTCGAAGAGGTGGGCGTGCAGACAGGTATCGCCTATGCAGCCGACGGCGGGTCTCTCTCGGGCATGGGTGCCGACTTCAAGGATGTGAACAACGACGGGCTGCCGGACATTTGGTATTCCACCGTGGAGCATCAGGAGTTTCCGCTGTTGATGAATACGGGCAAGGGTGACTTCGTCGATATGACGATCGCCAATGGTCTGGCGAAAACTACCGACATGTCCGGTTGGGGATTGGGCATGGTGGACCTCGACAATGATGGCTGGAAGGATCTGTTTGTCGCTCGCTCAAACGTGATGGACAACATCGCGCAAGCCAATCCCGCACGGCGCTATCCTGAGCCCAATACCATTTTTCGAAATCTTGGCCAGGGGAAGTTTCAAGACGTGAGCTCATCGGCTGGACCGGACTTTCAGAAAGAAGCTGCGCATCGCGGCGTGGCTTTCGGAGATCTCGATAACGACGGTCGAGTCGATGCGGTTGTATCTGTGTTGAATGGCGCGGCTAAGGTCCTCCAGAACACTACCCATACCAGCAACCATTGGATTCTGCTGAAGCTCGTTGGAGTCAAGAGCAACCGCATGGGCCTCGGAGCGCAGATCAAGCTCACAGCCCAAGACGGCACGGTGCAATGGAATGAGGCGATCACGGCCGTGGGATACGCTTCTTCGAGTGATCCTCGAGTTCATTTCGGCCTGGGCAGGAATGCAAAGATCAAGGAGATCGAGATTCGCTGGCCCAGCGGCATTCGCCAGGTGCTGCTCAGGCAAACGGCCGACCAGGTTCTCGTCGTGAAAGAGGCCGCCATGTAGCACTGCGGTCCGCACCGGCAAAGAACGCTCAGTAGCTTGTCGAGGTTTCGGACTCAGGCTCGCGACTCAACCGTTCGAAGGTCGCGCGAGCTTTCTCAGCATCTTCTCGCCGCCCCGCACGGGCGTAGGCGCTGCCCAATGCAAAGAACAGTTTTTTTTCTTTCGGAAAAGCCTTTGCGGCAATCTCCAGTTGCGGAATAGCCTTGGCATAATCATTCGTATCCAGCAGCAGGAGGCCTAGCAGGTAGTGGGCGAAAGGCTGAGCGGGATTGAGCTCTACGGCTTGCTGCGCGTAGGGCAACGCCGCGCTCGAATCCACCTTGTACAGGGCAGCCGCGATTTCAAGCCGTGCGGAAGTGTCCTTTGGATTGCGCTCGATCTCGATTTTGAATTCCTCAACCGCCCTGGGAACGTCGTTCGACGCCACCAGGAACAAACCATAAGCGTAGTTAAGCTTTGAAAGGCCGGGCTGGTCCTGAAGGAGCTTTGTATATTCTTCGTTCGCCTCGGCAAATTTCTTCTTGGAGGTAAGACAAGCTGCATTTCCCACGCGCTTCAAGACATCAGAACCAGGGAGCCCAAGTGAAGAAGCATCCACGGGAGCAATGCGCAACACGGCCAGCCCCATGCCTTGCATCGCCTGGTCATCGGCGACGCCCATCTTGCAGAGCGTCCCGAAAGTTGATTGCGCGAGCTTGAACTGGCCAGCCCGCAGGAGCAGAATGCCTTCGTGGTAGACGACGACTTCCTGCAATTGCGGATCGTTCGCCACGCCCAGCGCGCGCCCTTCGCGCAAGTCTTTGAGTGCCGCTGGATCGTTTCCCAATTCAAATTCGCACAGGCCCAGCATCGCGCGCGAGGTTCCATCCGTGGGCGCGAGCGGTACGAGGCGTTCAAAGTCGCGAGCAGCGGCTTCGAATTGATTGCCGTCATATTCGATGGTGCCCAGCGAGAACCATCCGTCGGCCCATTCCGGCCGCAGAGCCAGAGCCTTCTTGTACAAGGCTATGGCCTGGTCAAGCCGGTCTTGATCCCGCGCTGCGGCTGCCTGCGCCGCCAGTTGATCAAAGTTCGCGACGGGCTCGCCCTGCTGGCATGCCGCGCTGCAGAGGAACAGGAGCGCGCTCAAAAAGGATAATGCGACGCGCAGGCCTGCATGAGGGTAAGAGACATGTCCTCTGGCAACGCTACAGGAATGCGTGAGCGGCTTCATGCGTGAATCTCAAGTATGAAGCCGTGGCATTGGCAATGTAAACGGACGTCTATCCGATTCAGCCGCCGAACTGCGTTGAGGCCTCACCTGGCTTCAGAACGTGCGTTCGATGGAACCACCTCGAAAGCAGCTTCCTTGTCAGCGAGAGAGCTTCCCCCCATCCATACCGTGTACTTTGTCGCTTCGATCGTCGACTTGCTCTCGTTGTTGTAGAAGGACAGCTCGTTAAAGCCGAGGTCGAAGCTCACCTGCTGTGACTCGCCTGGTTTGAGAGTGATGCGTCGGAATCCCTCCAGGCTGCGCACCGGCTGCTCCATGCTCGCGCCGCGATTGCCCACATAGCATTGAACCACTTCGGTCGCCTCGCGGCTGCCGGTATTGCTCACGGTCGCTGTCGCTTGCAGAATGGCTGAGGTGCGATTCCCCAAGGCCTGAGAAAGCGGGATGCTGGCCTTCGATACCATAACGTCGCTGTAAGTGAATGTCGAGTAAGTCAGCCCGTGACCGAAGGGAAACAAAGCATCGTTGGCCACGTCGATGTAGCGTGAGAAGAATCGCGAATCGCCTCCGGGCGGCTTAGATAGATCGAGTCCGAGGGGTGGACGGCCGGTTGGGAACTGATTGTAGTAAAGGGGCTCCTGCCCTACTGCGCGCGGGAAGCTCATGGGCAGTTTGCCGGAGGGAGAAACATCCCCGTACAAGACGTCTGCGATGGCATGGCCGGCCTCGGTTCCGGGAAACCATACCTCCATGATCGCGGCAACATGCTTGCTCGCCCAGTTGAGAACCAGAGGCCGGCCAGAAAATACGAGCAGCACAACCGGTTTGCCGGTGGCGGCGACGGCCTCGAGCAACTGCTGCTGATTGCCGGGAAGATCGAGGAAGGCGCGCGAGCCTGCTTCGCCGCTCATCATGCCCGATTCGCCCAGCGCGAGCACCGCGACATCAGACGCTTTGGCGGCATCGACAGCCTCGGCGAAACCGGACTGCGAGGCGCCGTCAATCTCTGTACCTTTGGCATAGACCAGCGTTCCACCCAGCTTCTGTGCGCGCTCTTCCAAACCGGCGCGGACGGTAACGATATCTTTCTCATTGCCTGCTCCACCCCAGGCTCCAACCATTTCTGCTGGGTTCTCAGAGAGCGGCCCGATCAATGCAACTCGCTTAAATGCCGGCGAGAGAGGAAGCAATGGAGAGCCACTTGCGGACTTCTCATTCTGAAGCAGTACGAACGATTCTTCGGCGGCCTTGCGAACCAGGGGTCTGTGTTCGGCGACTGCTGACGTTACCTCGGGCGCCTCGGCATAGGGATGCTCGAAGAGGCCGGTGGCAAACTTGACGCGAAGCACGCGCCGCACAGCTTCATCGATCACGCTCATCGGAACCTGGCCCGAACGGATGAGCCGCGGGAGCTGCGTGTCATAGAAGTGAGACATCATGTCGACATCCACGCCTGCGGTAATCGCCTTGCGCGTGGCCGTGGCGGGGTCGAGCGCGATGCCGTGGTTGGTCAGCTCCATCACCGCGGTGTAATCGCTGACGACGAATCCGTTGAAGCCCCACTCCTTGCGCAGGACTTCTCCGAGCAGAAACGGGTTCGCGCTCGCCGGCACTCCATTGAGCGCGTTGAAAGCGCTCATGATGGTGGCAGCTCCGGCCTCGACGGCGGCCTTGTAGGGGGGCAGGTATACCTGACGCAGGCGGCTTTCCGACATATCCGTGGTGAAGTATTCGCGACCCGCTTCGGCCGCGCCATAGCCAGCGAAATGCTTCACCGACGCAGCGACCGCACCAGGCTTGGAGAGATCATCGCCCTGGTAGCCACGGATGTAGGCACGGGCCATGGCCGCACCGAGATAGGCGTCTTCGCCGGCGCCTTCCGCGGTGCGGCCCCAGCGCGCGTCCCTGCTGATGTCTACCATGGGCGAATAAAACCAGCGGACACCCGCGGTGGTCGCCTCTTCCGCGGAGATATGCCCGAGGTTCACGACGAGATCGGGATCGAAGCTTGCTGCCAGGCCGAGCGGAATAGGGTAGACGGTCCTGAAACCATGAATCACGTCGGCTCCAAAGAGCAGCGGAATATGGAGGCGGCTCTTCTCAACGGCCAGATGCTGATAGAGGTTGGTGCGGTCCTTGCCGACGGTGTTGAGCATGGAGCCGACACCGCCGGCTGCTGCCAGTTGCATCGCATTGACCGGGTTGGTGGGCTCTGGATTCACCGCGGCAATCGCGCCGGGTTTGGCTCCGTCGGTAGAGGCCGCGTCACCGGTGTCGTTGTATTGAACGAGCTGCCCGATCTTTTCGTCCAGCGTCATCTGGCGCAGGAGTTTGTCTACGCGAGCTTCGATCTTCGGGTCGGCCAGTTGAGCGTTGGAGGGATGCCTGGCGGCGGTCGCGGAATGGGCAGCAGCAGGCGCGGGCGTCTGGGCCAAGATCGTTGAACAGAAGCCAAGGGCGATGCATAGAACTGCGCAGGTCGGCCATGAGCTGATTGCAAAAGCAGAGCAGAGACTTTGCAGAGCCGTCCTGGTGCGGCCAGCAGAGCTTGAACAAGTGATACGCTTCAACACGATCTTCTCCTCAACATTCCTCAACGCATTCGGGCGAAACGCAAGCCGCATCCATGATCCGGTCGAGTGCAATTCGCCATCACGCGTGCCGCGACACGCCACGATTCGACGGAATGTGTAATGTCTTGCTACCATGAGCGCAATCGTTTGCGCTCAGTGGTGAGTTGTACCATCCGCAAGGGAAAGAGTCAACGGAAAGCCCTTCCGCATGTTAAGGTTGGCATCCACTCTTTCTTAAACAGAAAACGCCCGCTGAAGGATACTGCTCTGAGGCCTCGCAGCCACCGCTTGGCGGGATGGCAAGAGCAGGGGAGTTTTCCATGAGAACAGGAAATCTTATTTCACTTTTTCGCTATCGTCGCAGACAGTGCTTCCGCTTCGCCACCTTCCTTCTCTGTCTCGTCCCCTCGCTCGCGCAGGCTTCCTCTGACTACTACCGTCATGTCATTTTCGACAACAGCCTCACGCCCGACAGCTATTTCTACAGCCACGGCCAGGCTTCCGGCCAAAGCTACCTTGAAGAATTGAATGGCCGACTCCCGGTCGAGACCATCACATTTCTCACGCCGCCCAATGCGATTCGTCTGCAATGGCAATCGGCGCCCAACGGCGGTTGGGCGGCGGAAGTGAATGCCGCGGTGATTCGCAATCGATTGCCCGGATTGACTGGAAAAAATCTCTTCTTCTGGATCTACTCTCCGCAAGATATCCCGGCGGCTGATCTGCCGAAGGTGGTGCTTTCGAACGGGCGTGGAGGACTTCAGGTTGCCGAGTTCCCTGCCAGCTTCAGCACGCCGCTCGAACTGGGAAAGTACAGCGGCGACGTGCCGGCAGCGCGCTGGGTGCAGGTGCGCATCCCGCTCGCCGATTGCCGTACTGCTTCGATCTATCCTTTCAAGCCTGAATATGTCGAGAACATCACCTTCCAGCAGGGACGCGCCGATGACGTGCGCCACAAGCTTCTCCTGGATGAAATTCGCATCGGTGACGATCCTGCCCAGGCAGTCCCTCTGCCCGCTCCTTCCCATGTGCGGGCCACGGGTTATGACCGCCATGTTGAGATCGAATGGGATGAAGTGGAAGCATCGTCTCTCGCGCGCTACGTGATTTATCGATCGCTCAATGGCAAAAAATTTGATCCCGTCGGTATGCAGTTGCCCGGCATCCATCGCTACGAAGACTTTCTGGGAAAGGCCGACGTCCATGCGCAGTACAAGATCGCAGCGGCTGACTGGCGCTACAAGCAATCGCCTCTCTCGAGTGCCGCCGGCGCGGCCACCCGCGAACTGAGCGACGACGAACTGCTCACCATGCTGCAGAAGGCATGCTTCCACTATTACTGGGAAGGCGCAGATCCACACTCCGGCATGGCCCGCGAGAATATCCCTGGGGACGATCGCATTGTCGCAACGGGCGCCAGCGGCTTTGGCATCATGGCCCTGATGGTTGGCGTCGATCGCGGATTTATCAACCGCGAGCAGGGCATTCAGAGGCTCACGAAGATCGTCGATTTTCTCGAACACGCCCAGCGCTACCACGGCGCGTGGTCCCATTACATGAATGGGGACAGCGGCCAAACCATGCCTGTCTTTGGCATGTACGACGATGGCGGAGATCTTGTTGAAACTTCATTTCTCATGCAAGGCCTGCTTGCTGCGCGTCAGTATTTCGGTGGTGAGAGTGCGGACGAAAAATCTCTGTATCAGCGCATTACTGGACTCTGGCAAACAGTCGAATGGGACTGGTATCGCGAAACGCCGACCAGCAACTTCCTCTACTGGCATTGGTCGCCTGATTGGGCATTTCAAATTCACCACACGCTCATCGGATTCAACGAGGTGATGATCACTTATCTGCTCAGCATGTCATCGCCGAGCCACGCCGTTCCCGCAAGTCTCTATTACTCCGGGTGGGCAGGTCAGTCGCAGCAGGCGATGAGTTATCGCGAGGGATGGTCGGGCAGCAAGGACGGCGACCACTATGGCAACGGCAATACCTACAATGGAATCAAGCTCGACGTCGGCGTGGGCACCGGCGGTCCGTTGTTCTTCACCCACTACTCCTTCCTGGGATTCGATCCCCACGGCCTTCACGACCGATTCACTCACTCCTATTTCGAAAACAATCGCAACATCGCCCTGATCAATCGCGCCTATTCGATCGAAAATCCAAAACACTTCAAGGGCTATGGCGCGGACGCATGGGGCCTCACCGCGAGCGACGGCCCCAATGGCTACATGGCTCACGCGCCCGACAAAATCAATGATGAGGGCACGATTACTCCCACCGGCGCGCTGGCATCCTTTCCCTACACACCAGAAGCGTCCATGGCCGCATTCAAGCATTACTATCGCGACCTGGGCGCACAGATGTGGGATGTCTATGGCCCACGCGACGCCTACAATCCGGACGCGCATTGGATCTCGCCCATCTACATGGGGCTGAACCAGGCGCCCATCGTGGTCATGATCGAGAACTACCGGACCGGCCTGGTGTGGAAGAACTTCATGAGCAATCCCGAGATCGGCGACATGCTGAAGAGGCTCGACGAAGCTTCGGCGAAATAGAGAGGACCGCGTGCATGACCGACTTACGATCCAGCTTCATTCACTTCAGCCCAGAGCGGATTGCCGGGGCATCGATCAAGGCATCTCGTAACTGATGGCATGGGTTCTGCGATCCGGCATGAGCTGGGTTACCTTCCAGAGCAATCCGGAGCCCGTCGCCGCCGTGCAGTTCGCAGGATTCAAGAGTGAGAGCAACGCGCGGACGCTTAAGTTTTGGACCAAAGAAAGACATGCCGCCGGAGAAACGCCTGACCGCAATGGCGTTTCTTCGGCGGCATGTTGACTTGGAATGTTTCCCTGCCCGGTATTGCTCTCATCCAAGCAGGGTCGAACGCTGATTAGAATTTGAAATGCGCTTCCATCTCGATGGTGCGCGAGCCGAGAACGCTGTTTGCTCTGCCAAATTGGGCATCGGTGATCCCCGTATCGACATTCGAGAGGTTCAGCTTGTTGAAGAGGTTGTAGGCATTCGCGCGAACCTCGAATTTCGCGCCTTCTCCAAGGATCTTCATGGACGGAAGCCCAAAAGCCTTGGTGAACGCCATATCGACATCGGAGTACCGAGGTCCGAGAAACGCATTGCGGCCGACCCCAGGAGTTCCTGGAAGGGCGGTGGGCACAGGTGCGACATCGGTGGTCCAGGGATTACCCTGCACCACCGCGACAGGTGTGAAGAAGGATGTTCCTCCGCCGGGGAAATGACCGGCAGCCGTC
>Ga0182030_10011054_pt1 | contig 18244 bp, 20 predicted proteins | sample 812S3MmetaG_FD_121299 | JGI IMG/M metagenome (GOLD analysis project Ga0182030, IMG submission 121299) | Permafrost microbial communities from Stordalen Mire, Sweden - 812S3M metaG (Illumina Assembly) | ecosystem: Environmental > Terrestrial > Soil > Wetlands > Permafrost | place: Sweden...
TGTAGCCTGCAAGGGGATCGCCGAAGAATATGGGCCCGCCAGAGGAGGTGCTTCCTGTGGGACCGGAGGAGAAAGCGTTGGTGAAGGGGGAGGAGGGCGCGGAATTAGGGTGTGGATTGCTGGATGGCGGAAGGGTTTCGCAGGAGAGGGTTCGGAGACAGGATTGTCGGATTATGGAGAAGGAGGTTGAGGAGAGGGGTTCGTGGGTAGATGTGTAGTCTAGGAAGTGGGTATGGGAGATCGTGGAAGTGAAGGAAGAGTTGCTGGAGGACGTACCGACGCGCGTGAAGCTGCGAGATTGGCGGCGAGGTTGCGAGGTTATTGCTGTTTCTGCTGTTTCGGAATCTTCTGATTCAGAGGAGTTTGAGGATTTGGGAGGTGAAGGTTCGTCTGTGGGTATAGGAACCGCAACCCGTTCATAGGGCTTGCGTGTTCGTAATATTGGGCCACTATTGTCCATCTTTGGCGGCTCATTCGAATTCTCCTTCGTCTTTTTTGGTAAAGTGAGAGCGCAGTTCTCACAAGGAATAGCCCTCTTCATATCGTTATCGTCGTAGGTCTTGCGGAAACTCGAGTCTCGTCTGTGGTTCGCATTCTGTACGCTTTGTAGTGCCTTTACTCTAGGACTTCCAGGAGGTGTTGCAATCGTAGAGGGTTGGGCTCTCATGCTCTGACTTCGTTGAAGTTCCCCCTGCTCGGCTCCATTCTCCTTATCGGAAGATGAAGAATTCACCCTATTCGCACCCCGCGTGATACCAGCTAGACCCTCTGAGGGATTGATGGATCGTGAACTTGTGCTGGGTCGTCTGCTGCTTAAACCGTCTTCGAAGCATGACTCGCAGCCAACTGGCAGACCCTCCGTAACCATTAGTGGGGTCGGACCATGGGTATCGCAATAGTGCGCAAGACATAGCTATACGAGACAGAGAGGTCAGTATAAGGTAGAATGAAAGAATCAAGGCTGTGGATAATGCGCCCGCTATGCGATCTTTGCGCGATAAGGCAAACGCATCGGGCGCAGTGGGGCAACTTGTGCGCGATATATGGCAAGTCCGGGATTGTAACTCACAATGGACGACATGATTGGATTCCTCTTCTCCAGTTTATGTTTCTGAATTTGACGATTTGAGATGCGCGCGTGCTGTCTCAGGGATCGTGTCACACCCTAAAGGTGATGTGGTGAGTAGAGTAGGTAGTGTGCGCGATAGATCCAGAAGCTTGGTTTGGGATGCGGCGCACCCAAAGAAAGTTGGGTCGGTATTTTGCGGGAATCGGCAATGGGGACAGACGGAGTGAAAGACAGAACGACGTCACTTTATATATAAAGCTGCGGTTCAGAAAGAAAGAGTGAATTAACAGATTATATAAATAAACAAATGCAAAAGCAATGACACATACAAAGTCGGCAAAGGGTGAAAGAGGATATCTTGGAAAATAAGCAAAAAGTGTCTGTCTGATCCTCACCGCTCCACAACATTTCAGTAGCACATTATTTCCGACCCCCTATCTTCACGTGTGAGATGGGGGGATCCTCGTCCAAATTGGCCATTTAGGCAAATAGAAGCCGTTGCAAGCCACCAACATGATGCTGATCAACCGCTCGGAACGGTCCGGACACCATTGAGTCTGACTTACATATATCCTTTTGGCTCTACGAGTCAAGAGGAGGTGAGACTGGAGAAATGTCAGCACTCTATTCATCCAAAAGTCTACTTACTCGTTGCCTGACTGTCCTGAAGTTTGGGAGCATGGCATTAACAATTCAAACAAGAACAGACCAAGGGCTAAGATATCAGACGAAAATCAACGGCTTATCGACATGCATGACTTGCTGCACCTAGAGGAGCCAATTCTGCCTGTGGAATCCCGCAGTAGCACAACCCATGCGACGTTCCTCGACAATTTCACCAATGGTAGCAAGGAGATTCATCCAACCCCGAGTGTTACAGCATTCGTCATCACCTTTACCTTACCCTTGCTACAATAGTGATAAAATGCCACACTATAGAGTTTTTAACGCAACAGGGGAACGGGTTCCGGAATTGGTCATGCGGCTTGGTATCGCTTTCCATGATCCGTGGCTGAAAAGGATTGCGGAATACTGCTGTGGTTACATTCGAACTTCATTTGGATGCCGGAGGGCTACCACAAATCATTAAAGTCTGGTAAGAATGGGGAGAAGGAATTTATATTTGCAAGAAAGGACACATAGCTATCGAGCCAAATTTCGATACGAACTTTGCATCTATCCAGCACTCCCCATAATTTTTTTGTTCTGTTTTTAGTATTTTTGCTTTCTTCCCCCATCCCTGATGTCGAGTTCACCGTTTCAAAGAGTACGATGAATGACCATCCCTTGCCAACGCCAAAGCAACATCCACCAACACCCCTCTACGCCATCCACCACAACCTTCAAAATAGTAAGGTATTTCTAGCGCCGCCATGCTAAACAATGTCCAGTCCATCAAGTCATCCACCATTAGCCCACAAATGTGATGCCAGAGCATAAAAGACAGAGCTCTCTAGCTCGTGCCAGCAAGCCATGCCGTTCTTGCCAGCAGATCCCAGACCTCAGAGATGACTCGTGTGAGTCCCTCCAAAAAACGCCCAAACGCCAGCCCGTCCGTCATGGTATCAGGTCGAAGTCGCTGAACTTTTGCTGTCCGTGCTAATCACCCAACCAGAGAAAGGCATTAATAAACCGAGAGAAAAAAAATTCATATGATACAAACAAGAAAACCGCGCACCGAATAGGAGAAGATCGCAACCCACAGCAACATCGTATAACCTGTTGAGAACCCAGGACCGATATGCAATAGAAAAGACGTCTCGTAACCGCCGCGTGCTTTCGAGTCTATCGGAAAAGATGGAAGCGATAAGGTAATATGTACAAGTCGTAAACATTTTAGGATGGCGGATTGAGGGCTATTGAGCAGGCGGAGCTTGCCCACGGCCACCTCTTTGACCTTCATACCCATTCTGCCGTTGACTACTTTGTCCACCTCCACGACGGTTTTGCTCATTGTATCTTCCATTGCCGCTATTGCCTCGCCCAAATCCTTGATTTGATCGTTGGCCTTGAGGTTGTCTTTGACCGGCTTGACCTGAACTCTGGGCCTGATTGGAGCGGCCACCATTGTGATTGCTGCCTTGAGAACGCTGGTTGCCGGATGACTGCCGAGGCTGTTGCTGTTGATCGCTATCGGATATCTGGCGGTTGCTTTGGTAATTAGAGACCGGTCGGGGAATGTTCTCGGGAGTGTCATAGACGTAGAGAGACTTGTCAATGGATGCAGGAATTGGTAGAATCTCAGTACCTAGATCACGCTCAATGTTGTAAAGGTTGAATCTATCGTCCCAATTGATGAGGTTGATAGCAAGACCAAGGTGTCCAAAGCGTCCTGATCTACCAATACGATGCAGATAGGTTTCTGCATTTTTGGGGAAATCAAAATTGATGACAACATTGACAGCTTGGATATCAATACCTCGAGTGAGGAGGTCAGAGCAGACGAGATTTCGACAAACGCCATTACGGAAATCATGGAAGACACGATTGCGATTGTTTTGAAGCATGCGAGCATGACTATAGAAGCAAGAATAGCCGAGCTCAGTGATTTTCTTAGCTAGAAGCTCGACGCGGTTGGTGGAGTTGCAGAATATGATGGATTGGTTGATTTGGAGTTTTGAGAATAGTGTGTTCAAACAGTGAACTTTCTGCTTCTCTTCGACAAATGCATAGTATTGTGTGATCCCACGGAGAGTGAGTTCGTCCATAAGGTTGATTTCATGAGGATTGTCCATATTCTTGTCTTTGAAAGACTTTACCGTGATAGGGAAGGTTGCGCTGAATAGCATGACTTGGCGATCCTTTGGGTGGTATTGCAGGAGTTGTTCGATCACGGGGGTAAATTCGGGGGATAGGAGTTTGTCAGCTTCATCCATAATGAACATCGGACATTCGCTGAGGTCGGCAACATTCTTCCCTGCCAAGTCGAGAATTCTTCCTGGTGTGCCGACAATAATATGAACAGGATCAGAAAGACGAACGATATCATCTCGTAAAGTTGTACCGCCAGTCGTGACCATAACATTGATACCCAGGTGCTTCCCCAAAGTCTTACACACCTGGGAAGTTTGTAATGCTAATTCTCGAGTAGGGACGAGGATAAGGCACTGGATTTTAGAGCTTTTGGGATTGATTTTGTCGAGTGCAGGGATGACAAAGGCCGCTGTCTTGCCAGTACCGTTCTTCGCCCGAGCAAGTATGTCTCGTCCGGTAAGCGCAACAGGGATTGCCTCCTCTTGAATAGGTGATGGCTTCTCGAATCCAGCTTCGAAAATACCCATCAGTAGGTCTCGCTTGATACCGAAATCCTCGAAATCAAAGCCCTTAGTGTTCGTAACATCCTATACCATTGTTAGTAAAATGTCGAAAAACTTTGAAGTAAGAGACGTACTTCTGTTTGGTGTCTTGTGTCTTTGGCGGGAAGCTTGAGATCAGCCTTCCAATCTTCTGATGCAGCACCATTACTGCTCCAAGGTTAGATCTTAGATCGCCCATGCGGATTACGGTGAGAGATGATTATTTACTTCAGCTTAGTAGCCTCCATTTGTTTTGCTAATGAATCGGCCATTTCAGGTGATTGTGTCTGCTTTCGAGACAGTATTGTCTGGGTTTATTTTGGATGTCGGAGATGGATCGGAGTCGTATTTTGTCGTATTTTATTGCTTGTAGCAAGATGTTCAAGCTAGCATCGAGATATCTGCAATGTTAAGGGGGATCGCGAAGAGGTGGAGTGCTCGGTATAGAGTAAACAGGCAAGAGCCGCACTTATTAGGAGGGGCAGTCGAGGAAGTATGTTGATCTGGTTGTCGTAGTTTCGCAGATGGAGTTTTGTGAGATCACCGCAGACTAGAATCTTGTGCGCTGTATTTGAATGGGTTATTTGCGTCAAACTTTTGTAAAGTTGTACGAAGGAGGCTTGCTGAAAAGTTTGTGTGTGTAAGGAGAAGTTATGTTGACTTGTCGATGCCTTTCTTCCAAACTTTGGCTAAGCGAGAAAGCTAAAAGGAGGCTGAATCACGTGTACAGGTGCTCCCATTTGATTGCGGTGAAGTGGAGAGATTCGATATTTTAGAATCTCAACTATATGCTGCGGCAATTGTGACACATCTTGATTCACCAGCACAATTATGCATGTTAGTCTTGATATTCATTTACTCCAATCTACAAGTCTTTACCAGACAATAGAAAGTCATTACCGAAACACCTCACTTTATTTAGTTTCATCCCCTAGAATTCCATAGCATCTGCTCCCTCTTCCCGTTCCCGTTTTACTTTGATCTCCTTCTCATCCTTCATCAACGCGAGTACAAATGACCTGAAATATTCCACATATGGTTTCAGGCTCGTTTTCTCCCAATCCTGAACACTTTTCCCTTCCTTCTCGCCATCTGCAGGTGCTATCCACTCGTCGATTTCCCCAAGGAGTTCCGTAACAGTTGGCACACCAAGAGGATCGAACCCATTCAGATTTTTGGTGTTGATTGGGACGCAAACTCTTCCTGTTCCAGGATGTACAACAAATGGACTCTTGAGCAAATGGTTGAGATGTTTGCTAACTTCTATATCCAATCGAGGATAGGTATACTCGAGGACGATGTCTTGCTTAGCCTCGAGCAATGCCTTGGGGTCTAGGCCCTTGGTGGTCTTTGCTAGAGCATCAATATCAGCCCACTTTGCTGTAGAGGCTCGTCCTGGAGCTGAGCTCCATTTTTTCCGTAATGTCTCATTCAGTGTCTTGTCCGGGAGAAGCTGGAGGAGCCTATCGAACCGCTCATCTGTCTCCCAAGGGTCTTGATCGTGCAGTATGTCCTCTTGAAAATGTGATCTCAGAGTTTCCAGACTCCTCCTAAGAAATGGTCAGTTGCGAATTGCAAGGATTTCTGTATAACTCACGCTACATGGGGATGTAAAGGTCTTTTGACATTTACTCTCTTTCCACCTTGAGCACCGCCTTTAATGACTTCTAAATATCCTGCAATTGCCCTCCTCTTCTGATCGTCCAAATGCCGAGCTTTCTTATCACAAACCCAAGCGTGAGCTCCTCTTCGTCCAGAATAAACCCACAAAATATGCTTAAAGCCAAAATCGTCACGTAAAGCAACGTCAATCACTTTAATGGCCATGGTGATAAACTGCCAGCATTTGTTGCATATATTGGCCTTGTCGCAACATGTCCGGATATCGTCGTAATCTGTCAGATCAATGTCGAAACATAATTCTTTGGCTATTGGTCTAAAAGCTGACGCTTTTCTCAGAGTCTTTCGATCTCGTGGATTTGTGCTGTATACTGGACCAATTTCGAATCTGGATGGCATAAGACGGAGCACGTCTTTACGAAGGCTTCCGAGTGTTAGCGCTTTTCCTCAAAATTGATGAATGCCTCAGTACTCACAGGTCCGAGGTTGGGAACGATTGATATCGGAGATATGCGTCATTTTGAAGCGTGAATGCAAATTCACGGTGGCCAAAGTCTGTAGAGGGAGTAGGGGAGTGATTCAACCATTGGAAGAGATAACGCCAAGGAAATAGTCGTTGATAGAATGAGCGCATTACCTCTGGATCCGAGGCTCTCGATGAGGGGCCAACATTGCTAAGAAGGGTAAGCAAGAGATAGATAATGAATGCACAAAGCCCTTACACAGGGGAAGATGGAGCCTCTGGAGAGCTTGAGAGCTTTACATTCGGTCCGTTGGAGCTCGAAAACTCGTCGTCCGACTCGATGTCTGCAAACAGATCTTCTAACTTCACCTCAGTCTTGATTTCCGTTTTGATTTGTGGTATATCCTCTCCCTCGATACCAACATCTACCATAGTCATATCCTGGTCTGCGGCATTGCTCATCTGGCTATCCGCAGTATTTGTATCTGCAGCTAGGGTATCTTCAGATGCCTGGGTGTCTTCATTATCTGGCTCAGCTTCTGCAAGCATGGCATTGGGAGTCGAAGTATCTTCAGGTGAAACAGAATGAGGCATGGTCGAATACTCTGGAAGAGACAATGCAAGAGGGATATAGAAGAAGTCGTTTTCTCAATTCTTGAATTCACCCAAAGTCATTATTCAAATCAGTGAGACGCGTTAAGTATAAAGTATCTATACTAGTAACGCGTCGTGTTTAGCACCACGCTAAGATAAGAAACTTGTCAGGGGTTCATTATCAGCTTCAGCCTTGCTCTCCACAAAATCTTTCTAGGCATCATCAACATCAACAAACACATCAACAGAGCCACATTCTTTTGATTCAACAGCGCGGGGCTTCTTCCTGAGCTGGACCAAATAAATCATCTCATATTCGATTCATCCTTCTGCATTTTTGCCATAATGGATTTCCGATCAACCAAAACTTCGTTCGCCGAGTATGCCATACGTCCTCGTACTGTGTAAAGTTGCTAATAATTTGACAGCGATCTAGGTACAGAGGTTGTCGACATATATGTAGGACCAGAGCGCAAACGCTATGTCGTCCACAAGAAGCCTCTCACAACTCAGTCTGAGTACTTCAACAAGGCTCTAAATGGCCATTTCAAGGAGGCTGAGGAAAATTCTATACACCTGAAGGAAGACGATCCTGCTGCTGTTGCTCTCCTCATTGGATGGATCTATCGAGGTGTAATTCCTGGAACTGAGAGCAAGATCAGTCCCTTTGCTAAGCCGATTTTCGCGTCAACGACAGGACAGGCCAAGGTTGAAGTCCCCATGGCAGAAACCATTAATGGAACATACTTTCCTTTCGCGCCTACTGTGGAGGCAGAACCCAACTCCAGTTATGGCATGCGAAATAGCTTCCAGCATATCTGCCTTCAGCAACAGTATATCTCGTTTTCCCCGGAAGAACTTCGACTAGCAGACTATAAGTTGGGTAGAAAACATTACCACGGGCAACCGCCCGTACAACCACCCGCACAGCCGCCCACACATACGACAAATATGTTCGGTCCCGTCAATCCTATTGCTGCCCAAAGCATTTGGGCAAATTATAGAAATCCCTTTCCCGCTCCGACTCCTCCCGCAGGGAATATTTTTGGGACTGCTCCACCGCCTGCTTCTCAGCCTGGGCAGACTGGTCTTACGCCCACAACTAGCCAGCCAGCCGTTACACAAACCCAACCTGCTGTTACCCAAAGTACCGGTCTCTTTGGTAACCTAAATCAAGGTATGATTTGTTGAAACTTTCTTTCAGATGTATTCAGGGATAGGAGAGATCTCCATCTTGAGTGCTCGAGCGATGCTAATTACAGTTCTTAAGGCACCACCACACTCTTTGGCAACACCGGTCAGACCACGCAGCGAAATCAAACTCAGCAAGGTGGGGGTCTTTTTGGAAATGCGCCGCCGCCACAAGCTGCAGCTACTCCAAATGCTCCCCAACAAACCCCTTCTAATAGTATTTTTGGGAACCCAGCTTCAGGTAAGCTAACGCATAGAGAGCCCTTGTTTAGAACTATGAAATTTACACATCCTACTTCAACAGTGCTAACCACAAGTTTCAAGGCACCACGCAGAGCCAATCTCAGCATTCTGGAGGACTTTTTAGTGGATTGGGTCCGAATCCACAGCAAAGTCAACCTCAGCAAGGTGGCGGGCTCTTTGGAGGCTTTGGTGGGCAGCGGCCTCCCCTTTTCAGTAATAATTTCAATGCGCCACCTGCCCAACAGGCCGGTGGTCTTTTTGGAAACGCAGGCTCATCAGTCTTAGCTCAAGCCGCGCAGGCAATTGCTCAAGGTCAAGGCTCATCAAACACTCTATTTGGTAACCGACCTAGTTTGTTCGGCCAATCCAACCAGACCTCACTTTTCGGAAACGCTCGAGGTAACCTATTTGCAACATCTGACGAGCCTCGACCAGGCGAGTTTGGTTACACACGCGACATCGAACACCCTGAACCTGCAGGTGAATTTCTTCCAGGAATTCCTCGCTGCGATCCACTTGGTGTTCTGACTGACGAACAACAATCCCACCAGCAAGCTCTCCTCCACCTATGTCTGTTCGCCGAAAGCAAGCTTTGGGTCGAACTCTTCAATGCGGCTATCGAGGCCTACGTTCGCGGCGAATTAAACCTCCATCGACCCATTCCCGCCGAGCATGTCGCACTTATTTACGAGCGTACCCCATCGGATTCCACTCTACGTGCCTATGTTTTAGAAAGCATGTGTACTCATGATGATAACTTGGCTTATATGGACTTGGCTCGACAGCACGATGAACTCCTGGAGGATGTCTTGATTAAGCTTCCCAATGCTCGCCGTCGGGATGGTGCTGCACCATGGGAAGAAGACGAACTCGTTCGATCTTTCCATATGATGCATATTGCAAAGGGAAAGGAGAGTGAGCATAGAGATGTCGAGATTGGTGGGCTTTCGAAGGACGCTGCAGAGTCGGGCGAGATTGCATAATTGTCTACTTGATTTTGAGTATCGAGTCTGTAGATAATGGGTAGGAATTTGGCAATGAAACAAGTCACTTTGGAGGAACCATAGGATTTTGAGCGAATTTGGCGTGAGCGAGCGAGCATTTGCCTTTGTTTTGCATTGCTTTTACTTTGCATGGAGAGCGAGAAAAAGGAAAGATTGACAGATACCCAAAGTTTGGTAGGAATTGATAATTTCTGGCATGGATGAATCATGGAGCCTGGTTTGGCTGGACAGCAAGCATTATTATTTCGATGGATACCAAAAATTGCGACCACAATTGTAGTTTATTAGCGAATACCACTTGAAATCGAATAGATGTTGATTGCATCCCTCGAGACAAAACGATTGTGAAAAGAAAATGAAGAGAGAAGGGGCGAGACTGGCAAAACACTAAGATCCCAGAGGTAATATGGCATCTCTTAGAAACCCCAGTCGGCATGACCAATCGATAGTCCGAAATCTTAGCTTAAACTGAGCAAAATGCGAGATGGCACGTTGCGAGTGTATTATTCGGGTGACAGCGTTCAAAAACTTCCAGGCTACTCAGAATCACTCTCATCATCTCCTAAAAACGCCAACTCCTGCTTAGCCCTTGCAATCCTACTCGGCGCCTCACTCGCACTCATGCTCTTCCCCTCCGCGCTTCCCTCTCCCTCCTCATCCTCATCACTACTTTCCTTAAAACTCTTCCTCTGCCCCCTATTTCTCCTCCCCGACTCCAGTCCCCATTTACTCTCCCCCTCCATAACCGCATCTAAATCCGCCTTCAACTCCCTTGCCTCCTTAATCTCTTTCGCCCTCTGCTCGCTAAACCGTCCCGTCATCCCCACGTCTTTCAACATCCCTTGCAGATGCCTGATCTTCGCCTTCCCATCCCCGCCATATTGCTTCAATTCAAATCCCCAAATCTTCCGAACTCCACATTTCACTAATTGTGATTGTAACGCCTTGATCTCGGCTTCGATGGGAGTGAGTTCTTTGGCTGGGTTAGGCTCCTTTTTGGGTTTAACTGCTTTGGGGGCTTTAGTGGGCTTGGATGACCCTGAGGATTTCGAGGCGAGGGCTTCGGATTTAGTTTTGCGTTTTCGTTTAGGTTTAGGTGTTTCGTCGATTACGACCGACATTTCGGATTCGGAGTCTGCAGCGGCATTGGTACCTACTTTTCCATCTGGCTCGGATGGTTTTGTGAATGCGGATTTGAGAGGAGTCTTTTTCTTCAGAGTGGAGGCTTTGGCAAGTGTGGTGACTTTCTTCTTAGGTGCTTCGTCTTCTTCCTCTTCGGAACCATCTTGCGGAGCTTCAGGTTCCTCGTCTGATTCTACCGTCTCCTTTGATTTTCGTTTACCGCCAACCTGCCTATTGGTCTTCTTTGGAGGAGTTGAAGCAGCATCGCTTTCCTCACCTTCATCATCAAGAGAAGGTTCACTAGCTTCTTCAGACTCGGACTCATCTGACACATATTTCGCAGCTTTCTTGGATCGGCGCTTGACAGGTGTTCTGGACTTCGACTTCGACTTCGACTTCGACTTCCTGCTAGGCTTCGGTTCATCACTGATATCTGACTCCCCAAAGTCCGAAATCGCGCTCTCCTCGACGGATTCATCATCGCTTGGATCAGACAGATCAGAAGGTGTCGCTTGCTTCTTTTGGCGCTTCTTGGGTGGGGTCTTCTTTTCTGGAGCAGCTCGTTTCGTGCTCTTCTTAACTTGAGTATCTGCTTTCTTCACTGGAGTTGGCGCCTTCTTCTTCTGAGGTGTGACTTCAATACTTTGATGCGCGGGCTCTGGCTCTGCGTCGTCGATCAATTTGTTCTAGAAGGGAACGTAAGAGTGCGAAAACATGCTATACGAACAGATAGCACTTACTGCCCACTCCTTGATGATCCTTTTACTCTTCTCTTTCCATTCTTCTTGGACGAAGAAGCCATCCTCGAGCTCTAGCTCTTCCTCGACTTTGTTTCGAATAAGTCGAACTGTTAATTGGTCTCGTATGTCGCTGTTGAATACTTCATCTACTGCAGTACGAAGTTTGCCTTCGAGGACTTTGGTTGAAGGAGCCATTGTCTTTGTGTCAATTGTACGAGTTGAGGGGACGCGCTGTAGGTGGGGTTGTAACGGGAAGTCGCGACGCGCTGTAGCGCCATTGCGGAACTCCTTCCGCCGTCCTTTGGGAAGGTTTGATTGGTCAGCGGAGACGTAATTCCCTTTTCTATTGAAATATGATCCTCCTTAATCTACCTTCAGTCTTTAAATATGTTCCAACTACTATTCTCCTAGTATTGTCCAAAATTATAGTTTACTGATTCCTATTCATAAAGTGATGGTCATCGAGCCAGATGTGCAAAGTCAACACTCCTCCTTGATCTGTCACTTTAGAGATCAGAATCACTTCAACAAATCATAGTGAGCAAGAACCTGAAATCATATGCTTGATTATTCCTCAGCTAGGTACCCCTATCTTTTTGCCCGCTACAAATCATTCATCTAAAACATGCCCAACAAATCCTCGTTGGTCTTCTTCTGCTCCCCATGTAACTGGGTCTGACCAGGTGGAGGCTGACTAGCTCCCCCAAGATCTAAACCCGCAAACCCATTCATCATATCATTTTGCACCGCACCAGCGGCCGAGGTACTAGGTCCATCCATATCAAATAATCCCATCATATCATTCATGCTACTTGGAACGGCGTTTCCGGGGTTTACGGGACTGGCGACTCTTACAGGCGTGCCGGCCAATCCTTCTAAGCCGGAAGCGCCAGCTGTTGGAGGAGCCTCAGCGGATGCGGGAGCAGCGCCGTCGAAGTCGATATCAAGTAGGTTATCATTGGTTTGAGTGCCGTTTTGAGCACCAGCGATGGAGGCTGCGGCGATCGGGTTTTCGATTGCGTCTTGCCGTTGCTCTTGGATGGCTGCATGTTGGATGGCGTCAGCGCCGTAACGGCCATGGCCTACGAATGTCTCAGGTGGCTTGTGATAGACGGATGCGAGGGTGGAAATTTCGGTTAGGAGTTGCTCTAGGAGAGCTGGGGGAAGAGATGTCATGGTTGTGGTGATGGGTGGTTTATCCGATAGGATTATATTCTGTTTTATTAGCAAATGTATATAACCAGGATAAATGATGGCTTACCTTTGCTACTTGCAAGTCACCCGAGAGCAACCTCCAGTAGACATAGGCTCTGTCTCTGATATCTGGATTGTCGTTCTCTGCAGTTGCTGCTTGAAGGACCTTTTGTACTAGCCCTTGAGTATTGTCTGGCTTCTTTAAGAACAATTTCACCACTGCTGTGAGAATTTGTAGTTGAGTTTGCGTGTATTCGTCCATGAAACCCTCAACGAAACCCTCAAGAATATCGTCAGCATTGCTGATTTTCTCAGCGTACTCTCCAACGATCCAAATCAACGCGCCTCTCGCATTTGGCTCATCTAATTCATCAATATATTTGCAGAGTGTGGGTATAATGCCCTCATAGCCTGGATATTTCCGGAAAATGTCCTTGATCACCACAATCGCCTCTTGTACAACGTAATTGACCTTTGTAGCAATGAGATCGAGGAGAGTGTTGACACACTTCTCGCTTGCGCTCTCAATCTTAATGGCAGCCTGGCCAATAGCCTTGACAGCTCTTCGAACGAAGTCCATATCGACTTCCAGAGCGTACTCCTTCAACTCAGCCAATAGCTGGTCGACATTCTTGTCGTTGGCTATCCGCACCATAATCTCTAGCTTCTGTAATTTGACATACGGCGGATCATTGTATTTGCAGAAGAAAACACGGAGCTCTTTACTGAGAATATCTGGTTTGGCTTGGAGAAGCAAGTCAATATTTCGTAACGCTACGTACTGAACTTCTGGCGCGGATGCAACAAGGGTCACTAGAAATGTTAGTATAGATCAACAGCCCAACGTTTTGAGCTTACCTAGAGGAGGAGCCATCTTCTTCAAGTATTGCTTCCCCAAATCTGCATTGACATTTTTCATGTGAAGGAACACCACCTTCACCGCTGCCAAAACCACACTAGGGTTGACATGTTGAAATTGAGGAGAAACGCGCTCGCAGATGTGTTCTGACTCCTTGATGTCTAAGGCCTTGTAGTCGGCCAGTGTTGTAAGAATTGTGACTCGCCCCCATTCCGTGCATTCGTTCAACGCCATCAGCATTTTCTTCAAAGTTGCTGGTGTAACCCTTAATGCCTTTGTCTCAGGCGCGGCTTCATTGATCTCCACAAGTGCGGTCACAGAATTGGCCACAACCATAGGGTTAGGATCCCCAATAAGCTCTTGTAATGTCTCTAGGAAGCCATTTTCGAGGCACATCGTAGGATTCAAATCGAAGAGTTTTGCAACGCATATTGCAGCAGTCTTTCGAACGTAAGGTGATTCGTCCCGTAACGTCTTTCGTAAGGGCTCCTCCATATAATCTACCATCTTATCCACCCTAATACATCCCATTGTCCGTATCGCAAGCGCTCTAACCAGAGGATTTGGATCTTCTGAGTCTTGTACGAAGGTATTGACAGCCAGGATACACAAATCTGGATGCGATTTGGCATAATTCCTGGACGCGCGCATTAGCACCATCCACAACCCACCCTTAACATAAGTTGAACCTACATCAGATACAGATACACAAGCTTCTTTTGATCCAAATCTCCCGTGGCAATGTTCTTCAGTACATCGGGAAATAACGCAGACACATCCTTGCCCAATGTCATGGACATGATAGTCTTTTGAATCGCCTCTTTGCGCTCATAGGCATATTGAGATACCAGACCTGCTCTCAGCTCAAACGTTTCGCCCTTCCTGGGTACCGCGAAGGCCCCTTTGATCCTGTTCACCGCCATCGCTCACACAGATGGCGATTTGAGGTTGTGCCCCTCATACGCCGGCGGCTGCTTTGGTCGTATAGTAAAGCAAAAGCTTTGTGCGATCTTGCGGAAGTAGACAAAGATTATGATCTGCGAGGCGGAAGACTTGATATAGCCTCGTGTTCTTGAACAGATGAGGTTAACTTGAGTTTACGAGCTGGCCGTTGGAATAATTGGTTCAAGCTTTCTCGTCAGCCTGGTCTTCAGGTCTTGGTGCGCTTCGCTAGTGGGCCAGATTCCAGCAAGGGGGAGATCTTCAACTTCACGTGGTTGACCTTGTCATTTCATGTGGTCTGAAACAATCTGATAGAAATTACTTAAAGCACGAGATGGTAAGCTTTTCAGATTTCTTGTTTCTTTCTTTTCTGTAGTCATGGGTCTAATCGAATTCTCGCAGGCAAACCTACCAAATCTTCGCCGTCTCTTCGTTGAAGCACGAACAGATGCTGAAGAGAGCGCATACTCGAGGAATGCAGTATGTGGAAACCATTTAAATTTACAAGCTACAGGACTAAACCTTCCTTCATAGTTTTACAATATCGTCCTATTCATGTCCTCGGTTGCTGTCTTCAGTCTCATTGCACAGCGAGTTAGTAAGATAGACTTGTGAGCGTCGACAAATTATCTGCTGGCCGAGCCTCTATGGGGAAGTTTACGAAAGATGGAAAGTAGAGCTTGGAACTGCTGTCTAGACGTTGGCTTTTTGACGAGTTCTCAGGACGAAGCTTGTCCCTCGACGATTGGGGAAAAGCTTGGTCGGTCAACGGTGTTTGGTTGTGAAGAGTATTTCCACCTGGCCAGACCAAACAGAGTCACAGTTGAGTATTGGTACAGGCTCCAAATTCAGCGGGTATAAGAGAAGGTGGGAAGGAAAATCCTGTCCCAACTGTCCTGGAAATTTTCAGACATTGGGCTTTGGAAAGCTCTGCAGGACTTGATGGTGCTGTCATTCAGAATAGTCAAAATACCCTTTATAGACCTTCCTCCGCTATCTTGGCGACTTGTCGCGTTCCGTGTATTCTCCTCCCACCCGCCACTTCCTGTATCTCCAGCACCTACGGCTATCCCCATATGTCGCCGCATGGCCCCTTATTGTTGATATCTTTCCCAAGTATCTCGACCTTTTCTCAATCTTTAGTCCCATTCGCAGTCTCACCCGTAGTTTCTTTCCCCGGCGCAACAGCCTGGTTTCCCTCCTGCCTCTGCTTCTCCCACTGCTCAGGTGTATAACACCTCGGAGTCCAAGCATGAATAGCCGCAACCTCCGCCTTCAACGCATTATTAACCAGTCGATGTCGAGCCAACGTAGTCTTCTTCTCGAATTGAGGCGACACAATGATAGCAGAGTAGGCTTGACCACAGCCGCCTACAAGTCTGTTAGATATATTCCGGGAGGGGCAATGGCGGGGTACCAATACCTGACATATCTTCGATATCGATATATGTAGCTTGTAATAGATCCGTGATCTTGGCCTTGAGGCTAGCCTCAGTTACTCCAGATTCTTCCGCCATGAGGAAGTGCAGGAAGTCGTTTTCTAAAAATGGTTGACAAATTGATGCGAAATCGGGACCCTAGATTTGAGCAAACCCCAAGCTGTTTGCGGCTCCGAGCGGCCGCTTCGAAAGTCAATATCAATTTATTAACGTGACCAAGCTACAACTCAAAATGCCATGAATTTTCAGGCAATTTTGCAGAGATCTGTATTTACAATGGCTAATAATGGTGCGAGAGTATCGCCGTTCAGTTCAGTCGTGGTTGATGCTGTGAAGAAGTTGCAAGTTGACAAACCCCTTGATGGGACATTTATTAACTCTCCTGAAAGATACCCAGAAAGCCTTGCGGACAAGAGCTTTGATAATACTGGTCTCTTACTCGAGGCACCGTATCGCCCAGGTAAGCTACAGCTTCTCTCATTGTTCGAATCTCTCTTACTGACTCTGAGATTCCGAAGGCCAGCTTCGAAACTCCGTCCTCTTATCCATCGACCTCACCAAAGCTGTAGCTGATGAAGCAATTGAAAAAAGACATTCCCTCATTATCACATACCGTGAGTCCTGACATCCTTAATTACCTCCAAATCTAACAAAACTCAGATCCCATCATCTTCCGCGCGCTCAAATCCTTTACCCTAGCCAACTCCCAGCAAAACTCCCTTCTGAGATTAGCCCAAGAAGGCATCAGTGTATATAGCCCACATACAGCCGTAGACGCTGTACCCGGTGGGCTCAATGACTGGCTCGCCGATATTGTAACTGGTCAATTTTATAAAGAAAGTAACTTGTAAGTCAACCCAGGATCCAATAATGAATTTACTAATTCTAGCAGCCCTGGTCTTGAAGCTTCAGCCCATGAACGCTCAATAATAACGCCTGTCAAAAATGCACCAGTAGGTTTCGAGCAAGCTGGCTATGGCCGCATAGTACGCTTCGAGAAACCCATAGCTCTTGGAATTCTCATGTCGAGAATCACACAAGGTCTAGGTGATCTCCCTGGTATCTCTGTAGCTGTTCCGCAATACGTGCCAAAAGGACAGAAACACAACATTTGGATTACATCTGTTGGTATCTGTGCTGGTTCCGGAGGTTCAATACTCAATGGTCAAGACGTAGATTTGTTGTTTACAGGGGAGCTGAGCCATCATGAGGCATTGGCGGCTATCGAGCAAGGAAAGTGTGTCATTACGGCTTTTCATAGCAATACGGAGAGGGCGTTTTTGAAGAGTAAGATGAAGCCGGCGCTGGCGCTGGAGATTGAGAGAATGTTAGAGCAGAAGGAAATTAATGATATGATGGATAGGGAGAACATGGGTCTTGCAGGGGGTTTTGAAATTGATGCTAGTGAAGCTGATAGGGATCCTTTTGAGATTGTTACGAGAGGTCAGACTGGCTGGTAATTCAATCAGAAACATAAATCGAATATTCACATCACGAGGGAAGGACATAATGGTCGAGGTTGACAGGTAGGTGACTGTCATGTTATGACTTTGATTCTTTGACGTTAACCCAAGTCTTCTGATTCGGAGGTTCTCCCCTCAAAGCACCCTCCCCATCATCAATACAAGCCTGAACATCCTTACCGCCCACGCCCCTCTCCCTCCATCTCTCCAACAACCTCCTCGTGCCCTCCCATGAAGCCCTCGCCTCCTCCTCTCTCCCTTCCGCAACCAACCCTCTCACACTCTCTGGCGTATCCAACACCCTCCTTACCACCTCCTTTGCTCTCCTCTTCCTCTCCCCACCCACAGCCACCTCATTCCCTTTCAAACTTGAGCGCAGTTCCTCTTTAATCTCCTCCGCCCTGTCGTAAATATCCTTAATCGCCGGATCTAGCGTCCTCGCCATCGGATTCAACGGATCCATACTAACCCTCATCTTCCTAATCGTCTCCGTCGCCGTGATCAACTTACTATAATTATCATACACCAGCGCCTTCTTTTCTGCATCCAATGCCCTTATATCCGTAAGGATACCATTATATGTCCTTAACAGTTCCCCAAGACTTTGGTTTTCTAACACGTTCTTGATATAAGAGGAGGCGTCGAAGTCAGGACGATCCATTTCGGACTCTTGGACTTCGGAGAAGTCGTGGATGGAGGAGGCTTCGGATGCTACATCGTTGGTTGTGGTGAGGGGGTCATCGGTCAGTCGTTTTAGGTTGTAGTATTCGCGGAGAGCGGCGCGGTTACGTCGAGGGGCGGCGGTGGTGGAGGAGCGGTTGGGGGAGGCGTCTGTGGAGCGCGTGTTTTCGAGACTGGGGCGGGAGGAGGAGGTGGGTGTTATTATAGGCATGCGTCGGCCGTTGATGGAGGGGTCGCGGGGGCTGGCTATGGTGGACATGGTCTGTTTTGTTCTTGGGCTTGAAAATCATGAGAAGAATATAATCGTTGCCTAACTGGTAACAA
>Ga0182030_10011055_pt1 | contig 18243 bp, 17 predicted proteins | sample 812S3MmetaG_FD_121299 | JGI IMG/M metagenome (GOLD analysis project Ga0182030, IMG submission 121299) | Permafrost microbial communities from Stordalen Mire, Sweden - 812S3M metaG (Illumina Assembly) | ecosystem: Environmental > Terrestrial > Soil > Wetlands > Permafrost | place: Sweden...
AGAACTACGAGGTCATGAAGACGCTCATGGACCGCTGGATCGAGATGGCCACCGAACTATCCAACCTCCGCCTGGCCAACAAGCACACCTGATTCCAGCAGAGAACTTGGCACTGTCCAGTTAGAGTGAATCAATCCGAAAATCACTCCCCATTATCGTCCCCGAACTATTGCGTGACGGTGATTGGCTCGACGCCGACCGAGTATGAACGCCTTGACAAAGCGCTGAATGCCAACAGTGGTTTCGCGCGGTTCAATATGAAACACGAGCTCAGCGCATCGGTTTCATCGTTTCCCGCTAGTACGGTTCATGCAATTGTGCTCACTCCAACGAGTCTAGCTCTGGTTACGGAAGCTGACGTAGTTGCCGTCCGTAAGGCGACTAAACCTGGCACTTGTCGTGTGTACCTGCTCATTGCGGATAGGACGGAGTCAACGCCTGCAGCCGGTCTCCTCGACGACTTCATTCAGCGATCTTCGGGGCATGAACCGGACGAAATAGCGACGCGGATTGCGGGCTTCTTCCGAGAAGCCGAAAGCCTCAATCGGAGAACGACGCCTCTCGCTCTCCGCGATAAACTATGTTTGGGGTTATACAAGTTCCTCGGGGTATTCTGGAGCCTAAGTTATGTCGTCGCAGCGCTTTTGCTCCTCACTCTGCTTAGGACTTTTGCAGGCCCAAGATTTGTCCATGAAGTTCTTGTCAATTCATACATTGTTCTGCCCGTAACCTTCTTCGGCGCATTTTTCATTGTGCACTGCGCATTCGCGGTTAGCCTAAACTTCCTTTTCGGGATAAGGATTCGCAAGAAACTAGATGCAGCGTTTGCGATAAGAGCTGTTATTTTCATTCTCGCAGCTTCAGCGACTGCCTGCTCGATCACAACTCTTCATGTGTCCCCAATCGGGAAACTCGCCTGCACCGTTCTCGCGATCACTGCCCATCTGGTTTATAGGTATGCTTTTCGTATTCGCGCGGAATGCACTTCCTTGTCCGAGATAACAAATAGCGTGGCTGATCCAGAAAAACGCTTCCTATTGCTGAATTCGATTGGAAGCCAACCCTTCACTCCGAGCGCCTTTCCACTCTTTTCCTTTCGATCTGCAACTATGTTCATCAGCTATATGCACGGTTCGCAGTGGTCTTCGGAAACCGCCGCCGCGATCTGCCAATCAGCTGTTGACCGGGGAATGGAAGTGTTTCTAGACCGGTCAACAATTCCGTCCGGGGCGCTTTGGCGGCAGTTGTTGCTCAGGGGTCTTAGTGAATGCGGTTGCTTTGTTGCGGTGTTGGACGGTACTGCTGCGGTTACAGACTGGGTTTTGGCTGAGTCTTCATATGCAATGCTCTTGCGCAAGAGCATTGGAAAACCTCGCATCCTCTGTGTTCTGCGAAACGCTGAGAAAATTGTCAATGACAGGCAAAACCCCTTCCATGTGATCTATCAAGACGTGCTCCACCAACCACCAGAACTCTGTTACGGCGCCAAATTTCTAGTTGCTGACCATGCAACGTTGACTCCAGAGCTTATCTTGAAAGCTCTAAGAAGGGTGCGACCGATGGGTTTGTTGTCGTAAGTCTTCCAATTCCAGTTGCGAACACGGCATTTAGTGTCGCCTGCCACACCGATGGCTATTAATGAAGGTCGGCGCGTGCCTGGGCGGCTTTCTTAACGATATCCCAGGCCATTGCGGACCAGGTGAACGGCTTTGGATTCTTGTTGCGGTGGTCGATGGTTTTTCCGATAGCGGTAACGAGTTGTTTCAGGTCTCGAAAAACGTCTTACGGATATGGATTGCGACAAGTCGCGGAGGAACCTCGCGATCATGATCAGTCATGAAGCCGAAGTTGGCAGTAAGCGAAGGTGGAATCGCGGGTGCTTCGACAGCCAGCGCTGGACGCGAGGATGCTTGTGCATCGCGTAACTATCGCAGATGAGATAGATTTTCTTGCTGGCCGGGACAGTCTAATCAATCACGGGCAGGAAGCGCGGCCATTCCTGATAGTAATGCCGGTGCCGGAAGAGCCAATAGAATTCGCCGATTGCAGGTCTGAGGTCAGCGAACAGTGGAGACGTGCCGTTGCGCTTGTAGTTGCACGTCATGGTGGCGCCGCGACCCTCCTTCATCGGCAGGCGCGGCTGGGAGCGGTGCGGCGCCAGGATCTGGCCCTTCTCGTTCACTCACTACACCGGCGCGTGCTTAGGTGGATTTAAATAATACCCGACGATTGCGTCCAGTTTTTCGCCAATGTGAGGATTATTCCTGACCTTGAAACTCTCCGCGCTGCCCGGCCCCAGGCCATGCGTGCGCCACGCTACATTGCTCGGCAATGTGTTTGTTCTGCATCCTGCCCGCGGCCAGCGGCATGATGCGGTTCAACTACACCACCCGCATTGGGGTACTGCGTCGGCGCAACAATTTCTCCAACTCAATCCGCGTCTCGAAACTAAATTCGAACGCTGGCGCGAGGCGCATAAGCACTTTCGCGCGCCGGGCCAGGCGTGACTTGGGCCGCGCGACGCCATCCAGCCGAAACCCGGAGTGAGTTATTAAGTCATGGCACTCCGCGTAGACACTCGCCGAGACCTAATAAATGCGGTCGAGAAAGATGTCACCCGCCACGGCAGCGATCCTATCGTTCTCGCGTTGGCCGGAAATACTGATTCGAGGATTCTTGTGTGCGTTGCATTTCCTGTGGGGTGATCGGAGGCGCTTGCGCTTGACTCTGTTCGCGCCTATCACGCTGGTTGCAGGACTGTTGTCCACCATTGAATATGATGTGGATCGAGTGATTGTTCGTTGCCCCAAAGAGTGAGGCAGGATGGTTTCCGATGCTGAGTCATCGGAGGCAACTGCAATGAGTAAGACGATTCTTTTGCTTGCAGTCGTTATGACCGTCGCCCCTGCGGGCGCGCTCGAGCAGGGGCCGGCAGCGGCAACCCCGCCACAGTCAACCGCCAAGGTGATTGTTCTTCCGCCTCAGGTGGTCTTCGAGCAGTTGTCGGCCAGTTCTCATGCCCGCAACGCTGTGGTTGGGCTTGGCTTCGACCGATTGAACGGCAGTGAAAGCGGTGTCAGCGTCAGTGCCAATGGATTCTACGCTGCCGTAGGCGGAGGGGCCAGTCTCTACCTCGGGAAAAACTGGGGGATCCGGCCGGAATTTCGGTGGGAAAGACAAGACCTCACCTTTGCAGGGCTAGTCTCCAACACGAATGTAGTCATGGGCTCGGCATCGGTCTTCTTCCAATGGGGCGGGAGAGGAAAAGAATCACGCCTCAGAAGTGAGCGCGCAATGCACCTCGGCCAGGCGGGTGGCGGACTGACAAGCCGCCGGCACCCTGGCCGGTTGCGTTTAGCGGGCGCTTGGGGACCATGATCGAGACGGGAGATGGCGGTTGCGGCGCAGGCCGTTTCTACAAATGTGCGATCAGGAAACAGGATGATCCGTTGCGGCAACCAATCGCAACCTGTGGAGCATGGTGCAGAGCGGTGAGTTTCGAGAAGACCTGTATTACCGGCTGCGGAGTTTTGTCATCTTTACCCCGGACCTGCGCGACGATCCCCGCAACCTGGAGTTGATTGCCCAGGAGATGTGGCAGGAAATCACGAAGTCGAAAGACCGTCTGCCCAAGGAAATACTGGACGACCTGTGCCTCCATCGCTGGCCGGGAAACGTGCGTGAACTGCGATCTGTGCTGAGTTCGCTCAAGAATTTCTTTGGGAAAAGCGATCTAAAGCGAGAGCATCTCAACGCGGTGTTCCAGCATTTTGGCTTGGTGGCGGGATATGGGCTGCGGGACGCCGAGCCGGACGACTCCGCAGTGTTGCAGGTGGAGTGCCTGAAGAAGATTCGCCGCGCCGACGATGCGATCCATGCCTGCGAGCAAGAGTTGAAGCCGCTCGGCGATGGTCTGGAGCTGACAGCCGCGGCGCGGGACTCGCTCCTGCGGCCGCGTGTGGAGATGCAGGCGTTGTTGCGGAATCGGCTGTACTTTGGGAGCCAGGAGACCTATCTATCTGTAGAGCGGGTTGAGGAGGGTCTTGGGCAGTTGTTGGGTATGCCCGCAGCCGACGTAGGAGCGATCATCCGCTTTTGGCGAGAAACGCTGGCGTTGGACATCCAACAGGCGGTGAGCCAATTGTTCGCGGAACTGCAAAAGTTACGGCAATAGGAAGCTCGTGATTCAGGCGGCGTGATTGCCTGTACGGTGTGGCTTTCAAATTCTTGCCGGATAGGAGGTTCCACGGATTTGTATCAATCCGCCGCGTTCCTTTCGCCAATCCAGAGATCATCCGCGAATGCGATTCTCTTTGGCTACAACTCAAGCCGCAGTCACCGTAAGCCCGATACAACCCACCGTCGTCGAGGCTTGAATAGAGATGATCGATGACTTTGACCTCAGGCGAGTTACAATCGAGCTCGGGGCGTTGCTCCATGGCTCGCTCAATAGCCATGAGCTTCGCGATCCAATCGAGGCGCGGCGCCAGAGCCATCAGATCTCTATGAAGGAACTTGTTCAACGTGTCTTCCCACAGGGCAATGATGTCTTCAAAGCGAGGTACGATTCCCTCGAAGACGCCCGGGCGGCTTGACGCTTGACTTCATCGAGGAATGCGCATTGCAGTTCGAGAGCTGTAATGCGTTCTCCGGAGATGAGTTCGGCGCGCGTCTTGAGCGTCGGGTCGTGGCTGTAGCACTGGAGCGCCGCAAGCGGGTCATCGAGGATCAGACGCGGATTAATCAGGCCAAGGTCGAGCAGCGTCAAGATCAGCTGCATCGGTCCCACTCTGAACAAGCAGGAACCATGCGCCAAGACGTTGTCGAAGAAGATCACATGCAAGCGTGCCGGCGCCATTGGATCTTTGGCTCCGCGCCGTCCACAGAGCGCTTCATCACGCGCATTGACAATGGGTCTGTTGAATGTGGTCTGTATGCCTTGCAGCGTTTCGAAGAAATCGGCGCGTTGGCTGATCTGGTAGGGAGTGGAGGGCCTCCCACTCTCCGATCCAACCTTCCCTTGTCCGGTCAGGAGAATGCAGGACACCTGAAACGAAGCCAGGAATTGAAGGTAATGCGCTTTACGCCAGAAGATATTGTCAAATGTTCGCCGCGCGATCAGATAGTTGAGATGGCTGCCGTATGAGTTGCCCTGGCCGTCGCTGTTGTTGATCAGCACCTGTATCCGGCGATCTCTGGGCCGGCCTTGGTTGGCGCGATCGAAAGCGCCTCTCATGATGCGCAGCATTCCGTGCCATGCAGCCACGTGGTCGTATGCGCTCATCACTTCCGGAAGGCACAACTCGGCGTGGTTGAGGTCGATGCAGGCGGACCCTCCATTGCTTGCAAGAAAGCGGCGGCTCACGTCCTTCGGGTTGTAGACCGAGTCGCTTGTAGTGGCGCAGACTCCAGCAAGACTGCCCATCCCTGAGCGAGCGGCCGAGGACGCAGTTGACCACCAGTTGTTCAGGTAGTTGTTCTGGCGGATGAGCAGGCCCTTGATCTCAGCCAGCAATGCCCGCGAGGCCTCATAGCCGGTGCCCCCAATCTGGTCTGTCCCGGCGATGAAGTTGCCCAACTCAATATCCGCGCCACACAACTTGGGAAGGGCGAGGGCAGTCGCGTCCTGCGAGGGATGTTTTCCCATGGCTACGCAGCCTCCACGCGGTAACGGTGCGGGTGACTGACTTTGCGATCGACCAGATCGACGCAGACTACATCGACATCCTGCGGCAGATCGCGCAGGTAATTGCGCGCGTTGCGCGGCGTGAGTGCGCGCGGGGCGGCAAGAAAAAAGTCGGAGATGGCGGCGTTCATATCCGCGACGGAGACGCCCACTGGCCCGCCCTCCGCCTCACGAACGCAAGCGCGTTCAAGCACGGCCTGCGCAATTGCTTCCAGTTGTGCGCCGCTCACCAGGTCGGCGGCCCGTACCAGGCGGTGCTTGCCGTCACGCAGTGTGAGGTTTGCCAGTTCCGTGTCGCTGCTTTGCGCGAACAACTGCGCCACAGCCTGATCGAGCAAAGCATCGCGCTCGGCACCCGGGCCTCCGCCACACGCGGCGTAAGAAATGCCAGCGGGCAGGTGCCGCCCCAGAATGGCGCGTGCTGCCTTGGCACGCGGCTGAGGGAAGTGCAACACCAGGTCGCCCAGCCGTCCGGGTCTCAGCAGCGCCGGATCGAGAGAGTCGAGACGATTGGTGGCGGCAAGAATAACGATATTTCCACGATCTTCGAGGCCATTCAACTCGGCCATGAAAGCGTTCAACATGCGGTCATCGATGCGATGCGCCGACTCGCCGCGATTTCCACCGATGGCGTCCACCTCGTCCCAGAACATGACCACCGGCACCTCGGGTTCTGCCGCCGCCGCTTCCCGCGCAATGCGGAAGATATCTCGATAGCGCTGCTCGGTGGCGCCATACCACATCGAGTTGAGCCCGCCCGGCTTCACGTTGATGAAGCGGGGGCGCCCGCTCCGCGACAAGCCTGCAAGCCAGTTGCATGTAGCGCGAGCCACCTTTGTTTTTCCGTTGCCCGGCGGGCCCTCCATCAGCACGGATCTCTTACGTGGAAGCCTGTATCTGCTGGCCGTGGCCGAGTGAAAGCTATGCTGGGTGATCAACCGCTTTAGCGATTCGATCTCGCGGTCCAATCCGCCAATCTCATGGAACGTATCGCTGGGGGTTGCTTCGAGGAAAAACTCCTCCCCCTTCGAGGCTTCGATCTTCTCGAAGGCCAGGCCCGTGGAGCGGCTAAATCGCACTCCGTCGCCCGCCTTCAAACCCGCGTCGCGCAGTGCGGTCTTGGGCAAGACCACCACCTCCTCGTCGTGGGATCGCAACACAGGCCGGCCATCGAGGGTGCTGCGACTGTAGGTGGCCACCTCGCCCGCGAGGAAACTGGGACTCAGCGATTTTGCAATCACGACGTTCCGCTCGTGACTGAGGAAGACCTCGTCGCCGGGCGCTAGTTGTTCAAGCGCGACTCCTTCCGCCAACTGCACAACCCGCCGCTCATTGTCTGTCTGCACCAGGGCGCCTTGTACCTGGGGTGTGTTTGCGGCGGTCAGGAATACGGCTGGGAAATACGGCGGCGCGGTCAGGCCCCTAATCAGTTCGCGCAGATCCCCGTGCTGCTCCTGCACCTCGGATAGAGCCTCATGCAGGCGAGTAATCCGTTCTATCAGGAACTGGTCAATTGCGGTCCCGCTCTCCATGCCGCTCTCGCGCAGCCGCGTCAGCACCGCCAACCGCTCTTCGAGAGGCAACGAGCCCTCCTGGGCGTTTGCGATCTCTTCCAACATGCCGCCTGCAACGCTCATCTGCTCTGCCGCTTTACGCGCCATGGACCGTCTCCTCCAGAACATAGAATCCTCGCGGTTGTGTGGTGCCTTCCCGATTGCCAAACATGCTGAACGTCAGTCCGGTGAAGGCGGTGTCGTTGGCCACGATGGCGATGCTGTAAGCCCGGGGAAATGCGGCCCTCATCACGGCTTCGTCGTCGGCTGAAAAGAAGTCTTTCGCCAAGTGGCATGATTTCTGTGCTTCGAGTGTGCACGCCTTGCCCTTGCACCACGCCCGCACTGGGTGCGAGTGCCAGTAGCCAAGATAGATCTCTCCCCGCCTGCGCAGCCGCAAGGCGGCATCAGCCGCGGCCCACGTCTCGGGCGTGAAGGTCAGCTTCACATTGCTGCCGCTGGTGTGCTCCGCTGGGATCTGCGCAGTGATCTCGGCGAATATCTCTCCGGCGATTGTGTCGCGGCCCAGCACACCGATCAGAATTCCACCCGTCTCGGTTCCTTCTTCGGCGTGGGTCTGCTCAGCCGCTTCGTCAAGAACCCGGCGGGAGACAAACACTGGCATATCGTCGATGTCGATGACGCCGCTCGGAGTCGCGCGCGCAAGAAAGTCTCTGATCGAAGCGTCTTTGGCGGGCACGCGCGGCGATGCGTTTGCAACTGAGAGACCGCCGGTTGTTTGTGTCTCTGGCGGCGCCGGGTGAGCGACCACCATGTAGGTGTAGAACTCGCCCTCGCGGAGTTTTTTCTTCGCGACGAAGCTAGAGGCGATCACGGCCGCGAAATCGCGAAAGTGCGTGTTAGGGAAATCCGACGCAACCGGCCGCCCGTTTGGCGTCTGAATCTGGACGCGATACCCGCGACAGTACGGTTCTCCCAGCGTGTGCTCCCAGAGCGGAATAACCGTGGACGCGCCTCCATTGCTGTCGAGGCTGAGCTGACCTCTTCGCTGAAAGTAAAAACGCGTCCACTCGTGCGCCGGTTCCCAGTCGCGCTTTGCCGCGACGGTGCCAAGGTTGGTCCCGTCTTCACCGAATATGTCGAGCGCAAAACGATATGGAAAGGCCAAGGTCATAACTGTGTCCTCGTTGCGCTCCGATCAGCAACCCGATCCCGCATCGATGTTGGGCTGCAGCGTGAGGCGATCGCCGCGCTGCAGCGCGTCTCCAATGCGCTCGGAAGCATTGAGGTGCCGGCCTTCTCTCTCTGACCTCGCCTGGTAGGTGAGCGGAGCGCCGCTTGAGTCGTTGCGGGGAAGGTTCATCTTGCCGATCATCTCGTGCACCAACTCGCCTACCGTGTTTGCGGTGGGCGCATTGGCCACTGAAAATACCTTCTTCCAGTTGGCGCTGCATGAACCGCTTGTAGATGGGATCGTCGCCGGTGAACTCGTGTTCGCTCATGCTACCTCCAGGATCCGGTGGTGGCGGTTTCCGCCGCTCACGATATCTCCGGCGCGCAGCCCAATCTGCGCAAGTGTGAGGTTCGAGTACTCTCCAGCCAGTGCGGAGTCGATGCGATCCAGAGAACCAAAGCCGGAAGACACCATCCTGCGGTCACATATTGGGCATCGCGCCAAAGGCCTGTTCAGTCGCAGCGTCGCCTCCCGATGGCCGCAACCAGGGCATGTCAATTCGCAGGTAAAGTGATGCCCTTCTACCTGCAGGCTGCCGAGAGCGCTTAAGGCCGCGGCGACAGTCGTGGAGTCAGGCCGGCATCGCCATGGCTCAATCACCCAGCTGCGATGATTGAAGCGGCACCAGGGGTTGCGCCGTCCAGAGGTCACTTGCGTGACATGGTGCTCGGCGTCCAGCATTACCTGTCGGCCGGCAAGCGACTCCTCCGGTTTTCCGCGCAGGAACTTGGCGATTTCGATAGCCATCAGCGAAGCTGCCAGCGCACCCAGCGCCGAGGAGGCCATCGTTGGATAGGCGGCACCACGGCCCGCGCCGCACAGATACTCCTGTTCCAGAACCGAATACTCATCATGGCCCCACGAACACTCCAGGCAGGGTGCGTCTTGCGCAGGAACATAGGCATTCACGCGCACCAGGCTTTGGCTGCCCAAGACACCGCAATCGATCCACGGCGTGTTCAGCCTCCAGGCGATTTCGTTCACATGCTGGCGCGCGGCCTTGCTGTCGAGGCAACTCACGATCAGGTCGCACTTGAGGAGCCCACGGGGCACGTCTTCGATCCGCTGCTGCAAGGCAATCACATCGAGACCCGCATTCCCGAAACCCGGCCTGATGCGACGCAGCTTTTCAGCCTGTGCGAGAGCCTTGGGTCGGTCAATGTCAAGCTGGTCGATGTTCTGGACCGCTAAATTCCCGGTCTCATAAAACTCAGGATCGACGAGGGTGATGCGCGCGATCCCTTGCATACGCGCCAAGTGGGGTAACAGATGAGAACCCGTGTTGCCTCCGGCGCCAGCCACCACAATGGATCGATTCTCCATCTCCATCAGTCCTCCTCCGGAGTCCAGGCGAAGCCTGAGTCCAGCGCAGTGGGATGTCCGCAGAACGTGCATTTATCCGAGTAAGTCCAGCAGGGAATGTCGGCGGACTGGTTGTACCAGACGCCGCAACTCGGGCAGCATACAGCCGGCGCGCCGGGTTCGATCTGTTGGCGGCATCGGCCACAGAACACCGGCCGGTCTGAAGCCGAGAACGCCTCCACGGTTGCCAGCGTCTCGGTGGAAAAGCATTGCACCTCTCCGCCAAGTCGAATCTCGTCGCGATCGGCCAGAACACACAAGCCCGCAGGAACAACGCGGCTGTTCACGCGCACATTCGCGTCTCGCGAGGCGATCAGCGCCCAGACATTAGACCCCGCGGCGCCCGCCCGGATTAATCTGGCAACCCTTCCGGGCGTTGCGCTCAGCTCGCCCACCGGCGCATGCCGGAATACAAATCCAGCAAGGTCAAACTCTGCGCCATCCAGCCTCTGCGCGCCCCATCCGCCTTCGCCCTGGTTCCACAGATGAGCCATTTGGGATTCTCTGCCTCGAAGGCCATTCTTTCGAATGTGCATTCTCAGCGGATAATCACCCCCTACTTCCCTCCGACCCATCCAGCCAAGAAGCTGATATTCCGAGAGATAAGCGGGAAAAGCGTCAACTCCGGACACCGGTAGTCACAGGACCGGGATGCAGCGCGGCGTGTCCTCCCGGCACTGCTGGCCGGTGATAATATGGGCCGTTCCCCCGGATATGCTTGGCCGTGATGATCAATTCCGGCCGCAAGGAAGCGCCCATGAGCGATAACCGCCGCATCCGCGTGTTTGTCTCGTCCACTTTTCGCGACATGGTGGAGGATCGCAACGAACTGATGACCCAGACCTGGCCCGAACTGCGGCGCTTCTGCCGCGAGCGGCAGGTCGAGTTGGTCGAGGTGGACCTGCGCTGGGGCATTGCCGAGGAGCAGAGCACGCGCAAGGAGACCCTCAAGCTCTGCCTGGACGAAATCCGCTCCTGCCGCCCATTCTTCATCGGTCTGCTGGGCGAGCGCTACGGCTGGACGCCGGGCCCCGACGCCTATACCGCCGACCTTGAGGAAGAGCAACCGTGGCTCCGCGGTCTTGCCGGCAAGAGCGTCACGGAACTCGAAATCCTTCATGGAGTGCTCAACAACCCGGAGATGGCCGGGCGCTCGTTCTTCTACTTCCGCGACCCGGCCTATGCTCAGGGGCGCGGGACCGATTTTTTGTCTGAGAATGCCGAAGCCGCGGGCAAGCAGGCAGCGCTCAAGGAGACCATTCGCCGGGCTTGCAAAACGGGCGGCCATCCAACTGTCAGCGGTTTCAAGGGCATCATTGCGGGATTGACAAGCAAGAAGTCCAATCTCAAACCCCTTCCGCTGCGCGAGAACTACCCCGATCCGCGCGCACTTGCCAAGCTCGTCCTGGAAGACCTCAAGGTCGCCATTGAGGCGCAGTTCCCCATCGAGGACATCCCTGACCCGATCACCCGACATGCGCGCGACCACGAGGCCTTCGCCGAGACTCGCCGCCGCACCTATATAGGTAGGCCGGACTACTTTGCCCGGCTCGACATTCACGCCGCAGGCGACGGCGGTCCGCTGGTCATCGTTGGTGAATCCGGCCGCGGCAAGTCGGCGCTGGTGGCCAACTGGCTTGAGCACTGGCGCGCCCAGCACCCCAACGACTTCCTCTTCGAGCACTACATCGGTGTCACCCCCGACAGCGCGGACCACTGGCGGCTGATGGCGCGGCTCATCGCCGAGATCAAGCGCTGGACCAATGATGCGGAAGACGCACCGCACTCGCACGACGACCTGCTGCGCGAGTTTCCGCTCTGGCTTTCCAGGGCCCGCATCAAGGCCGAGCACGACGGTGTGCGCTGCATTCTTCTGCTCGACGCGCTTAACCAGCTTGAAGACCGCGACCACGCGCGGCTTCTCGGCTGGCTGCCGCACCATCTCTTTGCAGGTGGGCTGAGACTCATCGTTTCCACGCTGCCGGGCGAGTCGATGGAAGCGATTGCGCAGCGCGGTTGGGAATCGCTCCGCGTGGAGCCGCTCACGCCCGACGAACGTCGCCGGATCGTCGAGCATTATCTGGCGCGCTTCGGCAAGAAGCTCGACCCAACGCACCTCGGCCGGCTCGCCAGGGCGGCCGCCGCTGCCAATCCTCTGTTCTTGAAGATATTGCTTGACGAACTGCGCGTCACCGGCACCCACGACGGGCTCGATGCGCGCCTCAACGACTACCTTTCCGCGCCGGACATTCCGGCTCTGCTCCAGCAAGTGCTGGCGCGTTACCAGCGCGATTACGAACGCGACCGGCACGGCCTGGTGAGCGAATCGCTGGGCTTGATCTGGGCCGCGCGGCGCGGACTGACCGAAACCGAACTGCTCCACCTGCTCAAGACGCCTAGCCTGCCGCAGTTGCCGCTGGCCACCTGGTCGCCGCTGCGCGCCGCGTTGGAAGAAAAACTGGTAGATCGCGGCGGAATCCTGAATTTCGCCCACGACTTCCTCCGCTCGGCCGTTGAGGCCACCTTCGTGGAGCACGAAGACCGCCGGGACGAACTCCGCCTGCAATTGGCCGACGAATTCGAGCAACAACCCATCACGGCCCGGAGTTGCGATGAGTTGCCGTGGCTGCTATCGCAGACCAGGCAGAATCACCGCCTCCGCGCATGCCTGCTGGATGTGGACCGCTTTTTTGAAATCGAAGCGCGTGACGAGGAGGAACTACGGCGCTACTGGGTCGATCTGGGCGGGGAGCGCGCGATGGAAGATTCCTATCTTGCTTCCTTCGAAGAGTGGGCAACGCGGCCGGGGCTTGGGGACAAGAAGCTCTCGCTTGCCGCAAACAACCTGGCTAGTTTCCTTCGCGGCGCAGCACTTTTCAAAGCAGCCGAACCGCTCTTTCGCCGCGCGTTGGAGATCGGTGAACGGAACTTTGGCCCAGACCACCCCAATGTGGCTCCCCCTCTCAAGAACCTCGCGGGCTTGCTCGAAGACACGAACCGCCTGGCCGAGGCCGAGCCGTTGTTCCGGCGTGCACTGGAGATCGACGAACGAAATCTTGGGCCTGAACACTCGATGGTTGCCGGAGACCTCAACAACCTGGGGGGATTGCTTAAGCGCACAAATCGTCTGGCCGAAGCCGAGCGGTTGTTTCGCCGTGCCCTGGAAATTGACGAGCGAAATCTCGGACCGGGCCACCCGCAAGTCGCTATCGTTCTCAACAACCTCGCCGATTTGCTCGCGACTTCGAACCGCTTGGCTGAGGCCGAGAAGTTGCATAGACGAGCCCTGGAAATCGACACGCGGTATTTCGGACGGGACCACCTGGAAGTCGCCAGAGACCTGAATAACCTCGCAGCATTGCTCCAAGGCACGAGCCGTTTGTCCGAGGCCGAGCCACTTTATCGCCGCGCGCTGACCATTTTCGAGCGGAGCCTGGGCCCGGAACACCCCAATGTCGCTGTGCAACTCAACAACCTCGCACAACTGCTCCAGGCGGAGAACCGGCTGGCCGAGGCCGAGCCGCTCATGCGCCGCGCCCTCGCAATTGACGAGAGAAAGTTTGCGCCGGACCATCCCAACGTCGCCCACCACCTTAGCAACTTGGCGCAGGTGCTCCAGGCGCAGAACCGTTTGACCGAGGCCGAGCCGCTGATGCGCTGCGCGCTGGCTAGCTTCGAGCGGAGCCTCGGGAAGGAGCATCCAGATGTCGCCGTCCTGCTCAACAACATCGCAAGTGTGTTGTATGCGACAAATCGGATGTCCGAAGCTGAGCCGCTGTTGCGCCGCGCGCTCGCAATTGATGAGAAAGGCCTCGGGCCAGAACATCCCAATGTAGCCATTCGCCTCGGTGGCCTCGCCACATTGTTGACCGTGACCAATCGGATGGCCGAGGCCGAGCCCCTCATGAGACGGCATCTGGAGATACTCTTCAAGTTCACACGCGCCACCCAGCACCCACATCCGAATCTGCAGGCCGCCATCAATAACTATGCTATCCTGCTCGCGAAGATGGGCCGCAGCGAGGAGCAAATCCAGGCCACGTTGCGCGTGATGGCGCCGGAATTCTTTGGGTAAATGTCTCGGCAACCTCGCGGCTCCTGCGGTTGCACTGCGTGTAGCCCACTCCACATCCCTTCATAACAGAGTGCTGCCCGAGTGACAGACGCAAAATCCGCCGCCGGGCCTTCGACCTACAAATTGGGTCGAGTCTAACGAAACACTCCGTCCAACAGCCCAAGATACTGATCGAAGCATTCATTCATCCATGCAGGCGCTTCGGGGCCGAGTCGATCTCGGATGAATCGCCCAGTGCCGTACGCATCTGCTCGGCGCCCCCCATGAGACTGGTATGAATGTCACAGTGGGCCGGGTTCCTGCGGTACCACTTGGCCAGGGCCACACACGCGGACGCCTACCGCAACGGAGCAAAGCTGGCACTGGTATTCACTCCTTGCGTGAGCCCCGGCAAGACCGCTTCACCCACCTGATCCGCATGGGCCCGGTAAAACGGAAGGGAGGAATAAAAGCAAGACGGCTGATTGCCGCTACCAGCGACAACTACCGCGCCGAACTCTTCGGCCTCGCTTGAGGCGCTTCCTTCATGCGATTGCCCTGGGGGGACAATCGGATATCGCCGGGGTAGCGTGCTAGACTGCTATTGTTCTATGCGCGTGAACCGCAGATTGAAACAGTCTGCGAATATCCCTATGCCTCAGGCAACAAAATCTACCCCGTATGCCACCATTCGAGAGTGCAAAAGGCACAATGTTTCGAGGCATGCATAGACCCCGACTCCCCAATGGGGCCGTAAGGAGAGAAAATGAAGTCACTCGCAGCATTGTTTTTGGCTTGTTCGTTAGCCGCTTTGGCGCAAAACAAACCGGCAAACACTGCGGACGTCGAAAGCCCGGGCGTCTTCACAAACACCCAATACAACTGGGGCTCGAAAGTCATCTTGAATGGTTGCGATCCTGTGACTGAATGGGACCGCTGGCAGCATGGGCGTACAACCGATGCGTTTAGTACCTGCACTTCAATACCGAGTGGAGCAACTGCGCAAAGTGCAAATGGGCTCACAGCCTATCTTCTTAACAACTCGTCCAGCCTTGGGAATGGTGTGGGCGGCGCTGTCGGGCTCTACACGAATATTACTTGCAACGTCTCAGGTTCGTATTGTTGGGCGATAAATCCTTTGGTGGGAGACGCTCAGGGTACGTCGAACACGTTCCTTATAGGTTCTGAAATCGACATCGCCGTTAAGGGTGCGCCAAAGTTCTTGGCTGGAATCCAGATAAATGGCTTCACGACAGGTACTGTACCGAAGAGTTCCAATGCTATTGAAGTGAACAGGCTGTTTGGGAGCGGCGTTCTGATCAACGACGGACAGACCAGCACAGGTCGCGCTTTCGTTGCCGGTCAGCTTCTCCAAGGGAAAACAACTACGACATCTCAGAGCTTGACCTTCGTGGCAAACAACGGGAGCGGTGCTGAATTTGCCGCCGTTCGGGAAGACTCTAACGGAGCGGTAGAGATTGAACCCAGCAATGGTGAATATCTTTTTCTGAGCGGCGCTCCTGCCGCAACATCTTCCAATAACCACTACCATCAAGGGTTGCTCATTGACAGCCATGTTTGGGGCGGCACCGCCTCAATAGACTCGCAGTGGCACATATATCCAACCGGTCCGCAAAGCGGAGTGCCATCCTACGATATTCTCAATTTGAGTCCGGTCAACTCGCAAGCTCCAAACGTGAACCAGGGTGTGTCGATACCAAATGAATTGTCGATCATAACGGCAGGAGGAACGGGAAACAGTATCATTCAGTCTCAGACTTCGACTGCCAACGTACGCTTCGAGCTTCCAACTGGGTCGGCGGGCGGTGTAATTGCGCTGACCAATCAGCTACCTGCCGCCGGCACCGGCACCTACACCGCGGCGACTTCGGATACCTTCACTGTGAAGGGAGCGACCTCGTCCTCGCACTGTGTATTCAGTCCGACTGACTCCAAGGCCGCGGCTGCAACCGTAGCGGGCTATATCTCGGCGGTAGGCACTAATTCGGTGACTATTACTCATATGGCAAATTCGGCCAGCGGCGGGACTGTAAACATCGTTTGCACCGCAAATTAAGGCGATGAATGAAGAGGTCATGCATCTTGCCGTCGGCGATGCGGATAAACGAAGGGATGTTGCCGTGCAGGTCCAGCAGCGTGTGCATTTTGACGGCGCCTTTATGCTTGCGAAACCTGGCCCACGAAAATACCGACAGGCACAGATCGATGGTGGTCGAATCCGGCGCATAAAGGCTCTGTTCCAGATCGACGCCGATTGGATCGGCAGCATACAGGTTTCGTGCGGTCGCGATCAGCGGCAGCGCAAAGTCGGCATGGATGAGCCAGTCCCGTGTCTCATTGGCGTCGGCCAACGTGGAACGAGCCATGCTGCCCGAAAGCCCATGTGATAGAGCTTGCCTGCGCCTGCCTTAGGGCAGGCCTCAATGTCGCGCAGGCTATCACGGTAGGTCAACTGCGCAAAGGCCATGGCCAGATACTGATCCCAGCAGAAAAGCCCTTGCCGTAGCGGCCCACGCTTTTTTGAAATTCCTTGTGGGCAGATGCCCAATCAACTGCGCAAGGACGGTCCGGCCAGCGTTCATTCCGCATAGTTGCTCGCCTGCAGGCCCACGCCAACGAGTGCCTTCGTCAAAGCAATTGCAAACCGTTCCCGACGGTGCATAAATCGATCGATCACACAATCTGTACTTTACGATAACTCCGCCCATTTTCCCCCCGGAAAGCAGCGGCTTCGCATTATGTTCGCATAATCAATGATTACTTGTACACGTTACTAAAATATGTTGGCACTACACTTTTTACAAATCAACACAGATTACGTTGATACTAAATGACTTAACTGCTTCCACTCCGCTTTCCGTGGCAGATATGCGTTAGTATAAGAGTATTGTCGTATCATCTTCTACATGTGCATCCCCCCGCCCTTTCCGCCCTTCATTTCTCACTTTACGGCACGCGCGGGGCGTCGTCTCCGTTCTCGCATTTCTGTAATTCTTGGAATTTGCTTTGCCCTGGCTGTCGCTCGGGCCACCACCGCTCTGGCAAAGTCAGAGGACAAATCGGATACGGCCGCACCCTCAGTCAGCAATAGCTTGAAAATCGACGATCTCGGCGAATTTTACCGAGTCGCGGACGACGTGGATGTCTCTTTGAATGGCGATGGCACGGTCGCATATTGGACCAGGAGGACGGATGGCACCGTGCATGCGTCGCTTTGGCGCAACGGCCAAACCGCGACAGTCGAAGACGTACCGGGCTATCCGAACACCATCGCCCATGCCATCAATCGCCGCGCTGACATTGCCGGTTGGATGAACACAAGCACCAATCCTGTTGACAGCCTTTCGACCACGCAAGGATTCGTCCGGCGTGGTGGACACATTCAAAAAACTCCTGGATTGGGTGGACGCGACAGTCGCGTTTTTGGTTTGAACGACAGAGGCACGCTAGTCGGCGCTGCAATTGCTGCCGACGGCGCACGCCACGCGTTTGTGATTTCGGGTTCCAAAATATCCGACTTGGGTACACTCCCTTCCGGCAAATCGAGTTCGGCCTACGCCATCAACAATGTCGGTGTGGTCGTAGGCGCGGCTGACATCGATGGACGATCCAATCATGCAGTTTTATGGAATCATGGAAAGATCAAGGATCTTGGAACTTTACCCCAAGGAGCCACAAGTAGCGCACGGACAATTAATGACCGCGGACAGGTTGCGGGCTTCGGTGATACTCCCGACGGTGTGCACGCATTTCTATATTCCGACGGCATGATGCAGGATCTCGGCACGTTAGGAAATGATCCGAGTGAGGCGTCCGGGATAAACAACCGTGGCGACGTGGTCGGCGCATCGAGTATTTCAATGACCACACGGCATGCTTTCTTGTGGCGGGACGGTCGAATGACCGACCTTAACGCACTCAAGCCGAAGGGATCACCTTGGGTTTTGTCGGATGCGTTCAGTATCAATGATCGAGGGCAAATCGTTTGTGCCGCTCGCACCAGGGGTAGACCGATACACCTGCTCCTGTTGACGCCGCAGTAGAACAATGGGAGTAAACAGCCCAGTCGGAACCTTTCGGTTTTATGCTCCATTCATGTTTGCTTGGCGACCATGAGTTTCGTGAGCCTAGCTTCGGCACTTTCGAGAACTCGGTTCTTCCGCACATTTGGTGAACCAAGGAAGGCACTTTGCTGACAGGATATTCGGGGGTAAAAGAAGAACAGCTCTGGCGTTCTCCGGTTGAGTCGGATGGAACAGAAGACGTTAGTTCCAGATGCCGGAGAAGTAGTAGTGGAAAGCGTGAAGGTCGAAGGGCACGGCCTGCTTCTGATGATGTTGCGGGCCTGCAGGAATCAGAATTTCTGTCCTCA
>Ga0182030_10011056_pt1 | contig 18243 bp, 13 predicted proteins | sample 812S3MmetaG_FD_121299 | JGI IMG/M metagenome (GOLD analysis project Ga0182030, IMG submission 121299) | Permafrost microbial communities from Stordalen Mire, Sweden - 812S3M metaG (Illumina Assembly) | ecosystem: Environmental > Terrestrial > Soil > Wetlands > Permafrost | place: Sweden...
AAACCCTAAATTAATAGTGTCCTCAGACACATTGACTGGAACGCTCGAATACGCAGGCGAGAGAGTGGCTATGGGCACCATGGGTTATAAGCACAACGACTTGATGGCTATGCCAGCTAACTCAGCTGTTACCGCACAAGAGATGATGACGACAAAACTGAGCAAAACCCATGTTAATCTAAAACTGATTCCTAATGTCGATGGCTCTTTAGGAATCGCTCAGCTTGTCGCGTTCAATCTCACCAATGTCCATGTAAAAGGCGCCTGGAGTGGGCCAGCGCGTTTACATCTGATACCGCATGTAAACGCACCAGTGGCCGATTTGCCTGTGCAAAAAGTAATTGGCGGCAGCCACTTTATTGCCGATCTAACTTTGCCTTACGGGCGCGTACTTTTTGATTATCTGCAACAGCAAACACCTCAAGAGATAGACGCCATGACGTTTGCCGCGGAAGAAGCACCAAATTATGGACTGCGCGAGAAGGTTTAAATGGGGCGAGCCGCGCTTGTCATAACGTCCCTTTTTCTTGTGACTGTATCTGGTTTATGGCAGCCTTGTCACGGGGATGTTTCTGCTGACCAGTCTTCGGTTCATTACACGGGCTCTGCTCTGCCAAAATCGCCGAGTCCAGACAAAAATGGACTTCCGGTTCCCCTTAATCTCAAAATAGACTATACCGGACTGATTCCAAATGGTAGCGTTGATAGTGGAGACAGTACATCCTTTAGCGCCAGGAACTTAATTCCTTCGAAACCACAAAAAGATAAAATCGATAACTCTGACATCCATCTATATTTAAAAGAGAAATCACAAAGCGTCTCTACTTCAAGTGTGTCGGTAGATTCCATTGAAAACAAGTGTTTTTCCCGCACTTATCCCAAAGAAAGTATGGAGCAGCGTGTCGCCAGACTCGAACAATTTGTATTTGGTAAAATTACAAATGGCACCATTGTTACTGCTCGCCTGGAGAAGGTCGCCAAGATTGTTGATCCGCAGGTTAATGTGGCTACACCAGGCGAAAATCCCTCTCAAAGGGTGTTCAATTCCGATCACATAACGCCACTGCAGAATCCAACTCCTGTTAAACAAATAGAAAGTTTGATCGACGTTATCAACCACGGCATCGATCATTATAATGTGCACGATTATCAAAGAGCTGAAGACGATTTTGAGAAATGCTGTGCTATGGCTCCGGATATGGCGCGGGTTCACAGCTATTTAGCCATCACCAAATTGCAGGAAAACGAACGGCCGACAGCGCTTGAAGAATTCAGAACGACTTATGCAATCGATCCCTTTGGCACATACGGTCGTTACGCAAAATTCTGTTTGCTAAAACTAGCTGGTGACGAAGAGATTCGCAAACGCGGACCGGTTGATTCAGACGAAATACTGCAGTCGTCACTCGACAAAATCAACAAACAATCCAATAATCTCATCAATTTTCACAATCACGAAAGTAGCAGAACGCCTCCACTGCCGTTTGGCGGCGGTTTTGCTGCGCAAATTCAGTCTACTAGCGCGAGAAACAACACGGTTCTACAAAACGCTTTCACTCAAGAAAGTGCGAATAATCTAAAACATCTAATGGGTTTGAGAGCCAAACCGGGTGATGCACATCTGCGCGCCTGGGGCACAAATTTAACGACTCGGTATTACGGTGCCGATACTTACCTTTATGCGCCATACTATATTCCGCGAGAATATCCAGTTGAATTGAAGGCTCAACAAAAAACTCTCTCTGCAAATCTTTTACCGGCTTCTCAGTCATTTTCTTCAAAGCAAAAAAGCAAACGCAAAGCACGCTAAAGTAAATCCACTCTGCCCTAAATAAAAAGGATGATGACATGGTTAAGGGAAAACTGACGTTTTGCAAATTAGTGATACAGTCGTTTGCTTTTACCCTAACTTTAATTTGGATGCAGGCAGGCTTGACTCAAAACAAAGAAGTCGACCAGGGTGCTCGAATGGATACACGAATGAAAGCACGAATGAACGATCGCATTGAAAGCGCTCAACAGATATTGAAGCAGGCACGCATTTATCAGAAACATGCGCTGTTGTTGATTGCCCAAACTGCAAAGTCCACATCAGACGCTAAACGTCTCGAAGGTAATGCAAACGCCTACCAATCTAAAATTGCGCCCAAAATAAGGCGCTTAAACGGTGCCCAGCTGGCTCGAGCGAAGCTGATGTTCAAATCGGATCTGCAGACCTTCGCGCAGCACTCAAAGGATTATCGAGAACACACTAAGCAAGTAAGGGAACAACTGGGTGAGTGTCATGCAAGCGAACAAGAATTCGAGAAAAATAAACTAAGCTACGAAATTCACTGTGGGCAGTACCACATGCAGGACGTAGCACCACCACATATTTGTCCAGCCATGCGCGCAGCCGTTGGTGACGCTGCTGCGGCACAAAATAAACTGCGCACAAATATGCAACGCCTCAATGCAGAAGAAGCTCAACTCGCCGAATCAGAAGAGCGCTTAAACAATGCTATCGGTGCAAGCGCACAAGGCGACGCCGACATCACCAAACAGAATAATCGTTATTTAAAAGAACAGGAACTTGCAGCAGAATACGCCACGCTCAAGGAAGAATACCGGCAGCTCGAGGTCGGTCGAAAAGCCCTTCAAGCAAACGGTGCCAAAATTCCTGTAGTGTCCGTTAAAGGGCAAATTACCTCTGGCAAATAGATTGCGGTGTAATTCTGGAGCCAATTACATATGATTGACCTGGCATTTTTCGACCAAGATCAGCCGCGGCTTTCATATCTAGAATTGCGAATCTCGTAAAGTCTCGGAAATAGAATCCCGCTGTACATCAATCAGCAAAGCCTGAGAAATGGTGGCACTCTTTTTCACGGATAGCTTAGCCGAATCGAGCCTTGAGCCTGGCTTTTATATAGTCATACTCCTCTGAATCGCGGTGGGATGTGACCACGCCATTTTTGTTCTCAAAGCGTGTAACTTTCGAAAAATCCGCTTCAGTCCAGCGTTCAAGTGAACCATCGGCATGCTGAATAGAACCTGAATAGGTTTCGTATCCGTCTTTATCGGTTTTTACGAAGCGTCTCTCTCGGTTTCCGTTTGCGTGTTCAATTGTTTCTGCTTCTGCTTCAACATACGAAAGCGAACTATCTCCAGAAGTCGAACGGCGCCACCCAGTGATCCTTGTGCCGTCAGGCTCTTCTGTGATCTTCTTTGATATAACTGGATATTCAGTTTTTTCAATTATAACTTTTCGACCATTCGAGAATTCTTCAATGGATTCAATATGATCTCCCTCAGGTTTAACAGATCTGACTCTTAAATTGCCATCGCTTGAAACAGCTAGTGGGTCTGCCGTCACGCTTTCAGCTCTTTGCGCGGCTTCAACTTTTCTGACGCTCGCCTCATCGATTCTTGTCAGCGCTTTTTCGAATCGTGCTCTGGCAGCGTCAGTACCCTCAAATGCTTTAAGCGCGTCTTCTCGACTGACAGCAGCTACTTCAAGTTTTTTTGCTGGTTCAGCGCCCGCCAAGGGATCGTGCTCTGGCAGCGTCGGTGCCTTCAAATGATTTAATCGATCTTCTCGGCTAACAGCTGCTTTCAGTCCAGCATTTTCGGTCCTCTCTGCAGCTTGTGCGGCAAACTCAGCCGACTTTAATGCATCTTCACTTGCAGGTGTCCATGGCGAACCTGCTTGTACAACTCTTCTGAGCCCAACATACGAGCCTTCTTGGATTACAGCGCCGGATTCAATTTTTGCCGCGCGGTCTACGACCACATTTTTGCCGATCTTTGCGCCGTCTTCGACGACTACTTCATAGTTAAAAAACGCGCCGTCATCCACCAGAGCCGAGTTGCCGATCACGGATTTGGCACCAATAGTAGTACCAGAGCCGATTTTAGTGTCGGCACCAATCGTTGCTCCATGCCAGTCATTGTTTATTTGTCCATTAAAAGAAGCTGCCTTTCCGACAGTAGCCTTTGGACCGATAGTCGAACCTTCGCCAACGACAACACGCATAAGTTGAGCGTCTTCTCCAACGACAACGCCTTTGCCTAAAGTACTCATCGACCCAACTAACGCTCTTTCACCAAGTTGAACATTTTCTCCCAGATGTGCCCTAGCACCCAAGCGAGCTCCAGCACCCATTGTCAATCCCTGGTCGGCGGTTGCTCCATGCCAGATGACCGCGCCATCGCCGATGCGACTGTTGGCACCGATGATAGATTCTTTTTCCACCCTGACTTTATTGCCAACTACAACGTTGTCACCGAGCTTGACCGAATTGTGGATACCAGTTTCGTCACCGATGACTGTTCCGCGAGCAATTTCTGCCTTCCGACCAATCACGGACTTGTTTCCGATAACGGCGTTATCGCCTATTTTTGCCTCAAAAATTGTCGCTTTTTCACCGACCACAACTCCGTCGCCGATATTTGCACCATGCATAATCTGTGCGCCTTCCTTGACGATGGCATTGGGATGAACAAAGGCGTGTTTATCTACGTATGCGCTTGGATGAATTGAACCCGTCATTTCGCCGATCACGTTTTCAATGCCCGCCACAAGCTTTTCGTGTCCTTTGGAAGCCTGGGCGATTACATCTTCCCCCTTGCCGTATATAGATATAAGCTCTTCAGTTAATTTTGCCGCTATGCCGGGTGCGACCTCACGCAAAGCGCCTTCACCGACTTTGGCAACGACTTTGATTTCTCCGGGAGTAGGTAGCGGCATAGTCATTTCCTCGAAAATTTCAGTTCATGAAAAGACCGTATCGATTAGACCTGACATACAGTTGACATCTAAAACAGAGTACCGTGTAATTACGAAAAGATTTAATCGAACGAATTGCAGTTTCATTTTCGCGATCAAAGTAGCGTGACAGAACCGATAACCCATACGCTCACAGCAACTGCATTTATGGCAACGGCTTCCAAGCAACTTTTAACTCATTGCAGAAGTTTTGCGCGCTGCAATTGCAACCCTATATGGCCGCAACAAAATACGCCTGCTCAAAAAATAGAATGACTCGAACAAGCTTAGGATGTGAGTCTCCAAACACCACCTTTTCATCAATATTTGGCTGCAGAATTTCTGGCGAACTTTCCCAATTTCTGCCCGGATATTCGCGTTACTACTTATTGATTAGTCTAAAAGTTTTTCTGCCAAATAAATCCATAGTCTACGCTTATAATCTTGGGCGTAAGGGCAACAGGAAAATCTCGTGGCAAATCATGATAAAAAATCGCATACTGGTCAACAGATAGACAGCATTCAGGCGGTCAGTACATCTCAAGCCTCCGTCAGAGCCAATGTGCGCAACCGGGCGAAAATATCAGAGGTCAAGGAAGGATTCCATCGAGGTCGACCAGTAGAGGATTTCCCCATCGAATTCGAGTGGCAAAGTGGTGACTGGGAATTATTATTCGACCGCCAGACCAATTTAATCAAACAAGATCTCAAACGAGCGCACGCAGATAGCCGCATCATTGTCTATTTGAGCTGCCCGATATCGAGTGTCGGCGGCGGTCATTTTTCAACCAACGTTGACATTGTCGGCGCAGTCGAGCGCAATTTGATGGCAAAGTGGGGTGAGCGTTTTTTCATCCTCAATCCCACCAAATATCAAATGGAATCCAAAGAAGGAACCGGATTGATCCTGCAACATGCAGAGGCTATTTATCGAGAAACAGGACGTAGAATCGACCTCGAAGCGATGGTCAAAAAATGCCCACCAACTGGCGGCGATTATATGCGCATGTGGACCCAAATTATGGTCGAAGACGAATTCTATAAAGGTGCAAATCCAATAGTGCCCAACTGTGGAAATATCATCGACGCTATTTATTGCATTGGGCCAGCCGATGTTCAGGAGTTTTTCCTGGCAGAAGCCAAGTCACTTTCGCAGGCAGTAGAAATTTATTTTGCCCGAAAATACACAATTGACTCTGATTTCAGACGCGATTTTGATTGTCTTGAACCAGAGGGCATCTGTCGTCCTCTCAATCTCGATATACCCGTAGAAAAGGACATCTGGCGCCAGAAACGACTTGATTTCTTCAAATATTATGCCACCAAGGCTAGCACCAACTTCAGCATGGGCAGCCATGATGAATGGAATATTGCCTGTCTGCTCAACGAGAAAAGACGCGGACACCCCGATATTTATGGAATTTCCAATCAGATACCGGTCTATTTCGATGGCCGTCAGATCAATTCTGGCGATTATATGACACCAACGGCAAAAGGATATGCCCTTTAAACCCGAGCAAAATCCACAAAAGCGTTTTCAACATCTGTGGAAAGCAATTTTACCTTAATTCTATCGCCAACATGACAGCCAGAGCTATTTCGAACAACCTTACCTTCAGCTGCAGGTCTAAAAAGACGGACAAATACGTCTTTACCTTTGACACCACTGACGATGGCATCATAAGTTTCGCCAATATGTTTGCTCAACAATAAAGCGGCGCTGATTTTGCGCATCGTTCTTTCGACTTTATTTGAAGCTGATTCCATCTCGGTACATTGTTTGGCCACTGCTTCAAGCTCATCAAGCGAATAAGGACTGGGCTTTCCACTGATAGCCGCTTTAATCAGTCTTTGTGTGACGAGATCTGTATAGCGACGATTTGGAGCGGTGGCGTGAGTATAATCATGCACGGCCAATGCAAAATGACCAATATCAACCTGTCCTGGCACTTCCACGACATATTCGCCGCGCCCCAAGAGTTTCACCACAGCTAAGGACAAATCGGGAAATCTAAAGGGATCAGCCTTTTTTCTCTCAATCAAAAAAGCAGCAAGAGATTTCGCATCAGGTGCGGCAGCCAGATCAAATAAGTATGTTTCAGCCAGCTTAACAAGTTCTTCCCAGCGCTCAGGCTCTCGAACAACGCGACGCAGCGAGGCAAATTTCTGATCAGCTAGATAGTGAGAAACTGCAATGTTAGCGGCAATCATAAAATTTTCGATGAGGTCACGAGCAGGATTGTCTTCAACTAATTCCAGCCCCACAATTTGGCCATCAACTGCCACGGTCGTAGCCTCTGGCGTCTGCAATTGCAATGAGCCCTGCTTCAGTCGCAAGGCTTTGATTTTGCTTTTGACCTCGTCTTGCAAAAGCAGTTGCTCAGTTAAATTGTTGACCGCAGAAATTTGCTCAGGCACTGGTCCTTTTTGCTCCAGCCAGTTTCCGACGCTTATGTAATCAAGCTTGGCATGATTGCGCGTGATCGCTGGATAAATCTCCCTGCTGACCACCAGCCCGGTGCTATCAATGACCAGATCAACCACCATCGTCAATCGATCTTGATCTGGCAACAAAGAAGTCAAATCAAAAGAAAGTGCATCAGGCAACATCGGAAACGTCACAACACCTGTATAAACTGAAGTTGTGTTTTGAAATGCGTGCTTATCGATTGCCGAGTCTTTCGGCACAAAAGCATCAACATCAGCTATACCGACCAAAATCCGAATTTTTCCACCATCGAGACGCTCGACATATTCAATCTGGTCAAGATCGCGCGACTCAACATTATCAATCGATGACCAGAGTAAGTTGCGCAAATCTTTGGCAGTATTTTGAAAAGCAAGTTGACTCAGCCCGCTTAGATGAGCTTTTCCTATGTCTTCTACTTCTTTTAAAACGGCTGCCTCAAAAAAAGGACTGAATTGTTGAGCAAGCATTTCTACTTTCGCTCTGGCAGTCACATCAAAATGTGCAGGAGCAGGAACCTTGTGGTGATGCTGGTCTCTTTCCGTCATAGTAATTTCAATTGCCTGTAATCAAGAATGAACTGCCGAAATACGTCCGCAATAAAAATATAGAGTACCTCAAGTCAATCACTTCAATCACTTCAAGCTCTTGAAAGCCGGCATAATTTGCTCTTCCCAGACCGGCTGAGAGACGTGCAAAAGGAACGAGACATTGCTGATGATACCCGCTTCAGGTCCTGTTTCGAAATGACTAGGCAGCAAGTCTCGTATATCTAGCCCTGGCTGAAAGGCCTTTGCCACAGCAAGACTGTATTGCACGCCATTGAGAGCGGCAATCGGACCGATGCCTTTACGTACTACTGTAATTTTGCAATTTGGCTTTTGTTCGAGCAAAACTTGCAGTGTGCCCTCGTCAAATCCCAGTTTATCCATTACATCGACAAGCATCACCCCCGGTGCCACCTCGCGGGCGTTTTCGGCCAATTCTTGAGACAATTTTATAGCCGCATCATAAGCGGATTCACCCTTTTGGAGGTTGGCGAGGGCATCTGAATTTCCCTGCACAGCAAGTACCCATTGAGAAAACAATTGCGACTTGGCTTTATCTCGACTCTCCGGACGTCTTGGATCGGTCGGCGGCAAGGTCGCTACACCTTTAGCAAGCAACTGCGAGATATATGTGCCTGTCACCTGCAAAGATGGTTGTCCATCTAATTTGGCAGCGTCTTCATCAAGCTCTGGATACGACAACCCCGCTGCTTTCATCGCCGCAGTTAAACCGTCGGCATCGGGGTCAGCGATGATTGCAAGAGCGCTCTTAAATTCGCCTACTTTAACAAGTGTGCTGCAAGCCGGATGAAGACTGCGAACTGTGATGTTGCAATCTTTGCCGAGTAATTTACGTAACTCGCTCACTGCAATTTCACGATTCTTTTCGACTTCATTGCGGGGCGCTGCTTCAATGCCGTGATGATCTTTGAAAACTACTCGATAGCCTTCAGCCTTTAGTTTTCGTACGGCCGCCACAGTAGGCAGCGTTGCCGGTGTATCAATGAACAGAATCGAGTCTGCGACACTATCGCCCGTTGGTTCACCGACTGCTCTGACAAATCCGACAATGGTATCGGTATCTGCTGGTGTGTAGCCTTTGATAAAAAGAGTCGGAATATTGTTTATTTTAAAAGAGATCACGGATTAAGTAGCCTTTTCTTTTGAGAGAGCAGCCGAACGCAGAAGCATTGCTGAAGTATAGACGACAACCGCAATGACGAGCCATCGCACCGCATCTAATGGCAAAGACTTTACTAAAAAAGCGGCAGTCAAAACTCCAGGGATTCCACCAAACGTTAAGCCCAAGGCAGTTTTAAGACTGTATCGGCCGGTTGCGGCGAAGCGAATACTGCCAACTGCCATAAGAAAAGCACACGAACCCATCATTATTGGAAATGCGGCTTTTGGATTCATACCAAGCAAACTAACCATGATCATGCACGGCGCAAATAAGCCAATGCCAAGAGTCATCAACGCCCCGAGAATAAAATTACCGATAACAGCAATGACTAACTCAGTCGATTGCAGACCAATTTTTTCGCCTCCAGCTGGCAAAAAGTGAAATTGCGTAGCCAGCATGAGACCGGCTGCAACGAGCAACGCGAGACCGAGCGCAATTTGAATCAACAAACGTGGCATTTTAGATACCACTCCTGCTCCCAGCCATGCGCCAGCAATAGATGCGCCAATCATTGAAACCAGCGTCGTCACATCAACTTGAACAATCGAAATAAAGATAGAGGCTTCAACAATCGATGGTAAACAGTGTCCCACGTTAAGAGTGCCGGGAATCTCTTCATCGGCAATCAACTTCTTTAGTTTGAACATTGAGCTTGTTGTGGCAAACGAACCAACGCCCAGCGTGTCCAAAAAGTTTGTAGCAAAGCCCAGAAAAATTTCAAATGGTGATGGTTGCAGTTTTATAGTCGAATCGTTCGTGCGTTGATTCAATATCGTTCGCAACCAAACGGTGACAAATAAAACTGTAATCACGCCCAAACCAACCAGCAAACCATCTTTCATTTCGCGAGAAACCGTCCTATGTGGCTAATATTCGTGACGGTTCAGCCTATCATAAATTGAGAAATCGAGTGTGGGTGTCGTCATTGTGCGCGCCCTTTCCTCTTTTTCAGAGGAAAAATTATCTTCCAATCACAAGCGCTGTGCACAAGATCAGACAACCATCCAGGCATCAAATCGTGAGACCAGAGGAATTCTTCTTTTTCGGAACGCTTCAGCTTTCTCAGAACATCGATGACATGATCTTCGGTCGCCACACCGCGTTTTAGCCACCAGAGCGCATTGATTTTATCGCCAGTTTTTAAGTGTTTAAGCGCTACTCGCCTGGTTGATGTCGCATGATAAAAGATACGCCCTTCCGACGATCGAAACGAGCTCGTTCGCCCCTGTGCATGAAACGTTTTGCCAATCAAACCGCGTTCGGTGAATTTCAATTTTCTTGCCGTGTCTATGGGATGCACTGCCACCACACGGTCGAAACGCTTTGCTTTTGCCTCACCAAGCTCAGTTGCCGTAAATTCTTTTTTGCAATCATGGCGGACATATACGCCATTGCATAATCGTTTGAGAAAGCCTTTAACGACCATGCGACTCAAACACATATCGATGGCACTGCGCGCGCCAAAATTAATAAAGTCTCTGTTAAAAAATAACGTATCGCGGCTGGCGCTGTTGATTTTATTTTCGATGTAGCCTGAAACCATATAAAAAAACTACCTCCTGAACTCGGTTGGAAAAATATTTTTTTATCCAACCAGTAAGACAAAAGTTTTTTTGAAATGGTTCAAGGTCCGCCGCGAAAAAAAAAATTAATTCCGCCGCAAAAAAAGTGCGACGCCAAGCAGACATCGCACTTATTTTGAATTACAAACTAAAATCTAACAAACGCTTTTAGAAATTGCTGATGATCGCGTCTGCAAATTCGCTTGTCTTAAGCTTCTTCGCACCAGGCATCAAACGCTCCAAGTCGTAAGTGACGAGCTTTTGTTGAATGGTTTTAGCGAATGCATCGTTGATCAAGTCGCGAACTTCAGTCCAACCCATGTATTCAAACATCATGACACCAGACAAAATTACAGAACCTGGATTGATAACATCCTTGTCAGCATATTTTGGTGCGGTACCATGAGTTGCTTCGAATATCGCGCAACTGTCGCCGATGTTGGCTCCTGGAGCGATACCCAAACCACCAACTTGAGCAGCGCAAGCGTCAGAGAGATAGTCTCCGTTCAAATTGGTTGTAGCAAGCACAGAATATTCGGATGGTCGGGTCAGAATTTGCTGGAACATCGAATCGGCGATGCGATCGTTGACGAGCAGTTTGCCGGCTGGCGTTTTGCCATCAAAATCAGCCCAGACTTTATCTTCTGAAATTGTCTTTGCGGCGAATTCTTCAGCAGCCAGTTCGTACCCCCAGTCTCTGAATGCGCCTTCAGTAAATTTCTGAATATTGCCTTTGTGCACTAAAGTTACGCTTGGCAGATTGTGAGCGATGGCATGTTCGATTGCTCGACGAACCAGACGCTGTGAACCAAATTTGGAAATTGGTTTGATACCGATACCAGAATCTGGTCTGACTGTTTTGCCAAAGCTTGCGATCAAGTCGATCAGCTGTTTAGCTTCTTTTGAGCCTGAAACAAATTCAACGCCTGCATAAACGTCTTCTGTATTTTCACGATAAATAACCAGGTTCATTTTTTCTGGCGACACTACAGGTGATGGCACGCCCTGATAATAGCGAACAGGTCTGACGCAGCAATACAAATCAAAGATCTGACGAAGAGCTACGTTCAAAGAACGGATACCACCGCCAACTGGTGTGGTCAAAGGTCCTTTGATACTGACTGGAAACTCTTTCAGAGCTTCGATAGTACCTTCAGGGAGCCATTCTCCATGATTGTTTTTCGCCTTTTCTCCAGCGAATACTTCGTACCAGGCAATCGAGCGCGTGTCTCCATAAGCTTTTTTCACAGCAGCGTCGAACACTCGCTGAGAAGCGCGCCAGATATCGCGACCGATACCGTCACCTTCAATAAAAGGAATGATTGGGTGTGCCGGTACAACCGGTTTGCCATCTTTAAAAGTAATCTTTTCGCCTTGCGGTACCTTCAATCCGTTGAAAGTCTTTTCAATAACTTGTCCCATGTTGAAATCACCTTGAGTTTTCTGCAATGCGGCAAATTGTAGCCCAAGCAAGCCTTTCGAAGAAAGCGATCTACAGCTGTTAGACAATAAAAATCACAAAAAGCAAATTTTTAGTTGTGAAGGGTTCGCCAATTCATTGCAAATAGATTGCAAATTACTGAATCTTGAACGTCCACGTCTGGAAGAGTAGTAAAATCAAATGGTCTTCTTTCTGACTGCGCTGCCGCATCTGGCTGTGTTCATGAGGCTTTCAAGAAGACAATTAAAGTTTGCCAACCGCTTTGAGAAAAGAAGAATAACAATGACCCATCTCGATCCAAAAGTAGTCAAGAAAGTGTATGAAGCTTATCCCGCCAGATATAAAGAGGCGAGAGCGAAGTATGACAGACCACTGACCTTAACCGAAAAGATACTGACAGCCCACCTCGATCACTGGCCAACAGAAGGCAAGACACCAATTCGCGGTGAAACATATGCTTTCCTTCGACCCGACCGTGTGGCCATGCAAGATGCGACAGCCCAGATGGCTCTTCTTCAATTCATGCAAGCGCAGCTAAAACTAGTTGCCGTGCCATCGACCGTGCACTGTGACCACTTGATTCAAGCGCGAGTGGGCGTCGAAAAAGACATGGAAACCGCTCTGAACGACAATGCTGAAGTCTATGATTTTTTGAGAACAGCAAGCAATAAGCACGGAATAGGCTTTTGGAAGCCAGGTTCTGGCATCATCCACCAGGTCGTTCTGGAAAATTACGCGGCACCCGGATTCATGATGATAGGTACTGACTCGCATACACCAAATGCTGGCGGTCTGGGCATGATCGCAATCGGCGTCGGCGGCGCTGACGCTGTCGATGTGATGGCTGGAGAAGCCTGGGGCGTGCGCTGGCCAAAGGTCATTGGCATTCACTTGAAAGGACATCTCAACGGCTGGACTTCGCCCAAAGACATCATTCTCAAAATTGCCGGTATCCTCACAGTCGCTGGCGGCACTGGCGCCATCATCGAATATTTCGGCGACGGGACAAAATCAATTAGCTGCACAGGTAAGGCGACCATCACCAATATGGGGGCCGAACTTGGTGCAACAACATCCGTGTTTCCGTTTGACGAGCGCATGTCCAAATATTTGCGGGCGACAAGACGCGCTGAAGTGGCTGATCTTGCCGAAGAATACGCAGAGTATCTAATCGCTGATCCTGAAACCGCACTAGATCCGCACCAATACTACGACCAAGTCGTGGAAATCGACCTCGATACACTTGAGCCTTACGTTGTCGGTCCTCACACCCCAGATCTTGCCCGACCGGTTTCAGCTCTTGCTGACGAAGTCAAAGAAAAGGGATACACAGCCAATTTGAGTTATGCCTTGATTGGTAGCTGCACCAATTCTTCTTATGAAGATATGAGCCGCGCGGCACACATCGCTAAACAGGCTGTAGATCACGGTTTGAAAGCGAAAGTTGGCTTTTTGATTTCACCAGGGTCTGAGCAAATTTATGCCACCATCGAACGTGATGGTCAGATGGAAACTCTCGAAAGCATGGGCGGAACCGTTCTTGCCAATGCTTGCGGACCATGCATCGGTCAGTGGAAGCGTGACGATATAAAGATGGGCGAGAAAAACTCAATTATCACTTCTTTCAATCGCAATTTCCAAAAACGAAACGATGGCAATCCAGAAACACTGGCATTCATCGGTAGTCCTGAAATCGTTACGGCCTTTGCCATTGCAGGCACTCTTGCCTTCAACCCATTGAAAGACAAATTAACCTCATCTGATGGCACGCTCGTGCAGTTGCAGCCACCTGTAGCACCGGAGCTTCCGGCAAACGGCTTTGTCACTGAAGATTCTGGCTACATCGCGCCAGCAGTCGATGGCGACAAAGTCAAAGTTTCGGTCAAACCCGACAGTGAAAGATTGCAGTTGCTCGAGCCATTCACTGCCTGGAACGGCAAAGATTTCACGAAGTTACCGGTGCTGTTGAAAGCTCTAGGCAAATGCACGACAGACCATATTTCGCCTGCTGGTCCCTGGTTGCGCTATCGCGGACATCTAGACAAAATCAGCGATAACATGTTCATTGGTGCCATTAACTCCTTCACTAAAGATGTCGGACTGGGTCTAGACGTTCTCAACGGAGAAACAACTTCATACCCAGCTGTTGCTCGTCATTATAAGAAGGAGAACCTGGGCTGGATCGTGGTTGGCGACCAGAATTATGGCGAAGGCTCCAGTCGTGAGCACGCAGCCATGTCGCCTCGCTTCTTAAACTGTAAAGCAGTAGTGGTGAGAACTTTCGCTAGAATTCACGAAACGAATTTGAAGAAGCAAGGCATTCTTGCTTTGACATTCGCCAATCCTGCCGATTACGACAAGATCCAAGAAAAAGACCGGGTGAGCTTGCTCAACCTTAGCGAACTCAAGCCTGAATATCCAGTCGAGATGCTGGTCGAGCATGCTGACGGTACGCACGAAACGATCGTTGTCAAACACACGATGACCGAAGAGCAAATCGGCTGGTTCAAAGCAGGTTCTGCTCTAAATCTAATTCGCGAAAGACAAAGTCAAAAAGTTTAGACTACAGTCAAGCGACAAATCAGCAACAGCCAAAACCATGAGTGGGCACGGGGAATCAATCTCTGTGCCCTTTTTGTATGCCAGATGAGCATGTGAAAAATTTGTGAAAATGCCCATAGAGTTGTCGGATGAGATTCTCGATCAGATCATTGCCAATGGACCGCAGCAATCAGCTCGAAGTAAAGCATTAGGGAAGCTCACCGATGAATAAGCGTATTGTTTCAACGAATTTTTCAGGAGCCGTCGTATAGAAGTTGGAATGTCCACTTTCGGGGAATACGACTATTTTCTTGGGGTCGAGTGCATGCTGATAGAGAGAATCAGCATGCGTGCAGGGGACGACAGTATCCTTGCGCCCATGGATGATCAGCAAAGGTGGATGAGCGTTGCTCAAAATCTCCAGATTATTTAAGGTAGGCTCTGGAAAAAATGATTCCGGATAAATTAAAAGAATTGGGTATCTCTCAGTGGCAATGCGACGCAATGAGGCAAATCCTGATTGCAAAATGATAGCGCGGCAGACCACACGCTCGGCAAGATAGGTAGTGACAGCTGCGCCCAGAGATTCCCCGTAAAGAATAATTTGCTCTGGTTTTACTTTTTTTGTTTCAATGAGGAATTTGTAAGCGCCTAAGCCATCTTCACAAATACCAGACAGACTTGGTTTACCGTCGCTTGCACCATAGCCTTCATAGTCATATATAAGGACGGAAGGGCCAGCTTTATTTAGCAGTTCGACAATGTCTGTCCGATAGCTGATATTGCCACCATTGCCATGGCTGAAGAGTATCGTAAATTTCGCTTTTGGCTTGACGTAAAACCAACCGCGGATCGTTTTGCCAGAAGCTGAAGCAAATGTGACAGACTCGGCGACGGCGCCACCGTCAACGTCAACTGGTGTCATCTCTTTCAACTCGCTGTCTATGGCCGGGTGAAAAAGAGCCGGCTCATAAATTGCATAGTTCAGGCGCGGACAGAAGTAGCAATACGTGCCCGCTGCCAGAAGAAAAAACATTGCGCCAATGACAACAGGGTTCATTTAGACATCACTGAGCGACCAACCAACCAACCAACCAACCAACCAACCAACCAACAGGCAACCAATCACTAAGCCACTTTTTGACGTTGAGCGATTTCTTGCACCATATCTTCCTGTCCTAACAGGTAGCCACGCTTGGCTTGATCGTCTGCATATGAGGCAATTGCTGAAACCACTTCATTGATAATACTGGTTGGGGCGAATTCGGTCATGCGCATCAAAATTTGCTCGACTCTCTGCCAGTCTTCGGTTTGCAATGGAATCGACTCATCGAGACGCTGCGAAACGACATGGTCGGCTGTTTTTGATTGATTGACCTGTAGATCTTTGAGATTCTTGATGCGTTTCATTTTTGCTCTCCCTGATGTGAATCCGCGGAATTTTCGCTCTCTTGTGTGCAGCAGTTGTGGATCAATTCAGCTTGCGGCTTTACTGCCCAGCCGAGACAAAATTCTTTTTCAGTCCCTTGACTGAAATTGAGGCTTCATCTCGCGCCTTCTATTGAGGAAGACGGCCCTCTAAATACACTGTTCCCCGGGAAAACCCAATGACATCTGCCGTTCCAACGGATTAATGATCATTTGCATATAGTTTTTGACCAAATCGATCTCTTGTCTTCCGTTAGATGTTTTCAGGCTAATGCGCCGAGACCGATTTAGAGAGAGATATAAGCAAAAATATGCAAAATTCTCTGTAGTCCGAACGCGCAAAATTGATCGACATTTTTTTTCTTTGTCACGTTTAAGAGCACGGGCAGCCGAAAAAACTGAGGCGCAGATCCAATTCACCAGTGGCTCACCCGCTTTGCAACAGCGTGAAAGCCTGACAAGCAGTTGTTATAATCTTGATTGCCTAATTTGGCGGTAACCGAATTCAAAGTGATAGCGCTTTGACAAGTCACAAAGGAAATGGTCATGCAACAGACCCAGTCGGCAAAATCTCCGGCTCACCAAGGAATGACAACGCGAAAAGATATGTGGTGGTTAGAGCCAGCGCTTGTCGCAATCGGCTTTGCCTGCTTTGGCGCGTACGGTACATTCAGGGCTTTCGAGAATAATTACTATGAGTTTGCCCACTACCTCTCGCCCTTTTATTCACCAAAAATTCTCCTTCCTTTCTGGCAATCCATGCATATGTCGCCAGCCTGGCTGATTTTGTGGATACCAGGCGGCTTTCGCGCTACTTGCTATTACTACCGCAAAGCTTATTACCGTGCTTACTTCATGACGCCACCAGCTTGCGCCGTCACTCCGCCAGTTGGCGCTGGCAGCGGTTACTGTGGCGAAACAAAGTTTCCTTTTGTGATGCAGAATATGCACCGCTATTTCTTTTATCTGGCTGGTATCGTCCTTGCCATTCTCTGGTATGACGTTTTTGCGGCCATGTTTTACGATGGTGGCTTCCATTTGAGCGGCCTTTCACTATTCATGCTTGTGAATGTCATCTTTTTGTCAGCCTATTCTGGCGGCTGTCATGCTTGTAGGCATCTAGTTGGCGGACGTCTCGATTGCTTCTCTTGTCCATCTGCTAAACCGCAATTGAGCGCCTGGAAGTTTGTCACTAAATTGAATGAACACCACATGGCCTGGGCCTGGTTCAGTTTGTTCTCAGTAGGTTTGACTGATTTCTATATCCGCTGTGCCAGTCAGAATCCATCGCTTGCCTTGCCCTTGTTTTAACTACACTTGTTTTAACTACACTTGTTTTAACTACAAAAGACAATTTCAAGCGCAACAACAATTTTATCTAGATACGGAGACAGGTTCCAAAATGGCTAATTACGAAACGCACGAACACGACGTCCTGGTTATAGGCGCGGGCGGTGCTGGTTTGAGAGCGGCAATTGAAGCCGCTGCTCAAGGAGTTTCAGTTGGTTTGGTCTGCAAATCACTGCTGGGAAAAGCTCATACGGTGATGGCAGAAGGTGGACTCGCCGCTGCCATGCGCAACGTCGATCCGCAAGACGGCTGGGAAACGCACTTTAAAGACACCATGAATGGTGGGCAGATGCTGAATAATTTCCGTATGCCGCAACTTCACGCTCAAGAAGCTCCAGATAGAGTGCGCGAACTCGAGCAATGGGGCGCTGTTTTTGACCGCACCAAAGATGGCAAAATTCTGCAAAGAGCTTTTGGTGGACACACCTGGAAAAGACTGTGCCACGTCGGTGACAGAACAGGCCTCGAAATGATCCGCACTTTGCAAGATCGCGGCGTCCATCAAGGTATCAAAGTCTATATGGAATGTACCGTCGCTTCTTTAATTAAAGACGGCGACAAAATTTCTGGTGCATTTGGTTATTACCGAGCTGATGGAAAATATGTTCTGTTCAAAGCCAAAGCTGTAGTTTTAGCCACTGGCGGAGTCGGACGTGCGTTTTCTGTAACGTCCAATTCATGGGAATATACAGCCGATGGTCAGGCTCTTGCGTATGACGCTGGTGCCGATTTGATTGATATGGAATTCGTTCAATTCCACCCCACAGGCATGGTCTGGCCACCGGGCGTGCGGGGCATTTTGGTGACTGAAGGCGTGCGTGGTGAAGGCGGCATTCTGCGTAACTCAGAAGGCAAGCGCTTTATGTACGACTACTTGCCCGAATCGAAAAAACATGAGTACGCGGCAAACGATGAAGAAGCCAAGAAATGGGTGGATGCAGCTGTGGCAGGCGTGCAATCTGACGCTCGCAGACCG
>Ga0182030_10011057_pt1 | contig 18242 bp, 17 predicted proteins | sample 812S3MmetaG_FD_121299 | JGI IMG/M metagenome (GOLD analysis project Ga0182030, IMG submission 121299) | Permafrost microbial communities from Stordalen Mire, Sweden - 812S3M metaG (Illumina Assembly) | ecosystem: Environmental > Terrestrial > Soil > Wetlands > Permafrost | place: Sweden...
ACCGCGAGGAAGGCGAGGCCGGGCTTGCTCTTCGCTCGCGTCGACCGCACACTTCGCCAACGGCGCTGAGTGAAGAGCTTGAGGATCGCATCGTCGAGATTCGCAAGGAGCTCTTCGACGCCGGTCATGACTACGGCGCTGAGACGATCCAGGTTCACCTAGAGCGCGAGCGCGACGACGTGCCCTCGGCCAGTTCGATTTGGCGGGTGCTGAAGCGACGTGGGTTCATCACTCCTCAGCCCCAGAAGCGACCGAAGTCCTCCTACCAACGCTTCGAGGCAACACTGCCCAACGAGACCTGGCAGTCCGACATGACCCACTGGGTTCTCGAGGGCGACAAGGGCATAGAGATCGTGAACTTCATTGACGATCACTCGCGGCTCTGTCTCGCGTCGGTCGCTCTCCCGGTCACCAAAGTGCTCGACGTGTTGGCCATCTTCCAATCAATCTGCGCGCTCTACGGCACACCGGCCTCACTGTTGACAGACAATGGTGCGATCTACACCGCGAAGTCACGCTACGGACGAACGGGTCTCGAGACCGAACTCGAACGCCTCGGCGTGGTCGCGAAACACTCCAGCGCCTACCATCCGCAGACCTGCGGAAAGGTCGAGCGATTCCATCAGACGATGAAGCGTTACCTGGCCAAGCAGCCAAGCGCGCGCAACCTCAAAGAGCTGCAACGTCAACTCGACACGTTTGTTCGCTACTACAACGAGGTGCGCCCGCATCGCTCGCTGCAACGTCAAACGCCACGCTGCGTCTACGACGCACGCGTGAAGGCCCATCCCGGCGACGTCAAGGACGCCACCGCGCACTTTCGCGTGCGCTACGACAAGGTCGACATCAACGGCACCGTCACCCTGCGCTACGGATCGCGTCTTTTGCATCTGGGCATGGGACGAAAGAACGCCGGCCAAGTGGTGACGATGCTCGTCGCCGACCGTGATGTTCGGGTGTTAAACCCCGAAGGAGTACTCATGCGTCGCTTCACCATTGATCCCAAACGCAACTATCAGAGACCATCGGAAAACACTGTGTCTACTATGTCTTGACACAGTGTCTCCGATGTCTTGACACAGGACAGTGAGTAGGGCCGGTGGGGATCGAACCCACGACCGAGGGATTATGAGTCCCCTGCTCTAACCACTGAGCTACGGCCCTTTAGGAAATGACGGGCTAACGCTCCCAGAGCAGGACTCGAACCTGCAACCTAGCGATTAACAGTCGCTTGCTCTGCCAATTGAGCTATCTGGGAAAGGATATTGAAAGCAGGGAAACTTTATCACCGACGACGGCGAGTCATTGTCGAGCGAACCACTGAAGGAGACGCTCCGCATCGGGACTCTCACGAACAAGGATCCGGCATCGCGCAATCCGTTTCGTCATTCCCTGACGCGAGATTCCTTGATCGCGCGCGATTTCATCGATCGACATGGTCTTAAACGTGAACTGCCAGAATGCGTCGAAATCATTGCCGCAGATACGTCGGAGCGCGTCGATGACCCACGACGGAGGATCACTTGAATCGCGCCGCATTTTGAAGTCGGTGTCGTCATCCAACTCGGTCGTGCCGTAGCGGCGAGACTGGAGTTCGCGATTGAGTTGCATCGTTTCCTGCGCTTTCGCCTGCGACACGCCAAGCCCCAGGGCCACGTCGCGCTTGGTCAAGTGCCTCGTGGGATTCACGCGCATCAGCTTTTGCAACTTCAGTATTAGTCGCATCTCAGAATCAGTGAGGCCGGCCTGTTGTTGCACCGCTTGATTCACCAGTTTCATTATCCAATAGTTGGCGTACGTGGAGAATCGGTTCCCCAGCTCCGGATCAAATCGGTGCAGCGCGTTGACGAGCGCTTCGACACCGGCCGCCTCCAATTCGTCGTTGCCGAATCGATAGCCGCGTTCCACGACCCGCGTTCGAACGAGGCCCAGCGTCGCTCGCAAGAGTGTCGCCTCCGCCTCCTGTCCCGCGTGGCGCGAACGCAGCAGACGTCGTCGCTCGGTCTTATCGGACGACTCGCGCTCGAGAAGCTGTTCGGCCCGACGACCTTGCTGAATGACGGGATACAGGCTCCGCTCCTCTTCGACACTCAACGGAGCGGTCATCTCCAGCCCGCCGATGACACCCAGTGTCTGTCGAGTCACGACGACCTTGACGATGTTCGCTCCAACAGCCACTCTCGAAGTTCGTTCTCGGCGAGCTGGCCGGAAGCACCGTCGAGGAGAACAAGTCGTTCCTTCACGTCTCGTACGGTCACGTCGGCGATTTCCGGCGCCATGATTCCGTCATTGAGATCTCGCGCCACGTTCTTTAATTCGACGGTGACCGCGCTACGGATGAGCTGGGACACGACGGCCGTGACGTCTTCCACCGTGTACTCGCGGTCGAGTTCGTCGACCGCGAGTTGACTGAGGACCGACGCGGCCTCTTCCTCGCCGCGTCGGTCGAGTTCATCGATGACCTCAGAGAGCGAGCGATCGCTGGACAGTCCCTCGAAGATCTCACGCTGCACGTCGTTGACGAAGTAGGCGGAGATAAGTCGGTCTTTCACGTCGTGGGGAAAATGCACGCGAAGTCGAAGAGCCTCGAGTCCAGGGCGCGGCATCGGGAGTCGTGACCATCGCGAAGGCGACGACGGCCCGGTGGCTCCGTCGCCGCTAGGACTCGAATCCGACGCGGAATGATTGGAAGGAGTGATTCTGTTCGAGGACGACTTTGGGTTACGGGCAAGTTCGGCCACGCGCGGTCGCAGTAGTGACTCTTCTAATCGCAATGTGCTGGCCACCTGCATGATGTACTGATCTCGAACGAGTTCACTGGGATGCTCGGCCAGCACTTCCATTGCATGTTCGGCAGCTCGTCCACGACCTTCGGCGGTGGCTAGATTCGCGCTTTCGAGAACGCGATCGAGTCGGAATCGTAAAAATGGAACTGCGCCAACAACCGACTTTTGAAGTTCCTGGGGATCATTCTGGGCCAGATCAGCCGGGTCCTGACCTTTTGGCAGACGTGCGACAAATACGTCGACCTCGTGTTTGCGCTCCCACTGATAGACCGACGCGGCTGCGCTCTGTCCCGCCTTGTCCGCGTCGTAGGCCAGGACGATCCGTTTCGCGAAACGGCTCATTGCTATGAAGTGATCCTCGCCGAGCGCCGTGCCGCACGTCGCCACCGCGCGCGGTAAGCCGGCCGTGAAGAACGCGATGACGTCGGTGTAGCCCTCACAGACGATGATCTCGTCGGACTTGATGACGTCGTCTTTTGCCCAGTTGAGCGCGTAGAGCGTGCGACGCTTGGAATAGATGGACGTCTCAGGAGAGTTCTTGTACTTCGCCTCGATGCGGCCGTCGGGACGAGGGGCGCCCCCGTAAGGCGGCGGCAGGATGCGACCACCGACGGCAATCGCCTTGCCGCCGGGATCGAAGATCGGGAAGATGACGCGCGCGCGAAGCGCGTCCTGGCGACGATCGCCCTTGTTGACGAAGCCGAGCCCGGTATCCATCAACACCTTCTCGGTGAACTTCAGTCCCTTGGCGAGTCCGTCCCATTCATCCGGCGCCCAACCGAGTTTGAACTGACGTGCGATGTCGCCGCCAATGCCACGCGACTTGAGGTACTCACGAGCCGGTCGGGCGTCGGGAGCATTCAACAGTCGCTCGTGGTACCACGCGACCGCCTTTTCCATGGCCGCCATGGCCTCTTGGCGCTCTTTGCGCGCCGGTCCGGCGTTGGCGTCGTCGTGCAACTCGATACCGGCCCGGTCAGCGAGTTGGCGCAGCGCGTCCATGAAGTCCAGGTGTTGAATCTCGCGCACGAAGGTGATCTGATCGCCCGACGCGCGACAGCCGAAGCAGTAGTAACGACCCTCTTCGGCGTTGACCGAGAACGACGGGGTCTTCTCGCCGTGGAACGGGCACAGTCCGGTCCAGCGACGACCCGACTTCTTCAGGGCCACGGTCTCACTGATGAGGGCCACGATGTCGGTCGCCGAGCGAACTTGCGCGATCTCGCTCTCCGATATGGCCATACGAAGAAGGTACCGGTTCTCCCTCACGCTCACGTCGGTGGTGTCGCGGCATCTGCCTAAACTCGTGCCCATGTCAGAATTCTCGGTAGAGGCAACCGATATCGTCCGAACCTTCAACAATGGCGAATTTCGGGCCCTCGACGGCGTCTCCTTGCAGGTACCGACCGGCCAGGTCTTCGGACTCCTTGGACCCAACGGCTCGGGCAAGACGACGATGGTGCGCATCCTCTCCACGGTCCTCGCACCAACCGAAGGTCGGGCCATCGTCGCGGGCTACGACGTCGTCAAGCATCCTGGACACGTTCGTCGCTCTATCGGGCTCGCCGGCCAGTTCGCGGCGGTCGATGAGAACCTCACCGGGTTTGAGAACCTCCGCATGGTGGGCTTCCTCAATCACATGGAGAGGTCCAGGGCGATTGCTCGTTCGCGTCAATTACTCGTCGACTTCGGCCTGGCTGACTTCGCTCACAAGTTGACGTCGACGTACTCCGGCGGCATGCGACGTCGTCTGGACCTGGCCGCCGCGCTCGTCGCCGATCCTCCGATCCTCTTCCTCGACGAACCGACGACGGGACTCGACCCGCAGTCTCGACAAGACCTTTGGGCGATCATCGAAGGGCTCGTCGAAGGTGGCACCACTGTCCTCCTTACGACCCAGTACCTCGAGGAGGCCGACCGCCTGTGCAAACAACTCGTCGTGCTCGACCACGGCAAGATCATCGCCGAGGGGACGTCGTCGCAGTTGAAGAGCAGCCTCGGCAACACCGTCCTGGTACTGACGTTCGCCTCGACCGGCGACGCGCAACAGACACTGGGTCTGATCGCCGACATCTCCGCCAAACCGGCGAACGTGGACGGAACCGTCATCGAATTGACGGTGGACAAGGGTCCGGCTTCGGCGGCCGAGGCCCTGCGCCGCATCGACAGTTCTGAGGTCGTGCTCGCGGGACTGCAACTTCGAGAACCGAGCCTCGACGACGTCTTCTTGAACCTCACCGGGCACAAGGCCGAGGACGATGTCGCCGTCGTTGAAGAAAAGCTGTCGCGACGCGCGCGTCGAAAGGCCAAGGCGAAGGTATGACCATCACTGCCCGCACCACGTCCGAAACGGCGCCTCACCACAGCTCGCTCCGTTACGCCGCTCGCGACGTCGTGACGTTGGCCCGTCGCAACCTATTGGCGCTGATTCGCGTTCCCACGGCGCTCGTGTTCATGGTCATTCAGCCGGTCATGTTCGTGCTGTTGTTCCGTTACATCTTCCAGGCGTTGGGCGCGTTCACGCACGGCGACTACGTGAACTTCCTGGTTCCGGGGATCTTGGTTCAGACAACGATCTTCGGCGCCGTCGGCACCGCCATTGGATTGGCCGAAGACCTGCAACGGGGCCTGATCGAACGGTTCAAGGCACTGCCGATGGCCCGCATGGCGGTCCTCGCCGGGCGAACGCTCGCTGACTCGTTGCGTAACGTCATCGTGCTCGTCATCATCACCGGCGTCGGATTCCTCGTCGGCTTCCGTCCGCACGGCGGATTCTTTGACTACATCGCCGCCTGCTTAGTGATGCTGCTCTTCGCCTACTGCCTCTCGTGGGGTTTCGCCTTCGTTGGCTTGGCCGCACCGAACTCCGAAACCGCCCAAGCCATGACGTTCCCGCTCATCTTTCCGTTGACCTTCGCATCCACGATTTTCATTCCGTTGTTGGATCTGCCACGGTGGCTCCAAGGATTCGCGAACAATCAACCTGTCAGTGAGACGACAACGGCCGTTCGAGCACTGATGACGGGCACGCCAGCGGGGAACTCGATTTGGGTCTCTCTGATCTGGTCAGTCGGTCTCGTCGCCGTACTGGCGCCGCTGGCCGTGAACCAATTCCGTAAGATCGCCTAGGTCCACGTGCCACTGCTCGGTGTCGAGGAGTTGCAGGCGATCCTCACCAACGCCTTTCCCGACGTCGACACGCCCCACGTCGAAGAAGTCACCGACGAGTCCGTGATCGTGAGTTACTCCGTCCTCGATCGACACGGACGACCGGGTGGCACGCTGGCCGGTCCGGTGATGATGTCGCTCGCCGACACGTCGGCCTGGGTCGCCATCATGTCCCAGATCGGACCGGTCGTCCTCGCGGTCACGACGAGTCTCCACATTGACTTTCTGCGCAAGCCGCAACTCACCGATCTCATGGCCCGGACGCGCGTGTTGAAGCTCGGCAAACGACTCGCGGTCGTCGACGTCGACCTGTACTCGCGAGGCGAGACCGAATTAGTCGCCAAGGCGCAGGTCACGTACTCCATCCCTCCGTCGCCCAAGAATTAATCCCCAACCGTTAATCTCGCGTTGTGAGTAAGGCCTCCACGAGCGACACCGCGGAACTGCAACCGCTCTCGGGCACGTTGATCACGCTGATGTCGATCGCCATCGGCGTCATCGTCGCCAATCTCTATTACTTGCAGCCACTCCTCCACCAGGTGACCAAGGACTTTCGCATCAGCGAGTCAAAGGCCACGTTGCTGCTGGTGCTGATCCAGGCCGGTTACGCCGCGGGACTCGCCTTCATAGTGCCGCTCGGCGATCTCATCCCCCGACGTCGACTCGCGGTGCTCGTCTTCGCCGTCGCCAGTCTCGTGGTCCTCGCCGCCGCCGCGGCACACTCGTTCGGCCTGTTCGCCGCATTCACGTTCTTCATCGGACTCGCCTCGTGCGGCGGGCAGGTCATCCTTCCCCTCGGCGCCGACATGGCCGAACCGGCCCAGCGCGGGCGCGTCATCGGACGCCTGATGACCGGGCTCTTGATGGGACTGATGCTGTCGCGTTCGGTCTCGGGGATCATTGCCCAGGCGGCCGGCTGGCGCACGGTGTACGTGGCGGCCGGAATCGCGCTCGCGCTCATGGCCGTCATGTTGTACCGCGTGTTGCCGAACGAACCGGTGCGCGCGCACGTCGCCTACCGGCGACTACTCTCCGGGACGCTCGGCATGTTCGCGACGTTCCCGATGTTGCGTCGACGCGCGTTGTACGGCTTCTTGATCTTCGCGGCGTTCTCAACGCTGTGGACGACGCTCGCCTTCCACCTTTCGGCGGCACCGTTCCACTACGACAATCTGGTCATCGGACTGTTCGGTGTGGTCGGCGCGGCCGGGGTGCTCGCGGCCAACGTCGCCGGTCGCTTCGCCGATAAGCAGCGCACGCATCTCACGACGATCGCGTGCGCCACGTTGATCCTGCTGTCCTTCGTCGTGCTCTACGTGGGACGCGACGTCGTGGTGGTGCTAGCGATCGGCATCGTCATGCTCGACGCCGGAATGCAGGGCCTCCAGATCACGAACCAGTCGATCATCTATTCACTGGCCCCCGACGCGCGCAGCCGGATCAATAGCGCCTACATGGTGTGTGCGTTCATCGGCGCGGCCTGTGGCTCTTTGGCCGCGGGTCAGTGTTACGCGCACGCCGGCTGGCGCGGTGACTGCCTCTTGGGCGGCGGCATCGGGCTCGTGATCCTCGTGCTCGCGCTGACGTGGCGCGAACCGATCGCGACGACTTAGCTACGCGCGCGTCGCCGGGCGATCGTGCCGCGCACGGTCATCGGTATCTCCAGAACTCCGTGAACGGCGATCTCGTCGAATCGCGCACGCAGTTCCGTTTCCATCTCGCGGCGCTGTTCGTCGGTGCGGATGATCGCGCCGGAGTACGTGCCGAAGAGCGCGACCAGTTCGTCGACGCTGCGCGTCCACGTCCAGTCCACTTCGACCTGAGACTCGATATCGAAGTCACCCTCGATTCCAAAATCGGCGGCCCATCCCCGCGGTCGCTTCCCGTCGTCGTCGGGACTCTCGCGCAGGGCGATGAGCGGTGCGAGCCACGCGACGTTGCGGCTGAACCCGTTCCACATGACGAAGAGCGAGCCGCCGTCGCGTAACACTCGCGCCATCTCATTGGTGGCGGCCGGTTGTTCGAACCAGTGCCACGCCGAAGAGACCACCACGACGTCGAAGGTCGCCTCCTCAACCGGCATCTCTTCGGCCACGCCCTTCACGGTGTGCACGTCCGGGCTTCGTCGAACCAGCACCGCACGCATGTCGTCATCCGGTTCCACCACCGTGACGACCGCGCCGAGTTCGAGTAACAGGCGCGTCCACTTACCCGTCCCGGCACCGACCTCCAGGACCCTGGAACCGCGTAGGTCGCCGAGGACCACCGTGATTTCCCAAGGGGGTGCGGGGCGAAAGAGATCGTACTGCTCAGCGACGGTGCCGAAGCGCAGGCCCCGCCCGTCATAGGTCACGTCAGGACTGTCCCGTTCGTTCGCGCAGCGACGCCAGCAGTTCGGCGATCGGCACGCGTACCTGCTCGGTCGTGTCGCGGTCGCGAACAGTCACCGCTCGGTCCTCGAGTGAATCGAAGTCGACCGTGACGCAGTATGGCGTGCCGACCTCGTCCTGGCGACGATAACGACGACCAATGGACTGCGTGACGTCGTAGTCGCACATGAAGTGCGGTTGGAGGAGCTCGAGGACTTCACGCGAGACCGACTCCAACTCCGGCTTCTTCGAGAGCGGGAGCACCGCGACTTGGTAGGGCGCGAGTCGCCAATCGAGACGCAGGACCGTTCGGACCTCGCCTTCGACCTCGTCCTCGTGATACGCCGACAACAAGAATGCCATCAACATTCGGGTCGCGCCTACCGCTGGCTCGATTACGAAGGGCGTGTAGCGCTCGTTGGTCGCCTGATCGAAGTAATCCAGGCTCACGCCTGACGCCTTGGCGTGCTGCGTGAGGTCATAGTCCCCGCGGTTGGCGATGCCCTCGAGCTCGTCAAAACCCCACGGGTAGGCGAATTCGACGTCGGTCGTGCCACGCGAGTAGTGCGATAGGTCCTTTTGTTCGTGCTCGTGCAGTCGCAGCTGCTCGGCCGGAATACCGAGATCGAGATACCAGTCGAGGCGATATTGAATCCAGTAGCGGTACCAGTCGTCGGCTTCGGCCGGCGGGACGAAGTACTCCATCTCCATGAGTTCGAACTCACGAGTGCGAAACACGAAGTTCTGCGGCGTGATCTCATTACGGAACGCCTTGCCGATCTGGGCGATACCGAAGGGCGGTTTCTTTCGACTGGTCGCGAGCACGTTGGCGAAGTTGGTGAACATGCCCTGGGCCGTTTCGGGCCGGAGGTAGGCCGTGGCGCCTTCTCCCTCGACAGGACCGGCTTGGGTCTTAAACATCAGATTGAAGTCACGGGGCTCGGTGAACTCCGTCGAGCCACAGTTGGGGCAGACGCCGTTGATCTTGTCTTCTCGCCAACGTTCCTTGCACTTCTTGCAGTCGACCAATGGGTCGGTGAACGTTGCCAAATGTCCTGAGGCGGCCCATACCGCTGGGGGGCCGAGGATGGCGGCGTCAATCCCGACGACGTCGGTTCGAGTTTGGACCATTGACTGCCACCACGCCTGGCGGATGTTGCGCAGCATGTTGGCGCCCAGCGGGCCGTAGTCGTAGGTGGAGCGGAATCCGCCGTAGATCTCGGCCGAAGGGAAGATGAACCCGCGGCGCTTCGCGAGGTTCGTGACCTTGTCGAGCAGGTCGGGAATGGTTTCCGGCGTCGAATTCATCGACTAAGCGTACCGGGTTACTCCGCGCTTCCCAGCCGGAGGATCACCTGGTTCGCGAGCAATCGCCCATTGGGAGCGAGTGTCACGCGTCCGTCGCGCACCGACACCAGGTGCGCGACTTCGTCGAGTGAGTCGAAGGCCTCGAGCGGCACGCCCTTGGCGGTGCGCAGCGCCAACGAGTCGCGTTCGAAGTTCTGCGTGCGTTCGTCCAGGTTCTCTTCGCCCCCGAGGGGCCGCGTGCCGTCGCGCACCATCGCGATATAGCGATCGGGCGTGCGCACGTTCCAAAAACGTCGCCCGTGGCGATGGGAGTGCGCCGCTGATCCGAAGCCGACGTAGTCGTCCTGGTCCCAATAGACGTGGTTGTGGCGACATTCGTGACCGGCCTTGGCCCAGTTCGAGATCTCCTCCCACTGATAGCCGTTCGCTTCGAGCACCCGGCTCACCAGGTCGTACGCGTCGGCCGATTGGTCCTCGTCGGGGTGTCGCTCGAGATCGTCTCCGAGCGGCGTGCCACGTTCGGGCGTCAAGACGTAACAACTGAGGTGCGGCGGCGGTGATTCGAGTCCAAGTAAATCGTCCAACGTGTGGCGCACGTCATCGAGTGACTCGGCGCGAGAACCGATGATGAGGTCCATGTTCCAGGTGGCGAATCCGGCCGCGGTGACGTTTCGGGACACCTCTTGGTGCGCCATGGTGCCGTGGCGGCGCCCGAGGTCGGCGAGCACGGCCGGTTGTGTTGACTGCACGCCGAAACTCATTCGGTTCACTCCCCCGGCGCGGTAGGCGCGGAGTCGATCCAGTGACGCGTCCTCAGGGTTGCACTCGACGGTCACCTCGGCGTCGTCGGTCCTGGGGATCGCGTTCAGGATTCGCAGTAACTGATCGGGCGCAAGACGCGACGGCGTTCCCCCGCCGAAGAACACGGACGTCGCGACGGGAAGTCCGTCCTCGAGCACCCAGTGGATCTCTTGGACGACCGACGTGACGTACTCCTCCATGAGGTGGTCGCGGTCGGCGTAGGTCGCGAAGGCGCAGTAGTCACAGCGATGCGCACAGAACGGCACGTGGACGTAGACACCGAAGATGTCCGAAGTGGTAGTCATCGTTCCGGCACGTTACCGGGCCGGCGACGGGGGCGAGAGCGGTGGTGTCGAGCGCGTCGCGCGCAGTTGTTTGCCGAAATGCGACTCGATGGAGTCCAACGCGATCGCCATGACCTCGCCGGCGCCGGCGGGCGACTCCTCGCGCAACACTGACGCCAGATCCCCGCTCATGATGCGCCGGATCAGTCGAAGCGCATCGGGCGAGATCGAGGTGCCGGAGCGACAGTCGCCACAGAGCGTTCCCCCGACTTCGGCGTCGAAGGCGACCAGGGGCACGTCGCGACCGCAGTTGACGCAGAGGTCGACGACCGGTCCCGATCCGTCCAGGGCGAGGAGTTTGAAGTAGAACGACGACGGCACGAGCATCGGGTCGTAGGTCTCGTCATCGAGCGTCATCAGCACCCGCGTCAACAGTTCGAAGATATCCTGATCGGCCACGTCATCCGAAGGGATTGCGTCCATCACTTCGACGACGGCGTAACCGGCATTGATCCTGGCGTAGGACTTGCGCAACGTCGTGAGTCGTTCGCGGTGCGCGACGTGGCGCGCGATATAGAACTCGCCACGGGTCTTCACGAGGTCGACGTTCACGTAGGCCAATGTCTCTAGGTTCCCCCCCAGTCGACTCGTGGTCTTGCGTACGCCCTTGGCGAGGACCCGGACCTTGCCGTAGTTGCGCGTCCAGAGTACGACGACGCGATCAGACTCACCCGACTTGTACGTGCGCAGCACCACGGCGTCGTCGCGGATCTCCTTCACTGCTTGGTCTCGTCGGTCCCGTCGTCGAAGTGCTGCTTGCGAGGTTCGAGGCCCATGAACCGCTGCAGGGCGACACCGAGGGCGACCATCACCCCGATGATCATCGGGATGAGGAGCGGCGCGAGCAGGACCGAGTCGCCGTAGGCGTACAGCGCCCAGAGAAAGGCGTAGATGAGGACGCCGACGACGAGCATCGTCTTGGTCATGATCATTTGTCGAGACCCCCGAAGCGGCGCTCTCGTTGCTGGTACTCCTCGATCGCCTCGAAGAGATTCTCGCGTCGAAAGTCCGGCCAGAGCACGTCGGTGAAGACCAGTTCGGAGTACGCCATCTCCCAGAGCAAGAAGTTCGAGATCCGGTACTCCCCCGACGTGCGGATCACGAGATCGGGATCGGGCAGTTCCGGGTGGTACATCCGGGTGCGCAACGCCTTCTCGTCGACCTTGTTGGTTGGGACCTTGTCCGCCACCAGTTGGGCCACCGCGTCCACGATCTCGGCGCGTCCACCGTAGTTGAAGGCGATGTTGAGCGTCAGCGCCTTGTTCTTCTTGGTCAGCTCCGACGCGTTCTCCATGTTGGTGAGGACCTTTTTGGGTACGCGCCAGTCGCGCCGCCCCGAAAACGTGATGCGCACGCCCTGTTCGTGCAGTTCTTGTTGGCGACGTTGCAAGAGACCGCTGTTGAAGTTCATGAGGTAGCGGACCTCGTCGACCGGCCTTCGCCAATTCTCAGTGGAGAAGGCGTAGACCGTGAGGACCTTCACGCCGATGGAGAGCGCGCCGTAGGTGGTGTCGAGGAGCGACTCCTCTCCCGCCCCGTGACCGACCGTTCGCGGCAGTCCCTGACGCTGTGCCCAGCGACCGTTGCCGTCCATGACGATGGCGACGTGACGGGGCACGCTCGAGACGTCGAGGGACGTCGGAATCGGTCGCGGACGCGGATCGGGCACGTATCAAAACTAGTTCGTTGAACTCACGAATCGATCCGGCGAAACCCTTAAGGTCGATAGATGCACGGTTTCGATCCCGACGAGGAGCACGGCCACGTCGAACCCGACGATGGCGAGGGCGTGCAGCTGGACGACGACGTCGTCGCGATCGATGCCGAGCGGGCCCTGGCGCTGCTCGATCGCATCACGAACGATCTACCGGGCGGCGGCGAGAGCCGCGACGGCCAGCGCGCGATGGTGCGCAGCGTCGCGGCCGCGCTCTCGCGTCGCCGAACGACCGTCATCGAAGCGGGCACCGGCATCGGCAAATCGTTGGCCTATTTGATCCCGGCGGTCATGTCGGGACAGCGCGTCGTCGTGGCAACCGCGACGAAGAATCTGCAGGACCAACTCGCCATGAAAGACGCGCCGACCGTCGCGGCGAATGCACCCGGCGTGCGAGTCGCGGTCCTCAAGGGCAAACAGAACTACTTCTGTCGGAACCGCGCGCACAGTGTCAGCGGGGAGGCACAACTCAGTTTCGACGACGGTTCGGACGTTCCCAAGGGTGTCGCCGATCAGATGCGCCGGATCCTGCAGTGGTCGAATGAGACCGAGACCGGTGACCGCGACGAACTGTCGTTTGAGGTCGACCAGCGCGCGTGGCGCCAACTGTCGGTGACGCCCCAGGAATGTCTCCATCGCGTCAACTGCCCCCAGGGCCAGAACTGCTTCGCTGAATTGGCGAAGGACCGCGCCGCCGAGTCGTCGATCCTCATCGTCAACACCCACCTCTACGCGTCACACCTGGCGTCGGGTTCGACGATTTTGCCGGCCCACGAGTTCGTCGTCTTCGACGAGGCGCACGAGATCGTCGATATCTTCGCCTCCCTGCTCGGCACGTCACTCAACGCCACACGACTTCGCGCGCTGGCGGCCGTCGCTCGACCCCTGCTCGGAGCCGAATTTCTGCAACGTTGTCTCGACCTGGTGAGCGTGGCCGATCGTTTTGCCGCGTCGCTGCAGATCCAATACGACCGAAGCGAACTGACCGGCCTGGACGAAGACTGTTCTCGGGAACTGAGTCGGGCCAACGAACTCGTCGTGGCCCTCGTTGAAGGGCTGCGCTCCACGACCACGAGTGGCGCCGACGCGGAAGCGCGGAAGATCCGGGCCCTCGGACCGGCCATCCATCTCGCCAACGACCTCGCTCGCGTGAACAACGTCCGCACCGGCGAACTGCTGTTCATCTCCAAGCGCGACCGCGAAGTCGACGTCGAAATCTCGCTGGTCGACGTCGGTCCCCGGTTGGCCGACGACCTGTGGGGCAACGTCACGGCGATTCTCACCAGTGCGACGATTCCCGACACCTTGCCCAAGAGTCTCGGCCTGTACGGCACGGCGATCGAGCACTTCGACAGCCCGTTCGATTACGCCGCGAACTCGCTGTTGTACGTGCCGGAGCACTTCCCCGCTCGCAACGACGCGGGCGCCGAAGAAGCGATCATCGAGGAGTTGGTCAAGCTCATCGAAGCGGCCGGCGGTCGCACCCTCGCGCTCTTCACGAATCGCGCGGTGATGAACCGCGTCGCCGACGCCGTGGCCCCTCGAATCGACACCGAGGTCCTCGTCCAAGGGACGCGCTCGCGTCAGCGCATCATCGAGGAGTTTCGCGACAACGCCGAGGCGAGTCTCTTCGCCGTGGCGAGCTTCTGGCAGGGTATCGACGTGCCCGGCCACTCACTCAGCCTCGTCACCATCGATCGACTGCCCTTCGCCGTGCCGAACGATCCGTTGGCCGAGGCTCGCCGGGCCAACTCCGAGCGGCCGTTCTACGAGGTCGATCTGCCGCGAGCGACGATGCTCCTCGCCCAGGGTGTCGGACGACTGATTCGCAACAACACCGACCGCGGCGTGGTCGCCGTCCTCGACACGCGACTGGCCCAGTCCAGCTATCGCTCGGCGATGTTCCGCAAACTCCCGCCCATGAAGCGCACTCGCGACCGCGCCCAGGTACTCGGGTTTTTGCGAGAGTTGCGCGAATAGTCCCTTTTCAAAGGGCCCTCGACGCATCCGAGCACGCGACGCGATTTGGCAATAAACTACTAATTCACTCGAAAATGTAGTACTGGAGTCGCCTGGTGCATATTGACATCTATCTCGTCATGGGTAGTGCCGTCGTCGGACTCCTCGTCGGGCTGACCGGCATGGGCGGCGGTGCACTGATGACGCCGATGCTGGTTCTCCTCTTCGGCGTGACGCCCTCGGCCGCGATCGCCTCGGACCTCATGGCGGCGCTGTTCATGAAGCCGGCCGGGGTCGCGATCCACTGGCGCCGCAAGACCGTCAACACCGGCGTCGTGCGCTACCTCTGTTACGGGTCGGTGCCCGCGGCGTTCTTGGGCACCTACGTGATGCACCTCCTCGGCCAGAGTGCCGTCGCTGAGCACCGACTCGAGATCCTTCTCGGGACGGCCCTCATCATCGGCTCGGTCGCGATTTTCTCTCGTTCGGTGTTCGTCGAGGCCCCGTCGTCGAGCGACGAGCACGTCAAGGTGCGGCGCGTTCCGACGATAATCATCGGCGTCGTCGGTGGCTTCATGGTGGGACTCACGTCCGTGGGCGCCGGCTCACTGATCTTGGTGCTGCTGGTGTTGGTCTATCCAACCTTGAGCAACAAGCAACTGGTCGGCACGGACCTGGCGCAATCGCTGCCCCTCACGTTCTCCGCGACGCTCGGGACGTTGCTATTCAGTCACGTGGAACTCGGCCTCACGAGCTCGATCATCATCGGCAGCGTGCCCGCGGTCATCGTCGGATCACTCTTGTCCTCTCGCTCCAACGGCTACTTGCTACGTCGCGTCATCACCGGCGTCGTTCTCCTCAGTGGACTGAAGTACGTCGGCGTGCCGACCGATTGGTTGGGCGTCGTCGGCGGACTCGAGATCGTGCTCATCACGTTCCTCACCATTCGACATTGGCAACGAACTCGCGACGAACTCGCCGTCTCAGTACCCGAATCGGTCGAGGGTGTCGTCACGCTTCTGCCAACCGGGCTCGACGGAGACTTTTAGTTCCAAGAAGCACCCTTCGGGGAGCTGACGTCGCGCGGCGATCCCCACGTCTTTGAGAAGGGCACCGCCCTTGCCGATCACCATCCCCTTTTGTGACTCGCGTTCCACGAGGATCTCCACCGTGATGTGGGGCCACTCGAACTCCGTCACGCGCGTATGGATCGAGTGTGGCAGTTCCTGTTTGGTCTTGCGCACGAGTTGCTCTCGTACTAATTCAGCGACCCACATGGCTTCGGGTACGTCCGAGACTTCGTCTTCGGGGAACAAGAACGGTGACTCGGGCATCGCCTTTCTCACGTAAGCGATGAGTTCGGCGGTGCCTTCCCCGGTCTTGGCCGAGACCGGGAAGAACTCCACTCGCTCGACGACATCGCCCAGGTCCATCTCCTCGGCGAGCTCTTCGACGGCCTTGGTCGCGGCGACCAGTTGCGCGACGACCGCCTCGCGACCGGATTTATCCATCTTGTTGACCACGACACACGGCAGCGGCGCGTTGCGGCCTCGGGCGTTGCGCAACATCGTCGCCAGGACGTTGCGGTCGCCGGGACCAATGGCGGCGCCCGCTTCGATGACCGCGAGGATCACGTCGACGCCGTCGGCCGCCGCGCGTGCGGTGTCGTTGAGTCGACCGCCGAGGGTCGTGCGAGGTCGATGGATACCGGGGGTGTCGACGAAGATGATCTGCGTGTCGCCTTCGGTGAGCATGCCGCGAATCGCCTGACGGGTCGTATTGGGTGAGGCCGCGGTGATGGAGACCTTCGTACCCACCACTTGATTCAGCAGCGTCGACTTCCCGACGTTGGGCCGACCGATGATGGCCGCGAAGCCGGAACGGGTCATTCGACTTCCACGAGCGGCTGGACGAGTACTTCTTCGACTCGACGACCTTCGAGTCGCAGGACCGTCAAGCGGTAGTGCTTCGTCGAATAGACGTCGCCCACGTCGGGCACTCCACCCGCGAGGTCCATGACCAATCCCCCGATGGTGTCCCACCCTTCTTTGGGTAGGGCCAATCCGTACTCCACGTTGGCGTCATCGATGTTCAGACGGCCGCTCAACTCGAGGCCCTGTTCGATCGACTGTTCGTCGTCGTCGTCCTCTTCGAACGGATCGGACTCGTCAGTGATCTCACCGACGAGCTCTTCGAGCACGTCTTCGAGGGTGACCAACCCGGCGGTGCCGCCGTATTCGTCGACGACCACGAAGAGGTGACTCTTGGCCCGTCGGAACTCGGCGAGTAGGGCCGCCACCCGCTTGGTCTCCGGTACGAAGTGGGCCACCCCCATGTGCTCGCGCAGCAACTCATGGCCGAGGTCGTTAGCGACGAGGTCCGCCAAGTGGCGCAGGTTCACGATGCCGACGACGTCATCGACCCCTTCGCCCAGAACCGGTAAGCGAGATCGTCCCGATTGGACCGAGAGATCGAGCGCCTCGCGAATCGTCGCGGAGTCGGCGATGTCGACCATGTCGATACGCGGGACCATCACCTCGCGAACGATGGTGTCGCCGAATTCGATGACGGAATGAATGAAGTTACGCTCCTCGGACTCGATCGCCTGGTCTTCGTGGGCGACGTCGGCCATGGCGAGCACTTCGGACTCGGTCACGCGCGAGGTGCGTCCGGTCGGTCCGAACCACCCGATGACTGTGTCGGCGATGGCCAACAAGAAATGCGAGATCCACTTGATCGGCCAGAACTTCAAGATCCGGCGCACGACGGGCGCGGCGGTGAGTGCCGCGGAATCGGGATGTTGCACCGCGTAGTTCTTCGGGATCGCCTCGAAGACGACGAAGATGACTAGCACCTCGCCGACGGTGGCGATGAACAGTCCCGCGGCGCCGAAGAGTCGCCCGGCGAGCACTCCGACCATCGTCGCCGAGACCAGTTGACAGATCAGCACCAACAACAAGATGGTGTTGAGGAACTTCTCCGGTGACTCCGAGAGCTCGACGAGGGCCTTGGCCCCGTGGCGGCCCTGGTCGCGCAGCGAGCGCGCGCGCGATTTGTTCATGCGAACCAGCGACGTCTCGGCGACGGCGAAGAACCCCGAAAGGACGAGGAGCACCGCGACGGTGATACCGAGGTAGGTGTCACTCATCGACCAGGTCGCGGCGATCATTTCGTGACCTTCTTATAGTGACGCGCCAACAACTCGCGTTCGCGCGCCTCCATCCGTTCCGCTTCTTCGTCTTCGGCGTGGTCCCAGCCGAGCAGGTGCAAGACGCCGTGCACGACCAAGAGCGCCAGCTCGTCGTCGAGCGGACACTCGTGTTCGACGGCGTTTCGCGCGGCCACGGCCGGACAGATCACGATGTCCCCGACGAGCTGCGGAATCTCCGGGAGGGGGGGTTCGCCGGGTCCGCTGCCGCCGGCGTCGGGGACACGCCCCGACGGCTCGGGCTCGTTGTCGATCGGAAAACTCAAGACGTCGGTCGGACCTTCTTTTCCCATGAACTGCTGATTGAGCGCCGAGATCGCCGGCTCGTCGAGAAAGATCAAGGAGACCTCGGCGAGGCCCCGCACCCCCTCGTCGGTCAACGCGCCGTTGGCGAGCGCCACCCAGGCGTCGAGGTCGATGGTCTCGTCGTGCTGCTCATCGGCAGCGTAGATATCGATGCTCATGACGTCTGTTGGTCGTAAGCGGCGACGATGTCGGCGACGATGCGGTGTCGCACGACGTCCTTCGCGCTGAGGTGGATGAAACTGATCCCCTCGATGTTCCACAGGATCTTCTCGATCGTCG
>Ga0182030_10011058_pt1 | contig 18239 bp, 19 predicted proteins | sample 812S3MmetaG_FD_121299 | JGI IMG/M metagenome (GOLD analysis project Ga0182030, IMG submission 121299) | Permafrost microbial communities from Stordalen Mire, Sweden - 812S3M metaG (Illumina Assembly) | ecosystem: Environmental > Terrestrial > Soil > Wetlands > Permafrost | place: Sweden...
ACTCGGATCGAATCGCGCGGATCTCACCGGCAACAGGTGCGGTTCTCGGCTGGATCGATCTCGGTGGCTTGCTGCCGGCGAGCCTGAATTCAAGCGCTGAAGCCGTTCTCAACGGCATCGCCTACGACGCCGAGCACGACCGCCTCTTCGTCACTGGCAAACTCTGGCCGAAGATCTTCGAGATCCAGGTCGTCCCGGAAGCAAAAAAGACGCCGTTCATCCACCAAAAGTGAATGCGAGAATCTCTCCGGTGGGCGTCGGGCCCTACTTCGCCAGGCTGGCGCTGGAAGTCGAATCGAGCATGGTGTAGCCCACGGGGACTTCAAACAGCGATTCCGGTGGTTCTTCGCGATTGAGGTGCGTCACCGTGAATGTCCTGACGCCAAGCCGTGGATCGCGGTGAGAGACAAGCAGATTCAGGTGAAGATCCTCCGAGTACCAATACTCATCTACTACTTCCAACGGAGCACCCGTTCCGCTCGCCGCGGCTGAAATCGTAAATGTGCGGCGTGTTCCACGGGCATCGAGACCCTCAATATCCTTAACGCCTAAATCTTCCACCTTCAGTGCTGGAGAGTTCGAGGCATCCGGACCGCCGTGCGGATCGCGCGAGACGCTTTGATTAGCTACTTTCGTTCGAACCTCGTAGTGGGTCCTCAGATGCGTCTCCGGATCGAAGATAGAAACCTCGACCAGGGGCGGATCGCCCTGAGACGATTCCGGCATTACCGAGCGGTTTTCACCATGAGTGCGCCCGCGTGAATCGCGGGCAATCGAATTCATCGTATGCAAGGTCTCGACAGACCCATCTTGGAGCATTCGTTGACTCTTTACCTGAACCTCCGCCGAAAAAGGCGCCCCCGGTACGGGCGGAACATAAATGAGGTGAGTCGAGACAAAAGAGTTGAGGGATAAAGGCGGGGCCTCGCTGCTTGGTTCCTGCGCCGCCAACAGACTTGAGCAACACATCAGAAAGGCGAATGACATTGGCAGATTGCGCGTCATCGAAGACTCCAGAATTCGCGCACATATTACCACTCGATAGCTTCTCGGAGCTGTGATGAAAAGGAAAAATCCCAGTCGATTTGGCTGCGCGAAGAGCGGTCAGCCGACCCTCTGAGGGCTCGAGATTTGGTGGCGTGGGGGCACCGAAAGCTGCGCAGACGACCCGGACAAAAACCCCAATGTAGCCAGAATCACACGACTGCGCTCGATTCGCTGCGTATACTCACTGCGAAAGTAAAGGCTCCCTCGCGTTATGGAATTCCCGTCCTTCTCGGTTCCCACCGTGCTCCAGAACGCGGCAATTCTTACCATCATCCTCGCCTTCGCGGGCTACCTGATGACATTTCTCAGTGCCCGCATGCTGGCGCGGCGTCGCGACAAACTACGCCTCGTCAACAAGCGTCTCAATGAGTTCTACGGCCCACTGTACGTTGCATCCGAGGCAGGCAACATCGCCTACCGCGCGCTGCTCAATCGGCAGGGAAAAGAAAAAAGCGATCCCATTCTCGACTCCGAGATGAAGGATTGGATGCTGTGGATGACTACGATTTTCATGCCTCTCAACGACATTCGCGAAAGGATCATCATCGAGAAGGCGTATCTCGTCGTTGAAGAGCGAATGCCGCAGTGCCTGCTGGATTTTGTTACTCACGTTGTGGGCTACAAGGCTGTGTTGGCCAAATGGGCAGAGGGCAATCATGTTGAACGCCGCTCAACGATTGGATGGCCGCCGGAGTTCGATGTCTACGTCAGACGATCCTATGCTGCCCTAAAGGCCGAACAGATGCGGCTGATGCACAGTATGCCGTGGCGGATTTGGAATCGGATTTTCGGTAAGAGCTCTTCGCGCTGACCGGAGAGAAGCCGGCCAATCACGCTGCAACGCTTGAGGACAAATTCTCCCACAAGCGCAGAGTCGGTTCAGCCTGGTTGATGGTGTAGAAATGCAGCCCCGGTGCGCCATTACGCAAAAGCGTTTCACAGAGCCGCGTGACCACGTTGGTTCCGAAGTCGAGCAGCGCCGGTTTGTCATCCTGTAGCTGCTCGAGCCGCAGACGAATCCAGCGCGGCAGATCCGCACCGCAGCCGCTACAGAAGCGCACGATGTTCGCAAAGCTTGTAATCGGCATGATGCCAGGCACGATAGGAATCTTGATGCCTGCCTTCGCGCAGCGCTCCATGAAGTCCAGATAGGCATCTGCGTTGTAGAAGAGCTGGGTCAATGCACGGTCGGCGCCCGCTTCTACTTTGCGACGGAAGTTATTGAAGTCCGCGTCGGCACTCGTCGCCTGCGGGTGAACTTCCGGATAGGCCGCCACTTCGAGCTTGAATAAGTCGCCGTGGGTCTCGCGAATGAAAGTCACCAATTCACTGGCATAGTGGAATTCGCCGGGTGCAGCCGGACTCAACGCAGTTGCCGGCAGATCGCCGCGCAACGCAACGATGCGGCGGACGCCCGCGTCCTTGTAGCGCTGCAGCAATGCGGCGATTTTTGCGCGCGTCGAACCGATGCACGTTAGATGAGGGGCAACCTCGACGCCCGTGTGCTGCACAACCGTCAGCAGCGTTTGGTAGGTGCCGTCCTGGTCTGAACCGCCGGCTCCGTGCGTGACGGAGAAGTACTCGGGGCGCGCAGCGGCCAGCTTCTGCAGAACAGTCGGCAACTTCGCCGCGGCTTCTTCATTGCGCGGAGGGAATAGCTCGAAAGAGAAGCTGGGTGCAGCCATAGGCAGTGCAGCTCTTAGTTCGGAGTACTTATTCTTAGTTATTGTTTCTTACTCTGTAGCTTAACAAATCCAGAGTTCGTAGTTCGCAATGCGGCCACGAGGCCTGCAACTGTGAACTACGAACTCAGAACTGCGAGCTAACTCAGTACCTGTAGAACTCGGCTTTGTACGGCCCTTCCACCGGCACGCCGATATAGTCGGCCTGCTGCTTAGTCAGCGTGGTCAGTTTCACGCCGATTTTTTCGAGATGCAGCCGTGCCACTTCCTCGTCCAGCTTCTTGGGTAGCGTATAGACGTTCACCTTGTAGCTGTCCCTATTCTTCCAGAGGTCAAGCTGCGCCAACGTCTGGTTGGCGAAACTGTTCGACATCACAAAGCTCGGATGGCCCGTTGCGCAGCCTAGGTTGACCAAACGCCCTTCAGCCAGGATGAAAATGCTGTTGCCGGTCGGGAAGGTGTAAACGTCCACCTGCGGCTTGATGTTCAGCTTCTTCACGCCCTTCTCGGCGTTGAGCCGATCCATCTGAATCTCGTTGTCGAAGTGCCCGATGTTGCAGACAATCGCCTGGTCTTTCATCTTCTTCATGTGCTCGAGCGTGATGATGTCGACGTTGCCGGTGGTGGTCACGTAGATGTCGCCGCGGCCCAGCGTGTCTTCGACGGTCGTGACCTCGAAGCCTTCCATCGCAGCCTGCAGCGCATTGATCGGGTCAATCTCGGTGACGATTACGCGAGCTCCCATGCCGCGTAACGAGTGCGAGCAGCCCTTGCCCACATCGCCGTAGCCGCAGATCACCGCGACCTTGCCCGCGACCATCACGTCGGTCGCGCGCTTGATGCCGTCAGCCAACGACTCGCGGCACCCGTAGAGATTGTCAAACTTCGACTTGGTAACCGAGTCGTTCACGTTGATCGCCGGAACGAGCAACTTGCCCTTTTCAAGCATCTGGTAGAGCCGGTGTACGCCGGTGGTTGTCTCCTCGGAAACGCCGCGCCATTCCCTCACAACCTTGTGCCAGTGCTGCGGATCTTCGGCGTAAACCTTCTTCAGAAGATCCTTGATCACCTGCTCTTCGTGGTTGCCCGACGCCGTGTCGACCCACTTGTCGCCGTCTTCAAGGTCGTAGCCCTTGTGGATCAGCAGCGTCACATCGCCGCCGTCATCGACCACCAGCTGCGGCCCCTTGCGGCCTTTGTGGCTCAGCGCAAGATAGGTGCAATCCCAATACTCTTCGAGCGATTCGCCCTTCCATGCAAAGACCGGCACGCCAGTCGCCGCGATGGCCGCCGCCGCGTGATCCTGCGTGGAGAAGATATTGCAGCTTGCCCAGCGCACTTCGGCGCCCAGGCTCGTCAGCGTCTCAATCAGCACCGCGGTCTGAATCGTCATGTGCAGCGAGCCGGTGATGCGCACACCAGCGAGCGGCTTTGCTGCCGCGTACTTGTTGCGGATTGCCATCAGGCCGGGCATCTCGTGCTCGGCAATCGCAATTTCCTTCCGGCCCCATTCGGCCAGGGATAGATCGGCTACTTTGTATTCGGCTTGCGTAACTTCGAGTGTAGTAGGGGCCATCGGTTACTCCTTATATCGTCAAATCGTGATATATTGATATGTAGCAGAATCCATCCATGGCGTCAATTGTGAAAATCCTTCGTGCTGCCGCCGATCCCAGCCGGCTCCGCATCCTCTTGCTTTTAAAGGATGAAGAGCTGTCGGTCGCGGAATTGCAGGAGATTCTGGTGATGGGCCAAAGCACCATCTCCACCCATCTCTCCCAATTGAAGCAGGCTGGTCTCGTCGAGGATCGCCGCATAGGCAAGAGCAATCTGTACCGTCTTGCCCCTGCGGGGGGCGGACCTCTCGATGAGATTCTCATCAAGGCGCGGGGCGAAATTGCCGAAGCCCGCACCGATCACATCGCCATGCGCCGCGTAGTGAAGAAGCGGCAAGACAAGATGCGCGCTTTCTTCGACAGTGTCGCCGGGCGTCTCGGCCGCGACTACGTTCCGGGCAAATCCTGGAAGAGCCTCGCCGAAGCTTTTCTGCGTCTGCTGCCTCCGATGGTGATTGCGGATCTAGGCGCGGGCGATGGGAGCTTCGCGCTTCTTCTTGCGCAATCAGCAACACGCGTCATCGCCGTTGATTCGTCGCAAAAGATGCTTGATGTCGCGAGCGAGCAAGCCGCGCGCAATGGGGTCGCCAACGTGGAGTTTCGCCTCGGCGATATGGAAGAGGTGCCAATCGACGATGCATCCGTCGATCTGGTTTTCTTTTCCCAATCCTTGCATCACGCGGGACACCCGGAGCGAGCTGTGCGCGAGGCTTGGAGAATTCTGCGTCCCGGCGGACGCATCGTCGTTCTCGATCTGGCGAAACATCGCTTTGAAGAAGCGCGCGAACTGTATGCCGACGAGTGGCTCGGCTTCAGTGAGGTGGAGATGGAAGCGATGCTGTCGAACGCAGGCTTTCTCGACGCGCAGGCATCGGTCGTCGACAAGGATCCCGAGGCGCCGCAGTTTCAGACGCTTCTGGCGGTGGGTAGGAAGGGCTGATCTTCGGGAGAGTCCCGCACCTTTGATGTGCGCACTTCGATTCTTTACTGTCTCAATGCAAATCGTTCCGCAAGCAACTTCACATCGTGCTTGACGTAATAGTCGCTGATCGCGCCCTGCTTCATCTCAAATTCTTTGACAGGACATCCGGCCGGCGGGGACGGAGAGGGAGGATGATGGCCAACATTCTCTGCCGCCCCTTTGATAGAAAGAACAGCAATAATCGGAGCTTCAACCGGAGCGAAAAGCACTAAGCCCCATGGAAAACCCCTTGAATCGTCACTGGCACGCACCTGCTTTGTTTCCTCGTCAAGTGGGATCGGCGCTTCCAGACCAAGACGAATTGTCGGCTGACCGAACTGAATCCATCCGTCCTCAATGACCGTACAGGTGTTGTTCCATCGAGCGCGCCCCACATGAGTAATCTGAATATCGACTTCGCTCCCTTTTGAGGCCACAACTCGGTCGTTGGCGACTAGGTCATCGACCAGGGTGAATTGCACTTTCTGTCCCTTGCTAGCCGTCGCGGAACTCAGATCGTTCACGAGTTTGAGAGGGACTTTGGTGTCCTGCTTCAGAACGACAAAATGCGACGGGGACGCAGCGCCTTGTGCAACAAGCAATGGAGATAACCAGATGAAGACTACCAGTGACAGCGCTCGATCTTTCATGTCCAGCAATCCTAGCCAGCGACTTTACGTGCGGCAACTACATAGCGGCATACGAGCTATAGCAATTCCAGCCGGACCTGCCGCCCCACAGCCTGCGCGGCCTTTCGGAGCGTGCTCAACGTTACTGCATCGTAGTCCGGATCAAGCAGACGGTCGAGCGCCGCGCGGCTGGTGCCCATCCGCCGCGCCATCTCCGCTTTCGAAAACTGCTTCTCCTCCATCGCGGCTGCCACTTGGCGCGCCAAGACACGCTTCAACGCCACCGCACTGACGTCTTCGTAAATGCCTTCCTCGCGCAGCCAACTGTCCAACGAAGATCCGATGTTCTTGTCCTTCAAACTGCCTTCTCTCTTTCGTTTTAGCGCCAGGTCGATCTCATGTTGCGGCGTCTTTTGCGTCTTCTTGATGAAGCCGTGGAGCAGAATCAGTTGCTCCCGCTCAATACAGAAGATGGTTCTAGCAATTCGGCCGAGGGGCACTTCCGGCTCCAGGCCCTTCAGCCATTCACGCACCGGCTCGCGCCCTGTGTCGCAGCGATAGAAGAATGCAGGAACGCGTTTCGGTCCCGGCTCCACGATGGCAATGTATCATTTTTGATACATATCGTCAACTCTGACGTCGTTCCCCGGAATCGAGGCTCATAGAGCCGCTTGCGCTACCATTGCATCCAACGATTGGACGCAAAACAATGATCCCGGCAGACGCGACCATCGAAGCTCCAATCAAAGCGCAGCGCCTGACGCGTGCTAGGCGCGCTGCAATCCTCAAGGCCCTTGCCGATCCACGCCGGTTCGAATTGCTTGAGCGCATTGCCAAGGCATCGTGTCCACTAGCCTGTTCGCAAGCCCAGGCGGCGCTGAAAATCGCGCCTGCGACCCTCTCGCACCACATCAAGGAGCTTGAAACGGCTGGCCTGATCGAGATCGAGCGCGTGGGCAAGTTCCACAATCTCAAACTGCGTCCCGGCGTTCTCGAAGCCCTGGCCGAAAGTCTTCAGTCGCTCACTTCGGGCCCCTGCACTTCCCGCTGAAGCAACCCTTCAGAACAATTTCCACAAAGCTCCTGAATCCTATTTCCCCCCAGGGTAATCAATTCGACAGTTATCGAAATGTCGAAGCGATGACATTCCGACCGGAGCAGAGATTATGAGCAATCTTCAAGGTAAAGTGGCGCTGGTCACCGGCGCATCCAAAGGCATTGGCGCAGCCATCGCCCGCGAGCTCGCAGCGCGCGGCGCGGCCGTCGCGGTCAACTATTCGGGAAGCAAGTCAGGTGCCGACAAAGTCGTAGCCGAAATCAAGCAGGCGGGCGGCAAGGCGATCGCAATTCAGGCAAACGTGGCTGATCCCGACACCATCGGGCCGCTCGTCGCAAAGGTCGCGAAAGAGCTCGGCCCCATCAGTATTCTGGTCAACAACGCTGGGGTCTACGAGTTCAGCCCTCTTGAGGCGGTGACCCCGGAGCACTTCCACAAGCAATTCAATGTGAACGTCCTCGGCTTGCTGCTCACCACGCAGGAAGCTGTGAAGCACTTCGATCCCAAGGGCGGAAGCGTGATTAACATCGGCTCGGTGGCAGCGGCTGGAATTCCTACGGCATCGGTCTACTCCGCCACCAAGGGGGCAGTCGACTCAATCACGGTGGCGCTTGCCGGCGAGCTGGGGCCGAAGAAGATCCGCGTCAACTCGCTGAACCCCGGCATGGTGGAAACGGAAGGCGTGCACGCGGCAGGCTTCATCGGCAGCGACTTCCAGAAGAAGCAAGAAGTGGAGACGCCACTCGGCCGCATCGGCCAGCCAAAAGATATTGCGGACATCGCGGTGTTCCTGGCTTCGGACGATTCGTATTGGGTGACCGGCCAGCTCATCAAGGCATCCGGCGGTGCGCGCGCCTAAGCCTGCTGCGCCCCATTCCCTCGCGGTCCTAACGCGATAGGATGGGAGCCCCGTGACGCTCAGCCTCTCTCGACCTCGAGCAATTGGCGCTTGCGTTCCACTCCCCAGCGATAGCCGGTGAGCGAACCGCTGGCGCCAACCACGCGATGGCACGGGACAAGCACCGCGACACGGTTTAAAGCGCAGGCACGAGCAACGGCGCGCGTTGCTTTGGGGTGGCCCATCTCGCGCGCTAATTGGCTGTAGCTGCGCGTTTCCCCGCGGGGAATCTGGCGCAGCGCCTGCCACACGCGCAATTGAAAGACCGTTCCACGCAGATCGAGTGAGTCGATACTGTTGCGGCGGCTTGCACTCAGATCATCGCCCTCGCGCACGCTTGTAAGCGCTGCATCGACCAGGCGGGCCAGCGATGGATCGCGGCGCAATACCGCTGCAGAAAACTCGGCACGCAGGCTGGCTTCGGCCTCGGCCCGCGTCGACGCGAGCGATAGCCAGCACAGCCCGCGCTCGGTCGCGCCGACAATCATCCAGCCAAACGGCGTGCGCGCCGCGCACCAGCCGATTTTCTCGCCCTTGCCGCCCTGGGCGAATCGCGCCGGCGTCATGCCTAGTTGCGCGCCTTCATAGCCACGGCTCGACGAGCCGAATCCTGCTTCGTAAATTGCGTTCGTCACCGTCTCTCCTCGACGCAATGCACTGCGCAGGCTACCCGCCCGCAACGCCTTCTGATATTGCAGCGGACTCACGCCCATCTCCTGTTTGAAGAGCCGCTGCACGGTGAATGGACTCAGCTTCGCGATCCGACCCAGCTGCTCTAGCCGCACGGGGCGGTCGAGATTGCGTTCGATGTAACCCCGCACTTCGTCCAAAGGGCTGCTGCATGCAATGCCCGGACGGCAGCGTTTGCAGGGCCGAAAGCCTGCGGCCTGTGCCTCCTCGACGGTGCCGAAGAAGCGCACGTTCGATCGGAGCGGGCGGCGGCTCTTGCAACTCGGCCGGCAAAAAACGCCAGTCGTCGCGACGGCGTAGAAGAAGCGAGCAGTGCGATCGCGCCCGAGGACTTGCTGCCATGCGGATTCCGGATCGGGGGAAGCGGTCGACGCCGCGGAGAGTGCGATTTGTGGATTTGTACTCATGAAGCTATGGTCCACGATGTTCAATTCGACTGCACTCCGATTCTTGCGTATAATTCCGATTCTTTCCCGGCCACGTCGACCTCACAACGGACGCGTCGAAAGCCGGTCCTGCAGGATGGCCTCGGCCCTCACCAAATCCTCTTCCGTATCCACGCCAATCGTGTCGCGCGGTGCAGCGGCTACATAAATGTCGATCCCGTTTTCGAGCAGCCGTAATTGTTCCAGGCGCTCGACGCGTTCAAGACAGCCAGGCGGCAGCGCAGCAAACCGCTCCAGAGCAGACTTTCGATAGGCATAGATGCCCAAGTGTTTCCGGTAACCCGCAAATCCTGATGCGTCCCGGTCCAGGGGAATCGTGGCGCGAGAAAAATACAACGCGCGCCCGTCCAATGCCGTCACGACCTTTACCGCGTTCGGATTCGCGATCTCATCCGAAGGACAGCGAACGGCCAGCGTCGCCACTTCGACTTCGGGCCGATCGAAAAGCTCGAGCAGGGGGCGAAAGAAGTCGGGCGTCAGTGTCGGCTCGTCGCCCTGGATGTTCACGTAAATCTCTGCATCGATCTGCGTGGCTACTTCCCGCACGCGGTCTGAACCGCTTGCGCACGCAGGCGACGTCATCGCAAATGGGATCTGGCGCGCACGACAGACGGCAGCCACTTCCTCGGAATCCGTCGCCACTACGACCGGGTCCATCAGCTCGCTCTCGCGGGCGGCGCGCCACACCCATTCCAGCATCGGCCGGCCGGCAATCTCGCGCAGGACTTTGCGGCTGAGGCGTGTCGAGGCAAGCCGCGCCGGAATGACACCGGCAATTCGCGGTCTCTTCATCAACGCGAGTCTACAGCACTTGCACCCTGCAGCCATTCGGTCGCAATCTGACTTTACCGCCAGAGGCGATGTGCGCGACGCCGGGACTATTTTGAAGCCCGCCGCGGCCAACGAAGAAAGTGAAAAATGAGATAGGCGGCACCACCATAAATTCCGATATTGACCGCATAAACAATGACCACCGACACAGGGCCCCACGGGTGGGTATCGCCTTCGGGATTAAATCCGGAATCGGGTGCAATTGCTCCAGCCATGATCCCCGGTGAGAGCACCACGAACGGAATCGGCGTGGCAAAGCCAAGACGGCCGAGGATCTGCACAGCGCACACAAAAACGCCCCCGATAACGAAGGACACGAATGCCCGATTCATATTGCGAGGATGCTACCACGCGGGTTTGACCTTAAAATCAACCGCCCGTATCATCTAGAGTGGCGCAGCTATGCGCTGCATCCCGCCTGGCGGAGTAGCTCAGATGGTTAGAGCGTGGGATTCATAACCCCAAGGTCGGCAGTTCGATCCTGCCCTCCGCCACCAAATGATTCAACAACTTAGCGAAGGCAATCGAAACGGCAATGGTTGCCGTCAGCCGTGGCGACCTCTGCTGATTGTCTCTGGTGTCAGCCGGACGGCAGCAACGGTTGAAGCTGCGAGTGATGCCCTATGAGGGTCTCGCATCGTCATTGAGGACCGTGCCGCTCACTGGACACACAAAGAACGCAAAGTCTTTGTACCCTTCGTTGACCAATTTGCTGGGAAGCCGCCTCTCTATGAGCCGAACCTTGTGGACGCCGCAGTGGGGCGGGTCTGAATCCTTCGCATTGAAGCACCGTTCGGGCATTGGCGACGCCCTGTCCATCTACATTGGAATTAACGCAAAAGAGCGATCAATCCCTTCGCATACCAAAAGAGGAGCTCAGGGCTGACAGTCATCTCTTGCCAGCCTCACAGCCGCAACGAGCGTGAGTGCAAACCGCATAGTCGCATTTACGGGAATCAGGCAGGTTGACAGGTCGCCTGCGTGGGAGCATGCTGGTTTATTCAATCAACAATCGCTTTCCCAAGCCTCGGTGCCGGTGCTCCGGCAGCCATGTGACGTGACATCATCTGACAACCGCAACCCCGAGAGGGGAGCACACCCGTGATTGATCCCTTGGTTCGCGTCAAGTTCTCAACGCACCACCAGCGAAAAATTCCTGCCGACGAAACAGCCGCGCGTGATCAACTCAGGGCCACAATCGAGCAGGCAATTGAAGGCTTCCAGACTCAGTTTCCGCAGTCGGAAGTGATCGAGGTTGAGATGCATCCATGCAACTGTGACGAGTGCGCGGCGACATAGGCAATTCAAACCCACGATCACCCCACAGAGGAGTGGGCATGAAAATTCAACTCTACAATGACCCCACAGTACAAATTACCCATCGTTACTTTTCAATACTTTACGGGATTTTAGGCTGCCAGCCGCTCCGCGTAAGTCATTGATATTAAGTGGTTAACAAAATTCATAACCCCGAGGTCGGCAGTTCGATCCTGCCCTCCGCCGCCAAACTAAATCAATTCAGTCGAAGGCGGTATCCCGGGATGCGCATCTGACCCTGGATGGGCAGGAATATGCTTCGATGGGCCGGAATTTGCCGCGTAAAATTGGCGAATTGACTACGAAGACGAGAAGCAGGCGGATATGAATCAAGCCATCGCATCCATCTCGCCGGTTTCGCGATTTCGAGCCGCCATGGCTCTCGCGATCATTGCGGATGCGCTCCAGGTCGTCGTTTTTCCCCTTTTTATCCAGGGCGGTGCATCGCCTGCCGATGACATACTCGACTTCGGTGTAGGGGCCGTGCTGGTTCCACTTCTTGGATGGCACTGGGAGTTCCTGCCATCCTTCTTTGCCAAGCTCGTACCCGGAGTCGATCTGGTTCCTTTCTGGACGATGGCCGTTGCCAACGTGTATCGGAAAACGAAACAGCTTCCGGTCACCATCGAGGGCAGCCGCGAGACTACACGGCGCTGAAACACCGCGAGGGTCGCAGGCTTTTCTAATGAAGACTCCCTCTGAACACGTGCTCGATGCCGAATCGCGCATGCCGCTCCTCCATCTGGGCGCCCGGTTTTCGTGCGCCGTGGACTACGCTCGAATCCTTCACATCGAACGCCGCAAGGGATCTGACATTCCTTCGATGGCGCACCTGCTGGGCGTCGCGTCCCTCGTGATCGGCGAAGCGGGCCACGCCGGCATCCCGGTCACCGAAGATATGGTGATTGCAGCGCTGCTTCACGACGCGGTCGAAGACCACGGCGGAACACAGCGGCTCAAGGACATCGAGTACAGTTTCGGCGCGAACGTGGCGCGCATGGTCGAAGGACTTTCCGACACGCTGGCCGAAGATTCGGACCAGAAGGAGCCTTGGGAGCAGCGCAAGGAAGCCTATCTCAAGCGCCTGCGCAGCGAGCCTGCCGATGTGCAACTCATTTCTGCCGCAGACAAGCTTTACAACGCGAGGACAATCCTCGACGACTACCGCAAGGTCGGGCCCGAGGTCTGGAAGCGCTTTAAACGCGGCCGCGACCTGCAGATTTGGTACTTCAATTCCCTGCTGGAGATCTTCAAAGCATCCGGCTCCAATCGAATTGTCGACGAATTGGAGCGCGTGGTTGCCGAGCTGACCAGGATTACGGCAAACGAAAGCGCGTCGGTGAAGAATCGGGCTGAGGTATAACCATCGGAACCCCAATTTCTGCCTCCGTACCCACCCTTGGGTTATCATTACGTCTATAGAATGCGAGCGGTCTTTTCCCCTTCGGACCGTCCTGGTGGTGTCTGTGTCTCGATCTTTTCAACGGCTTGTCTTTATCCTGTCCGCCGGAATCTTTGCGGTGCTCGGTCTCGGATTTGGCCTCGGCCAATTCGGCTTCTTTGGCGTTCACGCCGGCGGCGAAGAGGATGGCGCTTACCACCAGATGCACGTTTATGCCGAGGTTCTGAAGCGGGTTCAGAGCGACTACGTGACCGAACCCAACATCGGCAACGTCACCACGGGCGCGCTCCATGGCCTGCTCGAGTCTCTCGATGCCGACTCAAGTTATCTAACCGCCGCCGAATACAAGATTTACAAAGATCGCCCGTCGTCCGGCGTAGCGCAAATCGGCCTAACCGTTTCCAAGCGCTTTGGGTATGCCACGATTGTCAGCGTGGCGCCCGGATCGCCCGCCGACAAGGAGCATCTGTCCGACGGCGACGTGATTGAATCCATCGGCGACCAGTCCACGCGCGAATTGTCTCTGGCGGTCATCCGGCTCCTGCTCGAAGGCAAGCCAGGGACTGCGGTTGCGCTTTCGGTCGTACGGCCGCGCAAGCCAGACCCGGACAAGGTCACTCTCACGCGGACCATCTCCGATACGCCAGCTCTGAACGAGCAGCAGTACAACAACTCCACCATTCTCTATCTCAAGCCGGGAGTTCTCTCCGTTGCGCGCGTGGATGAGATTGCCGCCAAGCTCAAGGCGGCCGGCAAGAACCACAAGGTCCTTCTCGATCTGCGCGATTGCTCTGCCGGCGACGCGGCGGAAGGTCTCAGGCTGGCCAATTTCTTCATCAACCAGGGAACGCTGGCAACACTGGAAGGCCAGAGGTTCTCGACGCAGACCTTCGCTGCCGATTCGGCGAAATTCATCACCGCAGCTCCGCTCGCGGTGCTTGTCAATCGCGGGACCTATGGGGCCGCCGAGCTGACGGCCGACGCCATTGAAGGCGCCAAGCGCGGCGATGTAGTGGGGGAGCGCACGTTCGGCGAAGGTTCGGTTCAAAAGACCATCGAGCTGCCCGATGGCGGCGCCCTGTTGCTGACGGTAGCCAAGTTCGAAGGCCCGGACGGCAAGAAAATCCAGGACGATGCGGTAACTCCCACCGTGCAGGTGGGCCAGGCCTCCGAGGATGATCTTGAGGGAGTGACGCCTTCGCCCAAGGAAGACGAGCCGCTGAACAAAGCGCTCGAGCTGCTCAAAGCCAAAAACGGGTAAGCGCTACGTCGAAAAGTGGCACTTTTCCCGATCTTGCATCGGCAGGTTCTGCGACCGCATCCGCGGCGTTCAGCGCAAGCGAAGCGTGCTAGCCTTAAGCAATAGAGGTTTTCTAGTCACATCACTGTTGAGCAATCTTTGTTGATTCGCTTTTTCCTGGACCGTTTCTCGTTCGCAGACCGGCGTTTGTCGGCATGGCGACAGCATGAGCAACGCTCACGGCGCAAGTTCTGACAAGTGAACTGGAACCACTTTTGGCACTCGTTCGCGACGCGTTCGCTGGGGGTGCCCACGAGGCTGAAGCTCTTGGCTGCCACTCCAAAACAGACCTACGAACCGCGCGGCGTCGGACGGTACCATCGCCTCGATCCCGACCCGGTTCCGGTGGTGCGGCGGCACAAGATGGCGGGCAAATTTGCTTTTGCCACGCTCTTTTTGCTCGCGGTCGTTACCGGGGCGCTTGCCGGCGCCACGCTGGTTTATTCCGTCGACCTTCCGCAGATCCAGGATCTCGAGCGCTATCGCCCTTCCACCACAACCGATCTCTATGACCGCAACGACCACATCATCGGTTCGTTCGCGCTCGAGCGCCGTGTTGTCGTCGGCTTCGATGACTTCGCGCCCGTCCTTCGCCAGGCCGTGATTTCGATTGAAGACAAGAGCTTCGAGTCGCACTGGGGCATCAATGTCCTGCGCATCGCCGGAGCAGTGGTCCACGACCTGCGCAGCCATGGCCGCGTCCAGGGTGCATCCACGCTCACCATGCAACTGGCACGCAATCTTTTTCTTTCTTCCGAGCGCACCGCTGCCCGCAAATTGCAGGAAGCCTACCTCGCCATTCAAATAGAGCGCGCCTTCACCAAGCAGCAGATCTTCACGCTCTATGGCAATCAAATCTATCTGGGCAGCGGCATGTACGGCTTTGAGGCTGCTTCGGAGTTTTACTTTTCGAAACGCGCAAAGGATCTGACGCTTACCGAAGCCGCGCTGCTGGCGGGCCTGCCCAAGGGTCCCGCCGCCTATTCGCCACTACTGTATCCAGACAAGGCTCTGCGCCGGCGCAATCTTGTCCTGAGCGAAATGGAGTCGGACGGCGACATCACCCACCAGCAAGCAGAGGAAGGCCGCCAAACGCCGCTCGGCCTGCACATCTCGCAACCCGACGCCTCAGTCGCTCCATGGTTCCAGGAGGAAGTACGCCGCGAACTCGAAAAGCGATTCGGCTCAGACGAAGTCCATGAGGCAGGTCTTCGTGTTGAGACCACTCTCGATCTAAACCTGCAGCAAATAGCGAACCACGCGGTGCCAGATGGCTTGGCAGCCTATGAGCGCCGCCATGGGTGGAAGGGCAAGCTTGAAAACGTCCTCGCGAGCGGCGTCACCATTGAACAATACAGGCACCCCGACTGGGCCATCCCCAGCGGCCCCGGGGACTATGTGCATGCCGTCGTAAGCAGCGTGATGCCGCTTGAGATTCATGCCCGCATCGGCGAAGGCGATGTCGTCCTTCTCCCCGCGGACTGGCAATGGACAGGCGAGCACTACGGCGATGCGCTCGTCAAGCCCGGCGACATTATTTATATCCACCTCACCGATGCGGTGGAAGGCATTGCGCGCCGAGCCACGCTTGAACAGGATTCCGGGACGCAGGGATCGCTTTTCGCCATGGACAATACCAGCGGCGACGTGCTGGCGATGGTCGGCGGGCGTGACTTTGCGCTCTCTCAATTCAATCGCGCGACACAGTCCGAGCGGCAGACCGGATCAAGCTTCAAACCCTATGTCTACACAACCGCGTTTGAGGAAGGCGCGAAACCAACCGACATCATCGTCGATGCGCCGGTCAGCTTTGGCAGCTACACGCCGCACAACTACGAAAATGACTTCAAGGGCCCGATGACCCTCCTCAATGCCTTTGCGGAATCGCGCAACATTCCCGCGGTCAAACTCGCGGCACGCGTCGGCATACACAAAGTCATCGAGACGGTCCATCGCTTTGGCGTCACTTCCGACATTCCGGCCTATTTGCCAGTGGCGCTCGGCGCGGCTGAAATCACCCTAGAACAGCAGGTCGATTCTTACTCCGTCTTTCCCAATGACGGCATTCGCGTCGCGCCACGCCTCATCCGTAAGGTCTCGAACTCCGACGGCATCGTGCTGTGGCAGGACCGGCCTGAGATCAACCCCGTCATCTCACAACAGACCGCGCGCTCCATGATGGTGCTCTTTCGCGCCGTCACCGATCATGGCACCGGAGCCGCAGTCGCCGCACTTCAGCATCCCCTGGGAGGCAAGACCGGCACCACAAGCGATTTCACCGACGCATGGTTTCTTGGCTTTTCACCCTCGGTCACGTGCGGGGTGTGGGTCGGCTTCGACAGCCGTCAGTCACTGGGCGATAAAGAGACGGGCGCTCGTGCCGCTCTGCCCATCTGGATCACCTTCATGCACGCCGAGATTGCTGGAAAAGACGACGAGCAGTTCCTTGCCGACCAGCACGACACTCCCATGAATCAAGCTGCCGAGCAAGTTCCAGCGGAACCGGTGCCTCTCGCAGGATTGCAGCCTCAGCCTGCTTCACTTCGCGTGGTTTCAGCAGCCGGAATGAAGACTCCGCCAATCACGCATCCGCGCGCAATCGGAAGTACCGCTGCGCCCGCGCTACATCCTTGAAGATCTGCGCCTTCAACGCTTCCGGAGAGGGCCACGTCATCTCTCCGCGCAACCGCAGCAGGAATTCCAGTTCGAGTTGCGTCTCCTCATTGAGATCGATCGGCTCAAAGTTCAGGATGTGAGTTTCGACGCCAAATCCAACGCCCTCGAACGTGGGCCGGTTGCCCACATTCGTTACCGCTTGAAAGCATCTCGAGCCCACCGTCAGCTGTGTAACGTAGACGCCGAACGCCGGCAAGAGGGCTTCATAGACCGCAAGGTTCACCGTGGGCACCAGCAACCGCGTGCCGATTCCACGTCCGCGCGCAGGGGTCGACCGCACGGCGAAAGGCCTGCCCAGCATCCAGCGCGCGCGCTTCATGTCCCCGGCAGCGACGAACCCGCGCACCGCCGAGCTTGAAATCTCCAACCCATGCACACGCACCGCGCGATGCACGTGAACAGCGAAGCCGTACGCGGCCCCGAATCCGCGCAGTTCCTCAACTCCTGCTTCAGCATGATAGCCGAACCGGAAATTGCCGCCCTCGTGCAGCGCGCAAACATGCAGTATCTCCACCAGAACCCGCTGCACAAATTCTTCGGCTCGCATATTCGCCAGCGAGGAATCGAACGGCAGCACAAGCACCGCGTCCACCCCGGTGGCAACAAGGAGGCGCAGCCGCTCGGGAATGGGCGTAAGCATTTTCGGCGCAACTTCCGGCCGCAGGAACCGCTCTGGATGCGGATCGAATGTGATGACCAGCGAGCGCACACCGCGATCCCGCGCATCCTCAACCGCGCCGGAAAGGATCGCTCGATGGCCGAGGTGCACTCCATCGAAGTTGCCGATTGCTGCAACGTGCGGCCCAAAGTCCGCCGGAATCTCAGCCAGCGACCGGTAAATGGGGATCATGCGGTCTGTCATAGCGTCACGGGAAACGAAAGTCCGTCGTAAGCCAGCGCCATGCCATCGGACAAGGTGCGGTTCGTCTCAGCGTGGCCCAGTTCGTGAGCGATGTGGGTGAACCAGGTCTGTCGCGCACCAATGCGGCGGGCCCATTCCACGGCCTGATCGAGCGTGGCGTGGCTGGGATGCGGCTTGTGGCGCAGCGCGGAAAGAATGACGCAATCCAACCCTTCCATCAGCGCAAAGCTCGTCTCTGGAATCGTGCTCACGTCCGTCAGATACGCCGTGCGGCCAAATCGAAATCCCACGATCCCCATTTTCCCGTGCAGAACGGGAATGCGAAGAAACTCGACGCCGTGCACCGTCGTCTTCTCCTCCAGCGGTTCAATGCGCACGCGGGCGCGCGTAGGATACGTCGCCTCAGGCGAAAACGTGTAGTCGAAAACTTTTCGCAAAGTCTCCGCCGTCTCTTCTGTGGCATACAAGGGAATCTGCCCGCCCTCGCGAGCCGCCACAAAACTCAGCGGGCGCAGATCGTCCATGCCGAGAATGTGATCGGCGTGTCCGTGCGTATAGAAGACGGCATCGACGCGAGACAGTCCAGTGCGCAACGCTTGCTCGCGGAAGTCCGGCCCCGTGTCGATGACCACGACCCGCTCCCGGCCCGACTCATGCCAGCGCAGCAGCACAGAAGGACGCAGGCGGCGGTCGTGAGGGTCAGTCGACGTACAAACCGCACAACTGCACCCGAGCGTTGGAACCCCCATGGAAGTTCCAGTGCCCAGAAATGTCAGCAGGCCTTCCATTCCCCGTTCAGCGTTTCGCCGGTGGCGGAGGCTGAAC
>Ga0182030_10011060_pt1 | contig 18238 bp, 13 predicted proteins | sample 812S3MmetaG_FD_121299 | JGI IMG/M metagenome (GOLD analysis project Ga0182030, IMG submission 121299) | Permafrost microbial communities from Stordalen Mire, Sweden - 812S3M metaG (Illumina Assembly) | ecosystem: Environmental > Terrestrial > Soil > Wetlands > Permafrost | place: Sweden...
AAATGATGATTAACGCCACGAACTCAGGCGCCAATGTTTTCATGGCCGACCTCGAAGATTCCCTGTCTCCAACCTGGAAGAATGTTGTCGAAGGACAGATCAATCTGTTCGACACAGTACGCCGGTCAATCACCCTCGATGGCGCCGAAGGCAAAGCATATAAACTCAACGACAAAGTCGCCACCTTGCTTGTGCGCCCCCGTGGCTGGCATTTGGATGAAACACACATTACAGTAGACGGCGCACCAGTAAGTGCCAGCCTTTTTGATTTTGGCATTTACTTTTTTCACAATGCGAAAGAACAAATTGCGCGGGGCAGCGGTCCGTATTTTTATTTGCCGAAGCTAGAAAATCATCTCGAAGCAAGGTTGTGGAACGATGTATTCGTCTTTGCACAGGACTACGTCGGCATTCCACAAGGTACCATCAGAGCGACCGTGTTGCTCGAAACCATTCTCGCCGCGTTTGAGATGGACGAAATTTTGTTCGAGCTGAAAGATCATGCATCCGGTTTGAACGCTGGTCGCTGGGACTACATCTTCAGCGTGATCAAGAAATTCAACAATCGACCGGAGCTGGTTTTGCCTGATCGGGCTCAAGTGACGATGACTGTGCCATTTATGAAGTCGTATTGCGACTTGATAGTTAAAACCTGCCATCACAGAAAAGCGCATGCAATGGGTGGCATGGCGGCATTCATTCCGAGCCGTCGAGACGAAGAGATAAACCGCAGCGCAATGGCTAAAGTCACCGCAGATAAACAACGCGAAGTCGGGTTGGGGTTTGATGGAACCTGGGTGGCGCATCCTGATCTGGTGCCGGTAGCAAAGAAAGTTTTCGACGAAGCGCTGGGATCGAAACCAAATCAAATAAACAAATTGCGCGATGAGGCAAACGTAACAGCCGAACAGCTTATAGACGTGCGCATCGATAACGGCGCAATTACCGAACAGGGCATATCAAACAATGTCGACGTCGCATTACAGTATATAAACTCATGGCTGGAAGGCGTCGGTGCAGCTGCTATTCACAACTTGATGGAAGATGCAGCGACAGCCGAAATTTCGCGCGCACAATTGTGGCAGTGGATTAAAAACAAAGTAAAGCTATCTGATGGTCGAGACATGACGGCAAAGCTCTATACCGAGTTAGTCGAAAAGCATGTTTCCGAGCTGAGTGCCGCTAAACCTGGTCGTTTTGCGGAAGCCAGAAAACTCCTTGATGATCTCGTTCTGTGCGACGAGTTCATAGAGTTCCTCACCATTCCAGCCTACAAATACCTAAAAGATTGATCTGTATTTTTTCGCACCAGTAACTTGCTGCGGAACAAACAGCGACAATCTAACATCACTGGAGGAGGTTATCTCGGTGTCGGATCGGTCTAATCAGGTTCAGCACCATATTCAAAACTTCAAGCATTCGAAACTTTAAACAACAGGTATAAAAACATGGTCGGAAAACAATTTGATGACGAAGCTGCAACCATAGCCAGAGAGTGGACTTCGAACGTCCGGTGGAAGGGAATCTGTCGCGATTACAAAGCTGAAGAAGTCGCAAGATTGAGACCGTCGCTCAAGATTCAGTACAGTCTCGCGGAGCACGGCGCGAAGCGTCTCTGGAAAGCATTGCAGACCGAACCATACATCCAGAGTCTCGGCGCCAACAGTGGTGCACAGGCAGTACAGATGGCGCGTGCTGGACTGAAATCAATTTACTGCAGCGGCTGGCAAGTCGCAGCTGACGCGAATTTATCTGGACAAACCTACCCGGATCAGAGCTTATATCCGTCGAACAGCGTACCATCACTGGTGAAGCGCATCAACAATGCGCTGACGCGCACCGATCTAATTGAGAGACAGAAACAACCGGATTTTGATTGGTATATACCAATAGTTGCAGACGCTGAAGCCGGCTTCGGTGGACCAGTACACGCTTTCGAGTTGATGAAATCAATGATTGAAGCGGGTGCCGCCGCAGTGCATTTCGAAGATCAGCTAGCATCAGAGAAAAAATGTGGTCACCTGGGCGGCAAGGTCCTGGTGCCAACATCACAGTTTGTGAGAACGCTAATCGGCGCTCGCCTGGCAGCCGATGTCTGTGACGTTCCAAGCGTGATCATCGCACGCACAGATGCTGTAGGAGCAACACTACTGACGTCGGATATCGACCCGAGAGACAAACCATTTGTCACGTCCGAGCGCACCGCGGAAGGCTTCTTCCACGTCAATTGCGGCATCGATTCTGCCATTGCTCGAGGGCTTGCGTATGCACCCTATGCCGATATTCTGTGGTTTGAGACATCCACGCCTGACATTGAAGAGGCAAAGAAATTCGCTGCTGCAATTCACAAACAATATCCGGGCAAACTGCTTGCTTACAATTGCTCACCGTCATTCAACTGGAAGAAGAATCTAGACGACAAAACCATAAACACCTTCAACCAGACTCTGGGCGAGCTCGGGTACAAATACCAGTTCATCACACTCGCTGGATGGCATTTAAACAATCTGAATTCTTTCAAGCTCTCGAAAGCATACAAGGAAAGCGGCATGACAGCTTACGTTGCATTGCAAGAGGAAGAGTTCTCATTAGAAATGGATGGGTACACGGCAGTCAGACATCAACGAGAAGTCGGCACAGACTACTTTGATGAAGTGCTCACCGCGATCAGCGGCGGACAATCATCGACCTCTGCCGTAATCGGCTCAACCGAATCGCAACAGTTCAAATCACCGCCAGAAGTAGAAAAACCGGTTACAGGTACACACGACGAAGCACCATCACAGGTGCTCGACCAAATGTAGCTCGCTCGCTAAGAGTCCCGGCTACTTTATGCCGGGGTGCAATGCATATGCCAATCCAGATAGAAGTGGCGTGCGAGGAGGCACAGCGTGGTTTCCTTCCACGAGAAGGTACTTCACTTTATTGCCATTTTTCTTTAGCGCTTTGACTATCGCTCTCTGAAACTCAGGAGGCACTACATCGTCAGATATAGACGTCATCACACAAACTTTGACCTTCTTATCAATCAGCTTTATGTTCGAAAGACAGCTTGCTTCACTCCACTCTTTATTGTCATTAGTCGGATCACCAAACACAGCTAACAAAGAGGGCTTAACCGCTGGATTGTGTGATTTATCGACAAGGTCCTTCAAGTCTCCACAGGGGTAAACCGATAGCACACCAGTAATTTTCGACTTGATGTCTTCTGGTGCCAGGGCCGCGTAGTTTATGGCAGTCCCTGCGCCCATCGAAGTGCCATAAAGCACTATTCTAAAAGCTGGATATGCTTGCAAAACGTCGCGAATGTTCTTCGTGATATCGTTGAGAGCCGCTCGTCTGCCCCATGAAGCCGTTCCATAGTTACAAGACAGAATAGCTACGCTGGCTTCTTCCATCAAAATTGCATCGGCGATGGTGGCAGTACGCGTTGTGCCCACCATGACGGAAAAAGGCTCTTTAAAATCCTGTCCAAGTCCGTGAAAATAGACAATTAACGTGCCTTGAACACCTTCTTGCTGTGCGTATGGCTTCTGCCACGCATAACTATCTTTCTTGCCAGTGACTTCACTTTTGAATTGAAAAGTCTGGAAGGCGGACGCTACTGCAAAAACATTCGACACTATAAGGGCCAACGCGACCAAAGTTACAGAGAAAAATCTATCGCGAAACATAGTAGACTGCCTGGAAGACACAAAGAGACTCATCCTAGCACGTACCACCTTGCAACTCCCATAACTCAAAAAATTCTAAACGTCACTCATCGTCTTCGCAGTCATCATGATCGCATTTGCACTCAAAAGACGGACGCTCGGAGCGACCCGCTTTACGGCACTTGTTGCTGCAAAACACCTCTTCCTCTGCAACGACACACGCGCACAACTCGTTTCCGCACTTAACGCCTTCTTCTTCGTCCCGCGCCATAACCGAGTTGCCTCACTCAAAACTGCACGCATCATGGTAATCGGAAATGACAGTCTACGAAATTAATGACTGCTCAAGGAGTTAAGGGCGGAGTGGTGGTCGTCGTGCCGGTCGTATTCGGCATCACATAAGTGAAAGGGAAGGATTGTTGTGACCGGAATTTAAGCGGTGAAATTCCGTTATATGCCCATTGCACTATAAATGGCTTGACGTCCACCTCTGTTTGAATTGTGACTGTGCCGTTAATGGGTCCTCCAAACTGACCTATAGTCGACATATAGTTTGCTGGCGCTGTGTTCGAATAACTCACAAGCGTAAAGTTAGACATCATGCCCGTGGCGCGAACATTGGCTCTGGCAATAATTGCGGACGCTCGCTGTTGCACATCTGACGGGCTGCCTGATGCCGCGACCCGTGCAGCTTCCCGGCACGTTGAGTCGTTCATCTGAACGGCAATAACGATCACTGCAAGGTCAAAGATTAGGAGCATAATCGGTATCAGCACAGAGATGCCGACCACAAGCTCCACGAGAGACTGGCCCCTTTTACGTGATTTTTGGCTCGTATTAATTGACGTCATCACAAAAAATTCCGGACCTACTGAACTATTCTATTACTCAGAGCTAATCCGAGACATTAAAGCCAGCCTAGTACACGCCCAGCTCTTCAGCATGAACTCATTCATGGGCTTGTGACAGCATCCGTTACTGATCTAAAACCGACTTCTGTGTATGCGACTTCAACACTGTCGCAGACACGTTTTGCTCGGAGGTTTTTGTAACTCTGGCTATGAACTTGCTATTCGACTCTTTTTGTTTAGGCTCGAGCCCTGTCAATTTGCGGATATGCGTACGGGCCATGCCGGCGCCCTCCTCGTCTTCCCACTTCTGATTGTTGGTCGGGCTGCTTCCATTCTTTTTGCTAAGTCCCTTTTCGGCACCTTTCATGTTTCGCATCACAATCAGCCACTCATTCAGGCACTCTTTGTATATGGGTCCGTTTTTATCTTCCTGTTCTTCGAGCTTCTGCTCAAGACAGACCGCCAGACATTTATGCGTGTCGATGTCGTCATCGTTGGCTTTTATCGATTTTCGAAGAAAGATGATCGCCTGATCCCACTGACGACGCTGAATAGCCATCTCGGCACGGAAGAGGTAGGTCGTCGGGTTGTTATCGTCCCTTATGAACTGGTCATTTGTTACAGGACGATAACCTGCAGAAAAATAGCCTACAGAAGATTCATCATCCAGCGCATATACAGGCAAATTGACTGTTAAAGCTGTAGCAAAAAGAAGAACAGCGGCTAAGTTCAGCCTCCCATCACGGGCTTCGTTACTCAAGATTACTTCCTTTGCACACAGACGCAGCTTAGCAACTGAGCATAGTAACCGACTTTACTAAAACAAAGAGGCTTTCAAGAGCTGGCTTCAAAAGAAATCATCTTTGCTCACCAGGCAACATTTCTCAACTGAACAGCAAAAAAAAAGGAAAATGACTCCGCATGTGGTGCCGCTAAGTCAAATCTCAAGCGCTCCTCTGAACCCGGTTCAAATTGACTTGCAACATTTGCAGCATTAAGCTTTCGTATATGATTGGAACTAGTGCCATAATTTGTTAAATACAATGCAGATAGGCGATCAAATTAAGCACACAGTAACAGGAGTGCCCGGTGGTCAAATTTAAGGATTACTACGAAGTTTTGGGAGTACCCAGGACTGCCACCGACAAGGAAATTAAGGCTGCCTACCGCAAACTCGCAAGACAGCACCATCCGGATGCCAACAAGGGAAATAAAGCTTCCGAAGAACGTTTTAAAGAGATAGGAGAAGCCTATGAGGTCCTGAAAGACCCGGCAAAAAGGCAACGCTATGACCAGCTCGGTTCTAGTTATAAAGACGGGTCTGATTTCAGACCGCCGCCGGAATATGGCAATGCTGCACCAGGAGGCTTCACTTTTGATTTCGGAAGTATGGGACGTGGCGGGCAATCTGCTGGTGGACAGGGCGGAGCAGCATTCTCAGACTTTTTTGAGATGTTGTTCGGACAAAATTTTGGAACTCAGGCTGGCTCTCAGTTTGGCAGCATGGGAGGGATGGGCGGCGCAGGTGTTCCACCTGGCATGCAGCAAGGCAAGCGGCGAGATCAAGAACTCGATATCGAATTGACTGTCGAAGAGCTGGCTCAGGGAACAACACGCACAATTCAAATCACCGAACCTGGTGCCAAAGCTCGAACGCTCGAGGTTAGAATTCCTGCCGGCGTCAGGGCTGGCTCGAAAATTCGAGTCGCTGGCGAAGGCGGAAAAACAATGGCCGGTCCTGTCGATCTGTTTCTCAAGGTACAGGTCAAACCGCATGAATATTTCACAATAGATGGCGACAATTTGATTTGCGAAATCAGCCTTTCACCTGCGCAAGCGGTACTTGGCGCGGAAGCCGCGGTCAACACCCTGGATGGAAATATTCGCATCAGAATTCCTGCTGGCACTCAAAACGGCAGACTACTTCGATTGCGCGGCAGAGGCTTGCCGAAGTTAAAAGGTGACACCAAAGGTGATCAGCTCGTACGCGCCAAAATAGTCATTCCTGCTGCTGTCACGGCGCAGGAAAAGTCTCTATACGAACAGCTAGCGGCGCTCGAAAAAGATAAGGTTGGCGCTGCAAGCAGCCCGACCTAGTTCATTCCGAGCTAATTCATTCCTAGCTAATTCATTCCGAGCTAATCTGTTCCGCTAATTCGTTACGAGCTAATTCATTTGCAATAAATCCTTCGCGGCTTTGGTTTTGTTTTCGAGCAAAAGCAGCTCCATGAGCAAGATCTCCTTGCTCTGATTTTCAGGATCTTCTTTGACGTCCTTGCTCAAATTGGTTTCAGCATTTGACTTACTGTTGTTGTACTTAGCTAGATATGCGTTCAATTCAGTCAAGTCATTTTGAACTTTGCGAACCGCGAAACCTTTGGAGAACTCTTGGAACCCTTCCTGATCGTCGTTGTTTCTTGCCATTGCAAGCCCGAGCAGTTCTTGAGTGGCACCATTTGTGGTGTCATTCTGCATAGCTTTCTTCAGCGTATCCACGGCTTTTGAGAACTCGTTCTTAGCCAAATAAACATTAGCCAGCTCGACGCGCATTGGAGTCCATTCCTCGGACGCCGATTTGTCCAGAAGTTCATATTGAGCTACAGAATCGTCGAGCTTATTTGCTGCAGCGAGGTGCCTTGCATAATTTATGCGAATATATCGACTTTCAGGACACATTGCTACGCTCTTTTTGAGAATAGTCAAACCCTTGTCTTTATCACCCTTAGGAGCCTCGCAATATACGTCTCCGACTGCCATCAGAGTTTTCACATCCCACGGTCTGGCCTTTAGTTGTTTATCGGCAGCGGCGATGGCATCAGCATAATTACCCTGAGCTAGAAGTTTCATAGGAGCCTTCTTCTTAACGTCATCGAGGACAGACTCAGAAACCAGATTCAAATCTTTCGCGACTCTGTCAGTGGAGCCAGGTCCAGTTGACGGCACCTTATCCGGATTGACTATAGTAAAAAGGAAACCAACCAGCGATATCACTGCGAAACCAGCCTGCCAGGACAGCAATCCCTTCCAAAAAGGCTCATTTTTTTCGTACGCTGCGGTCACTAAGCATTCCCTCTATAATTCATACTATAAGAGTAGATTACCAAAGTTGAAAGACATTCTTTAGCTGCCACCAGGAAAGACAAAAAGATTCCAGTGCAGATTTAGTGGCAACATATTGAGTAATTTGCAGTTTAGTGTCTTCCGCCAGATTGGCAAGTGAGAAAAGATATTTCGATATTTTCGGGTCGTTTATAGCCACTCGCCCACGTCGATTGATCTCGTCTTCGACCAGTACGTCTATCATCCAGGCTGGATCGCAATCAGAAATCAGGTCCTGTAGTTTTTTTGAAGCGTCGATAAAAACGAGGGCACCGTTCGATCGTGAAACATGTTTTAACGATTCAGACAGCTCTTTCATATCTGCGTGAATCTTCGCTAACCCCTCATTTTCAGAGTCAGTCGGCATTGAATTTAACAAGCTTTTTGCTTCCGCGCGACCAAAAGAGATAACGTGGTTTTCGGTGCTTTTCAAAGGCACGACCTGGCAACGACTCACCACAGTTGGTAGCACTTCTTCTTCACGCACAGCGAAAAGACAAAAGACACAGGGCGTGCGAGGGCTTTCCATGGTCTTCAGGATTGCGTTAGCGGCTGGGCGATGAAAAACTTCCTGATTCGCGTCATCGATCACAATTACACGAGTATATGCAGACTCCATAGAAAGTTCACCGGTCAAAAGTCGAGCCTTATCGACCGATATGCGGTTACTCTTCGAGCCTTCACTATCGAGTTTCACCAGCGCCTGCGGGTGCTTTCTATCTAAAATCCATCTGCAGTTCTGGCAATATTGCGGAAAAACCTTCTCTATTTCCTTGCCGGAAAAATACAAACGACAACTTAGCTGGTCCTGAGAAAATTGACTGACAGGAGTCGGCAGCGCCTCTCGTCGAGTGCAATTAAGAAAAGCAGCGAGTTCAGTAGCGAGCTGATCGGAGTCTTCGTGAGCTCGTCCAGTAAATAGATAAGCGTGAGCCAGGCGACCTTTTAGAACAGCCGAGCTCATGAAAGATGTGGCAAAAGCCTGACGGTTGATGAGACCTGGATCGAATAGGTTGTTCGCGGTCAGTGCCGCATTGACCATTTGCATATACAGCGCCTTCAATCCTGCTTGAAAGCATAAGTGTAAGGCTCAGCCCTTCCAGTGCGCGCAACAAATGAAAATAAATTTCACGCTCAATCGCTCCCAAACGCAGATTCTGCGAGCTGGAAATTGCCGTTCCACCAGGCTTTAAGCGCCTCAGACCCAGCAACAGCACAGCTTTAGACATTTATATATACATTAAACTATGAATTATTCAGTAAATTGACAGCCCGGAACGTGTAGCCTAGACTGTTTGAGGCCATTTTCAGGGGCCGGTTTCCCAAAATGGCACTTGCCGCCCGCGAGGCGGTACTGGTACCCGTGTGTAGAAACGCTATTGATTAAGATAGCTTCAGAGAGGCAACTAGCTTGGCAAATGTAATTGTAGTCGGCGCTCAGTTCGGCGATGAAGGCAAGGCAAAAGTCACCGACTTATTAGCAAAAAATGCCGATGTAGTCGTCCGCTATCAAGGCGGTTGTAACGCCGGTCATACCGTCGTCGTAGACGGTGATACGTATAAGTTTCACTTGATTCCATCTGGAATCTTATACAAAAAGCTTTGCGTGCTTGGACCCGGTATGGTCATTGATCCCAAGGCTTTATTGACTGAGCTCGATGCGCTCCTGAAGCGCGGTCTCGATGCAAGCAATCTACGCATCTCCAATACAGCACACGTCACAATGCCATACCATCTCGCTTTAGATGCCGCTGAAGAAGATTCAAGAGGCGACCAGAAAATTGGCACGACCAAACGCGGCATCGGACCAACATACGCAGACAAATGCGCTCGTTCCGGCATCCGTATGGAAGATTTGATGGATAAAGCGCTTTTGAGAACGAAACTCGAATGGCTCGTACCGCGCAAAAACATAATTCTCGAGCGGCTCTACAACATAAAGCCATTCGAGCTAGAGCAAATACTTGCCGAGTATATTGATTACGGAGAAAAGCTTCGCAAGTACGTTTGCGACACATCGGAATTGATATTCCAGGCAATCGGCAATCGCAAAAACATTTTATTTGAGGGAGCTCAGGGCACCTTGCTCGACCTGGACCACGGCAGCTATCCATATGTGACCAGCTCCAGTCCATCGGCAGGAGGCGCCTGCATCGGAGCCGGCGTCGGACCGACCAGCATCGACCGAGTGATCGGCGTGTCAAAAGCTTACATGACGCGTGTAGGCGAAGGTCCTTTCCCTACTGAACAAACAGGAGCGATAGGCGAGCAATTGCGTCAGCCAGGTACAGCCTGGGCAGAAGTCGGTGTCACCACTGGTCGCGACCGCCGCTGCGGCTGGTTCGATACCGTGCTCGGTCGCTACTCAGTACGAATCAATGGGCTGGATTGTCTGGCAGTAACTAAACTAGACGTGCTCGATGACTTCGATGAAATACTTGTTTGCACCTCTTACAGAGATCGCGAAAGCGGCAAGACATACAAAGAACTACCAAGCATTGGCAGCTCTTTCCAACGCATGGAGCCTATCTACGAATCATTCCCCGGTTGGAAAGAATCGACCAGCAATTGCCGCAGTTACAAAGATCTGCCGAGTGGTGCGCGCCGCTATCTTGACTTCCTGCAAGAACAACTAGACGTCGCCATTGCAATTGTTAGCGTTGGTCCCAAACGCGACCAGACAATCGTTATTGAAGATCCAATTCACGGACCAAAACGCGTTTTGAGCAAAGTCGCTGCAAGTTAACTGCAGGAAACTTAAAAACCACCATTGTGAACCGTCGAGTTTCGATTACTCGACGGTTTTTCTACATCGCGAAATGTTTTTGACTGTCTCAAGAACTTCCAGAGCTGATCTTTGAGGGCAGCTGCCAGGTCGTTACCTTTCTGCTTGCAACGGTCTATACCGACTTCGGCATCGACGATATCAGGATCAATTTGCAGGATCTGTTTGTAGGCCAGAATGGCTCTGTCGTAATCATGAAAATTGTATTCATACAAAGCAGCGACTTTGCTCAAAGCCTCGATAGAGCCAGGGTTCAAATGCAAATATCGGTTTATCGACTCTAGCGATGCATCATAATTTCCCCCTTGTTTGTACAACGAACTTAAGTCCATTAGCCAGGGAGAATTAGTAGGGTTGAGGCGCACAGCGCCTTCCAGAGCCGCAAGTGCCTGATCATTTTTATCCTCACGCAAAAGCATTTGGTAGCGCAAGTAAAACAATTCAGCAGAACCCCCAAACTTACGTTCTATCTCATTGAGTTCCTTGTTTGCCTCTGGCAGGGAATTGTTGTAAATAAGTGCAGCGGAAAGGGCAATATTGGCTGCCTTAGAAGAAGGAGCAATAGCGACCGCCTGGCGCGAATAGGTGAGCGCATCATCCATAGCGAGACTTTCCAGCGACATCTGGGAGAGATCAATCAGCGGTTCAACCGCTGCGGGCTCCTGGGCGTGCAGCTTGAGGAATAGTGTTTTAGCGCGAGCAAAATGCCCCATGTTTCTCAAGACGTGTGCTTCTTCTAAATTTAAGCGGAAGTCACCAGGATGCTCTTTAAGAGCTGATGACAACAAACTTTCCGCCCGTAGAAAAGAGCCCTGCGCAAGGAAAGCCTCAACCGTTTTCAAAACCTCATCGATGGCGGGGGAATTATCTTTAGTCCCACTAGATCGGCCATTCAAAGCGCCAGAAGCCAAACGCAGTACCGAGTTAAGTGGCAGCTTCGCTTGTTCAACTGCGAGAGCCGAAGTATTTTCCAGGCAGACGACACTGGGAATTAAAATAATCAACAGTACGCTGGAAGCTTTTTGGAGATCTAGCAAGGTTAAACCATTTATCGACTGTTTCCGCTCTGCATGGTAGCAAATAAGAGACAATGAGAGTATGGAAAATCGGAACCAGGATGTGCAAGTTGATCAGCAAACAAGGCGCAGCACGCGGCAGCTAGATGCCAGGGCTCGCGCCCGCGAGGCGGCAGATAAAGTTGGCATCGGTAAATCACAATCGCTTTTCACCCTGGTTGTTTTTTCTGTTGCTGCAGGCATTCTCATAGCGTCCTATGTTTTGCTTCTGGGCATAGTCATTATCCACAAGAAGCACACCGATACCGGGAGCGAAGCAGCATTCGAGGCGGTACGCGAACTATCTGACATAACAGTGGAACACCCCAGCACCGGGCCGCTCAGTCTTTGCAGGTGGCGAGATAAAGGATCCCTTTTCTTCGACGCTGGCACAGAAAAGGCCAGAAGTATCGAGTCAATAAAACGAACGTATTCAAAGATTGAAGAAATTGCCGAACTCTCTAAAGTTTCAGCATTCCGACAACTGGTGCAAACAGATGAGCAAACGCTAAAACAAATTGAGTCTGACCTGCGAGCACGGCTGGACAAAGCTATCTTGCCGCCTGCAGCGGTAATTGCGATATCGAGTAAGACGATCACTGGTGGCTCTGGAGTGGCTCCATCTTCGAATGTCTTGAACGAATCGAATACGGCGGTGCCTGGTGCGGCTGGTGTCGGTGGTCTACCTGGTAGCTCTAGTGTGCGCGCGGTTCAAAACGATAACAATCTGGCAAGATCCAAAATCTACAAGTCAGTCGCGAATTTAATTGCCAGCCGCTACGGGATGAGCGACACATCGAAACTGAAATTAATTATCAAGCTAGGTTATAACCCGGAACTTTCTCGCAAAGATGGCGCACAAATTTTCATCTCAAGCGCCGACAAATTTAGAATTGCTCCGCCAGGCAAGGCACCGAATATGGTGCAGCTCAGTTTTTTAGAACCGGGCAAAAAAGAGCAATCGAGTGGTCTCCCGGAAAAGCAAACTATCATCTGCGCTGGCATCCTTCCAGCTGTTGAGAATCCAGCACCTGCAGCCTTCGTGCTTTCGTTCCCACAAGGCACTCCTGGTTTTGCCAGAACAATGCTTGATTATTTGAACTATAAAGACTGGAACTCAAAGGGACTCTGGAATCAAGCAACATCTGGTGAACTGCCAGGTAGCGGTCAGCTCGCGCCACCAGTCGAGCCTCTTTTAACGGAAATGACTGCCGGGGATGCACTCGCCGCTGAACTTTATCACTGGCTAAAATATGCCGGTGATAAAACTGATCCCCAGGCGGTGGTTCAAATGTTCAAAGAACCACTCATCCTCGACGCTTCTGCAACGATTACCAGAAGTAATGAGCATTCATTTGGAATGATGGACAACGAGATCAACAGTTGTCTCGTTAATGACACCGGTTCACGCCAGCATGCACTTATGTATGAAAGCAAAGCAGGCGGCGCCGGTCAGGCAGCCCTGGCCAGGGCATTTCTAATTAGTGGTTCTTATGATTCGACGAACCAGGAGAAGCCGACTATTCCAGAAAATGCATTACCTGTTTTCGTAGACTCAGAGGGAAAATGCAGCGTCAGTGGAAATTCGCAGTTCGATGCACAGTTAATTCGTGAATTTTTCCAGGATCTATATGCAACAAATCTGGCCGCACGAGAAACTCTGGCCACAATTAAACCCTTGCAGCAAGCGATTCAGCAATCGATTCCACAAACGGAGCAAAAACTTGGTATCGAACGAGAAGAGCTAGCATCTTTAATAAGAAGACAAAATAAGTCCGGCGTTGACACACAGACGAAAGATAAAAGCAATAAACACTCAGTTCAGCAACGTATCATAGTTGATCGTATCTCCGATTTAAAACAAATCGTCGACTCAGATTCCAACCAGCTAGAACATACTAAAAATCTACAAAAGCTAATCAGGAATGCGAAATACAATGCTAGCCGAGCAGAGTTAAACACTTTCGAACTCAATGCGCAGAAACTCAGATATTGTCGTGAAGGAATATCAAAAGCACCAGGTGGCGGTTATCTGCTCGGAGATAAATTGGCGTTCAGGCCTGTGACCAGAACGTTGGTTGAATCTGATCTCTATAGCAATTCAAGCGACGGTGAAGTGAAACAACTGTCGCCATGGTTCACTGCAAATCTCTCACTATCAGGGACACCGGCTGAAGTTTTCAGGGATCAAGCGCAAGGGAAGTCTGGAGAAACACAAAATCTATCGGTGAATAAGGCGCATCCGCAATCATTCACATCAGCTATGTTCGTGATTGATTCGCGGTCAATAACCGTCAACAACTATTCGAAAGACAAGGGTGGAAACTTCATCAAAGCCTTCACAAAATATCCGTTTGCGAATATCAAACTCCCGCAATCGGAGCTTCTCTACTACTGCCAGACTGCCGTTAAGACGGGCAACAGTACCAAAGTGGGTTGGTCTGTACTTGCGCGTGACTTCCTGGCCAACCGAGGGCGATTAAACGGCGAGGGGAATCAGCCTTTCGTGGGATTGCCGATACTCGCTGAAAACAGCTCGTGGTTTAGCGGTCAAACCTTTGGTGCATCATCGAGCCCGGGATTGGGCTGCGAATTTCAAATACGCACGCCCCTACCACTCGTCGAAAACTCATTCGAGAACGCGTATTTGCAGAATGCCGAAAGCGGTCAGCGAATGCCGCTAATCCCGCTCGTGACGCCAGACATGCTCTAACGTGCTCTAACGGCTTAGTGTGTTTCGACTTACTTTTTCGACTTACCTTTTGGGCTTACTCTTTCGCACTCTTTCGACCGCGCTTTTTGCTCGTTTCATGAGCTTCTTCGTCGCCACCGTTAGAATCAGCGGAGCCATGTATGGCTTCTTCGAGAGCGGAAAGACGTTCAAGCACTTCTTCCAGATCTTCCCGTGTCGCAAGACCAGCGTCTTTAGCTACTTTCTTGGTGCCGCCCTGGAACTTGGTGGATACTTTCTTCTCAGCTTCCGAAGTTCTGCGCGCAGCTTCTTGCTGGATTTTTTTCAGTTCCTTCGAAAACGAATCCGTTTTATCTTTACCCTTGGTTTCCAATTCATCGAAAAGCTCTTGACCAACTTTGACCAGGTCTTGCATGACATCATTAAGTGCAGTCTTAATGCGATCTACGCTTGCTGATGCCCCGACTCCCGCCATTACAGCTTTCTTCAAGAGTTTCTTCTGCTCGCTCATTGATAATTCTCCCAAATCATTGCCCGACCGCCTCAGAAGATTGTAATGCTGGCTGAGTATTACCGGAAAAATTTCACAAATATATCGCTTTAGCAATTCAGGAAGATTTCCCGAAAGCGGGATAGAATGGTCTATTCAGCAGGTCAAATTGGCTGTCGCAAAAGTTCATCGGAAGTAACTTCCATGGGCAGGCAATGCAGTGACCGGTCAGTTCACTGCTGGCAGCCAGACTAATTAGATTGCAGCCATACTAGAGGAGACGAGAGAATGCAACCAGGAGAGAATCTGGTGCTCGTGGATGGGAGCTCTCTGGCTTACCGCGCCTTCTTCGCCCTGTTTAAATCAGGTCTCAGACGCGGCGACGGTACGCCAACATGGGCGATTTACGGATTCTTCAACTCTCTTTTCGACCTCATCGAACGAAAGCGTCCTGACGGAATGGCAATGTGCTTCGATCTGGCTGGACCTACCTTCAGAGATGAGAAATACGCAGAATATAAAGCCAACCGCAGCGCCATGCCGGATGATTTGACGGTGCAATGGCCGGTAATCAAGCAGGGAGTGAGGCTTCTTGGCATTCCGCTGTACGAGGTGGAAGGCTTTGAAGCCGATGATGTAATCGGCACCGTAAGCAAAGTCGCCGAGTCGAAGGGCATTCAGGTACAGATATTAACCGGGGACAAGGACGCGTTTCAGCTGGTTGACAATGTGTCCCGTACTATTAAGGTGCTCATGCCTGGGCAACCAGGGAAGGGCGAAATAATTGAATATGGTCGGCAAGAGGTGTTCGAGAAGCTTGGCGTCTGGCCCGAGCAGGTAATCGATTACAAAGGGCTTTGCGGCGACACATCAGACAACATACCTGGCGTGAAGGGCATTGGACCCAAGACAGCAGTGCAACTGCTCACTTCCTATCAAACGGTAGAAGGCATCTACGAACATCTGGACGAGATCAAGTCACAATCAGTCAAGCAAAAACTCATCGATGGCAAGGAAAGCGCTATTGCGAGTAAAGACCTGGCCACGATAAGGCTCGACGTGCCACTCGAATTCGACTTCGAGCATTGCCAGATGAATGTCCCATCTGCCGAAGCTGTAACTGCATTCTTCACATCGCTCGAGTTTAAGAATCTCGTCAATCGTCTGGGCAAAGTGCTTTCTAGATTCGGTTACACAACGAAAACTGGAGCGCGGACAGGGGTCGGTGCAGCCGCAGAAGGTGCTGGCGGGGATTCAGGAAATGGTGGAAGCACCGAAAGCGCGCCATCTGGCTCAGGGGGAGGCTCTGGTGTGGGTACCGGCTCAGGTACTGGGGGAGGCGCCGCTGCAGTTGCAGGCGCTGCTTCGGGCAACATTGACAGTGTTCCGGACTTTTCACTTCGCTTTGGCAAGAACAGAGGCGGCGAACCTTTGCCCTCAGCCTCAAACGTAGCCACTTTGGTCGCTGAACCTGCTATCAAAATCTCAGCATTTGAAGAACCGCATCTGGTATCAACGGCCGAAAGCCTTAAAGAGCTTGTTGCAGAACTGAATCAGCAAAGCGCATTCGCTATCGAGATAGAGACATCCACGCAAACAGCGCTGGATAGCGAGATTACAGGCTATGCACTCGCCTGGGCGCCGAAGGCTTTCGCACTGGAAGAAGGAGAGTTAAAATTAAGTCCGGAATATACGCCTGAAAGCTGGAAAGTAAAAACAGCATACATTCCAGTAAAGACAGCTACCAGTGCGCATGTCGAAGCACTTACTCCAGAAGAAATTGTCGAAATATTGAAACCTGTTTTGCAGGACCCGAATATCGGCAAGATAATTCAGGGTAGCAAGTTCAAGATGAACTCACTTTCGGTAAACGGCGTACATATTACACCGGTTGTGTTTGATCCTATTCTGGCAAGCTATTTGACCAATCCTGACGAGAAGCATCTCTTAAAGGATCAAGCGGAAAGGCTGCTCGGCTATAAGACAGTTCGCTCTACTGAAACTGCCGGTGTTTCCAAAAAGCAATTGATGATCAACTTTGGAGTAGTGGACAAAGTCGCATCTTGCTCGGCTGACGACGCCCGTATCGCACTCGAGCTGACACGTCTTTATCTCGGGAAGCTAGATGCCGATCAACGCTATTTGCTTTACGAAATGGAGCTGCCACTATCTACGGTGCTGGCAAACATGGAACAGAACGGCATCGGGCTAGACCTTCCTTATCTCAAAGAGCTGTCAGTCGAAATCACAAAAGAACTCAATCGATTGGAAGGCGAGATCTTCGCTCTAGCTGGTCACCCTTTCAACATCGGCTCTACGCAACAATTGCAGAAGGTGCTTTTCGAAGAACTGAATCTCAAATCCAAAGGAAAGACCAAAACAGGCTACTCAACAGATGCCACAGTTCTCGAAGCGCTAAAAAGCGAACACGAAATCATTCCTCGCATTCTCGAATATAGAACACTCTCTAAGTTGCGTTCGACTTACATCGATTCGCTACCACCTCAAGTGCTCTCGCGCAGTCAGCGTCTGCACGGCGAATTCAATCAAACCACCACTTCGACAGGCAGGCTCTCAAGTTCAAACCCAAATTTGCAGAACATTCCAATTCGCAGTGAGATTGGGCGCCGCATTCGTCGCGCCTTTGTTCCTACAGAGCCAGGCTGGGTAATACTTTCAGCAGATTATTCGCAAATCGAGTTGCGCCTGCTTGCACACATGTCGCGGGACGAAATACTGATTGACGCATTCGAAAAGAATCAGGACATTCATGCGCGCACGGCTGGTGAGATATTTGAATTGCCGATCGAGCAGGTCACGTCAGACATGCGGCGTATTGGTAAAACACTGAACTTCGCTCTGATTTATCAACAAGGCGCATTTGCCACGGCGCAAGATCTCGGCATTTCGAACAAGGAGGCACAAGCCTTCATCGACAAGTACTTCGCACGATACCCCAAGGTGAAAGGGTTCCTCAATCGCACGATAGAGGAAGCGAGGATAAACGGATTTGTGAGCACCTTGTGGGGACGGAAGCGATACTTCCGCTTTCTCAATGACCGCAGCGATCCGGTGCGCAAAGCGGATGAAAGAGCCGCCTGCAATGCTCCTATTCAGGGAAGTGCTGCCGATCTAATGAAACTAGCGATGATTCGTTTGCGAAAAGATTTGCTCGCAAACAATCTGCACGCGAAGTTGATTCTGCAAGTACATGACGAACTGGTGCTGGAAGTGCCAGAGGCAGAACTTGAGCACACAAAGCAAGTGATTCGGGATGCGATGCTTTTAGACCAGCCATTCAAAGTCCCGTTGAAAGTCGATATCGGAGTTTCAAATAACTGGATGGAAGCTAAGTAGCCCCATGAGAGAAAAGCATCTGACACGCCTACTAAAAGTGTCCTATAAATTTGTGGGCACTCCGTAATAGTTGAAGTGTCCAGTTATTACTGACCTTAACCAGCGACCTTGGTTGTGACTTGGCGGGGAACTATCTTGTGTTTTACGGTTCCTTCCCGAAGGAAGCTAAAGACATAAAGTGAGATTTTGATGAAACGATTACAGATTACAAGTTTGATTGGAGCTGTCGTAGCTATGGCTCTTCAATTGATGCCTG
>Ga0182030_10011064_pt1 | contig 18236 bp, 12 predicted proteins | sample 812S3MmetaG_FD_121299 | JGI IMG/M metagenome (GOLD analysis project Ga0182030, IMG submission 121299) | Permafrost microbial communities from Stordalen Mire, Sweden - 812S3M metaG (Illumina Assembly) | ecosystem: Environmental > Terrestrial > Soil > Wetlands > Permafrost | place: Sweden...
GGAACGTTGAAGAGCGGTTCCTGGCACGAGCCGCGCTTTGAAGGGCGTTCGTATCATGCGCTCTTGGAAGTCTCCGGCCTATAAAGCTGCGGAGAGCGCACAAGCTTTGTCGAGATCGTTGTCTTTCTTGGAAAGGCGGAAGCGAGGTAGACGCTTATTCAAAAAGCTCGACCATTCAGCGCAATGCGCTGCGATGACGAACTCGCACGGGGGGCCGAGATCGAATCGATGGCAACAAAGCTGGGGTTGCGCTAATGGCATTCGTACTGGTAGAGAAAGGTGATACACCGCGCGCTATCACTATCAAGATGAGCGGCTACAAGGCTGGTGAAAAGAGTGTGGTTCCAGATAAAAAAACCATTCTTAAAGCTGATATTTGAAAAGGAAGCTCAGCAGCACGAGAACCCAGTCGTCGCAGCGGCCAGATTCTCCGCACAACCAGGCAGCTGCTTTGCGATTCAATGCGAGCACGTGGAATTCAGTGCAGCACCCCGACCCGCCTTCTGAGTCAACTGAATTTCCGCGAAGGATGCGAGTGTATCACTTTTGTATCACAGTAGCTTTTTTCGATGTCCACCCATATTAGGCTAAGTCATTTATTATGAGTGGTGAGCTCGCTGGGGCTCGAACCCAGGACCCACGCCTTAAAAGGGCGTTGCTCTACCAACTGAGCTACAAGCTCACATCTGTTTCAACTTATTTAGATTCAATAAATTGAAAGGCTATTCGGTTTTGAAGTCCTCGTGGCACACTTGGCGTTGGCAGCCAATTTGAGGCCACTTTGTACCGAAACTGATCCCAGTGCGAACCGGGGTTTCCAGCGCCCGCAACTTGCGATTTGCAGCGAGGTCGGAGTACCGGGCGGTCATCGCGATCGACTCGGGTCCCATCAGTTCCTGCACTGTTTTTAAGTTTACCCCAGACACGCCCAGACGGCTAGCCCGCATTTCTCACAGCTCGCTGAGACCTGCAGCGCCGATCTCCAGATCGGCTGTCCTGAGGGCCTCCTGGCCCTCAGAGACCTTGCCAACCCTTGAATTTCGAGGTCTCGCACAGTCTGTGAGAAATGCAGGCTAGCGAAAGTGTGCCCGAGGGAGTGCCAAATAACCCCATCGATTCTCGCCTGGTCGCGGGCGGTCGCAAAGCCCTTGCACGGGTTCTTAATCAGCCCGTCACGCCTTGCATGGAATCTTGTTGAGTTCGGAGGTAGCTCGAGCCGCGACCATCCGACCGGAACGTGGGATCGCTCTGAATATCCGTTCGTCAACGACCCAGTGCTATCTCCGCTGCGGCACACAAAGTCGCACGTTCCGCCTTTTCCATTTAGAGGAACGACGACGATCCCCGTGCCGCCGGCAAGACGTACTGTTGCGAGCGGAAACAATTGCAAGAGACACAACGGCGAGTTGAGCCGGAACGGGCCCTATGTTTGCATCTTGAGTTTGGCGGGAATGAGGGGATCGGACTTGAGAATCCTTCCGCCCTCTTCAAGCACGTAAAGGCGGTTGGCTTCGAGGTCGCGGAGCGTATCGACCTGGCCGCTGAGCCAGTTGATGCGCACCGTATCGACGCGCTTGGCCTGGTCAAGTCCGAAGTGCAGGCGCAGATCGTTCTGCGAGAAGTAACTGCCGCCGCTACGAAGCTCTTCGGTCTGCACCAGGGGGCGATCGGCATCCGGTGTTGTCATTGCCGAGACCGTGACGCGGCTGCCGATTCCGGAGCGGTTGGACTTGGTGCCGACCAGCTTGATCTTGATCCAGTTGCGCTTGAGCGTGGAGACGCAGCGCAGCAGTTGCGGACCGGCGTTGATGCAGTTGACGGCAACGTCGATGACGCCGTCGTTGTTGTAGTCGCCGAAGGCGCATCCGCGCGCCGGAGCGTTCTCCATGATGCCGGGGCCGCCTTGTTCGGTGACGGCTTCGAAGCGGCCATTGCGCAGGTTCCGGTAGAGGTACTTGTGCTCGGCGTATTTCAGGTCGGTCTTTGAGGTGTCGACTTCGGGGTAGACGTGGCCGTTGGACATGAGGATGTCGAGCCAGCCATCGTTGTCCATGTCGAAGAAGCCTACGCCCCAGCCGAGCAGACGCGTGTTCACGCCAAGGCCGCCGGGATAAGTGCGATCTTCAAAGTTGCCGTCGCCGAGGTTGGTGTAGAGCGAGTCAGTGTCGCCGGCGAAGTTGGTTTTGACGATGTCGAACTTGCCGTCGCGCAGATAATCGCCAATGGATACGCCCATGCCGGCCTGTGGCTTGGCTTCGGCGGAGAGCGCGGCGCCGGCCTCAACGGCTATGTCCCGAAAAGTCCCGTCCTTCTGGTTTTGATAGAGAGTGGCGGGGGCCGAGTCGTTGGCAACGTAGATATCGGGCCAGCCATCTCCATCGAGGTCAGAGGCCGCTACACTCAGCCCGTAAGTACCGACAGCCGTCCACATCCCGGCCTTCTCACTTACATCCGCAAACGTGCCGTCGCCTTTGTTGTGATAGAGAATGTTCTTGCCGCCGGGCAGGCCGGGCGGGCCGCAGGCGACGAGAATGCCCTTGTAGGTGCAGGGGCCGTCTTCGGGCAGCGGCGCGGTCTTCAGATCGAAGTCGACGTAGTTGGCCACAAACAAATCGAGATGCCCGTCGCGGTCGTAGTCGACGAACGTGCAGCCTGTGTTCCAGCGAATCTTCGGGCCGGGTTGGATCAATCCGGCAGAGAGAGTTACATCGGTGAATGTTCCGTTGCCGTTGTTGCGATAGAGGGCGTTTTGGCCGTAGTAGGTGACGAAGAGATCGTCGAGGCCATCGTTGTTGTAGTCGCCGACGCAGCATGCCTGGCCCCAGCCGAACTTGTGCTCGAGGCCGGAGCCGATGCTGACGTCAGTAAACGTGCCGTCGCGATTGTTCTTGAAGAGGCGGCAATGCGGTTCCTGGCCCTTGGGGAATCCCTCAAGCCGCCAGCCATTGACGAAGAACAGGTCGAGCCAGCCGTCGTGATCGTAGTCATAGAAGGCGAGGCCACATCCGGTGGTCTCAAGCAGATACTTGTTCTTCAACTCGCCGCCGTAGATGGTCTTGGCGGTGAGGCCCGACTCGGTGGCGACATCGATGAAGCTGATGCCTAGCGGCGTGCCTTCAATAGGCGACTTGGGGCCAGGCGGAGGCGGCGCGGGCTTGGTATCGTAGTCGCGTGAAGTGGGGCCGATCTTTGCTGGCGCATTTGTTGGCGCAGCCTGTTGCTGCGCCGTCGCGGCGAGAGCAAGAATGTCGGCAAAAGGAAGCACCAGCGCGGTGCGGCTGAGCGATTGAATGAATTTGCGGCGATCGGGATTGCGAAGTGTCAAAAGAGCTTCCTTCCGGATTATTGTGCGCCACCTGCAGCGTTCTGGGCGGCGCCCGGAATGTCGGTATGCAGATGCCATGGAACGCTTTCGTTGGATATTTCGGGATGCTTGCGGAGATAGTCCAGCGAGTAAGTGGGCGCGCCGGGATCGATGCGCTTCATGGTGTAAAGCGCGGCCTCCTGCTCGGCCTGCTTCTTCATGCCTTTGCGGCGGTAGAGGATGGCCAGGTTGTAATGCGCGGCCAGATCGTCAGGGTCGACGGCCTGCAGCGCCTTGAACTGGGCAATGGCTTCTTCCGGGCGATGTTGCTGATAGTAGGCGATGCCGAGTTCTCTGCGGGCGTCGCGGCTCTCCGGGTATTGCGCCACCACCTTTTCGAGGTCGGCTACTTCGGCTTCAGAGTTGCGCGCGCGCCGTTCCACCAGCGCCATGTAGTAAAGTGCGCGGGCATCGCCGGGAGCCAGCGTCAGGGCCTTCTCAAGCGGTTGACGCGCCTCATCGTACTTCTCCCATTCGATGTAAGTCAGGCCCACATTGATATAACCGTCCTTGTAGTCCGGGCGCAGGCGAGTTACCTGTTCAAATGCATGGATGGAATCGGAATACTGTAACTGATCGAGATAGCCGATGCCGAGATTGTTCCAGCGCATCCAGTCGGCATTGTCCGTGGGCAATGGGGTTTCGGGCTGGTTATCGCCCATCTTGATTTCGCGTGTGCGCGATGCAATCTCGACAACCGGGTAGGCGGGATGATCAACGCCGAAGATGTTGTTCAGATAGGTCTGGCGAAGGTGGCGGTAGTTCACCTGCGCCTTGATAGTAATCGATCCTTTAAGGTCGGAGGGCAGACGGAAGCGGTAGCGAACCAGTGCGGAACGGCCGGACTGGACGGAGTTATCGTACGCCACCGAATGGATTGTCCACACCATGTGGTTATCGACGAAATTCCCAACCAGGTTGACAGGGCGATTGGTGAAGCTGTGGGCGCCGGGATCAAGCATGCCATTGGGCTCAAGATAGCCGCTGTTATAGAGGACTTTCCCGGAAGCATCCGTCGCAGTGAACTGGGTCCATGCTTCATAGAGGTCGCGCACCTCGGGAATGAGGGAGTGGCCGATCATCTTGTTCTGGATGACGACCATGGCTTCAACCGTATCGCCTGCATGCACGGCGAACGGGACCGTGCCTAGTGGCGCAATCATCTGTTCGCTATCGCCTACCTTGAGAGCGAAGATGTCGACGTTGAGGTAATTGCCCGTGCGCAGGAATTCAATGGTCTTGTTGAGTTGCTCGTCGAAGCCGTAGTAGAAGGGCACCGCGGTGTTGCCGGCCAGCCAGCGATGGGAGACAAACGTGCCGTTCTTTGCGCCGGGCTCGGGAAGCGTATTGGGAGCGCGCTTCATGTGGCAGCCCTGGCACGTGGTGAAATCCGCCGTATAGAACGTGAGGGGATTTCGCTTTGAAAACTTAGAGTTTTGCCACTCATCGTAGGCCGTGAAAGCGCGAATCCATTTGTAGTCGTTGAGTCCTGGCGGCAGGTTGGCTTTATGGCACGCGGCGCACATCTCCGGCGTGTGATAGATGTTCTGCATCACGGCCTTGGAGTGGCGTTCAAGATGCGCGAGGATCTCGGCATCGGGCACGATGCCAGGAATGCGGTTGCCCTGCTCATCGACCATCTCCGAGGGCACGCCCATCACGAAGCCGCCGTTGCCGAGCTTGGAATCGACGCGCTGAATGGAGTGGCAGGTGGCGCAGGTGAGGCCGTCGCGATCGAAGGACCGGTTGACGTTCGTGTTCTTGTCCAGAGCGCCGCCAAATACACCAATTGGGTTGTGGCAGCTATCGCAGTGGCGGGTGAATTCGATCCCCTTGGCGCGCAGTAGAATGTTAACGCTGGTGCGGTAAAACGGCGTGCGGAAGGCGTTGGAATGCAGCGACTGACGCCACTGGTGATAGGCCTCCTGATGGCAATGGCCGCAATATTCCGCGCTGGGAAAAGCATCCGGCTGCAGAAAGTCATTGCCTTCGACGGCGGCGTTTCCGGGCAGGGAGATGGCGTCCTTGGAAAAGGGGAAGTTGTAACTCTGGCGCACCTTGTCGGCATACGCTTTGCGGGTGGCGGTAGTGGTGTCGTTGTAACCGGCCTGGGCAGGCATGGTCTGCGGTTGGGCCGGGTATGCCTGGGCTGGCGCGGCTTGAGCGGCGCGGATGCGATGAGGCGTGAGGATGGAAGCGGCGCAGAGCAACAGCGTCAGCGCGTAGATACGGTATGCGGGGCGGCTCATGGTGATAACAATCTCCGGCAAGGAGTGCAATTTGCCCGAGCAAAAAGTTCATTCGGCTCAAATCAAAACAGTTAGGCAGGACAGCGATGAATGTTGGGCGAGGGAAGTTGGCCTTGTCACAGGAAGTATAGGCCACCCATTGTGCAGGTGTACATCCATCGTGAGATTGATGGGGGTGTGCGCTCGGTTTGCCAGGTGAGGCTTGACGAGCATGGGACGCTTCTATTGGATTCACGGTGCAGTGCCGGGAGACTTCTGGGCGCAGGCATCCGGGGCTTGCTGGGCGTTTTGCGATTCTCCAGCCGCACCTGCTGTCTGCGCGTGGGCGCGCTCGGCAGCCGCGTCTGTGGATTTGCCCTGTTTAACGAGCGCCTCCGCCAGCCCCAGGTGCGCCTCGGCGTAGCTTCCATCGAAAGAGATCGCATTGCAGAACTCGGTGATTGCCTCGTCCACTTTGCCGGAAGCCAGCAGCGATTTGCCGGAGTTGGTGGCCACTTCTGCCCGCTGGAGATTCATGTGCGCGCGCATCAGGTTGGCGGCTATCTTGCGCTCTTCGGCAGCTTGCGCAGCCTGGTTCTGTTTGGCCAGTACCGCCGCCAGCGTCAGGTGCGGGTCCGCCTGGGCGGGCATTTGCTGGATGGCCTCATGCAGTGCATCAACCGCTTCCGGAAGCCGGTCCAGCTTGTTGTAGACGCTGCCCAAAGTGGCCCATCCGTCTCCATTTTGCGGATGCAGTTTAAGCGAAGCCTCAAGGCGCGGCGCGGCCTCATCGTAGCGGGCCTGCTGCATATAGAGAACGCCGAGCAGGTACTGCGGCTCATACGCGGTCGGGTCCAGCCTGGTGGCGGTTTCCAGTTCCGGTATCGCATGTGTCGCGTCGTCTTCAAGCTTGTAAGCCGCGCCCAGGTTGTAATGCAACGGCGGCGAATCCGGCCTGAGTTTGAGAGCCGCCTGCAACTCTAAAATCGCGTCCGCGGTTTCGTTTACCTGCAGCAGGGCTGCTGCCAGATCCTGGTGCGCCGTGGCATCGTCGGGCTTGAGCGCGATAGCATGCTGCAGATAGGGGACCGCCTCCCGGGCCTCATGCGCCTGGGTATAAGCAAGTCCCAGGTTCACAAGCGCATCCACATTGGACGGGTCAGCCTGCACCACGGTCTTCAGCAGCGTGATCGCCTCGTCCACGCGGTTTACACGTTGCGAGACCAGCGCCAACTGGTAGGCAGCCCCAGTCGACTGCGGCGCCAGGTCATGAGCCCGCTCGAGGATCGGCTCTGCCTGCTCATCCTGCCCGGCGTCGGACAACGCCTTGCCCACCATGAGCGCAACACTGGGATCTTGCGGCGCCAGCTTGTACGCTTCTAGCCACTCTTGAGCAGCTTCGGGCTTTTGTTCTGCTTGAAAGACAAAACCAAGGTGAAGGTACGCAGCGGCAAAGTCAGGCTTGAGGCGCGTTGCCGCAGAAAACTCCTGTTCCGCGTGAGACCAATCCTGACCCTGTGCATAGAGCGTTCCAAGATCGTCATGGAGTTGCGGATTGCGTGGCTGCCGGGCTGCCGCCTCTTTCATCCGGGCGATGGCCGCTTCCGATTGTCCGGTAGCCGCCAACACGCGCGCATAAGAAGCAAGCACCGCGGATGGAAGCGGCCTTTGCTGCGCCCGCGCCGCTGCGGCAGCTTTCGCGTAGAGCAGGACGGCCTTGGCCGAAGCGCCGCTTTGCTCGTAAGCTGCTGCCAGATTCAGCTGCACTGAAGTGTCGGAGGGCTTGATTGCGAGTGCCTTCTCGTATTCGGCGGTGGCAGCTTTAAACTGACCTTCGCGCTGCAGCACTGCCCCCAGCCCTGCATGGCCTTGCTCAGCTGACGGAGCAAGCCGCACCACCTCTTCAAATTTCGATTGAGCCGTGGCGAGGTCGTTACCATTCAGGGCCGTTACGCCCTCACGATACTCGATGTCGGCCTGCTTCAAGCTCTCACTTGGGCCCTGCGCCAGGACTTGGCCCACCAGCGCCAATCCGGCGAGAAAGGCCCACGCCAGCGGTGAAATCACTTGGGGAAAAGAGGTACGCATGGTCAACAACAAGTCATTCTCTCATGGGCATCGGCCAATTCCTCAGGCATTCCGCGCTGGGCCGTATCACCATCATTCACCGCCGCCCGAGAATCGGACCGCTGATCGGAAACTGTGCCGGCCAGCCCACGCATATTGTCTCCATCCTGACGCCCTTCATGCTAAGTTCCCCAACGCCGCCATCCCGTGTGTTCCCCGGAATCCAGTACAAATTCCCAGCTTCAGAGGCCGCATCGGAACGGGCACGATTGCTGCCATCAAGAGGGTGGTGCTTCGATCTGGCTAATACGAAGTAGACGAGAGCGTGTTGATCGACGGGTCCGCTGAAAAGCGGATGCTATAATCGAATCCAAAATCAGGTCACAGTTTTCCTTGACGCGACTCGCGATGCTGCAAGAAGTATCGTTTGAGTGCTCGCCTTTTCATTTACCTCCGCAGTCGCTGACCGAGATCGATTTTTACGACGGACCGTGAGAACTTGGCTTTGCCGAATTTTGCGACCAACACCCATCAGAAACCCGAAGAAAGGAAACGCTGAATGCCGAGTCGGATGTTCAATGCCTGCCTGCTCGCAATTTGCTTCTCATCTGCGTCGATCGCCGTTCCGGCTCAGGAGGTAGTGCATGCCCTGTCGGGAACGATTAGTGCGGTCAATCCGGCCGACAAGACAATCACAGTCACCACGGACGATGGGTCGGACGGAACGTTCAAGGATATGACAGACACCAAGACGCGGCTCGAATTTGACAAGGGACTGCGCGCCGGGTCGACTCCCGCGGCAGCGTTCAAGGATACGCAAGGCAGAGTTGTCATCTTCTATTTTGGAGAAGGCGAAATACGCACTGCCGTCGCATTGCGGGATCTCGGACCTGGCCCCTTTAATGTGGCCACAGGGTCCATCGTCTCATTTGACAAGCGGGTGCATTCCTTCTCCATTAAAGACACTGACGGAACAACACAGTCATTCAAGATCGCTCCGAGCAGCATTGCCGACGTTGGATCAGGAGCTACGGAGGGCTTGAAGTTTGAAGCTGCGAAAGGGGATCAGGTGCGAGTGGTATCTAGCTCCGTGAATGGAACCCCGACGGCAATGTTTGTGGTCGTTCTGGCTGGCCAGTAATTGCTCGTGTCAAGCCAGGCGCTTAGTGTGGAATCTCCCCCCGATTTGCGAAGAAGCGGCACCATCGTCAGGCCTTGCACAAAAACTGAAAAGGCAACCACGGCAAACTGATCGTGATAATCATGTCGCGCTGCGTGACCTCGGGTGGAAGCCCCAGAGCCAGCGCGAGTGCCAATGCCCCTCGCAGACCGCCCCAAAACAAAATGCTCGGATGCTTCCATGTGACGCGATGCAAAGAGCGCGCGAACAGAAGGCAGCAAGGATAGATTGCAACCGCCCGGCCCAGCGTGACGAGCGTGATCTTACTCAGCCGCCTGTGCAGCAAGCTTCTCCACGGCCCCAATATTCTGCAGCAGCTCGATCGGGAAGCCGTGGCGCTCTTGAAGATAGGCAGGCGAGTTGTAAGAGATCCAAACCTTGTGACTGCTGTCTTCCGAGACAAGAATCTTCAACGGCAAGTCGATCGCGATGGTGGGCGTGGCAAGCATCAGCGGAGTACCGGCCTTTGGGCTTCCAAAGATCAGCAGCTTCGTCGGCGGCATTGTCATGCCGGCCTTTTCCGCCTCTCCACTGTGGTCAATCACAGCAAACAGGGTGACTCCTTTTTCTCTCAGGAGCTGTTGCAATGTTGCAACGGTCTCGTCAACCGATCGATGACTGGGAATGTCGATGATCCCTTTGTCGTTGCTCAAAGTCATGGAAACCTCCGTGTGCCCATGATTTCATTCACGGCCGCGGAGTGTCTCCTGTGCATACGGTGCAAGCCTTCGAGGGCCGGCGACGCGGCTCTTATCTTGATCGATGCGCCTTGAATGCGCGTGAAGGGGAGGGAATTGCGCGGCATCGACTCTGCAGCCTGCTCTCGGCGGACAGCCGGTGCATGGTAGAAAGGTAAGTTGCAGGGTTGTGTGCTTTTGCCGTGCGTGAGCGACGCGCCGCCCAGCGAATTGCCGAATCGGGAGATCCATGCCGAACGCCGCTAAAGTGCTGATTGTTGAAGATGAACCCAACGCCCTGATGGGGCTTGCGGAGTTGATCTCCGGTTGGGGATACCGCACCGAGACGGCGCGCGACGGCGTAGAAGCCTGGGAGAAGGCCCAGGTGTGGGAGCCATCCATTGTGGTCACGGACCTGAAGATGCCGCGCATGGACGGCATCGGGCTGCTCACCAAGATCGCCGCCGAAGGCTCAGGGATGAGCGGCAATGTGGCCGTGGTGCTGCTTACTGCGCAGGGGTCCATCTCCACGGCTGTGGACGCGATGAAGCTGGGCGCGTACGACTTTCTGCAGAAGCCCGTCGACGCCACGCGATTGCGCACCATCCTGACCAACGCCACCCGCCAGCGCGAGACCGAGATCGAGCTTGAAGTGGCGCGCCGGCGTCTGCGCGAGACCGGCGTGCTGGGCGGCCTGGTGGGCAGCTCCCGCATGATGCGCGAGATCTTCGGCCTCATCGAGCAGATCGCTCCCTCCAACGTCTCGGTGCTCATTACCGGCGAAAGCGGCACCGGCAAGGAACTGGTCGCACGTACACTGCATAACCTGAGTCCGCGCAAGTCGCGCCCCTTCGTCGCCGTCAACTGCGCGGCCATCCCCGAGACGCTGATTGAAAGCGAGATCTTCGGCCACGAGAAGGGCGCTTTCACGGGCGCAGTTGAGCGCCGGGCCGGCTGCTTTGAACTGGCAAATGGCGGCACGCTGCTTCTCGACGAGCTGGCCGAGATGCCCGCCGGCACGCAGGCCAAGCTGCTGCGGGTTCTTGAAGAGCGCAAACTGCGCCGCCTGGGAGCACGCACCGAGCAGGACGTGGATGTGCGCGTGCTTGCCGCCACCAATCACAACGCCGATGAGGCGGTTGCCGATGGCCATCTGCGCGCCGACCTTTACTACCGCCTCAACGTCTTCCACATCACCATGCCGCCGCTGCGCGACCATCTTGAAGACCTGCCCGCCATGGTTGAAGTCATGATCGGCGAGATGGGCCAGAAGCACGGCAAGCGCGTCTCCGGCGTTGCGCCGTTGATGCTGGAGCGCATGATGGCCTATGACTGGCCTGGCAACGCGCGGGAGCTGCGCAACACCGTGGAGCGCGCCGTGGTGCTTTGCCAGGACGGCGCGCCGGTCGATGTGGGCCACCTGCCGTCCGGCTTCGGCAAGTTGCAAAGTGCATCGGCGCTGCCAGCCGACGCCAGCATCGTGCAGGTGCGCGTCGGATCGACCGTAGACGACGCAGAGAATGCGCTCATCCTGCGCACCCTCGAAGCCACCGGCCAGAACAAGACGCGCGCCGCGGAAATCCTGGCCGTGAGCCTGAAGACGCTGCACAACAAGCTCAAGGAATACAGCCGGACCGCTGATTAGTAACGCGGACGTGATTCGCAAGGCTGAAGCATGCGCCTGAAGACCAAACTCGTGCTTGCCATCACGGCGCTGGTGTTCCTGATCGCCGGCGTGCTTTCGCTGGTCTATGTATTTCAACTGCTCCATTCCGCCGTGCAGCAGTCGTATGAAACCAACCGCATGGTTGCCGACCAGGTACAACTGGCCGTGCGCAACGCGCTTGAAACAGGACTGCGCGACCAGAAGGTTGACCCCAACGATCCGGCCGAGCTGCGCCAGCTTGCCGCGGAGGCCGTCCGCGACAACGCCGCCCTGCAGGCCGTGATGGAATCAGTGAACCGCTACTCGCTGACGGTGTACGACATCAACATTGGCGACAACAAGAACATCACCCTGCTCAGCACCAATCCTGAAAATGAAGAGAAGCCGCTGCCCGTGCGCCCGGATTACCGGCAGTTGTTGGATGCCAATCCGATCCAGGTGATGAAGGCGGTCTTCGGGCCTCCGCGCGTCTTTGAAGTGGTGGTGCCTCTTGAGCGTAATCGCGAGCCGTTTGTCACCGTGCATGTGGGCGTGCGTACCACGCTGCTGGCGGCCTTTTATGCGCCGCGCCTCAGTGAAGCGCTGGAACTGATGGGCTTTGTCCTGGGCACGGCGCTGGTCGTCGCCTTCCTGCTCAGCAACCTGGCGCTGCGCCCGATGGAGCAGATCAGCCAGCAGCTCGATCTGCTCAACGGCCCCAGCGAACCCGCGACCGAAGAGCCCAATGCCGACCGCCGCGACATGGCTGTCACCGTCTCTCACAAGATTGAACGCTTCGGCCAGCGCATGCGCAACGTCGAAGAGGTCTTTTCCGCTCTGAAAGAGAATCTCGACCAGATCCTGGGCAATCTGCAGGACGGAATTCTGCTCTTCACCGGCGATGGCCGTGCTGTTCTGGTCTCGGAAGCCGCCACCCGCTTCCTGCCAACCGACCGGGAGAGCATTCTGGGCCTGCATGCGCGCGAAATCTTCGACCGCACCACCGTTCTCGGCCGCACCCTCTGCGACGCATTCGAAGCCGGCATCACCCTGATTCAGGAAGAGATACTTACTGAAACCGGCCGCCGCGTCCAGGTCTCGCTGGACTTTATCTATGACGACACCAGCAGCCAGGGCCTGGGCGCGCTGCTCACGCTGCATGACCTGGAATCCGCCGAGGCCATCGAGTCGGAGCTTGAGCTTTCGCGCCGCATGGCCGCCATCGGCCGCCTCACCTCCGGGGTCGGCCACGAGGTCAAGAACCCCATCAACGCCATCGTCGTCCACGTCGAGCTGCTCAAGAGCAAGCTTGCCGGGGCCAGCGCTCCGGCCATTCGCCACGTCGAGGTGATTGAGGCCGAGATTCGCCGCCTCGACCGCGTCGTGCAGCTGCTGGTCGACTTCAGCCGTCCCGTCGAGCTGCAGCTTCGCGAGCAGGACCTGCGCAACGTGATCGGCGATGTGCTGGCCCTCTCGGCCGAGGAGCTCTCCACCCATAACGTCATTCTTGAGAGCCAGATGCCGGCGCGGCCGCTGATCGTGAACATCGATGCCGACCTGATCAAGCAAGCCGCCCTCAACGTCATTCAAAACGGCGCCCAGGCCATGCCGGAGGGCGGTACGCTGCGAGTGGTCCTCGAAGAAGAGCGGAAATTCGCAGTCCTGCGCATCACCGACCAAGGGACGGGAATTCCTGACGACATTCGCGAGAAGATCTTCGACCTTTACTTCACCACCAAGTCCGGCGGAAGCGGCATCGGCCTGGCGATGACGTATCGGATTGTACAGTTGCACTACGGAAGCATAGAAGTACAATCGAATGCAGAGCGTGGCACGGAGTTCCTGTTGCGGATTCCACTCGCCGCCGGCGATTGGGGACGCAGGCATCTTCAGCCAGCGAGCGCACAGAACGAGAGAGGTACTTTGGAATGAACATGCGTGCCAGGAGCGTAGCGTGTCTGCTGCCGTTTTTCCTGACTGGATGCTTTCACTTCCATAGGACCCCAAAGCAGCAGTTTCAATATCTTGCACCTCCCTCTACTGAGCCAAAACCGAGCCCGGAACACCCTGAACTGCCCCCTTCCGCTATCGTCATCCCCGAGCAGCCGCTTAAGGCAGACAACGCTGCTGAAGTCGCGCAGGCGCCCAAGCCGGCAGCGCATCACCGTCGCACACCCAAGCCGGTTCAACAAGCCGTCGTCACGCCTCCTCAGGCTCCAGAAACGCCTGGCGTTAGCGCGATCGGCCAGCTCTCCACCGGCGAGCCAGGCAGCGACCGGCGCCGTGAGACAGAGGATTCCCTCGCCACCACCGAGCGCAGCCTGAACGGAATGGGCCGAAACCTCGACGATCAGGAACAAAAGACGGCCGTGCAAATTCGGGAATTTCTGAAGCAGGCGCGCGAAGCCCTCAATACGAATGACGTGGATGGCGCGTATACCCTGGCCGCTAAAGCCAAGGTCCTTCTTGGCGAAATCGTCAAATAACCGGCTTGCCGCAAAAAACGCCGGGAAGAAAATACACGCCTCGCCAAAAGTTACATGGCAAATCGCGGCGCGACCAAGTCTAGGCCGCAAGTGGGGTCTCCGTTGAAATCAAGCAAACCAAATCATATCTATAACTTAAGAAAATGATCCCGCCCCGCCCCAGTTTGGCACGGCCATTGCTCTATGTAAAAGCGAGCGGACACCACAGCTCACCCTCGTAGACTGCCAAAGTCTGCGCCGAACAACAAAAGAGGACCAAGATCCTATGACCATGAAAGCTGCAAATTCGACTCTGTTTTCCAGCCGGATCGGTATTTTTCTGCTCGCATCTGCAGTCGGCGTTCCGGTGCTCGCGCAACAGACGCAGCCAGCGGCCGCACCGCAGGATGCTCCTCCGATGGCACAATCGCAGCCGCCCGCGCCGCCGGCGACGACTTCTTCGGCAAACGCCAGAGAGGGTTTCTGGGGACGCGTAAATCCGATGGCCCGCAAGAAGTGGGTGCGCCGTCAGACTGATCCCATCAACGATCGCCTGAACGAGCTGGACGGATTGGCCCAGAAGAACGCCCAGGCCATTCAGGACGTGGACGCCCGCGCACAGGCCGGCATCAAGCAGGCCCAGTCGTCCGCAGACGCCGCAAACCAGACCGCAACCGCCGCCGGAACCCAGGCGCAGCAGGCAAGCGCAACGGCCCAGGGCGCATCCGGGCACGTCGATCAGATCAACGGCACCGTCAGTGGACTTGACGCTTATCACCAGGTCACGGAAGCCGACATCAAGTTTCACGGCAGCTCGCCGATTTTGACCGCAGACGCCAAGAAGCAGTTGGATGACCTGGCCAACACGGTGAACGGCAAGCATGGCTACATCCTGGAAGTCGAAGCGCACTCGCCGGGTAACGGCAGCCTCGGCATCCAAAGCTCTGAACGTCTGGCGGAAGCGGTCAATCGCTATCTCGTCACCGAACACGAAATTCCCGTCTACCGGCTGCACGCAGTAGCCCTGGGCAACGCAATCAGCGCTGACGCTACCTCTGGCATACCAGACCAGACCACCGCCAAGCCGCCCCGCGTTCGCACCAGCAGCGTACACATCCGGTTGATGGAAAACAGTTTGGCGGCCCAGGCCACAGTACCACCCCAGGGTGCTGCTGGCTCGACGGGTGCGGAGCGGCCCTAACACCGCAGCCCTCCCCCAAGGCATATCCGCTCCGACGGCACTAAGCCGTTCGGCCGCCAAAAAAGCTCTCAACACGAGAGAACCAAGGCAACTTGGCCCCCGTTAATGACGGGGGCCGATTTTTTTGTACACGGTGATTTCTAAGCGCCCGCCTGAGCTCGCAAACCAGTTGACGGGGTGCGGCTTAGGAGAGCAGCATGAGGAAGGCCCAAGTCCCCGGCCATACTACTCAGTTTGTAAGGTTTACTCCCGCACCTTCCCGCGCGGTTCCGTCCCAAAAGATAGCCAGAGGATATCGTAACGATGATGCGAACTCCCAATGCAGTCTTCTTCCTCATGATCTCGAGCCTCCCGGTAGCGGCAGCAATGGGCCAGGCGCCCGCGGCCAAACCACCAGCACCTGCTGTTGCGTCACCTGCGGCTCAAGGTCAGGCCGCACAAGGCCAAGCGGCGCCCGCAGTCGCCTCTCCGGCAGGCCCGGGCTCTGCCTTGCAGCCGGCCATCGTCGCGGTGCAGGAAACCATCGCCACCGTCAAGGTGGAGAAGTGGAAGCGGGGCAGCGTCCGTGACGAGGCCGGCGACCACATTGGCGTCCTGCTGCGGGATTTGAGAGACACCATGCCTCCCCTGATCACCGCCGCCGATGCCGCGCCCAACGCCGTCAGCGCGCAGTTACCGCTCTCCCGCAACGTCGACGCTGTGTACGACATTCTGTTGAGTGTGGTAGAAGCCGCCCGCGTCTCCGGCCCCCCGGCGCAGGTCACGGACCTGGACCAGGCGCTCCGCAGCCTTAATACCGCGCGGGTCACGTTCGACGAGCACCTGCAGCAGCTCTCCGAGGTAGCAGAGAAGCAGATCACGGACCTCCAGGCCACCGTCAAGGCGCAGGCGGCCGTCAAGTGCCCGGTGCTGCCGCCTCCCGTGGTCCCTGTGTGCCCCGCGCCGCCCCCGGTGAAGAAGCCCGTCCACCGGAAGCCCAAGCCACCTGCAGCCACCACGCCCGGAACCACAACCCCCGGAACGACCGTAGCACCCGTCAAGCCATCAAACTAGCCCGACTCTCTCACAGGGGCCTGAAACCGGTAGCGCTGGACTCCAGACCGGCTGTCCTGAGGGCCGCCTGGCCCTCAGAGACTTCAGCAAACCGCAATTCCGGGGGTATCCGCACAGTTCGGGAGACACGGCAGGTCAAGCGAGGAGGACGTCATACCACCTGGCCACTGAAGGCCCGTCGCGACCCAATCCCCGAACGATTCGACACCTCCGGACCCAATAAAAAAGGCCGACCCTCAGCGAGGATCGGCACTTTTCAACGTCCGTGTTTTGGTTCGGGAAGCTTACCGGCCGCCCGTGCCGCCAGTCTGCGTTGCCGGCGTCATCTGCGAACCCTGGGGACCCATGTTGGAAAGCAACTGAATCTCCACGCGACGGTTCTGCTTGCGCCCATCGGCCGTGTCGTTGGGAGCCACTTCCTTGTCCTTGCCGATGCCGATCAGGTAGAACCGGTGCGCGGCAATGCCATACTTGGCCGCCAGGTACTGCACCACCGCATCCGCGCGGCGCTGGCTCAGGTCGTAGTTGTACTGCGCCGGGCCGGTTGAGTCGGTGCCGCCCGTGACTTCGAGGATGAAGCTCTTCACCTGGCCAAGCTGCCCGGCGAAGGTATCAAGCTGGTCGCGATCGTCCTTGCTAAGGATCGACTTGTCGAAGCCGAATGTCACGGTCACGATCGACATCTGCTTGTAGCTGTCCAGGCCCTTCACCACGCTGTCCAGCGAGTCCGCGCGATGCACCACGTCGGTTGCGGCCGTCTGCGCATCACCTGCCGCCTTGGTGGCCGACTGGGCATTCTGGTTGGCTGAGTCAGCAGCGCCCTGCGCCTGCTTGATGCCGGCCTGCGCGCGATCGTCAACGGTGCGAATCTGCTGCGTATTGGCGGCTGTCTTGGCGTCCAACTGGTCGGTACGATCCACCAGCGGCGTCGTCTGCGAACGCACATAGTTTTTGGTGGCGCAACCAGTTGCGCCAAGTGCCGCCAGTCCAACTGCCAATCCCAATACTCCAAGAGTCTGTTTCTTCATCGTTTCGCTCCTTAGCACGCATTCCGTATGAGGTTCGCAGGCCGTTTGGTTGACCCCAGTCAACCCCCAAAGAACTCCAGTGTTTAGGACCTGCGTGTCCTGTACCGTGGTTTTATTGCATCTCGGGGGCCAATTCAAAAATACCCTAAAATGCAGGCAAATAAAGCGGTTACAGCTGAATCGCAGGTACCTGGTCAGTTAATTGGCCAAGAAAAATTTACCTGACCCTGTAAGGATTGCTCTACCAGAGCCATCCCGCCCGCCTTCCCGCGTCTTATTCCGCGACAAGCCCCATAGCTCGTGCGCGCCATTACGGCCTGGCTGCAGGTGTATATTTTTCCTTGGCGAAAAACGCCCTGGCGCAGCGACTGAACCCGCTGCTCTTTCGCCCACGGGAGAAACTCGAAGATGGCAGTGAATCACGATCAGATCGCAAAGCCGGCAGCCGACGAAGTGCTGCTCATCACCAGCGGAGACCTGCGCCTCTCTGCCAACCAGGTGTGCTGGCCAGCCCAGCAGGCCATGGAAGCCCAGCTCACCGCCGCCTTCGCCGAGCAGGGCATAAAGCTCATCCGCGCCAATGCTTACAACGAATCGCTCAAGCACGGCTTCATCTCTTCCCAGCGCCGCGGCATGGACGTCTTCATGAGCATCCATCCCGAGGCGCGGCTGGTCTTCGCTACCGCCGCCTGGCAATACAGCCACCACGTTCTGCCCGGCCTGCGCGGCCACAAGGGACCCATTCTTACCGTCGCCAACTGGTCCGGACAATGGCCGGGGCTGGTTGGCCTGCTCAACCTCAACGGCTCGCTGATCAAGGCGGGCACGAAGTTTTCCTCCATCTGGAGCAAGGACTTCACGGACGAGTTCTTCACCGGCGGCCTGGCGCAGTGGCTCCGCGAAGGGAAGATCACCCACGACCTGAGCCATGTGCGCTCGCTGGATGCAGGGGAGTTGCCGGCCGAAAGCGCGGAACTCGGCAAGTCGCTGGCCGCAGAACTCAAGCATCGCAAGGCCATCCTCGGTGTCTTCGACGAAGGCTGCATGGGCATGTACAACGCCATCATTGACGATGAGCTTCTGAACCCGGCAGGCATCTTCAAAGAGCGACTGAGCCAGTCCGCGCTGGTGGCGAAGATGCGCACTGTGAGCCAGGTTGAAGCTGAAACAGTCTATCAGTGGCTGGTCGGCAAAGGCATGAAGTTCGCGCTGGGCACAGACGAGGCCAGCGAGCTTACCCTCGGCCAGGTTCTGGAGCAGTGCAGGATGTACATCGCCGCCGTACGAATCGCCAAAGAGTTTGGCTGCGACGGGATCGGCATCCAGTA
>Ga0182030_10011065_pt1 | contig 18235 bp, 7 predicted proteins | sample 812S3MmetaG_FD_121299 | JGI IMG/M metagenome (GOLD analysis project Ga0182030, IMG submission 121299) | Permafrost microbial communities from Stordalen Mire, Sweden - 812S3M metaG (Illumina Assembly) | ecosystem: Environmental > Terrestrial > Soil > Wetlands > Permafrost | place: Sweden...
ACCTCCAATGGAACAACCGGCCGGCTGTGAGAGGTAAGAGAACAACCCGCCGCGATCGAATTAGAGCCCAGCGCCGCCGCTGATGACGAAGTTGCTATGGCCTGATTTGGGGGTATCTGTGAAGCCGATTCGAGGCGAAATACCCCACTGGCGGCCATTCAGGGTGGAATCGTTTGGTGCGAAATCCCCTGTGTCAGTGTTGGCCTTGTTGTTGCGAGCGACGACAAAGCCCGCATCCGCCACGGAGAATCCCGTGGTAGACGTTCCGGTAACGCTGTACTTAGACGGGTCGAAGTTGAACATGTTACCGTACTTTTCCGTCAGGCCGCCGTGGTAGTCGTAGCGGGCGCCGGCTGTGATGCTGAGGTTGGACATGGCTTGCCACTTGTCCTGCACATACCCGGAAAGCTCATTGGAGCGGTAATAGCGATCGGCGTTGTTGCGGCCTGTGCTTGGATCAAGCGACTCAATCACGCTGGACGCGTGAACCTTGCCCTGAAGGAAATTGTCGAAACCGCTGACTTTGATTTCAGAATATCCGTTGCGGTTGTTGGTGATGTTGAGCTGGGTATAGCTGTACCCGCCGCCGGCGACAATGGTGTGCTTGCCCGCGGTGAAGATTACGTTGGTCGAGGGGTTGACGCGGTTCTGGTAGTAACCCATGTCAACAAACGCGCTGTACGGACCCACCTGGAGGCCGGGGGAATATTGGTTGCTGTCGGCAAAATTGTTGATCAGAATGCCGGGAAGACCGGGAGCGAAATAGGCGGGATCATTCGGATTGTCAGCGCCGTAGTTGGCTCCAACGCCGAAATTGCCGCCCGCGACGGTCTGATTGAAGGAACTGTAGGAGCCCATGCGCACGAAGCCGAGGCGCTGTTCCCAGTTGAGTCGGGGCCCGAGCGAGATAGTGTTATCGATGGCGGCAACCTGGGAGCCGTTCTGCTGGGTCACGGGAAAGCCGCCGGTTTGCGAATAACCGTAGGGCTTGCTGACCGGCGCGTCCTGATAGAAGTATTTGGCGGAGAGACGGTCGGTCTTGCTCAGGTCGTAATCGATCGAGATCGTGGCCTGATCGGAAGTAAGTCTGGAGGTCCCAATGAGATTCACGTTGGGAACGCCGTACTGATAGCCGGCCGTCGACTGTGACGAAGGAATGAGGTACTGGCCATTGGGCAATTTGGCATTCAGCAATGCCGCGGCAATCGGGTTGATGTTGGCTGCGGAGGTGGATCCTCCCCAGACGGCATCGGCGGCTGCAAGGCCGGCGTTGGAACGATCGTCGGTCAATGCGGAAGGAACCGTCATTTGCGACAAGCCGGTGGCGTTGTCGGCATTGTCGCGATGCTGGTAAGCCACGAAGAAAAACAGCTTGTCTTTCCAGATCGGACCTCCGGCAGTTCCGCCAAGAGTCCAGCGGCGGAGGAATGGATAGACCATGGAATGTGGGAAGGTGCCTACGCCTTGCACGCCAAGTTGATACGCCTGGTTGAAGAAAAATGGGGACGCGTTCAGGGAGCCGTTGGCATAGCTGCCGTACAAACCGCCGTGCCAGGTGTTGGTGCCGGTAGCGGTGTTGGCATCGATTTGCGCGCCGCTGGTGGCACCCTGTTGCGCGTCGTACATGGAGGCGTTGACGCGAAGTTCCTGGAGGAACTCAGGCGGAGGCGAAGGCAGGCTGTTGCCGTTCGAACCATATACCGATGTGCCTACCGAGAAGGAACCTCCGGCAGTAGGAGAGCTGCCGATGTTGAAGTTATAGCGCTGCGAGGTAGATCCGCTGGAGCTTTTTCCGTTGAAGAGGTTGGTCGAATCGACGCCATTGACTTGGAAGGTATTCGAAGTATCGCGTTGTCCATTGGCCCAGATGGGTTGATTTCCCAAGCCCGAGTTGGAATCCAGATTCGAAAGCAGTTCGGCGTTGACGCCCGGGGAGAGCACGGCAAGCTGGGTGAAGCTGCCAGTGGCCAGGGGAGCCTGATCGATCTGCTCGGTATCGAGTGTGTAGCCATTGGTCGTGTCGGTCGCGTTGAGCAGCGGATTGCCGACAACCTCGACCGTTTCGCTGGCCTGGCCAAGCTTGAGGGCGATGTTCACCGTGGTAGCCCGAGCTTCCTGCACGCTAATGCCGCTCTGGTCGGTGGTCTCAAAGCCCTCGCGGCTGACGCTGACTTTATAGATTCCGATGGGCAGGTTGAATATCTGGAAAAAACCGCTGGACTGGGATTTCGTCGTGCGTTTCAGATCAATCTGGGTATTGGTCACGGTGATTGTCGCATCGGGCACGGACGCGCCCGAAGGGTCGAGCACCGTCCCATTCAGTGAACCGAGAGTTTGCTGTGCCAATGCCGGTAAGGTACAGAAAAGTAGGGCGGCGAGCGTGAGTAGTCCGCCAGAAATCTTCCGTTTCCAGGAAGTTATCGTCATATTCTCCTCAAAAGTGCTTTGTTCAGAATGATTTCAGTGATCTTGCTGGCGGAGTTGAGATCCGCTCTGTTTAAAGGATGAGCCCTTGCGACCGCCCAGGATATGAATGGAACGCGACCAGAGGATGAATATTGATTAACACAAGAAGTCCGAGGTTCAACAACGAATGTGCCTGCGAATGGGCCCGATCTGAGGAAAAAGGGGTACGAAGGGGCGATATAGGGGCGCCCCTTCGCATCCGCGGGCAAGTATCGGGACTGCATCGAGTAAGCGTCCGCCTTACTGGCCGGTTCCCTTCCCGATCTGCAAGCGCAGGCCTGCCCGAAAATTGAAGGGCAAACCGAGGTAGCCAATAGGAGCAATGTGTTGGTCGCTCAGCAGGTTTTCGGCTTGTCCGTAGAGAGACAGATGAGAAAACACCCGAATACTTCCACCGAAATCAACCTTGGCGTAGCCAAAATCGAGGTTCCGATTGGGAAGCAGAAGAGAGTTGCCGCCAGACAGGTCGGAGTAGGCCAAAAAAGTGGAGTCATCGCTGCGGCTGACAAACGAGCTGGTAGCCAGCAGCGTGACCCGCTTGCTGGTGAAGCTGCCGGACACGAAGCCGGTATGAGGGGGGAGCCGAAAGGGACGGGCTCCCTTGAGCGGGGAGAAGGAACCGATGGGAATGCCATCGTAGGTCGGTTCATATCCGCCGGCAAGTGCTTCGTTATCGCTGTCAAAGGATCGCTGCACGACCGGGTCCAGGTAGGTGTACCCGCCGCGAAGGAAGAAGTGGCGGCCGATTCCGCCTTCCAAGGTGGATTCGATTCCTTGTGCCAGGTAGGCTTCGGAGTTCACATAGAGGCCGTAGTCGTTGGTGTAGTAGTAACCGAGAGCCTTAATCAACTGCTGTTTTTGCGCCGCAGTCAGGCCGGGAATGAGGTTGGGCAGAAGCAAGCCGCCGACCGACTCGATCTGCCTGCCAAACTGGTTGTGAAAATAGCTGGCACGAAAGATGATGCGGTCGTTCAGGAAGTTTTGCTCCAGTCCGCCTTCATAGGTGCGCGTGGTGGGCGCGGCCAAGGGCGAAATGTGCAACAACTGCGTATCCGTCGAAAAGGAGCTATTCACCAGAAACTTGTAGAGGGAACTTAAATCCTCGGTGAGCGCCGGTTCGCGAACGCCGTCCGCATAGTTGAACAGTATCCGCGTCCCGCTGAAGACGCCAGGACGGGGCTTGAGCAGATAGAGAGAGAAGCCTCCGCGCGGGGTCGTTTGCACCCCAAATTCTGAATAATGTTCAAGACTTCCGCCTAGCGTGTAGAAGAAGCGGCCTTTGAAATCGCCATGCACGGATGCCAGGTAGTCATAATTCCGGCGATCTTCCGCTTCGTAAGTGGCATACGACGGAATATTCTCAAGGCCCCGTTCATCTTCATAGTGGAAGCCAATCAGTGCCGTGATGTGAGGAGAGAAGCGGTAGTCTCCCTGGTACGAGACCTGGTCGCGGTTGGAAACCAGACTCGAGCGGTAAGGGTAGCTTTCAGGAAAATCCAGCATGGCTCGACCCGACGCGGAATAGCCATTTGCACCCTTGAACGTCACAGCGTTGCCGAAATAGGCATACGACGGGCCATAGGTGGGATCGTCCGCATACTCGATCAACTGCCCCGAGGGCTGCCAAAGCGCGTATTGCTCGCGCTTGCGCGTGAGGCCGTAACGCACCGAGTTATGAAAGTCGGCCGTCGTCTGGTTGTCGATCGAACCGCTAATGAAAAGGTCCTGATCCTTCTGGGTCGCGTCGTCAGAGATTTTGTAAAAGGTATAGGCGTTGGGAACACCGGTGGCGTCGACACCATAATGCACGGTGCCGCGAACCTGGGTGCTGGCAAATGGCTGCCAGCCAAAGTTGCCCGCCGCGGTCGCAACGTGGAAAGGATCGCGTGGAAGCGAATTGCCGGTCTGCAGCCAGGAATAGGCGCCATAATAGTCGAGTTTCTTGTGAGCGCCAGCCAGTTCCCCGATCTCATGCGAAGTTTGAAAGTTGCCAATATCGCCAGCCAGTTTGAGGACGGGAAAGCTGGCGACACCGTGAGGCGTGGTGAAAGCAACGACACCGCTTCCTGCGTCGGCACCGTACAAGCTTGAGTTGGGACCGCGGTAGACCTCCGCTGAGCTGATGCCGGTGGTGGCGATGTTGCCGAAATCGAAGCGTCCACCAAGGTCGCCAATACTGACGCCATCGAGGACAACCTTATTCGCATCAGAGGCCCCTCCGCGAACAAAAAGCGAGGTCTGAGATCCCATCTGGCCGGTTTGCGTGGACACTGTTCCGGGCATGAGGCGCAGCACGCTGACCAAGTCGCCGCGGAAGTCCAGGTCTTCGGGGCTGAGTACGCTGGTGCTCCCGCTGGTTTGCTGTTGGGGAGTCGGCGTTCCGGTCGCGGTCACAACGATCGACTGACGAACCCACTCCGGTTCCAGGACCAGATTCTTTTCGACGCTGTCGCCGGCCCCCGCGTAAAAGGTCGGCAGGTCTAGTTGCTGAAAGCTGGCGGCCGTGATGGCCAGCGAGAATCGTCCGGCTTGTCCGGTAACGAATTGATAGCTGCCGTCCGCGCCGGAGATCGTGGTAGCGACGTACTTGGTGCCGTTCAGCAGAACAATCGATGCGCCTTTGACGGTGGCGCCGGTAGTGTCGGTGACAGTGCCGCGGATGACGCCGGCGTAAAGCAGACTCGCGCAGAGAAGTGGTGTGATCGCAAAAATCAACGCAGCGCGGAAAGCGCGCGTAATAGGGCCCGATCGGCCTGAAAAAAGTGCCATGAATGCTCCTCCGTTCCCCTCGGAACTAGAAGTGGGTGAGTGGCACCGAGGACCGGTCTCCTGACTTGCGCCTTTCCGGACCGCCTTCCCAGCTCTCTCGCGAGGAGAAAGTCAGTGGCTGTTGGCCGGATTCCTTCCGCTCAACCCTGTATCACTCGACGGGCGGGGCTTGGGGTGCGCTCACAGTTGCGGGGCAGTGGCGGATTTTCACCGCCTTCCCGAACATCCTGGTGGATCTCCGTTATTGTTGAGCGCGAAGGGCGATTGCCGCGCGCAGGTCTGTGGAAATCTGCGCATCTCAAAAACACCTGCCATTTTTGTTGATTTACCGGCAGTTTTTGAGGGTGCTTGGACAGAGTAGCACAGGCAGCATTGCTCCCTTAACTTGATCTTTTTCAATACTATGCAAATGGCGCGCGGAGGTTTTACGGTTCGGGTTGCAGTTCGACATAATCCACCGGAGCCGGCTCTTCTCCATCGGGTATTCCTTCTAGAGTCAAGACGTCGCCGGGTTTTAACGAAACACCGTGTACGGTGAACCGGGTGCTGGTGCTGCCGTCCAGATTTGTATCCACCACCGCCGGAGGCAGTTTGTCGTCAGCAAGCCATTGCGCGATCGATTTGCCGTTGAGACGCAGCTGGAAATGAGAAACTCCGTTACGCAGATCGAAATACTCCGCGGCGATACTGTAAGTTGCGGCGGGCCGATCAAGGACCGTAGTTAGCGAACAGCCCATCGGACGCTCGCAAACGACAGCCTTGCCCTGCGATGCGCTTTCCCACGGATCCGCTTCGACAACACGATAGCCGTCGGCTTGCATCGATTCAGCTTCCATACGACCGGGAAAATGGCCCACCCTCCCATGACCGTCCGGAATGCCGGAGATACGCTGAAGCCACTGGTCGACGGCATCTCGCCAGACTACCGCATGCCCGGCCTGGTACGTGAAAAGCTTGAGAATCTGGTCGTAGCGTTCCGGGTCGATAAGCCCCTTCAATCGCTGCCAGCGCTGCGGATAGGTAGCCGCCGTTGCGGCGCCCGCATAATGGGCGTCGTACGTGTACTGGGCCACCGTCTTACCATCGTGCAGCACGTGAGTGTAGGGAACGTGATGCATGAAAAGCAGCAGATCGTCCGGACACTCGGTCAGGGATTCGTAGACACGCGCCAGTTCTGGCGGATATTGCCCGATATAGCCCGTCCCCGTCGCGACTGTACGATCCATGCCGATGCCCTGGCTGTCGCCGCGAAACCACTGTCCCCAGCCATTGCGCTCAGCCGATTCAATCCCCGGGCCGTAGTGAACACCCAGAATGTTGGTGAGTGTTCCAATGCCTAGCGGGCCCGTGTATTGCTCATAGGCATGCCAACTGTTGCTTTGCAGGTCGTCGATCGTGGAGACCACGTTTGGATCATTGCCGAAAGTAAGACGAGTCCACGTTCTGACGATCTGTTCGGTCGTCAGATCGGGATTCCACGCGAGCTTCCCGAAGCCATACAGGTTGGCCATGGCCATCGGGTGATGAAGCCAGTTGGCGTCGAGGCCCACGTTGGCCACGCCGACGAAACCGCCCAGGGGCTGGTGGAAGCTCTTCCCTTCGACGATTTCTTTCACTGGAGTAGCCCGATTCTGCGCACGGAGATCGGTGTCGAGCGCCGTCTTCCACATTGGCACGAGAAAGACCATGTGGCGCTGCTGCCCGGTGTACTCCTGCGTGACTTGCAGTTCGATTGCCTGGCTGGTTCGCTGAAGAGCGGCGAAGAGCGGCGACACCGGCTCGCGCACCTGGAAGTCGATCGGCCCATGCTTGATCTGAATGACCACGTTGGCCTCGAACTTGCCGTCGAGGGCTTGGAAATTGTCGTATCCGGCTCGCGCCCGGTCGGCCTTCAGGTCTTGCCAGTCGAGATGATTGTTGTAGACAAAGCCGCGATACAGCACCAGGCCGCCGTGCGGCTTGAGGGCGCGGGCCACGCAGTTAGCTGCCTCCGCCGGGGTGCGACCGTACTTCGAAGGGCCTACCCGCCCCTCGGAATCAGCCTTGATGACAAAGCCGCCGAAGTCCGGGATTGCCTTATAGATTTCGTTCACCTTGGATTGCCACCAGGCGGCAACCGAGGGATCGAGCGGATCAAAGGTGGCAAGATGCCCGACCACCTGCGGACTGGAGAGGTCGACCGACAGAGACATGCGCACGCCCCAAGGCCTCAATGCATCTGCGACACGGGCAAGCTCTTGAATCATTTCCGGCTCAAGCGTGCGCAGATCGGAATTGACGTTGTTCACCGTGACGCCGTTGATGCCGACCGAGGCCAGCAAGCGGCCGTAATCGGCCACGCGGCTCAGATCGCTGCGCACGTGTCCGGCATCGAAAAAGATGCTGCGTCCTGCGTAACCCCGCTCGATCGAGCCGTCGAGATTGTCCCACTGATTTACCCAGCGAATCGAGGAGGCGGGCGTTTCCGTCACCGCTGACAAGGGGTGTTGCTGCGCAATCTGCTCAAGAATGCGGAAGACGCCGTAGAGTTCCGCACGATCGCTGCCGCCGGCGATAATCCAAAAGTGGTGACCGGACACCGTCTCCGTTGAGATGGAGAAAGATTCAGAGGACGGTAAAGCGGGAGGAGCAAGCCCGGGCAGAATGGCGTGAAGTTCATCGGAAGTACCGAGCAGGAAAGCGCCAGAATCCGGAAGCTTGGAAGTGAGCGTCATCTGTCTTCCCAACAGGGAGTGCATACCCCGCATCAGTTCGCTCGCGGCATTTTCCGCAAGCGAGGTGCGAGTACACACGTAGACCTGTCGAGGCGCGTTCTCGTACAAGGCCGCTGCCAATGCGGGCAACTGAGCATAGCGAAGCCAACCTTCGGCGCCTGTTTCCGCACGAGCCGCGACGGTTGCTATCAGCAAAGAAAGGACGAAAGAGCGGACGACCTGTCGCAGGTTCACTCGGGTATAGCCTCGGTTCCTTTGCCACGCGAACTAAATCATGATACCTGCGCGGGAGAGGGGATTGTCTTGCAGTCTTTGGAAGAGTCAGAGGGACGGTCTTTTCTGAGGAACCCGAAGCCTGGCGAATGTACGAGGTGCGAGTGCTGTTCCGGAGAGCCGTTACGCACATCCGCTGAATCAAGCTATCATTCTTGCGGAAACCTGAATGAAGAGTTGTGGAAACAAGTGGCGAACGGGGAAGACACAAGGGTCGCGCGGGCGCGCTGCCGTCATTCGGTGCTCGCACACAAGAGCATCACAAAAGCATAGCCGTGAGTTATGGACCCAATCTCTTGGAAATATTCGCGAATTTGGCCTGCTCTTTCTTTTGCTGGCCTTGGCCGTGACACCGGCGGCCTGTCAGGATGGGGCGACGGCGGACGCTGAGACAGGGGTTCTTCACGGTCACGTGTTCGACTCGACTCATCACCCAATTGCTGAAGCAACGGTAAGAATCATCGCGACTGAGGGGGAGCGCTCCGTTGAGGTGAGAACGGACAAATCTGGAGCGTTCATTCTCAAGGTTGCTCCTCGAGGAGAACTCAATTTGTTCGCGGAAAAGTCGGGTGAGCAGAGCGCGCCTGTTTCCTGCAAGGTATCTCCAAATGCCACGCAGAGCCTTTGTGACATCATCCTGAATTCGCGGAAAGCACCCGGGCAAACCGGCAACGCCGAGTCCGGAGACCAGATGGAATTTGCCGACCAGCCGAGATTTACGGTTGCCGGACTCACTGACTGGACCGCCGTCGGAGGCCATGGAACTGATTCCAGTGTTCGTACCAGCGAAGTACTAGCGCGAGAAGCTCTAAGTCTTCCATCGAATGAAAAACAATCGACTGTCACTCTGCAGGGCGCACAAGCAATGGAGAGAACCCTGCGTGCAGACCTTTCCGCAGCCCCTGCAAGCATCAATGCCAAGCAACGGCTCGGCGACTTTTATGTGAAGGCCGGTAGATATGCCGAGGCAATTTCATTACTGAGAGCGGTCTATGACATCGAGCCTTCTCAACGAGGCGTCGCCTATAGCCTGGCCGAAGCATACGAACTGGACGGGCAACTTACTCAAGCAGATGCAATTCTCAAAACAGAGCTTGCTCATAGCAACGATTCTCAAAACCATCGCCTCGCCGCCATTGTCGACGAACAATTAGACAATCCGTTGGATGCGGTTCACGAATATGAGATTGCCGTCCGACTGGATCCAAGCGAACAGAATTACTTCGAATGGGGATCAGAGTTACTGCTTCACCGCGCCGTCTCCGAAGCGCAGCAAGTGCTTTCCAGGGGAACTGAGGTCTATCCTCAATCTGGTCGCATGCTGGCCACTCTGGGTTCAGCGTTCCTCGCCAGTGCTCTATATCAGCAGGCTGCCAACGCACTCTGCAAAGCATCCGACCTTGAGCCGAGCGTATCGGATTTTTACCTGTTCCTGGGGAAGACTGCGTTAGCCTCCCCCACACCGCTGGACTGTATTGAATCCCGGTTGGCGCGCTTTAAACAATTAGAACCGAACAACGCACTCGCCTACTACTTCATCGCGATGGATTTGTCGAAGCGGCAAGAACAGAACCTGTCTGCGGAGGGACAACAGCAAATCGAGATACTCCTGACAAAAGCTGTAAATCTGGATCCCCACTGCGGCGACGCCTATCTGCAACTGGGAATACTGAGTTCGTCTCGTCGTCAATGGGACAAGGCCGTTGCCTTCTTCCAGACCGCAGTTCGCGTGGACCCCCAACTCTCTGAGGCGCACTATCGCTTGGGCCTCGCATACGATCGCCTGCATAAGCCCGATCAAGCAAAGCAGGAGTTCCAACTCCACGACGAAATTGAGAAGCAACAGGTCGCCGCCATCGAGCAGGATCGAAGAAAAATCAGACAGTTTCGCATTGTTGTACCTCTGCCTGCAGACAAACCGAGTCAGTGAAGAACTCCAGACAACATCATGGTCGAATTATTTCGGATGAGGACTGAAGGTGTTCACAATCCCGTCGCCTTCACGGATGGTCAGGATCTGATTCGCTTTGACTTGCGAGAACCGCTCTATCTTCTGCGTGGTGGGCCACTTGATTTCGATTAGGTCAACCGTTTCCGATTTGCCAATTCCAAAATGCAGCCTCAGGTCGCTCTGAGACATCACACTGGCACCGCTATGCACCTCGTCCATCTGCGCGTGCTTTCCCGTGACAACCCGCCCCCGTGCGCCAATGGCTGTGCGATTGCATTTGGTACCCACTAACTTTAACTTGATCCAGTTCTGTTTGTTCCCACCATCATTACGAAGCAGCGAAGGAACGTCGTTCAGGTTGAGGATGAGAGCGTCCATGTCCCCGTCATTATCGTAGTCCCCAAACGCCGCGCCTCGACTCGAAAAGCGCTCACTGATTCCTGGCCCCATCTCCGCAGAAACGTCTTTGAAATGACCATTCCCGAGATTTTTGTACACGAGCCGAGGATTCTTGAAAGTCTGTCCAAACTTGTAGTTATCGATCTCCGGGTATACATGCCCGTTGACTTGCAGCAAATCCTGCCAACCGTCATTGTCATAGTCAATGAATCCACAGCCCCATGCCACATAACTGTTGTTGATGCCTACTCCTGACGAGAAACTGAGATCACTGAATGTACCGTCACCGTTGTTGTGATACAGGTTGCAAGTATCATCTGCAAAGTTCGTTTTGAAAATATCGAACCAGCCATCGCAGTCATAATCGCCAACAGCTAGCCCCATGCCCGCTTGTTCGTGTCCGTTATCGTTGTATGCGCACCCAGCCATGACGGCTATATCTGTAAAAGTGCCGTCGCCGTTGTTATGAAAGAGAATACTTGGTTCTGAATCAACCGCAACGTAAATATCAGGCCAACCATCATTGTCAAAATCGTAAGAAACAGCGGTGATGGAATAACGTGGTCCCGGCTTGAGAATGCCGGCCTTTTGCGACACGTCAGAGAACGTTCCATCGCCGTTGTTGTGATAAAGAAGATTGGTGTCGCCCGCCAGGCCGCGTGGTCCGCACATCGTCGGAACGCCCTTCCACTGGCAATACGTGGTGTCGCTGGACAATGGCATCTTTTCAGGATCGAGTTTGATGTAGTTACAAACAAAAATGTCGAGATGCCCGTCCCGATCGTAATCGAGAAATGTGCATCCAGCGCCCCAGCGGTATGTCGCCTGCGATAAACCGGACTTCTGGGTCACGTCCGTAAACGTGCCATCACCATTATTCCGAAAAAGGATGTTATGGCCCCAGAAACAACAGAACAGATCGTCCCACCCATCGTTGTCGTAATCGCCCACGCACACGCCTGTCTGCCATCCGGTGCGGCCAAGACCTGACTTGGCTGTAACATCGGTAAACGTGCCATCGCGATTGTTCTTGTATAAATGTGACGTTGGGACAGCCCCAGCCGGCCATGTTGCATCGAGGCGATTCCCGTTCGTGAGATAAATGTCAAGCCATCCGTCATTGTCGTAGTCGAAGAAGGCGATCCCGCTTCCTTTCGCTTCAATGATCGACCGCTTGTGATTCACGCCGCCCCACACATTCGGGACTGTTAATCCAGCCTGTTTAGCCACATCCACAAACTTGACGGAAGACTGCGTTGGCGCGGAGGTCGCTGCGCTAACCAGAGAAGGATCACGCCACTGCCACAGAGGGGTAGTCAGAGTCTCAATCAGGGTGCTGCCTAACACGAACAGAGAAGAACCAAGGAAGCGCCGCCGCGGAACGATCATATTCGCTCCTGCTGTATTGAACCGCAAAGATGTTGGGCGCAATTGTAAATAGGCGAATTTTCATTACGAGATGAATTGATCATGTGGATCATCGTAAAGGCACCTTGGGAAAGGGATGAGGCACAATTCCCACTCCCTCTTTGACAGCAATGCACTGGTCAGTTGCCACCTTGTTCAGCTTATCGATTTGACCGCTTGGCCATGTGATGGTTAAAGACTCAATTGACGTTTGCTTCGCAAGGCCGAAATGGATTCTTGGATCGCTGGAAGACATATAACTGGAGCCCCCCTTTGCCTGCTGGGTCTGAGAAATGCCTCCGGACGTTACCTTAATGCTTGCGCCAATTCCGTCTCGGTTCGACTTGGTTCCAATCAATAGCACTTCGAGCCAGTGATTGGCGTTACCGCCGTCATTCCGCAGTAGCGAGGGCGCGTCGCCGCTATTGTTGGTCGCAAGATCCATATCCCCATCGTTATCAAAGTCTGAAGTGGCAAGCCCGCGTCCGGCCACGGGTCGAATGAAGTCAGACCCCAGAAATTCCGAAGTTTTTTCGAAATGGCCATTGCCAGCATTGCGATACATTAACATGGGTTCCTTGTACGATACCTCACTGTGATACAGTTTCACGTTCTCCAACATCGATCCATTCAACTGCACAATGTCGGGCCAGCCATCATTATCGTAATCGATGAATTTGGTAGCAACACCGCTCAAAAGCATTGCCTTGTTTCCAATGCCCGAACCAAATGTATCGTCCGTGAACGTGCCATCGCCATTGTTGTGATAAAGCCGGTTCAGTTCAAGGTCAAGATGCGTAATGTATACATCGAGAAATCCATCGCCATCCACATCCGCCGCGTCGATTCCCATACCGGCTTCATATCGTCCGTCTTCGCTGGCGGCGAGGCCTGACATCAGCGATACATCCTTGAAAGTGCCATCGTGATTGTTGAGAAACAGGAAATTGGGCCACGTATCGTTTGCAATCGCGATGTCAGGCCAGCCATCGTTGTTGAAATCTGCCAGAACAAGACCCATACCCTTTGATTCAGGCAATCCGACACCAGATTTTACGCTGACATCCGTAAACGTACCGTCATGATTGTTGTGATACAACTTTGTCTTCTGCCCCTTGTAATTGCCGGGATTGCAATAGGAGCGATATCCAGGCGCACGCTCGCCGCACCAAATATTATTCTTCGGTGTCCAGTCGATGTAGTTTGTCACTACCAGGTCCAGCCAGCCATCCTTGTCGTAATCAAACCAGCCCGCACTCGTAGACCAACCACCCTCGTCGGCGACGCCCGCCTTGTCAGTCACGTCGGTGAACGTTCCGTCGTGGTTGTTATGGTACAGAATGGCGCGACCGTAGCCGGTCACATACAAGTCGGGAAATCCGTCGTTATCAAAATCAGCAACTGCGACTCCCTGGCCATAGTGCCCCTCTCCTCCCACCTTCGCTTTGTCAGTCACGTCCGTGAATGTCCCGTCCCCGTTGTTGTGATAAAGAGCTGAACGAAGTATTCTCGGTGGCGAGTAAGCATCGGTAGCGGCCGATTGTACAAAGTACAAGTCCATCAATCCGTCCTGATCATAGTCAATCCAACCAACCCCGGTGCCCATGGTTTCCAGATAATACTTCTGGTCCGTCATGGTGGAATCCTGAACAAAGTCGATTCCCGCCGACTTATGGATGTCAGTAAAATGCACGGTGATTGGGGTCTGAACAGGTTTAGCGGAGCGCTGAGCTGACAGCGATGAATGTAGAACAATGGCAATAAGAAAAGTAACAACAATCCCAGCATCTGCAGCTCGAGAGGGCCACGTTCGCGGAAAGCAAGAGTTGCTGCTGAACCTCTTCACAGCGTGCGGTCCGCGAGAGACAGTGCAAGTTGCAACAATTGCTCCCGGTTGGCCTTGGTCATTGGCTGGTCAGCGTCTATATTGGTCTCAGTAGATTGTTCTAGAACCTGCGCTATGCGACTTACGTCCGGACCCCCGCGAATTCCACTGTTCTTAAACCGGTTCAAGACTTCTTTCGCTTTGGCGATTTGACCTGTCTCAAAGTAAAACACCCCGAGTGTTGAGTAACTTCCCGGCCATTCCGGCATCACGTCAACGGCTCGTTCAAGATGATCTGCTGCTTCACCAGTCTTTCCTTCGAGCACGTCCGCAATCCCCAAACCCCAGAGTATCTTTCCCGACCCCGGGACACGAGCTTGACCTTTCAACAAGGTTTGCTTCGCCTCAGCTAGGTTGGCATCGCGAAACTGAAGAAGCGCAAGGGATAGATAATCCTGGTCATTGTCAGGATTTCTTCGAATCGCATCCTGATATATTTCCATGGCGCGAACGCTATCTCCAAGATGTGCATAGACGTCACCCAGTAGAGCAAGATAGGCATCATCTTTGCGGCCGGATTCGGATATCTCTTTCGATATGTCGAGGGCGCTGGCGTATTGGCCCTTTCGAAAGTAAGCATTCATTAGGTTGAATCGGGCTTCATCCATTTGCGGATTTACGGCAAGCGCGGCTTCAAAGTGTTGGATCGCGGCGTCGTAAGAGTGATAGCGAGCCAGAAGCACGCCAACACCGGTCATGGTGCGATAGTCACCTGCGCTGATTTTGTCTAATTGAGCAATCGCGGTTTTTGCGTTCTCTACATCGCCAGTCTTCATGTAGGTTTCAGCAAGCAGGTATAGGTCTTCCGGCTGATCGGGATGCTTCTGAATCTGCGCGATAAGCTCTTGTAAGTCAAGTTGCTGCTTGGCTCCTGGGGCCAGCTTTGAACGACTATCCAGATAATCGAAGAGGTGCTCGTAGGGATACGGTCCAGCGGCCACATCTTTTGACATGGTTTGAAACACGCCCAAATCGCGATCAGCGGCTTCTGTTTCGTGAAGGCTCCTCTCCACCATGGCCAACTTATAGTAGCCCGTTGACGGATCGTGGCTCACTCTGACGTAGCGGCGGAGCAATTGCTCGGCCTCGGGGAGTTTCTTTGCTGCCATGCGCAAGTTTGCCAACTCAAGCAGCGCATCCGCGTAGTCGGGATTGGCACGCAGCACCTCAACAAACTTTGATTCCGCATCGGCAATTTCGCCTTGTCTTTCGGACATATATCCCAGGTTGAATAGGCATGTTGGGTTATGCGGATCCAGCTTCAGGCCTTTCTGGAAGTAGCTCCTGGCTTCATCGAAGCGTCCCAGGTGACGGTAGGAGAGTCCCAGAAAAGCGTAAGAACGCGACGATGGCTCGATATCGATGAGCTTAATAAAATCCACGATTGCGCTGTCCACTTTACCTGCCATGAAGTAGCTCTCGCCAAGCGCGGCCAATAAGTCAGGACGACGAGGAGCGAGTTGAACGCCTGACTCAAGCAGCGGAATAGCGTCTTCGAAATAGTTCTGCGAGATGCTGATTTGCGCCATCAGATAGATAATGTCCGTATTTTCAGGAGCAATCTTGTGGGCCCTCACGAGCAAGTCAAGCGCATCGAGCGGGCGGGATTCATCGGATTCAATTTCAGCGAGAAGGTACAGTGTCTCAAGTGAATCCGGCTTGAGCTTCAGGGCTCGATTAGCAACCAATTCAGCCTGGGGATATGCTCCGTTTCGCAGCATCGATAAAGCCAGGTTGTAGAGGATCTCGAATGTTCCAGGTGCAAGAGCCTCAGCTTGCTCCAGTTCCAGTTGTGCATTCTTGTACTGCTTTTCAGACGCCAGCAGCAGGCCCAGGGAAAAATGGAGCTGTAGGTCATCCTTGTTCTGAATAGACACTTCGGCAGCATTGCGTAGAGCTTCGGCGGGCCGCTTGGCTTCGAAATATGCACGTATCAGATTCAGTTTTGTCGCAACATTCGCAGGTCGAACACGCTCGAAATGAAGGATGGCTTCAGAGGGCTTCGCCTTAGCCATGAGGAGCAACCCGATGTTGTAATTCCCATCGGCGTTTCTGGGATCGATGGCCAGAACCGTGCGAAACTCACGCTCCGCCAAATCCAGCTTGTTTTCTCCTAAAAGGAGATTGCCCAGGTTATTGTGTGTCTTGGTGGAATTGGGTGCAAGCTTCAGAGCTTGTTCAAATGCCGATTGGGCATTTTTAATGTCATGCTGATTACTTTCGATAATGCCCAGTAGGTTATAACCCTCTATGCTTTCCGGCATTTGTTGCAATTGAACAAGGATGGCGGCTCTTGCTTCGTCGAGACGGCCTTGCTGCACGAGTGTCTTTACCTCTGCGAAGTCAGTGGCGGCTGGCGCTGAGCGCTGCTGGGCCGTACATCCGCCAGAAAGACTCAGGAGGACCGCCATGATGACCACGCGCTTGCTAACTGTGCAGGGCCTGCGGCTTTGTGTCTGCTGCTGCATGTCTGAGATGTCAGCGTTCCTTTCTGTAGTCAAGCATGTGCTCTCAAGGCAAAGAGTCTAGCACTTCAAGAGCTTTACTGGCACCCTCGTTTTCAGGCTGTCGGCGCTGCAGTTCCTGCAGGACGCCGCGCGCCTTTAGTTTGTCATTCTGAAGAGCATAGAGTCGCGCCAGATTCAGGTACGACTGGTCAAAGTCAGGAGCTATTTCGATACATTGTTTGAACTCCTGCTCTGCCTTTGCGAAGGCTTTGCTTCTAACGTAAAGTACGCCAAGATTGTTTCGCGCCTCGGGATAATCCGGGCGCAACGTGACTGCCTTTTGCAAATAGACCGAGGCCTGATCCAATCGATTTTGTTGTGCGTAGAACATACCCAAGCTATAGCTGATTTCCGGATCATCGGGTTGAAGCGTGGCGGCGTGCTGAAGACTCTCCAGCGATTTGACCCAATCTCCTTGTCGCCGATAAACATTGCCAAGATTCAGAAGAGCAATCGCGTAGGTGGGCCGGAGTTGAAGCGAACGTCGAAAGCTGCGAACCGCTTCTTCAGGATTGCCTTCCTGGGCCGCGATCATCCCGAGGTTATTCCAGGCTTCAGGATAGTCTTGACGCAGTTTCAAGGTCTGTTCAAGAAACTTGCGCGCCATTTGTAAGTCGTTTCTCCGCAAGCTGAGCGTACCCAGATTGTAATAGCCTTCAGGATCATCCGGCTTTTCGGCAATTACCTGCTGGAACGATTCAGCGGCCTGCTCAAGGTATCCATGCTGGAAAAAAGCGACGCCATAGGTGAAGTCGTTGCGCTGCATGGTTGACTGGCATAGAATGCCGGCGAAGGGCAAAGCATTACGCAAGCGTTCGGGTCGGGTGGTCGGTATGGAAATCACGTCTCTCGTCACTTGGCCAGGACTGACTGCGCCTTGATACACCTTGACGATCATGCCCGCCCTATCAAGCAGGAATGACGTGGGGATACCTAAGTCTCTTCGCCGATCGAACAAGTGCCGGTAGATGATGTTATAGATACCTTGGACCTCGTCACTGGCGAACAATATGGGAAATGAGAAGGTTTGAATCCGCACCGCTATTGTCACCGTCTCTCTTACCTTGACTTCATCCACATTCACTGCAAGCACTTGAAGGCTGTTGGCAGCAAATTCCGATCGGTGATCATGCAGCGAGCGCAATTGATCTTTCCAGTCGGGAACTCGCGTCGCCCAGAAATTGAGCAGCACAAAGCTTCCCTGGGAGGTTTGAAGGTCATGAATTTGACCTTGCACGTCCGGCAATGAAAAAGTTGGCGCCTTCAATGGTTCGACGAGCCATGTTTCGACTTTTGAGAGTGGCGGCTGCGTCATTACCGGAGTGCCGGCTTGAGAAAAGGAAGCGGGTGGGAGCGAAAAGGGCTTTGAAGTTACGGCTACTTGTCCCTCTTCGATTTCTATGCGATGATTCACCGGCAATTGATCAAACTGCTGGGTGTGACCGTTGGGCCACCGTACCGTTGCGCGGACAGGCTCATGCGATTTTCCCAGACCGAAAAACAGCTCCTTGCCATGTTGCGCGAGAAACCCCGAGCCGGCTTGAAGATAGCGCGTCTGGCGCAAACTTCCTGCTTCGACAGTGACGGACGCACCGATGGCGTCGCGATTGCTTCTGGTCCCGCGCAAACGAAAGACGATGGAATCGCCAATGTCCTTCATGCCATTGTGCAAAATCCGAAGCTGCGGAACGTTCCTGCTCTTGAGAATCACCTCAAGACGGCCGTCATGATCGATGTCGGCAAGTGCGAACGATCGGCTGTCTTCCAGAAAGTCCATGCCCGCGATACCTGACACGTCGGAAAACGTACCGTCTCGATTGTTGGCAAACAGAACATTCCTTTCGTAAGCGTTCCACGACTTATC
>Ga0182030_10011067_pt1 | contig 18232 bp, 17 predicted proteins | sample 812S3MmetaG_FD_121299 | JGI IMG/M metagenome (GOLD analysis project Ga0182030, IMG submission 121299) | Permafrost microbial communities from Stordalen Mire, Sweden - 812S3M metaG (Illumina Assembly) | ecosystem: Environmental > Terrestrial > Soil > Wetlands > Permafrost | place: Sweden...
AACGGTAACATTATTTACTCCTTATGGCAATTTTATTGGCGATATAAATATTGAGTATAATGATGAGAATAAACCTGTTTCAGTAAAGATTAGCGGTAGAAGTGAAAACCCCAACGCAGTAGCAAATTTCTTAGTAACTACAAATAAAATGAAAATAAAACAGGGCTATAAATCACCTTCTGGGTTAATACAATTAGTAAATGAGGACAATATATGGTCTCAAGGGCATTGGTCAATGACAGATGAAGATGGTTTTGAATTTACGGAGAACTCATTTGAGTTGCTAATGAAAAAAAGCACAATGTACTTTAGAATAAATGCTGTAATGCACACTAAAACAGAAATGAATGCAAGTCAGTCCAAAATAGCTTGGTGTAACTGGTATATAGAAACAGGAGATACAAAAAGGCAAGGTGGAGCAAATGCTACAATATTTGAATTCTAAATTACGTCTGGAATATAATTAACCAAAAAAGTGAATAAGTCTTTGTTAAAATTGGGGAAAATAAAAGCTTGATTTTAGTGGCTATAAAAGTTCATCATTCAATTCAGTAATGTCTTTAGCTATAAAATCTGTTTTTATAATAGCTGGTAATGGCGTGTAATACTCTGGTTGAATTTTAGGCTCAAACCCAACTGCATTTGTTAGTTCCAGAATCATTTTATCATGCACCATTTGCTCAAATTCCATTGTAGTTACAATGCTATCATGTATGGTAAACAGGGTTGTCTTTTTATTGCCCTTATTTAGCCCTTTACAGACTACTTCAATAACAAGGTGGCTCTCTATCCTTTGTAGCAATTGAGGGGGAAATTTATAGCTTTCTTTGGCTTTAAGCACATGAAATGGAAACTGGTATAGCGGCTTATAGTTAGGTTCTTTTAGTTGCAGGAATAGCTCTGAAATGTTGGGGAATATTTCTGTTATTAATTGTACCCCCTTATCCTTGTTTTGACCATCATCTTTAAAAATCTTGATGAAAGTGCACAAATTTCTATAATTGATGAATTTAAAAAAGCAAAAAATAGAGGGCTTGCGACTCCATTCTACCCTGACACTAAAATCATAAAAGACGTATCGCCTGATAATTATATTTTAAAAGTCATGGAGTTAAGGGTTTATACTCCAATAGCGTTAAGGATATATTTTAATGAAAGTAAAGGAATGGTATTTTTGGCTAGCATTGAACAAAAATCAAATCCTAACCAAAATGATGATATAAAAGCAGCGCATAAAACTTTACAAACGATGCTAAAACAATTAATTATCTTTTTATTTATGAGTTATTGGTTTTAAGCTATGGAAAAACTTGAATTAGATTGTCAAATTAAGAAAACTAAAAAAAGCTTCCATTATGAAAGCTCTTTTTGATTCATTAATTCTTTTATAACTCTTAAAAATTTCGCTAAAGGTACATGCTCATTGTCTTCCCAGGCTCCAACTGTTGAAGCATCAACCCCGATCCTTTCGCCAAGTTTTTTATGACTTAACCCATATTCAATCCGGTATTTTTTGATCCTTCCTCCCAAAGTTTCGGTTTCAACGGGAAACGGGTTGTACCCCAAAAAATCAATCAATTTAGGATAATATTGAATTTGTGGAACGCTCCGCCCGTTTTCCCATCCGGTTATAGAATCCTCGCAAACATCGAATATCTTTGCTACATCGGATTGGAATAATTTAAGCTGCATCCGGCGGTTTTTTATATGCTCTCCGATAACTTGCGGATTTTCAATAGTTTTCAATGGTCGCTTTGTTGATTGCTCGATTCCGAAAAAAGCCAACGCAGGTATGAGGTTGTGTGGATATGAGTCCTTTTACCCTCTTTAGATTTTAACAACCAATAAGGGATAAAGATGTAATTTTACAGTTATGGCTTTTGATAAAAGCACGTTCGCCAAACGTGTGGAATTAACCAAAATAAATAATTAATAACACAAATCAACAATTATGATACAAAAAATCCTGGTAAGTTTATTATTCGTTTGCTCTTTAATTATTGCAAACACCGCGTTGGGACAAAACCAGCAAACAATTGATGAGAAAATTCTAACGGATTATTTTGCCAAAAACAAGATAAAAGCAACCCGTACACCATCCGGTCTTTATTATACTATTCACAAGCCGGGAGACGGTGCCAACGCCAAAGCAGGCACGAGGGCAACTATGTATTATTACGGTTACACACTTGATGGTAGAAGATTTGACAGTAACATGGACCAATCCTATAATCCTGCAGGCAATCCCTTTACATTCAACGTGGGAGCGCACCAGGTTATTAAAGGATGGGATGAAGGCGTTCAATATCTCAATAAAGGTTGCCGCGCCACCTTTTACCTGCCGTCAGGCCTTGCTTATGGCCAAACTGGCTCAGGAAGTGTAATTGCACCGAATGCAGTGCTCGCATTTGATGTGGAACTAGTTTCTATGCAGTGATAACTTTAATTTTTTTAGTATTACCGAGATGAATCAAGCATGTTTAGGAAGGATAACAAAATAAATAGCCAGACCGGCTATTTGACGTTACTGATCATCTGATAATAAACCGCTGTCAATAATGCTATTAAGCAGTTTCTCTAATTCAGCATGTCACGGTTCGACGGGGCTGCCAATGACAGTATTTCAATTTAGCTTTTTTGACAAAATTGATGGCGGTTCATTATGAGCCGTTCCATCATAAACTATAATGAATGAAGGCGAATCCCCACGTGGAGATTCGCCTGAAATAGTACTTGCTTAGGAACGATAACAAAATAAAGTCCACCATCTGACTTGTTCCTTTCCATTTTTTCTTCGTTGTAAAAGTCTTTAAATATTTCAATATTCGCAGATTTTACGCCTTAAAAAAAAGAAAAATAACTGCGCCATATGGTAGACTTTATTTTGTTAACGTTCCTGCATTATTTTATTTTACCGCAACGCGACGGGATACATTTTTCGGCACTGCCTCGCCGTAACTATAGTAGCCATTTTCATCCCTGATCAGGTATCCCCCCGGCTGATAACAGATAGTTTCATCACCGGCTTTATTTCTTTTACAGTAGCTTCCCTTGTTCTCGCCTTTTATTACTATAGTGCGCACTTTAAATTTCACCACCTCGCCCGGCATGGGACCTGTGGGGCCATAAAAAGTAGTTCGCCCCGTTTTGGTCTGATCGGCAGAGTCAGTAGTCATATAGCAACTGACAGACCTTCTGTCGGACTGTATGGTACATACCTGGTATGGGATCATCCGACATGCCGTAGTTCTTGAGGCCGTTTGTCTTTTATGTTTTACCGCCGTTCTGTGTACTGGCGCAGTTGTTTCACATTTAGTTTGGGCTTCCACGCTGGTATACGCAAATATGGTCATTGCCATCGCCATCAATACTTGTTTCATATCTTTTATTTTTTTGGGGGTTAACAAATTTCACCAGGCTACTTTACCGCAACCGTGGCAGCCGTTTTATTAGCAGTTGTTTTGGCAGTACCTTTCTTATGATGTGTGCAGCAACTGTAATAGCCGCCTTGCTCACGGCACACCTGGTACGTGTCACCTGATTTAGCCATGCCACCAGCGTGTTGCTTTTTGGCTGGTGCAGCGCATTTACAGGGTTTCTTTGCTACTGAACCCGTTGCCTAAGCTTCTGCGCCGGAATAGGATATCCCTATTAGTGCAAGTGCTATTATTATCTTTTTCATATACCTATCTGTTTTGCAGTTTTAGACTGTTGCCTAAGGAGGGAGCAAATACCGTTCCACCATAAGTGAAAGAAAAAACAAAGTATGCAGCGGTCGTTTCTTAATACTCATTCAGCGTACCAATAGCGGAGAAATGTTTGGCTCTAATATTTGTTTGGGAACCTCCTGGTTGGAGTTGTGAGGTTTTTATTTTTTGATGGGTTTGGGGAAACTAAAAAAGTGCTCACTGCCCAGCGGCCTTTGTTGGTGAATCCAGCGACAGAGGCGGGAAACTTTGGCACAGTTCTTGAATGTATAGTTTTGTATTTACGTATTACTGCGCCGTAATTGATTGGTCCTATTTTCTTAACGCCAAAAAAATATAAGATGAAAAAAATCACACTCATCCTAATCGCGGTTGCCTGCATAGGCGCAATGATGTTTTCTTCCTGCAAAAAGTCCACACCTCAGTCCACCATCACTTTTGTGAATGATACATACACGCCTATAAACATCGTCGTAAATGGCGCCGGTAAAACCATTCCGGCGGAAGGCGGTTCTGTCGTTTATGTTGCCAACGTGAACACCCAGGCCAGTGTTTCAGCCAGCACCTCCGGCACTTATGGCGCTACTATCACCTGGTCGTTTACAGATTATTTCCCGTCGAGCGGGGGTGATAATTTAAGAGAGCCGCTCGACGTGGACGCTCAGTATTTTTACTTAGAGGCAAAATACAGCACATCGTACGTAAAATCCCTAATAGTGAACGAAGGCTTTACCGACTCGACCAACGAGATAATGACCATCCCTAACGATGGTAATACCTACAGTATAGGCTATTATCCCGCTTTTTCAAATACCATGATCAAGGCAACCTTTACAGACGACTCGACCTTTACGATACGCAACATCACTATACCTCATGTACTTAATGCTTCTTACACGGCATATTTATAATGAGCGATCGTTCGTAATCCGATTCTCAGGCATGACAATTCCTGATAAAGAGGATTACCGAAAGTGGCTCTAAGACGTCATTTAAACCCTCATAGCCGGTGTAGCTGTGAGGGATTAGTGTTTACAGAGACCTTTTGTGAGGCTGCAGAGGTCGGAGGCGACATGTGTTGAGTACCCGGCGCGCCCTTATTGGTGAAAACACTAACAACGGCGCATAATTATTTTTGTATTTACGCAGGGCAACCGCAAGGGATTGCCCCTACACGACAAATACATTAGCCAACTGCATGCCGCGTTAACGAAATATCCGTCTGGCCACGAAAAGCGATACAGTGCGTTTCTACCTGAACTTTTCATTGATTCCCCAATCACGCCTCCATTAATTCCGGTACTTCCTTCTTATAGGTTTCGGTTAGTCTTCTTTGCAGGTCAGGAGATACTGGAGCATAATGGTCAAATTTCATTCTGAATTATCGTTGGTTATTTCTGTCGCTGCATGGCACTATTCACTTCCTTTATAACATTTTGTGCCAAAGCATAATCCGGCCTGAGTTGTATTGCGTTTTGCAGCGCAGAAATGGCCTGCGGGTACTGTTTATTAAAATAATAATGCACCCCTGTATTGTAATATATATCAGGCAATTGGGGATATCTCGGGTATATTTTCCTAATTATATTGCAATTGATGATCTCACTGTCCGGCAGTTGTAATTTGGAAAATGCCAGCCACTTATTCAGGTACGGATCAACATCGGTTGTATCCATGGATATTGCCCTGTTGAGCAGGTGAATGGCCCTCCGGATGTCTGCTATCCTTCTCTTGTCCTCTTTTATTGTATCGGCGTTTTGGAGCAGCGCGTTGGCCACATTTGTATTAACCACCACACTATTTGAGGCTACTTTAATATCCTGGAAAAATAGTGTCTGGTCATTCTTCCAGTCTGTATTCCTGGAGATTGTTTTGAAACTGCAAATGCATATCAATACCAGCAAGCATCCGGCAAGTAACATGCTACCGACAGCTACCGGCTTAATTTTTTCAGCGCCCTTATACAGCAAGAATGCAATAGCTATACAAAAGCCTACTGAGGCATGAAATACAAGCCGCTCGCCCATTGTAGCGCCGAGATCGACAAAAATATTGCATACCAAGAGCAAATTCACCAAGTAAAATGCAATAGCAAAACTTAATACATTCCGCCTCTTCAAGAAATAGAAAAATCCCCAGATCAATGCAGCATGAACAGCCAGTGAAAGCCAAACGAGCACGCTTGCAAAATCTTTGTAGGGAATAGTATTGTAAGAATAGTCGGAAGACAGATCCTTTGGGAAAACAAGCAACTTCAGGTAATTTAGAGTAGTTGCAATTTCTGTGGCCAATTTTTCGCCACCAGATGCCAGCGCATACGGACTATTCATTAAGCTGATATTTGCTTCTTCGCTCACAGGAGCCATTATATGCGCTCTTATTAAGAGGTAAATAACTACAACCCCGACATAAAGGAGGGTGGCCATAATACTTTTTGAAAATGAAAAATTATTAAACAAATAAAATGCAAGCGGCAATCATACAACCATCCCAATTGCATATTCTTTCGACAAAAATGCCAGGAAATAACTTACCAGGCCAGCGACCATTAACCACATTTTTTTGTGCTGCTGGTATTTAAATGCAAAAATGAAAGTGAGGCATAAAAATAATAAGGACATGATCTCATCCCGACTTTTTACGTTGGCAACCACCTCTGTGTGAATGGGGTGAATAACGAAAAGAATGGCGGCAAGAAATGCCATAACCGGGTTGTTCTTAAATACAATGTACCTGAGAAAATATAGAAGCACTATCACAGTTAAAGTGAACCAAAGAACGTTTAAAACATGCCTGGCATGCATGTCGTGCATCTGCTTTTTAGCGAGGAGTTTTTGCTGTTCGGGGTTGGCGGGGTTGGCGCCCTGGGTTTGCAGGCCAAAAAACTGCTGTTCTATGGCAAAGGTTACAATAGACAAAGGCCTGTATCGCCCGCCGGAAAGCGTATTGGAATTAAGGTGGCTGAAATAACTTGCATATGCGTCTGTGGACAGAATACCCGAAATACCCACAAAACCTTCATTCACATAATCATTTTGCCCGATCACCATCAGATCGTCGCGAGCGTATTCATTGGAAAAAGTATTGCAGTATAGTACAAAAGCGAGAAGACCAGTAATAATAGCCTGCACCTTAAAGTCGCCTACCCAGCCCGGGAAACGAAGCGCATTTTCAGCGCTATCAGTACTCACTGATGCATTATGCGATGTATTTACTTTCGCCGGGTGCAGGTTGGCCCTGGTATTCTTTTTAACCATTATACTTTAGTAATGGCCAAATATAGTAGTTTACGAGAATAGATTCCATCCTTTTCACCTAATCAATTGATATTGTGCTACATTCCGGAGGCTCCATAGCAGCTTGGGATAGCGCAAGAAAAATAAAGCACCTAACCGGAGAAACCAAGCGTTTCTGCTCCGCTATACAAGTATAGTCCGTGACCACCCTCGTCCTGAATCTTAGCAAGCAATATTTCTTTAGGCTCAATTTGCGCTGATTGTTCCATAACCTGTATTTTAAAGTGTGCCTCTTCTTGCTTGTTCCGCTTCTATTGATTCAAATAAAGCCTGGAAATTGCCCTTCCCAAATGACTTAGCACCCTTACGCTGTATGATTTCAAAAAACAAGGTGGGTCGGTCCTCTACTGGTTTCGTAAATATCTGGAGCAGGTACCCTTCCTCGTCCCGATCCACCATAATGCCTAAGAACTTCAATACTTCCAGGTCTTCTGAAATATCACCGACGCGCTCCGCTACCGAATCATAGTAAGTACCGGGCACATGCAGAAATTCCACTCCCCGTTTTTTCATTTCTGCTATGGTGTACACTATATCGTCTGTGGCTACCGCTATATGCTGGCATCCGGGTCCTTCATAGAAATCAAGGTATTCTTCTATCTGTGACTTTTTTATCCCCCTGGCTGGTTCGTTGATCGGGAATTTTATACGGCCATTGCCATTGGCCATTACCTTACTCATCAGTGCAGTGTACTCGGTTGAAATGTCTTTGTCATCAAAAGTGACGATGTTGGAAAATCCCATGACATCTTTGTAAAAATTCGCCCACTTATTCATATCACCGAGATCCACATTACCCACCATGTGATCAATATATTTAAGACCTGCAGGCGCGGGGTCGTATTCGGGTTCCCATTTTTCAAAACCCGGCAGAAACAACCCCGTATAAAATTTTCTTTCTACGAAAACGTGCACGGTTTCGCCATAGGTTTTTATACCTGCCTTAACTACCTCGCCGTTTTTGTCAATGCTGACCGTAGGTTTAAAATACACCTCTGCCCCACGGCTTACCGTTTCATCAAATGCCTTTCGGGCATCGTCCACCCACAACGCAATTATTTTAACACCATCGCCATGCTTTTTAATATGCGCCGATATTTCGCTTTTCGAGTTCAATGGCGTGGTCAGCACCAACCTTATTTTATCCTGTTTCAGCACATAGCTTACATGGTCCCTAAGCCCGGTTTCAGGCCCGGCATATGCAAGCGACTGAAAACCAAACGCTGTCTTGTAGTAGTGCGCTGCCTGTTTTGCATTGCCCACGTACAGCTCTACATAGTCAGTGCCATTTATGGGAAGAAAATCCTGCGCCTCCTTAAATATTTTTTCTGTTCCGTAGTTATAATTAGCAACACTTTTCAGATCGTGTGTTTCCATAAAATATGCTTTAATCTGTTAACCATGATTTGTAATAATCGCCTACTTCCATTTTCATCGCCTCTTCCGTTATCATCACCGGATTGAATGGGTCTATCATTACCGCAAGTTCCTTAGTTTCTTTCTGGCCAATGCTGCGCTCTATTGCCCCAGGATGCGGCCCGTGTGGGATACCACCCGGATGCAGTGTAAGCTGCCCTTTCTGAATATTATTGCGGCTCATGAAGTCACCATCCACGTAATAGAGTATTTCATCACTGTCTATATTGCTGTGATGATAAGGAGCTGGAATAGCAAGCGGGTGGTAATCATACATGCGCGGTACAAAGGAGCACACTACAAAATTCCTGCTCTCAAATGTCTGGTGTACAGGCGGTGGCATGTGAATGCGCCCGGTAATAGGCTCGAAATTAAAAATGGAAAAAGTATATGGATAGTAGTACCCATCCCACCCGGCCACATCAAAAGGATGATTGGCATAAACATAGGGAAATATCACTCCTTTCTTTTTAATGAAAATGTCAAATTCACCTTGTACATCAAAAGTTTGCAGGTTATCCGGCCTTTTAATATCACGCTCACAAAAAGGCGAGTGCTCCAGTAATTGCCCGAAATCATTTCTATACCGCCGCGGTGTGAAAATAGGATCGAAGGATTCTATAAATAAAAGCCTGTTATCCTCCGTGTTAAAATGGATCTGGTAAACCGTTCCCCTCGGAATAACAATATAGTCGCCATATTGAAAACTCAACGAGCCGAACATCGTCTCTAATTTGCCGCTGCCTTTATGCACAAATATCAGTTCATCCGCATCAGCATTTTTATAGAAATAAGGAGTTGAAGTTTGCGGCGCAGCCAGCCCTATGTGCAGTGCGCTATTTACAAATAGCGTTTTACGGCTCTCCATATAGTCAGCTTCAGGCTTTAATTCAAAGCCCTGGAAACTCATGGCATTCAGGCCATTCTCAATAGCTATTTTGGGTTTTACGCTATAGGGTTTCCCTTTTTGGCGCACGCGGGTGGGTGGATACAGATGATAGACGAGGGATGATAAACCGCCGAACCCTTGCGTACCGACCAGTTCCTCCTGGTAAAGTTGGCCTTCCGGCCTGCGACTAACTGTATGGCGTTTTTCCGGTACGGTCCCGAGTGTATGATAAATTGGCATGTAATAAAGATCAGGTCGAAACTAATTTCGGCCCAATATTAGCGCCCGGTTGACCGTAGGAATATGACTTTTGTCATTCCAAAAACTGATTAAAATCAGTTTTTGGCAGGTTATTTTTCTTGATATTTACGGGAAAGCTTGCACCACCATTGCTATACTTTAACCTTGGCACAATTATTTTATGTTCACTGTTATAATTTAAATAGTAAGGCTTATCTTCGCAACATAAAAAAATATATAGTATGAAAAAAACTACACTAATTTTAATTGCCATTGTTGGCGTATCTGCAACCATCTTTTCTTCCTGCAAAAAATCCACTCCACAGTCCACACTCACTTTTGTGAATGATACGTATACCCCCATAAGTATTACTGTAAATGGTAGTAGCAGGACCATTGCGGTGAACAACTCAGTCTCTTACGTAGCTAATGTGGGCAGTACCGCTAATATTTAATATTACTGCCAGCACGTCCGGCACTTATGGGGCAACCATCAGTTGGTCGTATACAGACAATTTCCCTGCAAGTGGGGGCGATGATTTAGATGAACCGCTGGATGTTGAGTCGTCTTATTTTTATCTGACGGCGGTAAACACTTCAACAGTGGCTGTAAAATCCCTTATAGTGAATGAAGGCCTTACCTCCCAAACCAATAAGACAATGAACATCCCTAACAATGGTAATACCTATGGCATAGGCTATTATCTCGCTTTTTCAAATACCGTAATCCAGGCAACCTACACTGATAACTCCATTACTACGCTCTATAGTCTCCCAATACCTAATACGTCCAATGCTTCTTACACGGCAGATTTATAAGGAATAGTAATCTGTCATAAGAATTTTTATAAGCACCTTGCCTTCCTTCTCAAGAGGAAGGTTTTTTTGTGTGTTACTGCTGTTTGTGCTTACATCTAAATGTCCGGATATTGAATATAGTTTGCCGTAAACAATAGTACTAAACAGTATATGTTTTAACCAATTTATGATCTGGCTTTTGAATGTTTCTATGTTCCTGGCCTCATAACTTTCAAAGGGGGTTTGGGGTTTCACATAAATTACTTAGATTTGATTCTAATTTCTAAAAATTGCTGATTATATGAAGGCATTGTTACTCACCGTGGCCGCTTTAATGGCCTTTGCGGGCAGTATGTTTGCGCAGAATTTGCCTCCCGATTATAATTGGGAAATCGGTGTTAACGGGGGCCTCAGCGGTTTTACAAGGCCATTAGGCCCTGCTATTGCCTACCAGGGCACCCGTTCTGGTCTTGTGCCTGATTTTTCCCTCCGCCTCGACTATTTTCTAAACCCTCACTGGATGCTTAACCTGGATATAGGTACGAGAAAATGGCAGACCACCGGAACATGGCAGCTAACAGACCAACTCGGCCAGCAATTGAAATCCAAGCCCATTACCTTTGTTGTTGCAGATCATGCTATTACAGAATCAGTAGGTATTAACTACGTCATTCCTTTTTATGACCGCTATGAAACGTTTAATAAAGCTAACCTTAACTTCGGTGTTATGGCAGGTCTGGTAACCACTACCAATGACGGATCTATAGCGTATAGTACTTATAATGCAGCGCCTGATTCATCATACACCTATGTTTCCCGTTACGACTATGGCTTTGGTATTGGCTATAGCCTGGGCATCCAAATGGGCTTCACTTACTACATTATTCCCCGGTTAGGTGTTAACATAGACGTTGCCATGAGATACGTAAATGTGGGAACAAATGATGCCCGCTATGGCTCAGAGAACAATCACTTTTATTTATTGTATTTCCCCGAAACGATAGGCCTCAGATGGCGTTTTTAATTCCGGCTGTAATATGTTAATCTTTATACCGCTGAACCCAGCGGTATAGTTTTTTAAGCTATTTAGTTGCGTTTCCTGTATAGTGTGTGTTGATGGAAATTTAAGGAGAGGGGAAACGCCCGAATTTTAGATTTCCAAAAAGGGTACCTTTCCAGGCGCCCTTTTTTTGCCCCCGGCCCCTAAAAGGGGAGTGCTCTATTTTGTTACTTCGGCTTTAATCCTTCAATCTGCTTAAAAACGTTTACTGGAATTTTTGTTTATTTACAAGTATCTAAAAAGTTCACCGTGGCAAAGTATCTAAAGTTACCGGGCAAAGCACCCCACTTTGGGCCGGTGCGTAAAGTATGGAAAGCCCACGGTTGCAAAAGAGCTAAAGTTAACTGCTAAAGCACTCCCCTTTAGGGGCTGGGGGTTACAACCCAGTTAAACAGATACCAACAGATGCAGGTGTAATGGGAGGGCCCACATTTGGCTTAAAAACGTTAGTGAGGTTATAGGAGCCGAAAATACAAACGTTACCCCATCCTATTCGCGCTGTGCCAGCAAAATTCCAGGGGGTTACATATCTTTTGGTATCATCCTTGTACTTTACATTCGTTCCGTCAATGGCAGTAAGTACCTTACTGTCTGCCCCCATCAAAGTACCCACTGTAAGCCCGATCGCCGCTTTAAAACCCTTGTTCCTGTTATCCCTGTGATAAAAGTAACGGAGTTCAAAAGGTGCTGTTAAGTAGGTGGTTACAAATTTGGACCTTTTAACAGTATCTGGTACTGGAACGATGGCTAATGGTCCTGAACCTGTGTCGGTATTCCTCACCTCCTGTCCGGCCAGGTATATTACTGATGTATTAACACCAAGACCTGCAGCAAAGCTCAGGTTCGTCTTCTTTATCGGAAAATCATAGCACAGATATGCGTTAAAAGTATAGCCGAAGCCCTTCGTTTTAATACTATCCGGTTTTTGCAGCCAGTCGTTATATGCTACCTGTACCATTACAAAATCCATGGAAGGCTTAACAATAGACGGAGGTATAGCATTGCTGTTTACCTTGTCCGTAGCGTCTTGCGCCAGCAGCAATGAAGAGGGGAATATTAAAAGCGCCACTAAGGCAATGATTATCCGCATAATTGGAAATTAGTGCGCAAATATAATAGCTGCGCAATGGAAAATTTGTTAAAAAAAGAAATACAGGTAAAAATACCCTTGTGGGAATAAAAATTCCCTGCAACTTAGAGTTACAGGGAATAAAAATCATATAATATATTGTATGCGCTTTTAATTCTTGGAAAATACAAGTGTTCCTGCTGCGGTAGCATAGGTCATTGTTGTATCTCCAAGCACATGTGTACCGGTATAAAGTATACCGGTAGGCGATGTTATTGAGCCTGCTACAGACGGGCCGAATTGTATAGTAGTATCATTGATCACCGCAAATATTGCGGGTGTAACATCTACTGGGTCCGTAACCATATTCACGCCGGTCACATTACTGGTGCTGTAGAACGCATTGGCGAGCTTCTGCACATTAGTGGCGGTAGAATCACCTCCCATAGGGAGTGGAATTTGATACCAATTTCCCGACAGGTCCTCAGTAGTTGAAACATTGGTTACCACCACATAATAGGTTGAGTTACTGATATAGCCATACTTGCTTGTCGCAGTAGCAATGGCTGTATACAAGCCCGGAACCAGGTTGTGCACACTGCTGTCTATAAGTACCACAGACAAGGATTGCCTGTAAAACGAGTCATAAGCAGTAGCTATGTTCGATGGCAGCGCGCCCCCAACAGGAATGCTAAAATACATGGTAGGTGCAAAAGTAATAGTGGGGTAGGAAACAGTGACTGTAATAGAAGGATTATTTTGCTTTTTCTTACAAGAAGCAATCACTATAGTTAGCAGAACAGCAAACAAAAATATTTTTTTCATCTAAATATTGATTTAATTGTTAATTAATTACATCCCACCAAACATCTTTGGTTAATGGGGCAAGGCCGGGAAATGAAGCGTTGGTAGTAGCCTCGTTAGTAGGATAAGTAAACCGTTTTGGAAAACTATTGCCAATGAGAGAGGTTTTAGAAATGACGAAGAAGTTAGGATACCCTGTACGCCTCCATTCACACCATGCTTCAAATGCCTGGTTGCCGCACATTGCAAACCATTTTTGCGTAATGATGAACTTAATTAATGTATCGACTGGCGCACCGGCTGGATATTGGGTCCAGTGGCCGCCGGCTGCCATGTAATTATTATAGGCAGCCATGCCACTCATGCCTAGTGAGCTCACTATTTGATTATTGTAGTAATTAAAATTCCTCTCAATAGCCGTGTCAAATAAGGTTTTGTCCATCCCAACATTTGCCCAGCCCCTTGCGGCTACCTCAGCCTGCAGGAATAAGCTTTCATAGCTCGTCATAAAGTTCACAGGAGCGTTACCAGAAGTGGAATTTTGCGCATCCCCCGCTACGTATTGACTTGGAATGGAGGAGGAGCCGGAATTGTAGGCGATATTATGATTTCCCTGGGCAAGCCCAACAACAGCTCCGGACGCGAGAGGTTCGAAGAACAAATCAACCCTGGGGTCAGAGTTGCTGTTCATACTGTCTATAACAGTCTTGCTGCCCAATAAATTTTGGACATATGAAAGCCCAACTTCTTCGGCATAAAGCGGGTTTCTGTTTGACGCGTTAGAGCCATAACTAATAAATGCATCAGTGCCCTGGTCAATAAACACGGGGCTTGTAGCATACAGGGCAATAATTCCCGCCTTCGCTGCAGTTGGGTTTACATAAGCCATACGTAGCAACACCTTTAGCATCAGTGTATTGGAAAATGCCTGCCAATTAGTCATATTACCTCCGTAAACGAGATCATCGGCACCAGGAAGAACTGCATCTGATGGATTGATCAGTGCATTTGCAGAATCAATATTAGCAATGATACCATTATACACCACCATCTGCGAATCATATTTAGGGTTTACGTTATGTCCGTTTGCATACTGGCCTTTTAAAGCCTGGGTGTATGGCACATCACCCCAGCCGTCTGTAATCAGCTCGAAAGTATAGGCCTTCATTAGTAACGCAATGGCCATGTATTGCTTTTTCTTTTGCGTATCAGCAAGGTTATATAATTGGAAAAAATTCTCGCCGGCTTGATATAAGTTTTCCCATGGAGTTGAAAACTGATCCGGCGTTGGGGAGTACAGGTCCAGATTGATGTACTGGCTAGCTCCTGGGTTCTCGGTCCAGTACTGGGCCCAGAAAGATCCGTCAATCTGTAGGTCAACGCCTACCGGCGAACCCACATATAACTCTGCACCCGTCAATAAAGTCTGCACGGTAGCTGTCTGTGCCACGTTCGGATTAGTATTTACATTCAGAAACTTCTTGCAGGACGATATGCCTAATGCCAGTAACATTAAACAAACAATACCGGTTTTTATATTTTTATTCATTGGAAAATATTTTATGCTATTATCTTAAAACAGTTATAGTCAGCTTAGAAGGTAACTTTTAAAAACGCACCGTAATTTCTTAAAGAAGGCCTTGCATTAAAGTTGATCCCTTGCGCATTGCCTGTAGCGCCAAGTGATTCTTCTTCAGGATCATCATATTGATTGCTCTTTGGGGTCCAGATGATCAGGTTATTGCCAAATATCCCTGCTTCAAGCGAGCCAAAAGGGCTGTGCATATAATACTTCTGCGGTATTTTATAAGACAGGGCGATTTCCTGTAGCTTGATGTAACTGGCGTCAACCAGGTTTTGTGCTTGCAGCTGGCCTATACCTACTTCGTTCACCCAATAGTTGTAGGGCAGGTATTTGGTAGTATTGGTAACATAGCTTCCGGTAGTACCGACCTGGTTTACAGAATTGGCCCACACTAAAGCATTGCGATTATTTTCGGTTGTTTCCTGGGCACTGCCTACAAAATCCATCAACTCCTTGGTGTTGCTGTAATATTCACCGCCTTGCTTGGTGGTAAATAGCACATGCAGCTTAATCCCTTTATAAGAAAGATCGGTTCCCCATGATGCCTGGAATTTTGGTTGGAACGAACCTTCCAATTCTGGCTTTGCTGTTGGTACCGGCAATCCGGTAACCGGGTCCACAACCGGGTGCCCGTTCTCATAAGTAATGCCATTAGTGTAAAAAGTACCGTAAGGATGCCCAACTGCCGCAACAACGCCAATACCTTGTATGTCACTCAGATCAATCTGGCTAACTCCATTTTCAAGACTTACTACATCGCTTACATTATGGGTGTAGGTGCCGAAGAGATCCCATTTAAGTCCCCACTTGGTGGAAATTGGTGTAACTCTTGCCGATACTTCCTCTCCTTTATTACTAATATCCCCTACATTGATATAATTTGTTATGTATCCGGTAGAATAGGGTACAGGTACATTGGTGATCAGGTTATGCGTGAGATCGTTGTAGTAGGTAAAAGATACGCTGATCCTGTCTCTAAAGAACGAAAGATCAGTCCCTACTTCATATTCACGCGTTAATTCCGGTTTCAAATATTGATCACCAAAAGAACCGCCAATCTGGTAGGCAGGCTGGGAATTAAACGGCGGAACAACAGTACCAAAACCTGTTGCTATCGGGCCTTGCGAAAAGGCTGCCGAGTTATTGGCATAAGCAACAGCATCGTTACTAACCGAAGCAGAGCCAATACGTATTTTTCCGTAATTCAGTACCTTGTCTTTAAAGCTTGTACCGTTTAGCCTTTCGGTAAATACCCATGATGCGTTAGCGCCAGGATAAAAATAAGAATTTTGGCCTGTAAGCAGGGTAGAAGACCATTCATTGCGGCCAGTGATCTCTAAATACAGCTCTTTCTGGAAATTAAATTTGATGTCAGCGTATCCTGAGAACCTTCTTACCTTGCTAAGCGGAGCATTATCTCCTGCGGCGTTGTTAACTGATATCGGCCCCTGATTATTGGTGAAACTATAGAAACCGGGAATAACTAAACCATTATTGATCGGGTTGATAAATGCATTAAGATATTCATCTTGTGCCATGGTTACGTTATTCCCCAGAATAGCATTGATCCCGAAATTCCGGCTCAGCTGATGCGTATAATTGGCGATCAGATCATTGTAGAAACGCATGCCGGTATAATCATTTTCCTGGTAGCCGCCCGAGTTAATGTGCGGATAGCTTGGATAGTATATAGTCTGGTCAGCAGATTGGGCGTTAATTTCAGGTGTTTTGAGATAAGTCCTGTCATCCGTAACGTCTAAGCCTACCCGGTCATAAATGTTGATATCGCCTTTTTTATACCCTACACTAACGTCACCAAGCAGCCTGTCGGTTTTGTCGCGGTTGTCATAATACTGGGCTAACCAGTATGGGTTATCCGTAAATGAACCGTAGTATCCAAAACGGTCTATCCCTTTGGAATCTATATAAGACATGGAATTGAAATGGTTATTCAGATCACTTAATGAGCCAATAGGTATATCTGTAGGTATCTGCAGCAATGCCTGCATCATTCCACCTCCGGATTGCCCTGTAGCCTCCGCCCTTGAATAGGAATTGATATAGTTCATATTGATGGTGGAATAAAAGTTATTGCTCAGTTGGGTTGTAGCGTTAAAGCGCACACTATATTTATTATAGAAAGTATTGGGTGTAACGCCATTGCTGTTCACTGAGGTTAAAGACAAGTAATACGTAGAAAGGTCAGTGCCACCTGAAAGAGAAACAAAGTTATTGAGGTCCTGGCCATGCTGGTAAAATTGCTGCATATTGTTGGGCTCATAAGAATATGGCTTTACCTGTTGCTTACCATCAATCTGTTGCCCCCAAGGCTTCAGCTGGTTATCAAATTGGGGGCCCCAGCTAAAGTTATCACCACGGTCATCAACCAAACCTGCATAGATGGCGCCTTGTCCGTACTGGGATTGGTACACAGGGTATTTCAGCACGTCTGATTGCGTATAAGTAGCCTTGTAGGTTATATCCAGTTTGCTGGGTTTGCCGGTTGTCTCCGTATGCCTGCCATGTTTGGTAGTGATCATAACAGCTCCGTTAGCCCCGGCGGCCCCGTAAAGAGCAGCCGCAGCAGGGCCTTCAAGAACGGTGATAGACTCGATCTCATCCGGGTCTATATCGTTAGCGCCATTACCAAAATCAATTTGGGCTAACCCGCTCGGGTCAGTAGTACGGTCGTGGTTATTCGTGATCACGCCGTCAACAATAATGAGTGCGTTATTGTCCTTTAATATTGATTTCTCTCCCCTTAATACGATACGGGTAGAACCGCCGGGGCCGCCTGTAGTGCTGGTAATGTTAGCGCCCGCCACCTTACCTGCAAGGTCAGATAATGCACTGCTGCCGTTACCTGCCGTAAGCTCTTCGGCATTTACAGTGGTAGAGGTGTACCCGAGTTCTCTCTTTTCTCTTTTAATCGCCAGAGCGGTAACAACCGTCCCTTCCAGTTGCTGCGACATAGGCTGCAGCTTCACATTCATTGATTGCCCGTTTTCTTTGATTTCACGGGTAGTATATCCCACAGCCTGTATAACGATTGTGTTGCTGCCATCGGGAACATCCAGCATAAAATCCCCGTTAATATCTGTAACAGTACCCAATTTTGTTCCTTTTACAGATATACCAGCACCAGGATACCCAATGCCTTTTTCGTCGGTAATCTTTCCGGTTAAGGTATGTGTTGTCTGGGCAAATGCCTGCATTCCAAACGTGAGTAGTAATACAAGTAGTAAACAAACTCTTTTCATGTTATTTTATTTAAAAAATGCGCTTAATAATCACAAAATAAGATAGCCATACAGCGCCCTTTACAAAGGCTCAATAGGGATATTTGGGGTGAATTTATTACAACATTG
>Ga0182030_10011068_pt1 | contig 18230 bp, 9 predicted proteins | sample 812S3MmetaG_FD_121299 | JGI IMG/M metagenome (GOLD analysis project Ga0182030, IMG submission 121299) | Permafrost microbial communities from Stordalen Mire, Sweden - 812S3M metaG (Illumina Assembly) | ecosystem: Environmental > Terrestrial > Soil > Wetlands > Permafrost | place: Sweden...
AGACGCGCTCCGCCTCGCGGTAATTCACCAGGCTGTAGGTATTGGGCCTGACCAGCTCCGGTTTGCGCCAATTGTTGTACTTGGCGTATCGCGCGACGATGTCCGCGATCTCGGCGGCGTGCTCCTTGCCGAATTCGCGCTCAGCCCAACGCTTCTGGTAGTCGGCGATGTTGTCGCGCGAAAACTGTGCCGGGTCCCAGCCCATGCGGATGAAGAACTCCAGTGGAATTTCGAGCGGCTTCAGATCGCCCACGTTGGCGATCCATATCCGGTCCACTCCATACTGGACGGCCAGATTCATCTGCTCCCACACTTTCGGGAGCGGATTGCTGTTGATCCACTTGTAGGAAAAGGGGCCGCCGTTCATGTCCATGTGAAAATAGACGCCGGCGCCGCCGCTCCGCTTACGCTCCTCAGGAGTGAGCACGCGCCGCAGGTCGCCCACATTGTCGTCGGTGAAGAGCAGGGTGACATCGTCGGGAACGCGCAGGCCGGCGTCGTAATACTGCTGCACTTCGGTGAACAGCGCCCAAAGCTGGGGAACCTTCGACGGGTCGGGATTGACATGCCGGGCGATGATCTCCCGCTGGTCCGCGATGATGGTTTCCAGCAGTCTCTTGTTGGCCTCCAGGCCACCCGCGTCCGGCATGGCGATGTCGCCATCTCCGCGCATGCCCATGGTGTAGATGTTTTCGTAATTCTTGTTGCGTTCCACGCCGTCGGCCCAGAACTGCTGCAGGCCTTCCTTGTTGGTGAGGTAATTCCACTGTCCGCTGCCGTATTGCCGGCGGTGATTGGTCCATTCCTTCTGCGCACGCATCAGGGGCTCGTGGTGCGAGGTCCCCATGACGATGCCGTATTCGTCTGCCAGACGGGGAGTTTCGGGATCGTCTTCGTTGAAGGCCTTGCCCCACATGGCCGGCCAGAGATAGTTGGCGCGCAGCCGCAGCAGCAGTTCGAACATGTGCACGTACATTTTGGAATTGACGCCGCCGAACTTCTCTTTCGACCATCCGCTGAGCGCCGGATTCTCATCGTTGATGAAGATACCGCGATACTTTACAACGGGCGGCCCCTGGAGATACGTTCCCGCCTTGATGAAGAGCGCATCATGGTGCTGCGCCGGGACGTCCGCCCACCAGTACCACGGCGATACGCCGATCTGCTCGGAGATTTCGTAGATGCCGTAAATCGTGCCGCGCCGGTCGCTGCCGGCGATTACCAACGCCTGCTCCACGCCAGGCAACGGGTTGGCAACGGTGGTGATGACGAACGATTCCCATTTGCCGGAGATCGACTGCACGTTGATCTTTCCGGATTTTGCCAGGGTATCGATCCAAGCGCTTTTCCCAAGAGTGCCGATAATGACCGCCAGACGGCCGGAGGCGGCGCGGTCTGTTACGAGTTCAGGTTTCACTCCGGATACCCGCTCGATGTCGGCTTGCAGGTCCGCGGCGGCGCGGCGTACTCCTGGGAAGTCGGATCCATCTACGAAAAGGGGCGCGGCGCGGCGTGCCGTTACCAGAGGAAAGGCCCCGCGATCCGGCGTATAGGCCACAATATCGCGATTCAACCCGAGGCTGGGCGAGGCGCTGACAGGGGCTACGCCGTTCAAGAGCGCGAGAACGAAAAGAGCCGGCCCTGCAGACGCGGACCGGCGGAAATGAAATGAAAAGCGGATATTCATGTTTTTGTTTGGTGCAGGTGGGGGAGTGCCAAACCGATCGGGAAGAGAGTTGCAGGAAATTTGTAAACCCGCTCTGAGCGTTCTCCCGTCTAACTGACCGGGAGAACGCTCATAGCGGTTAAGACTCAGCTACCAGCGGATGTGGCCCTGAATCTGGATGAAGCGATTCAACCCAGTCCCGGCCGTTGTGATAGCGCCGAAGTTACCCACGCCGCTTGTCACCCCGGTGTTGGCGCCGCCCAAGGAGGAGTGGTTCTCCACGTTGAGCACGTCGGCACGTACGTTGAAGGTAAGCGGGTGATCCTTCACGGCGAACGTGAAGTCTCGCATCAGGCTGCCGTTCAGGTAGCCCCAACTGGGATTGCGGAGGCCGTCTGCGTACAGCGGCGTCTCGCGCGCTTGGTAAGTGCCTGGTTGGAGGCCGGAGCGCTTGTCCCAGCCGGAAGTGCAGGGCTGCCCCGCAGCTACGACAGTATCGCCAGCTCCGGCGTTTTGTCCAGGGAGGATACAGCCGGCGGTGTTGAACCATTCATTCAAGGTGGGGTGGGCCAGCTTGAGATTCTCCACATTGCCGTAGTAGAACGCGTTCGGCAAACCGATTAGTGTGCCCATGGACCATACATAGCTGCCGGAGACCGTCCACCCGCCGATCAAGTTGCCGGCGAATTTGTTATTCAGCCACTTGCGGTTCTTGCCAAACGGGATATCGTATACCCAGTTTGCTGTAATGCGGTGCGGGTTGATGTTATTCGGCTGCCACACGGGCGCTTGCGGGATCGCCGAGTCTAACGGATTCCAGTTATTCAGGAAGCTGTTCGCGTATGCGCTGTCGAAGTAGGTGTAATTTACGCTCCCTACCAGACCGTGATTGAAGCGGTGATTCAGCCCGAGGTCCAGTTCCGTCTCGCGTTCATGGCCCAACGGCATTCCGACGGCCGTATGGTCGACCACGTCCGGAGCGAGCAGATTCGCCCTTCCAATAGTGGTGCTGGTAAAGATGGTGCCGCCGTGACTGAGTTGGTTATAGAGCGATGGGTTGCTGGTTTGCAGAGCGCTCAGGTTGCCGATGTAGAACGGATTGGGAACGTTGGCGCCCATATTGTTGTCCTCCAGGCAACCGCTCGCCGTGGCGTTGGCCGTTCCAGCGTTGCAGGAAATGGTCGCGCCGGTCGACGTCACCGGCCGGGAAGTGCCGAAATAATAATAGTTGGAGGGAAGTGCCCACCCGTTGACGTTGATGTTGAGTCTGCCGGTGTAAGCGCCGGTGTAGCCGAACGACACCACGTCGTGTTCGGTCAACTGCCGCTCGATACCCGCTCTCCAGCGTTGCATGCGCGGGTGCTTGCTGTCCGGGACCGTCCAGTTCCAATTCCAAGGAGAGGAAACCGCCAGCTTGCCCATGTTTCCGTATGCGTTGCCGACCGGCATGGTGAAGCGAGTGCCGTCCGTACGATCCGGAAATGGGTCGGAGAGGGGAGAAATCATCGAGGACGCAACGTTACACCAATTTCCGCAATTGGTGCCGTTAGCCCCCCAGGTCACGCCGTTCGTCGTGGTGAAAGTGGTGCTCGTGCTAGACGAAAACCCAGTCTGATCCAGGCCCCAGCTGTTCCCTGAGTTGTTGCCCCCTGCGTTTACGTCGAGCGTATCGTAGTAGAGGCCGTAACCGCCGCGAAGCACGGTTTTCTTATCGAGTTGGTAACCGATGCCGGCGCGCGGCAGCCACACCAGCTCGCTAGGCCACATGCGGGACGGCGCGCCGGGAGTGCCGGCGTACAAGGCTCCGCCAACCGGATTGAAATTCGCCGCCGAAAGTTCCGGAATCGGGTTGGAGGCATACGCTGCCTCGGCTGCCGCGGTAATCGGCAGTTGAGCGGTACCATTCCAGCCCACGATATAGTTGTTATTCGCCCCCTTGGCGCCGTTCTCCCATTCCCCTCGCAAAGAGAGTGTCAGGGTGACCCGCGGCGCCACACGCCACGTGTCCTGCAGGAAACCTGCAAAGAACTGGTTCGATACCGAATAACTCGAGTTGATGGATGTGCTTGCGCCAGTTGGCAGGCCTGTCATAAACGACGCCCAGCTCAAACCGAGGGTTGCCGGGCTGTAGTTGCCGTTCGGACCGGCGTCGTCGTACTGCGTAAAGTACTGGTTGCCGAAAGTATAGTTGCCGTCGGAATTACCGTTGTGTTGGACGTGCGTCTGCTCCCGGAAATCCACTCCGGCGCGGAACTGGTGATTGCCCCGGTTGTGGTATACGTCGCCGTTGTAATCGTAGAATCGGTTATATCCGGGGGGGCTGCTTCCCCCGACGCCGTTCGTGGAGTAATTGTTAGAGGCGGTGCCGCTTCCGCCCACGCTCATCTGCGGCAGATAGCATTGGTTGCCGCAGTTGGCGTCCAGGTACGACGGCAAGCCGGCGGATGACGGCTTGAATTGGAATGCGTACGGCAGAGTGGTGTTGTACTGCATCCAGTTGCTGACCGAGCCTGCGGCGTGGACAATCGTAGTAGGACTCACCGTATAGATGAAATCGATGACCCCGTTCTGGTTGTCGCGCGTCACACCGGTTCCCGACGGGCCGTAGTTGTTGTACCCCGGGACGATCATATACGTCCAGTCGTTGCGGTACTCCACAAAGTGGTTCCGAGTATAGCGGCCAAAAGTGCGCAACTTCGATGTGAGGTTGAGGTCCAGGCGGCCTTGCCACTGACCGAACGTCCAGTCGTACGGCATCCCGGTATCGAGGAAGTCGTCTTTGCTGGTCCCGGCGTTCTGCGCGACCGACTGGTTGTACCAGTTGTTGGGATCGGGCCAATACTTCGTATAGTTCTTATAGTATGGCGCTCCGATGGCGGCGTACGAAGCCGGAAGGATATTGCCGGGCAGCGGAGTGCGGATGTAATGGGTACCGCTCCGGTTGGGATCCACCTGCACCGAGAATGGGTCATACAACTGGTAGTTCAGACCGTCCGACTTGACGTTGTACAGATCGGAGAAGTTGCCGGCCTTATCGGCGGCGCTGGGGACGACAAATCCGTAATTGTTGGGAGATTCGGTTTTGTGGTCTTTCTCGCCGTTGTAGGTCAAGCTCCAGAACGCCTTGTTGCGAAGATCGATCAGGTGGGGAATCCAAATAGGACCGGTGGCGTTGAAACCATAGAGGCTCGAGTGTCCGCCCGGTTGAATCGGCTGGGAAGCAGCGGACGTGGCCCCAGCAGTATTCCCGGTCGAGTTCATGCCGGCGATGCTGGTGTAGTAGGCCTGTTTGGTGAATATATTGCTGCCCCACCAACGCTGTGCCCAATAGTTCTCGCTGGCGTCGCCGTGGAATTGATTGCTTCCGGATTTGGTGGTGAACGAAATGCCCAACCCCACCGAATGGCCAAAGCTTCCGTCGAACGTATTGTCGGTAACCTTTACCTCCGCAACCGAGTTGGTGGAAGGCAGTTCGGACGTGCTTCGGCCCGTGCCATTGCTAAAGGCTCCGTCAATGGTCCAGGTGTTGCCGCCCACTCCGCTGCCATTGTTGTAGTCGGAGCCGCCTCCGGTAGAGTGGGGTCCGATGATCGAAAATGCGCTATAGCCTGCATTTACGCCCTGCTGGAACTGGACCAATCCAGTAGCTACACCGGTCATCACCGGCTGGTCACGCACCGTGCGGTCGTCGATCGCCGAACCGGTGCTGGTGTTGGTAGCGTCAATAATCGGCGCTTCGCTGGAAACCGTGACGGATTCATTTGACGCACCGACCTGCAAGGTGACGTCGACGGTACGGACGTCGCCCGTCAATAATGCGATTCCGTCGCGTATCTCTTTCTTGAAACCGCTGGCTTCTACCGTGACAGTGTAGTTGCCGGGCATCAATAGCGGCACCAGAAACCGGCCCGCTTCGTTTGATTTCGATGAAACCGTGGTATTGGTTCCGGTTTCGGTTACTACAACGTTGGCGCCAACAACCATGGCACTCTGGGGATCTCTCACCGTGCCTTGGATGGTGCCGCGCGATTCCTGGGCACACGCAACAACGGCGAGTCCCAATACAATTCCGACAAGGGAAATGGATCGAATCATTACCTCACCCTTCTTTATGGAGCGCCGCGACTCCCAAAGCCGCGTCGCCGACTAACCTCGGTTCCACACATGCGGCCTCCTGGCCGCATGCCAAGCACTATGCGCTGCGCCGCAAAACCGCAACACACAAGACCCGCGTACGGTGCGGGCCAAAACCCCTGATCGCGACATTGGCAGACGGCACTTGGAAACGAGTTGCGTCGCCCAGCCAATCCACGAGAAGGGAATCTCCATGGATAATGGAGGAAACCGCCCGCAGGGGGAAGTTGGCCCACGGTGAACCGGCTGTTAAGTCACCGTCGTAAGCGCTTGCATATCAGGGAGATTCGGGATAACGTAGAGCTTCAAGGTAATTGCGCATTGACGGTTGAAGAAAAACGCGACGCCCTGGAACAGTTACTCGAAAGCCGGGTGCTCCGGCGCTGCGATCAACTCAAGAAGATGCTGCGATTCATCTGCGAGGCTGAAATCGAAGGCCGCGCCGATGAATTGAGCGAATACTTGATCGGAGTGGAGGCCTTCGGACGCCCCAGTTCGTATAGCCCGGTAGAGGATTCGATCGTCCGTACGCGGGCGTATGAGCTCCGAAATAAGCTTTCCAGGTATTATGGATCCGAAGTACCGCACGCGCCCGTTCGGATCGACATCGAGCGTGGTGCCTACGTCCCGCGATTCCATCGGAATGGCCATGGACCGGCTGCTCCCATCCCCGGCGCTCTCGTGGCCGACGTCCCGCTTCTTCCGGTAACCGCCCCGACGCTCCCGCAGCCTGCTCCCAGGAGGTGGATGCTGCCGGCATTCGTGGTGGCCTGTTGTATTAGCGTGGCACTGGCGGTCTGTCTCTGGATGACTTGGCCGCGCCGCGCCAAGGACGCGCCACCAGATGCCTGGACGCCCGAGACCGAAACTTTCTGGAAACCGTTTCTGGCTGACGAAACCCCGGTGGTGCTGGCGTATCAGAACCGGCTATTCATCAACTTCCTGGCGGCTGGAGTCACCGTTCGCGACTACCGCACCAACGAAATGAGCGAATTTCCGCAGTCAAAGACACTGACAGACCTCCAAAAACTGACGGGGTCGAGCCAACTCGTGGAAAACCGGAATTTCGTCGACTTTGGGTCGATCAATTCCGTATTTCTCCTCATGCGGACGGTAGGCCGGCGCCAAAATCGCATGTTCCTGAAACGCTCCCAGGATCTGGATTGGACTGACATTTTCAACAATAACGTGATCTTTATCGGTCAAGCCGCCGTTCAGCCGAGATTGAGCCAGATTCTGGAAGGCGGGGACTTCGTGGAAATGGTCGGCGGCATTGTGAACGTGCATCCCAAACCAGGTGAGCAGCCTTTTTATCCAGTCGAGAATCCAGGCCAAAACCACGGCGACAAGTACGCGCTATTCTCCCGATTCCCTGGTCCGCAGGCGGGCCACTACATCGTGACGCTAGGCGCGGCGCACTCCGAACTCCCTTGGGCTATTACCGAATACGTCACCAATCCACGCTCCATGCATGAATTGATGGAACATCTGAAACAGCCGTCCGGCCAGATCCCAGAGGCATTTCAATTGGTGCTGCGGGTCACGGAGGAATCGCAGGTGCCGGTCCGCATCCGCTACGTCACGCATCACCTGGTCGCCGCTCCGGAATACCGGGAAAAGCCCGCCGGGTCCAAGAAGTAACCGCGGGCGTGGAATCGCCGGCGCCGCGCCTTACGCTGAAGATGGCGACGGCCTGGGCGAATTTCGCCCGCACCGGCAATCCCAGCCAACCGGGATTAACCTGGACCCCCACCGATGCAACGCACTGCCAAACGATGGTGTTCGACAATCGCTGCCGCATGGTGGACGACCCGGAAGGGGAAGTGCGAAAAATCCTGCTCGCGTAGCGCGGCGGACCGCGGTCCCAGGGGGCGGGTTATCTTCGCGGCTGTGGCGCAGACCGTGTTCTTGCGGGGCCCCAGAGCTGCTCTTCGCTTGGAATGACCCTTTGTGGGAACTAACCGCAGCCGGCCAGGGTGGCTAGGGAGCCGGCTGCGGACGAGGGTGGCCGCCCCAACTATTTGAAGATCCGCTGGCTAAAAAGGTACAAATTGTTGGCCCATTCGGTATTGTCGTGTGCATTCGAGTCCACGTGCCAGACGTGCGGCACACCCTTCTCTTTGAGGTAGGCGTGGACGCCCTGGCTGATGCGGATGAGGCCGTCCTTATTGCCGCAAGCGAGCCACAACAGCTTCAACTTCTCCTTGGCAGCCACCGGATCCGGCACCACTTCGGCCGGGGCCTTGGTGTTGGGCGCCGAGGAGAATCCACCGATCCAGGCAAACGTCTCGATGTGCGACAGGCCAATGTTCAAGGTCTGGCCGCCGCCCATAGAGAGCCCGGCCAAGGCCCGGTGTTCGCGGTCGGTATACACGGAATAGTGAGAGTCCACGTAGGGGATGATGTCCTTCAGCAGGTCGTTCTCAAAAGGCGTTCCCCAGCTGTCGAATCCGCCACGGGCGCCGCGCCCGCCGCCAGGCGCGCCACCGGGTGCGCCACCAGGTGCAGCGCCAGGTGCGCCGCCGCCACGCGCGCCCATGCCTTCCCCGGAGAATTGTCCCCCGGCGTCGGCCGTCACACTGGCATTGCCATTGGGGAAGACGATGATCATCGGCTGAATCTTGCCCTCGGCCAGAAGGTTGTCGATCACGTTATCGGCGTGGCACGCTTGCACCCATTCACGATCGTTGCCGCCGATGCCGTGCAGCAGAATCAGTACCGGGTACTTCCGGCCGGTCGAATAGCCGGGCGGCGTGTACACGCGGATCTGGCGCCGCGTTCCGAGCGCCTTGGAATCATATTGAACGGCCGTCAACTCACCGTGTGCGATATTGTCGCGCCGGGTCTCGAACCCGGCGGGCGGATCGGGGAAGGCCGGCTTGTCATCCGGACCCAATTCGATGGGTCCGCCGAATCCGCCTCGCGCACCACCTCGGCCAGGACCCTGCTGGGCAGGGGCGCCGGGTGCAGGGGGCGTCTGGGCGGCCGCCGCCGGAGTGGAAGAAGTTTGGTCGCTCGACGCCTTATCGGTCAGAGCGAAACAGGTTCCGACGGCCAGACCGGCCGTGAGTAAAGGGAAGAAAAACACTCGTTTCATAAGCTGCAAATCTCCATGAGTCGTCGTATTCACGCGTTCTACGTAGTGAGCGCCAAAGCGCTGTTATTCCATCTCATTTCCGCTTTTGCTTGCCGGACGGAGCGGCAGTGCCTCCCTGGAACAGAAGAGGAGCAAAGGTATACAGGCTCCTTCTCCAGGTCTGCCATTCGTGCGAGGTGCCGGGGGAAATGTACAGGTAGCTGTTGGTGATCCCGGCGGCGATGAGCTGTTCCTGGTGCTTCTTCAGTCCTTCGGGATTCTCCAGCGGAGGTTCCGTACCGCTGCTGAAGAAGAAGACCTTGACCTTCTTGTTGAATTCCGCGGGATCGGCCATGGCGCCGTTGTAGACCGTCTTAATGTCGAAGGCCGGGGGCGCAGGCGCCGGCGTGCCAGCCGGAATGGGGCTCCCACGGCCGCCGCGGCCAAACCCGGACGCGGTGCCGCCGCTGAATAACCCTATGTAGGAGAACTTATCGAGGTTGGCCATGGTGACGGCCGCGGTCTGCATGCCGCCCATCGAGAGGCCTGCCATGGCGCGGTGATCTTTGTCGGCCTGCGTGCGGAAGTTGGCGTCGACCCATGGGATCAAGTCATTGACCATAAACTGTCCGTAAGCGCCGCCACCCGGACCGCCAATGCCAAACGCCGGTCCGCGGCCGGCACCCGCACCTGCCACGGGGGGAGCACCGGGAGCCTGGCCAGGACCGCGGCCCGCGCCGCCCGGGGCGCCCACTGCGCTGGTTTCCATCACCACGATGAAAGGCCTGATCTTGCTAGCGGCAAGCAGATTGTCGAGGATCACGTTGGTCCGGCCCATTTCGATCCAGACGCGCTCATCCTCGCCGCCGCCGTGCTGCAGATATAGCACCGGGTAGCGGGTGGTGGCATTGGAATCGTATCCCGGCGGGGTGTAGACAAAGATGTGCCGCCAGGAATTAGTCGACTTGGCAAAGTAGTTCCTGATGAGCACGTTGCCGTGGGGCACGTCTTTCAAGTCATAAAAGTCGACGCCCGGCTCGGGGACTTCGAAACCATTGCACATGTGGCCGTACCCGATGAACGCGTTGGTGGCGGGATCCAGCACCACCGCGCCGTCGACGATCATCCAGTAGTTGTGATATCCGGGAGCCTGCGGTTCGCTGGTGTAGCTCCACGTGCCGTCGTCACCTTTGACCATATCGAACGGAACGTTGGCTAGGGCGACCTGCACCTTCTGCGCGCCGGGGGCTTTGAAGCTGAAGGTCACCCGCGAGTCGGCTTCAATCCGGGGGTACTGAACCCCCGGGAAGTTGTACGGGGAAGGATGCGCCGGAATGGCGGGCGCGGAGGCGTCGCGCAGCGGAGCGGGAACCATCTCCTGCCGCGTGGTTCCCTTCGAACCGTTCGCAGGCTTATCTGCCTGGGCTAAACAGACTCCGCAAGCCAAAATGGCCATGCACGAGCCAAATCGCAATGATCGTTTCATGAGCTGTAATCTCCCTCAGTAGTCTCTTGGGATCAGTAGATCGTATTCTTGTCCGTAACCCCAGGCCAATCATCTGTACGGAACGGCATAGCCGGCAGGCCGGCTCCGTTGAATAGCGTCGCCACGGGATTCGACTGCCAGGCGTAGCGGGCCGCCTTCGGATCGGGAACCGACTTCGACGACACGAGAACCGTATCGCCTTCGATCCGAGCGTCCGCCCAGTACCACTTACGGTCGTCACCCGCGATCGAGAATTCGCCCAGCTTCTCGCCCTTGACCGCCAGGCCTCCGTCGGTGTGCGCGAAATGAAGTTTCAATCCGCCCGGTACGCGCTCCACCGAAGAGAATGTCGGCCCGGCAGATGCCACTTTAAGCCCGTAATGCCCGGCTAGGGCACAGAGGCCCAAGCGGTCGCCGACTTCTTTCTTGTCGACAGGATGAATGTTGTCCGAGTCTCCCGTATCGACGGTAATGGCGACGCAGGAATTCGGTACCGTCTTCGCCACCAGAGCCTGGGCTTCTCTCATCTCAGCCCAGGAGTCGTCCCCCGGTGCCTCCTTGCGGTGCATGTATGCCGGCAGGCTCACGATATAGAACGGAAAATCGCCCTGGCCGAACAGCTTCCGCCAATCGGCGATCAGGGCCGGGAGCAGCTTCCTGTACTGGAAGGCGCGCTCGGAGTTGGATTCGCCCTGATACCAGACAGCGCCGGTAATCGCCAGTGGAGCGATGGGCGCCAGCATGCCGTTATACAGAACGCTCACCATGCTCGTCACGCTCTCGTATCCCGGCGGCAGCGGTTGCGGCGGGTGGCCGTCCACGGCGACCTTGCCCTTCCACTCGCCGGCGAGCGGGACCGCCGTGCTGTCGCCCAGAACCAGACGAAGAGTCTCGGCCGGGCTAATGAATCCACCGGTGGGCTTGACGTTGAACAACCGGATGGCGATCACGTTCCGGCCGGGCCTCAGACCCCGTGCGAAATAGACTCGCGGGTTTTCCACCCAGGAACTGGAGCCCACCTGCTGTCCATTCACGTAGACGGTGTCCATCTTGTCGACGTTGCCCAGATAGATGCGCGCGCCACCCTGCGGAAGGGGATCGGGAAGCGTAATCTCTTTGCGGAACCAGCAGAGGCTGGGGACATCGGCGACACCCAGTTGCTTGAGCCCGCCCGGAATCGAAACGGTCTTCCACGACGCATCGTCGAGCGCCGGATCCGCCCAGGAACCGTTCTGCGAGCCGATGTCGTAGTCGTCGTACCAGTGCATGATGTAGTTGCCGTACTCCTTGCCGCCCTTCTGGCGCTGGCGTTCGAGAAACGCGACGCGCGCGTCGAAGTCCCTCAATGGGCGCAATGCATCGGGACTCACGAACGTCTCGGCCGGAACGCCGCCCACTGCCACTTGTATCAGGCCAATAGGTACGTGCACAGACTCGCGCAGTTTCTTGGCGAAGAAGTACGCCGCCGCCGAAATTCCACCTCCGCGGCCGCCCAGCGTGGTCGGCGAGACTACCTTCCAGGATCCGCCGCGCGGCACGTCCTGGCGCGCATAGGACGCGCGCTCTCCCACCACGTAGTAACGCATGTCGGGATAGTTGGCGTTCTTGATTTCCTCCGCCCCGTTTCTGGCCTGCCCGAGTCCGAACTGCATGTTGGACTGTCCGGCGCAGATCCACACGTCGCCCACCAGCACTTCGTGCAGTTCGACCGTCTGCTGCCCGCCGGCGATTTTCAACGTATACGGTCCGCCTGCTGGCGGAGGTTGAATGCGCGCCTGCCACTTGCCATCCGCTGCGGCGGTTGCCGTGGCGGAGTACTCACCGATTTCCAGCCGCAGCGAGTCGCCCGGCTGCGACCATCCCCAAATCCCATTCGGCTTCCCGCGTTGCAGGACCATATTGTCGCCGAAGATCGGGCTGACGAACGGAAGCGGCGCGGCGGCTTGCGGAAGTTGTGCGAACGCGTTTCCGACGGCGAGCACCAGGGCGCAGGCCAATATAAGAAAAACGTTTCTTGGGGCTTTGGTCAGGTTCACTTTCATTCTTCCTCGGTCTCCGATTTTCATATGGGAGCTAGTGTTGCGTGAGCGGCGGACCGCGGCGCGTGGATCGCCTTGCGGCGCCTGGTGCGGTTCCAGAATACCCGGACGTGGCTGGTTGAAGCCACCGGGCGACATCGAAGTCGCATTCGTTTCCGCCGCACCATACTGCAGCCAGTGCGGCGCGTGTCCGGTCGGCCGGGGCCGATTGGTGGTTGAGCCCACGGACTGCTGAAATGTCTTTGGGTGTACCCGGCTGCGCGGGGACCGGACCGCTCGCCAGCAGTACCAGGCCAGTAAAGCGCAGCGGCGTGAAATCCGACGGAAGACCTCATGGACGATGAAACTCCGGAGTTTCGAGTCATTCGCCGCGCGCCATCCGGGGCGGCGAATCTATTGTAGGTCGCGGCAGGTTTCCCTGCAATGGCTTACATATGTAATCCTGCTGGAATCGCGAAAACTTGGCAGGCCGTCCTGCAAGCGATTACGATTCTTGCTGCTGAGGTGTACACTAGCGAGATATCAGGAGCTGAAATGGAGCTGGCTTTGCCCGCGCGGACAAAGTGGAACCTGACGAAAGGCGATGTCGATGAAGAGAGCATTCCTAGTTGCAATGCTGGCCTGCGGGCTGTGTGTAGCCCAGACACGCGCGCCCGTAAGAGTTGAAGGCGGGTCGATTCAGGGAACAGTAGAAGGAGGGTTGACCGTCTATCGAGGCATCCCATTCGCCGCACCGCCGGTGGCCGACCTCCGCTGGCGTGCGCCCCAGCCCGCAGCGAAGTGGGACGGAGTAAAACAAGCGGAGCAGTTTGGACCGCGATGCGTGCAGGGAATGGGAAGCCCCGCCGGCGCTAATTCAGCTCCCGCAACCAGTGAGGACTGCCTCTATCTGAACGTGTGGACGCCGGCGAAATCCGCCAGCGATCGCGTTCCGGTTCTGGTTTGGATCTACGGTGGCGGCTTCAGCGCGGGCGCCACTTCCGAGCCCAACTACAGCGGTGAGCGGTTGGCGAAGAAAGGCGTAGTGCTGGTGAGCATCGCCTACCGCGTGGGGACGCTCGGGTTTCTGGCGCACCCGGAATTGAGCGCCGAGAATAAGAATCACGCCTCGGGGAACTACGGACTCCTCGACATGATCGCGGGCCTCCAGTGGGTGCAGAAGAATATTGCCGGATTCGGCGGAGACCCGGGCCGTGTCACCATCTTCGGCGAATCGGCCGGCGGCATCGCCGTCAGCATGCTGTGCGCGTCGCCGCTGGCGAAAGGACTCTTCCACGGCGCGATCTCGCAAAGCGGCGGCTCCTTCGGTCCGCCACGGCCGACCACCTTCCCCGGCGAGAATCTGAAGAGGCTGGCGGATGCCGAGCGTTCCGGGGACGCCTATGTGAAGAGTTCGGGAACGACATCCGTCGCGGACTTGCGGAAGATATCCGCCGACAAACTGCCGGCGGGTGGACGCGGAATGGGCATGGCATGGCCGATCATCGACGGATGGGTGATTCCGGACGATCAGTACAAGCTCTACGAGGCGAAGCGCTATAACGACACGCCGATCCTGGTGGGCTACAACTCCGATGAAGGCGCGAGCTTTTCGCCTCCGCGCACGCCAGAGGATTACGTCAACGGAGTGAAGGCGCGCTACGGCCCGTTCGCGGATCGCCTCCTGAAGGCCTATCCCACAGAGGCCAACACGGTTCCGAAAACCGCACGCGACCTGGCGCGCGATGCGGCGTTCGGCTGGCAGACCTGGATCTGGGCGAGACTGCAGGCCAAAACCGGGAAATCCAAGGCATTCTATTACTACTTCGACCAGCACCCGCAATATCCCGCCGATTCCCCCCGTGCCGGGTACGGGTCCCCCCACGGTGCGGACGTGTCGTACGTATTCCAGCATCTCAACGCATCGAATCCGCAGATCACCAAGCAGGACGAAGCGATCTCGGAAGCCATGGCCACCTATTGGACGAACTTCGCCAAGCGTGGCGATCCCAATGGCGAGGGCGTCCCCGCGTGGCCGGCCTTCAGCGACCGCACCCCGTCGGTGATGTACTTCTCCCAGACGCCCCATACGGGCCCCGTCCCCAGTGCCGATTCGCTGCAAGTCTTGGATGCCTACTTCGCGTGGCGACGCACCCCGGAAGGTGAGGCATGGGCGAAGTAGAAAGTGTCTGCGGTATGTCAGAGCAGCGACGCTGCCCGTGAGCTGATGGTGCGGTCTGGGAGTAATCGCTTGCAAGAGCCGGCAGGCAAGCCGCAGTCCTATTTAAACCGTTAATTCAGCGACCAAGTCAGCATATCCTTGCGACTCGAATAGCAAGCGATTACAATACGGGTCACGTGATCGCCCAACAGGAAAGGTGCACCGGCCTCCTCGCGACTTCGCGCTCGCGGTGCGGGATCGAGGGAACGTGCGGAAAACGCAACAGCTATTTGCGGACAGCTCTGCGGGCTGTGGAACGGCATCGTCTGCCACGGAGAGAATTCATGCCGAATAAACTCACTCTACTTCTATTGACCGCCTCGATCGGCCCGCTTCTGGGCCAACCGGCGCCCACGGGCGAACGCCCACCGTACTTGAATCCGGCGCTGCCGATTGACCAGCGCGTGGATGACCTCATCTCGCGGATGACCGTCGAGGAAAAAGCTTCCCAGTTCAGCAGTACTTCTCCCGCCATACCGCGGCTGCAAGTTCCCGCGTACAACTGGTGGAGCGAAGCACTCCATGGCGTGGCGAATCAAGGGACCGCCACCGTATTCCCGCAAGCTATCGGCCTCGGCGCCACGTTCGACGAACCGCTCATCTTCAAGATGGCGACCACCATCAGCACCGAGGCGCGCGCCAAATTCCACGACTACGAGCGCCGGCAAGAGGCTGCCACTTCATCCGGCGCCAGCCTGCCCGGCAGCGGCGGCGGCATTCGCCCCGGCCCGGCGGGCCTCGACTACTGGTCGCCCAACATCAACATATTCCGCGATCCGCGCTGGGGCAGAGGCCAGGAGACTTATGGGGAGGATCCGTTCCTCACCGGTAAACTCGGAACGGCCTTCGTGCGCGGCCTGCAGGGCGACGATCCGAAATACTTCAAGGTCATCTCCACGCCCAAGCACTACGCCGTGCACAGCGGTCCTGAACCTTCGAGGCACACCATCGACGTGAAGATTTCGCTGCACGACGAGGAAGACACGTATCTGCCGGCCTTCCGGCAGGCCGTGGTGGAAGGCAAGGCCGATTCAGTGATGTGCGCCTACAACAGCATTAACGGCGAGCCCGCCTGCGCCAACCAGTTCCTGCTGCAGGACACGCTGCGCGGCGCCTGGAATTTCAAGGGCTACGTCGTATCGGATTGCGGCGCCATCGGCGACATCGACCACAACCATAAGTTCGTGGCGGCCATTCAGGATTCCGCGGCAGTTTCCCTCAAGCGCGGGACCGATCTCGATTGCGGTGCCGACGCGCAGGGCTATCTGACGGCGATCCAGACCGGATTGATCAGCGAGAAAGAGGCCGATACCAACCTCAGGCGCCTGCTCAAGGCGCGCTTCCAACTGGGTATGTTCGACCCTCCCGAGATGGTCAAATATGCGCAGATTCCGTTCTCCGAAAACGACTCCGCCGCTAACCGCGAATTGTCGCGCAAAGTGGCGCGCGAAGCGATGGTCCTGCTCAAGAACGACGGATCGCTGCCGCTCAAGTCTTTGGTCAAGAAGATCGCCATCGTCGGTCCGCTGGCGGATTCTATTCCGGCGCTGGAAGGCAATTACAATGGCACGTCGTCGCACTACGTGACGCCTGTGGACGGCATTCGCCAGCAGTTCGGCTCCGCGCAAGTGACATACGTGCCCGGTACGAAGTTTCTACGCACCCCGATCGCCATTCCCGCCTCAGCCTATCGCACCGAGGACGGAAAGCCCGGGCTGTCGGCCGTGTATTTCAGCAGCAAAGATCTCTCCGGCTCCCCGGCGGCAACGCGCACCGAGGCACAGTTGGGGTTCGCAGGTTTCTTCGGCGGCGGCGGCCGATTGCCGGAGGGTGTGGGCACAGGCGATTTTTCCGCGCGTTGGACCAGCTTTTTGAAGGCTGAGGATACGGACAATTACACCCTCTCGATCAGCGGCGCCGGTGGCGTCCGTGTGTGGCTGGACGGCAAGCTCGCGATCGACGATTGGACCGAGCATCCTGTTACAGGCCGGGGCTTCGGGTTCACCCAGGATCCAGCCGTGATCGCACTCCGCACCAAGGAATTGAAGCTTGAAAAGAGTAAAGACTACGCGCTGAAGGTGGAGTTCTTCCGATCGGCCCCGGCGGCCAATGCTGCCGGCGGACGCGGTCCGGGCGGCGGACGGGGTGGGTTCGGCCCTTCGGGACCGACTCTGTCATGGCGGGCCGGCGTGAACGACACAGAGAGTGCCGTGGCTGCCGCCAGGCAGGCTGACGTGGTAATCGCCATGGTTGGCATTACCAGGGAACTGGAAGGTGAAGAAATGGGCGGCCGCGCTCTTCCGGATGGTTTCGTGGGCGGTGACCGCACCACGCTCGATCTTCCCAAGGACGAGCAGGCACTGCTGGAGGCGGTGAAGGCAGCTGGAAAACCGCTGGTAGTGGTGCTGATGAATGGCAGCGCACTGGGCGTCAACTGGGCCAATCAAAATGCCAACGCCATCCTGGAAGCCTGGTACCCCGGCGAGGAAGGCGGCACCGCTATCGCCGAAACTCTCGCCGGCAGCAACAATCCCGCCGGACGCCTGCCTGTCACGTTCTACAAGAGCATGAACGACCTGCCGCCTTTCGACGAGTACTCGATGAAAGGCCGCACGTACCGCTACTTCGAAGGCCAGCCGCTGTACCCGTTCGGGTTCGGCATGAGCTATTCGAAATTCGCCTACAGCAACGCTCAGCTCTCCACTGCCAGCCTGAAAGCGGGCAGCGACCTAAAGGTGGACGTCGATGTGCGGAATACCTTCGGCGGCGCCGGTGACGAAGTGGTGCAAGCTTACCTCGTGTTCCCGAAGTTGCCCGGCGCTCCGACAAAGGCATTGCGCGCCTTCCAGCGCGTGAGCGTTGGCGCCGGCCAGACGCAGCATGTGCGCCTTACGCTGAATGCGCGCGATCTCAGCATGGTCAATGAAGAAGGAGCGCGCCTGGTCGCAGCCGGCGACTATAAGCTCTTCGTGGGCGGTGGGCAGCCAGGAACCGGTGCGCCCGGGACCGAACTGCCTCTGAAAATTGAAGGAGTGCAGAAACTGGCGCGGTAAACGAGGGCGGCCGAGATGAGCAAGCTGATCTGTAATCGGCGGCCAACGCCACCGGCCGGCTTGAGCGCCCGAGTTTTCGACCCCGGCTAGCGCACCGATCCAGCTTGCGGAAGCCGCGTGCATCGGCGCCGTAAGAAGAAGCCGCGGCGACTCGCCGGCCCACTGGAAGGTGCGTGGAATGCGTATTTCAGATTCGAGCTCACAAACAGAAAGGCGGGGTATTCATAACATGAGTCAGTCCAACTCACTACGTGTCACCGTCCCCGGAGTTCCCAGTCTCGCGAAGACGGCCTGTTCGATCGTCTTCGCTCTCGCCGCTGTGACTGCGGTCGCCCAGACATCCGGCCAGCCCGTCACCGCCACCATCGATGCTTCGAAGACCGGCAAGACCGCCATTTCCCCGTACCTGTACGGACAATTTGTCGAGCACGCCGGCGGCCTGGTTTACACCGGACTGTCAGATCTCCTGATCTCGCCCCGTGATTTCTGGCGCGCAGTGAAAACGGAATGATCCCGAGCCGTATTTGCGGAGCACCCCGCAATTGGGATAAGAGAGAAGAATGCCGCAGCTTCAAC
>Ga0182030_10011070_pt1 | contig 18229 bp, 19 predicted proteins | sample 812S3MmetaG_FD_121299 | JGI IMG/M metagenome (GOLD analysis project Ga0182030, IMG submission 121299) | Permafrost microbial communities from Stordalen Mire, Sweden - 812S3M metaG (Illumina Assembly) | ecosystem: Environmental > Terrestrial > Soil > Wetlands > Permafrost | place: Sweden...
TTCCTTGAGCCGCTGCTGGCCCGGGAGGGCGTGCTCACCCAGCGCGCGCCGGACGACGAAGAGCGCAAGAACATCGAGTACGGGCTGGGAGTGGCGCGGGCCGTGGCTGGCTTCGACATTGGCCAGACGGTTGTGGTGGCCGCGCAGGCCTGCGTGGCCGTGGAGGCCATGGAAGGCACGGACGCGGCCATCGAGCGCGCCGCCGCGCTGTTGCGCACGCTGGAAGACGACGTGCCGAATTCCTCTTCGACGCTTGAGCGCCGGCTGACCGTCGTGAAGGTGGCCAAGCCCCAGCAGGATATGCGCTTCGACGTTCCCGTCATCGGCACGGCTACTGTCGAGACCATGATCCGCGCCGGGGCAAGCTGCCTATCCGTCGAGGCCGGCCGCACGCTGCTCTTCGACCGCGAGGCGCTTGTCAGGCGTGCCGGCGAAGCAGGAATCGCAATTGTCGCCACCGGGCGCGGAGACTGATCGCCGGGAAGCCGTTCGCCGCGCCAATTCATCAGGCCAACGGAAACCGTTCTTTCACCAGGCTCATCGCCTCATCCGAGGTCCCGATCGTCCCCTCTAGTTGTGCGTCTTCGACCGCCCGCAGCATCTCCTTGAACCGCGCTCCCGGCTCGTAGCCCGCCGCAATCAGCTCCCGGCCAGTGATCAGCGGACGCGGCCGCACGGCTTCTTCCGGCATTGACTCGTACCGCTCGCGCACAAACTCCCAATGCTCAAGATTCCCGCTCCCGGCCAGGCAATCCATGCGGTGCAGGGCGAGATGCTCCTCGAAGCCCTCCAGCCGGAAAAACCGCTTCAGCGTCGAGGCCTTCATCCGCGCCGCATCGGCAAATCGCATGTGGTTCTCGATCAGTGAGAGAATCTGCTGCGCTTCATCGTTCGAGAAGCGGAAGCGCCGGCAGATCTCTGCGCCCATGGCCACGCCCACCTCCACGTGCCCGTCGAACCGGATTCTGTCTGGCGCACGCCGGAAGGTAGGTGGCTTGCCCACATCGTGCAGCAGCGCCCCCCACGCTAGGGTCAACGGGCAGCCAGTCTCCAATTGGTTGAGCAGCCCCAGCGTGTGCACCCACACATCGCCCTCGGGATGAAACTGCGGCGGCTGCTCAACGCCCTTCATCCGCGCAACCTCTGGAAGCACCTCGGTCAGCAGGCCGGTCTCGTCCAGCAGTTCGAATGCCAGCCGCGCCCGCCCCTCGATCAGCACCTTGGTCAGCTCGTCGCGCACCCGCTCACGGCTGACCGTGCTTGTCTTCACGGCCAGGCGGCGCATGGCGGAAGCAGTCGCCGCCTCGATCTCAAAGCCGAAGCGCGCGGCAAAGCGCACTCCTCGCAGCATCCGCAGGCGATCCTCCTCGAAGCGCGCCTCCGGCCGCCCGATGGCCCGCACCAAGCCAGCTTCCAGGTCCGCCAACCCGCCCACATGGTCGATCACAGCCGAGCGCAGATCCCCGGCAATCAATAATCTGCACGCGACCGAGCCGGGAAGGGTACTAGCTTCAGCCCGTACGTCCGGCGCCTCGAGCGCTGGGTGCCCCACCCTCGCCGCGTCTTTGCTTTTGTGGCTAGGGTGGGTCGTTACTTCCGCCCCTTGAGAGAAAAGCCAATCCGGGTCCAGCAGCAGCCCATTGATGGTAAAATCGCGCCGCCGCACATCCTCCTCGGCGCTCTTTGTATACCGCACCGCGTCCGGATGCCGCCCATCCGAATACGCCCCGTCCGACCGGAAGGTCGCTACTTCGGTGGTCACGTAGCCTTCCCCATCGCCATCCGCCACAAGTACCACGCCAAAGTGCGCGCCCACGGCAAAAGTGCGCGGGAAGAGCCCCAGCACCACATCCGGCGTGGCCAAGGTGGCTACATCGTAGTCCTTCGGCTCGCGGCCCAGCAGCAGGTCGCGCACGCAACCGCCGGCCAGATACGCCTCATGCCCCGCCGACCGCAGTTCTGCCACAATCTGCAATGCCGCATCGAATTGGCGCGTAGTGGGCAAGATAGCCTTGTTTGAGAGTAATCCGTCCCATGCTCAAGAATCGAGGCAATTAAACTATAAGGATGAGCGGACGCGGCCTGATCCTCGCCATCGAATCCTCGTGCGACGAGACCGCCGCGGCCATCGTCGAGCGCGGCGCGCGCACGCTCTCCTCGGTCGTCTCCTCGCAGATCGCCACCCACGCCCGCTACGGCGGCGTTGTGCCGGAGTTGGCCAGCCGCGAGCATCTCCGCGCCATCGTTCCCGTCGTCCGCGCCGCGCTGACTCAGGCCAGCGTCACCCTCGGCGATCTCGACGCCATCGCTGTCACCAGCGGTCCCGGCCTCGCAGGAGCGCTGCTGGTGGGCATCACCTACGCCAAGGCGCTTGCCTTCGCGCAGAAGCTGCCGCTCATCGCCGTCAACCACTTAGAAGGCCACATTCACGCGGTGCTGCTGAATGAGCGGGAGACCGCCTGCCCCAAAACTTCGGGTGCCCCAGGTCTCGTTTCTGAGACCTGGGAAACCACAGAAGCTGGCCTTCCTTCTACCTATTCCCAACAAAGGAAGGTTGGCCCATCCTTTCCGCGGCTTCATGCGGAAAGGGTGGGAAACCACAACCCCGAGGCAATCCGCGATCCCGAGCCCGCCCTCGCCCTCGTCGTCTCCGGCGGACACACCCACCTCTACCTGGCCCGCCCCGCCCACAATGCATGGAGCTACTCGCTCGTCGGCCGCACCCTCGACGACGCCGCCGGCGAAGCCTTCGACAAGGTAGCCAAGCTGCTTGGCTTCGGCTATCCCGGCGGACCCTGGATCGACGCCTTGGCCCGCTTCGGCAACCCGCTCGCCGTGCCATTCTCCTTCGCACAGTTCAAACCGAAGGCCCACCTGGCCGGCAAGGCCCCCCCGCGCACCAAGGCCGCCCGTACCGCCCCCATCGCCGATCTCGATCCCCACTTTCTTTTTTCGTTCTCGGGCATCAAGACGGCCGTCCTGCGCTACGTCGAACTCCACAACCTGCGCCCCGAAGCTGAAGCTCGCCGCGATGCGCTCTTTACCGGCCCCGACGCGCCCGCCTGCCCCACTGTCGAAGCCGCGCTCGCAACCTGCGATCCGCAGACCCTGGACCTCATCGCCAGCTTCCAGCACGCCGTGGTCGGCGACCTGATGAAGAAGACCTTCGCCGCCGCTGAATCCCTCAGTGCGCGCCGCATCTTGATCACCGGCGGCGTCGCCGCCAACCGCGAACTCCGCCAGCGCTTCACCGCCGAGGCCTCCCGCCGAAGCCTCCGCGTAGCCTTCCCCACGCTGGCTCTCTCCACAGACAACGCCGCCATGATTGCCGCCGCCGCCTGGCCCCGCCTCCTTTGCGGCGACTTCGCCCCGCCGGACCTCTCGGCCGATCCGTCGCTGGCGCTGGGACGGTGAGAAACCAAGCGCGACCCAGACAGGTCTTGACGGCTGCGGCGGTTATTTCATTTCCTATTCTTCCAAAAGCTGGCGTACAATGTACACACGGGGTGGAATATGCCTGTCGCGGGGAGAAAAGAACATCGGTTTCATCTGCGCGTATCGGAGCGCGATGTCTCCACCATTAGCCGGGCGGCAGCGACTGCCGGGATCAGCGTCAGCGCCTTCATTCTGGAGAGCGCCTCGGAGCGAGCTGAACGCACGCTGGCGGACCAAAGACATTTCGTCTTGTCCGGTGAGCATTGGAGCGCCTTTACCGAGGCTCTTGACCGGCCAGCCCGGCGCCTACCCGAGTTGGAGAAGCTATTGAGGGAGCCATCCGTCCTTGAGCGGGCCTGAGCCGCATTCCGCACCCCTGTCGCCGGTCGAGGCCCTTGCCCGATCGCACGATCTCAGCCGCTTCGACTGCGGAAGCCATGCCTCGTTGAACGATTGGCTGAAGCGATTTGCTTGGGTCAGCCAGCAGAGCGAGAGTTCGCGCACGTATGTGGTTCACCGCGCCAAACGCGTAGTCGCCTACTACTCGATTGCGACCGGGAGTGCGCACCGAGAGGATGCGCCGCCGCGCGTGACAAAGGGGCTGGCGAGCCACCCGGTTCCCATCATCTTGCTCACCCGGTTGGCCGTAGACAAGGCCGAGCAAGGCGCCGGATTGGGGAAGGCCATGCTCAAGGATGCTCTGGTTCGAATTGCCGCCGCCGCGAAGATCGTGGGTGTGCGCACCGTCCTGGTTCATGCCATCGACGCTCAGGCAGCCGCCTTCTACCGGCGATTCAACTTCGAGCCTTCTCCGGCAAACGACCTGCATCTGATGCTTCTGATGAAGGATTTGCGGATGGCCATGCGACAGTGACTCACCGTCCCCCGCGGTGCTTGCTGGCATTCACAGCGGCGCGGGCCTCGCGGTCGGCTTCGCGGCTTCGCTCGGTCTCGCGCTTGTCCCAGTCCTGCTTGCCCTTTGCCACTGCCAATTCGCATTTGACCCGCCCATTGCGGAAGTAGAGGCGGGTGGGGATGAGCGTGTGGCCCTTGATCTGCGTCTTGGAGAGTAGCTTGCGCACCTCTTCACGATGAAGGAGCAGCTTGCGGGTGCGAGTGGAGTCGTGGTTGGCCATATTGCCGTGGGAGTACGGACCGATATGCAGGTTGAGCAGAAACGCTTCGCCGTTCTGGATGAGGCCGTAGGAGTCCTTGAGGTTGGCCTTGCCCTCGCGGATGGACTTGACCTCGGTGCCGCGCAGGCTGACGCCCGCCTCGAACTTCTCCAGCAGGTAGTAGTTGTGGCTGGCGGCGCGATTATGCGCGGCATCCCGCTCGCCGCTGGCCACGGGGTCGCGCGGCTTGGGCGTTTTCTTGGGGCCAGTGACCTCCGGCTGGACGATGACATGGCTGGTTTGGCGGGCCATTGGGAAGCATCCTCGAATCTTCATCCTAGCATTGGCGCGGCTTTCAGCCATGCTACAAAGGGGCTTTGTTAGAATGGGGCATCGATGGATAAGAAGAATCGCTAATGAGAATCGCGTTTGGGATTCCGCAATGAACCGTGACGGAAGTTGCGTCAATATTTGCGTCGGGGGCGGCCAAGGCAGCCCGCGGGCGCCCGCTTCGGAATGCGGGCCGGCCATGACGCCTGGGAGCACGATGAAAAGCCGCGCTGTTGCACGGGCTGCCGCTCGGTCCGTTCTCGCATCTCGATTCAATCTGCCGGGATCGGTCTCCACGGGAGCCGCGGTCTGGATTGCGCTCTTTGCTGTTCTGGCCGTCTTTGGCCTGTCGAGCACACGGCTGCGCGCGCAGTCGGCCAACTCCTACTTCAAAGCCGGCGAAAGCGCCGAGGCCCGCGAAGATTACGATGCCGCCTTCGACAACTATCAGAAGGCCTACGCCAAGAATCCCAAGGATTTGGCCTTCCGCACCGCGCTCGCCAGGGTGCGGGTTAGCGATTCGTCGGTACACTTGACCAAGGGCCGCAAGCTGCTGGTTGCTGGCGACGAACAGGGCGCGCTGGTGGAGTTCCTGCACGCCGGCGAGATCGATCCTGGCAACGAAGCCGCGCAACAGGAGATCGCCAAGTTGCGCCAGAAGCAGGGCGAGGCGGCTCCGCAGGCCGAGATCGGCCTTCCCCAGGAGACTGGAACGCAGGAAGAGCTGGACTCGATGGGCGCGCCGCCCGAGCTTAAGCCGCTCACCAACGAGCCGCTCACCCTGCATATGACTGAGGACGCCAAGGTGATCTACCAGGCGGTGGGTAAGGCCGCCGGCGTGAATATTCTCTTCGACCCCGAGTACACCTCGAAGCGCATTCAGGTGGACTTGAACAACGTGTCGTTGCTGGACGCACTGCGCATCGTGGGCACCATCTCCAACACCTTCTGGCGCCCGGTCACCGCGAATACCATCTTTGTTGCCCTGAACAGCCCGCAAAAGCGCAGGGATATGGACGCACAGGCGATTCAGACCTTTTATTTAGCCAACGCCTGGCAGCAGACCGACCTGAACGATGTGCGGACCGCCATTAGCAATGTGCTGGGCCAAAACATAAAGTGCTCCCCCGTGGCCAGCCAGAACGCCATCGTGTGCAAGGGAACGCCCGATGAGCTGCTGCTGGCGCAGAAAATGGTTGACGATCTGGATAAGGCCCGCGCCGAGGTTGTGGTCGATATTGCGGTACTTGAGGTGAGTAAGAATTTCGAACGGACCCTGGGGATATCCTGGCCCAGCAGCGTGGGCGTTGCGTTGACGCCGCCCACCTCAACCAGCACCTCGACCTGTACTCCCAGCGCCACCGTCACATGCCCTGCCTCGACGAGCGGGCTAACACTTTACAATCTGGCCCATCTCAAGGCGACGGACTTTGCGATGACCATCGGATCGGCCACGGCCAACCTGCTGCTGACCGACTCGAATACCAAGATTCTACAGAATCCGCGCCTCCGGTCCACCGACGCGCAGAAGGCGACGTTCAAGGTCGGCTCGAAAATTCCCATTGCCACCGGCTCATACGGCGGCGGAGGCGTAGGAACGGGAGCCCTGGGTGGGATTAGTTCGCTGGTCAACACCCAGTTCCAATACACCGACGTGGGCGTCAATATCGAGATGACGCCGACGGTCCACTACGACCACGACGTGACGCTCAAGATAAAGATCGAAGTCACGTCGCAGAGCGGATCTGTAACCATCAGCCAGGTGACCGAACCGATCCTGAGCCAGCGCGTGGTGGACCAGGTGATCCGGCTGCGCGAGGGCGAGGCCAGCATCCTGGGCGGCATTCAGGACAAGCAGGAACAGATAAGCTGGACCGGCATTCCGGGCCTGAGTTCGATTCCCGGTCTCAAGTACCTCTTCGGGTCGAAGGATCACACCATTACGGACGACGACCTGGTCTTTCTGGTGGTGCCGCATATCGTACGCACGCAGTCGCTTGACAGCGTAAATCTGCGCGCCATCGATACCGGAGTCGGCCAGTCGATCGATCTTCGCCACATTCCGCAGGAAAGGGCCGGGGTGAAACCAGCCGCGGAGCCTGCTGTAGTCCAGGGTCTGACCGCGGCGCCCAATGCCGGTGCTCCTGCTCGCGCTCCCGCTCCCACGCGGCCCAATTTTGGAACGGTCCCTGGTCAAAGCGCGCTGGCGGCAGCCCCGGCGGCGCTAGCGCAACTGGGCGCATCCGCCGATGCTAATGGTCAGACTGCGACTGCGGCGGCAGCTAACCATACGCTCAGTTCGCCGCTGACCGGAGGAGTGAACCTGATGTTCACTCCGCTGGCGGGCCCGGTGTCCATGGGTTCAACCTTCCAGCTTCCGGTTGTGCTCAGCGGGGGAAGCGATATCGCTTCGGTCCCCATGCAGATCAAGTACGATCCGGCCAGGTTATCACTGGTCAGTGTAACCACGGGCGACCTGCTGGGCCGCGATGGCCAAGCCGTGGCGCTGGTTCACCGCGACGACCCGCCGGGTTCGATAGCCGTCAATGCCGCGCGGCCGCCGGGGGCGGCCGGAGTAAATGGCGCGGGTGTGGTTTGCATCCTCACCTTTGAAGCCAAAGCCGCAGGAGATAACGAGGTCGCCATAACGCGCGCGGCAACGGTGAACAGCGCTCAGCAACAATCTCCAATCCAAGGGGCACGGATCAGCATCCAAATTAAGTAGGCCATTGAACGAGTGAGGGTTGACTTTAATGAAACAGGTTCCGCCAACTCGAATCGATCACAAGGGGGAGCGAGGCCTGACGCTGGTCGAGTTGATTGTCACCGTGGCGATTCTTTCCATTCTCGCTTCGGCTGCGGTTCCCATTGCCCGCTTTCAGGTGAAGCGCCAAAAAGAGCGGGAGCTGCGCCGCGATCTGTGGGAGATGCGCGATGCCATCGACAGTTACAAGGATGCAGCCGACAGGCACGCCTTCATGACCAAGGTGGACAGCCAAAACTATCCGCCCGACCTGGAGACGCTGGTGAACGGCGAAGATGTGCAGGGCAAAAAGGTAAGGTTTCTGCGCCGCATTCCGGTTGATCCCATGACCGGCAACGCCGAGTGGGGGTTGCGTTCCATGCAGGACGATCCTACCTCCGACTCCTTTGGTGGGCAGAATGTCTTCGATGTGTATTCCAAGTCTCAGGGCGTGGGCTTGGACGGTACGAACTACTCCACCTGGTGAGGTCTAGGCGGAGTTATCGGTGTCAAGGCGGCTAATAGCGGTTGCAAAGGGCAGGAACAAGAGGGTCCAATGCGCAGGATTGGTAAACAAGACGTAGGCTTTACACTCGTCGAACTGATGATTGTGATGGCTATCATTGGCGTGCTGGTCGTGGTGGCTGTGCCTAGCTATGTCGCCGCTCTCCAACATGCCCGGGAGGCGGTGCTCAAGGAAGACCTGCAGGTTTTGCGGGCCGCTATCGACTCCTATACCATGGACAAGCAGAAGGCTCCAACGTCGCTGGACGATCTGGTTCAGGAAGGCTACCTGAAAGTCATCCCGGAAGATCCGATGACCAAGAGCAGCACCACCTGGGCGACGACCACAAGCGACGCGTTGCACTCGCTTGACCAGACCGACCCTGGCATCGACGACGTCCACTCCGGCTCAGAGGAAACAGGCTCGGATGGGCAGGCGTATTCTACTTGGTAGATTTAGAGGTAATCATGGTTCGACAGACTCATCGGGCGTTCTTGCTCTTTTTGTGCGCAGCCGCCTTTTTCGGATTGGCGTGCGTACAGGCTCAGAAGACCATCACCATTCGGATGCTGGACAGCAGATCCGGAAAGCTCATTTCGACCGCGGCTTACCTGGTTCGCATCAATAACGAACAAACGTCTCACGCCGATTGGGTAACGACGAATCAAGACGGCAGCGTCAAGCTGACCGTACCCGACAGCGCTGCTCAGGTTTCCATTCGCGCCACTTACGACAACACCATCTCCTTTTATCTCAATTGCGACGCCAATAAGGAACCGGGAGCAGCCGACCAGGATGCCTCCCAGGATCGCTGGTACAAGATCTCCGACATCCTCACGTTGGGGGTGGTGGCGCCCAATGGCTGCGGCGGCAAAAAGATTCCAGACAAGCTGCAGTTCGTCGCCAAGCCGGGCGAGTTTATCTTCTTCGTCAGGAAGCGGAATCCGCTGGAGCAGTTCAAGGATTAGCGGAACTGTAGGTGGAGGCGCACGGCGGATCGCGGAGCGGAATATCCTTTGGCGCACTATCCCCATCGAGTCGGCCGCATTCGACTCTATCAACCAGGTACGGCGGTTAATTGCTCGATTGATTGACCTGTAAACACCAATTCAGGTTGCGAGCGGCGGTGTCGCAGAACTTCTGACCGAATCCGGCGCCGCTGCTAACACCGCACAGGGTTGAGCGTCAAAAAATGCGGGAAGTGTTCTTATTTGCACATTAACAAAGTGGTCACTCCTGAGATGCTGGACGATATGATCGCGGCTTTCCCAGATAATGCAACCCGCAGATCGTCTTCTTCCCCTCGCACTGGTCCGGATCGCTACGGATGGGACGTTGAAGCTCTTAATCAGCTCACTACCCGCTCGTTGGAGGTCTCCTTATGACCATGGACGTCAACCTTATTCGCTCGTTTGCCGCCACCGTGGATTGGCTCCATGCGGGCCTGATACAGACTGCGACCAAGAACTCGTTCCTGGATCGGGAGCGGGGATTGGGGGGCAAGCTCTTCTATGCCGGGGATATCGATGGCATGGGGAGCGCTCTTGTGGTGGCAGCCAACATTGCCGGCGCCGCAACGCTCACGGCCTCGGCAGACCCCTTCGCGCCCAAGCAAGCCATCCGCGATGGCGTAATCGACTTTCTTGTCACCTCGCTCGATGAGGCCCTGCGCATTCTCAAAAATGAGATTCGAAAGTGCCTGCCGGTCGCGGTATGCGTCGGACTGTCGCCGGAACAGGTCGAACGCGAGATGTTGGAACGCGGCGTGCTGCCCGACTTGTTGCCGCCTGGCACGGTGGATTCATTTCAGTACGAAGCCTTCCTTGAGGTGGGCGCGCGGCAGATCGAACCTGCCGCCGCTGCGCGAGGCCAATCGGTGTTGATGTGGAGTGTGGCTGAGGCGCCTGCCCGGTGGCTGCCCCGCCTGGATGCCGTGGCCGATGAATGCCTGGGCCAGTCTCCCAACCTGGAGAATCGGTCGGCGCACCGCTGGCTCCGCATGGCGCCGCGCTATCTTGGGCGCTTGGCGCTGGGGGTTCGTTTGCTGCGATGCCAGGAGCTTTCTGCCCGCCGCTTCCTCGACCGGGTCAGTGAGCAGGTAGCCACGGGCGAGATCGCCGTTCCGGTGGAGATTCACCTGAGCGGCCATGGAGATTCCATACGGCACTGCTTCACACCGCCGCAAGCTCACAGAAAGTCCGGCGGTCTCACTCCAATTGACCGCCCGCGCTCTCAATCCGCGTCCACAATTCCCTGAGACCGTAGCCGGTTTTGGCTGAGACCGGCAGCACTTCGTCCACTTCGAGGCCCGTCTTCAAGGCCAGCAGGTTGCGGGTGCGCTCGTTACCGCTGAGCCGGTCGATCTTGGTGGCCGCCACTGCAAAGTCGCGCCCCGCGGCTCGGAGCCAGTCGATCAACTGCCGGTCGCTCTCCTGTGGGGGAACATTCGAGTCCACCAGACAAACGCACAACTTCAGCATCGAGCGAATAGCCAGGTACGGCTCGATGAACTCCGGCCAGCCCGCCGAAATCGACTTTGAAATCTTGGCGTAGCCATAGCCAGGCAGGTCGGCGAAGACCAGCCTGCGCCGCCGGATCTGGTCATTTAGAGCAAAGAAGTTGATGGCTCGCGTGCGTCCCGGCGTTTGAGAGACCTTGGCTGCCTTCTCGCCCACCAGCGCATTCAGCAGGCTCGACTTGCCCACGTTCGACCGGCCCAGGAACGCGATCTCCGGCGCATCCGGCGCGGGAAACTGCGCCGCCGCCAGGGCCGAAAGCAAGAACTTTGTCGTATAGCGCATAAGGCAGCGTGGGAGACCCGCCGGCACTCCGGCCCACCGTGGGGTCTGTCCTGAGGATACAGGAGGGATAGGAGGTAAGAATCGTGTTTTGAAACGGCACGGCTTCAGTCGTGCCGCAAAGCCGCTAAAGAATTCTCGGACTTCAGCCCCAGCGGTAAGCTGTGAGAACCAATCCAATTACCGCGGCCCGGATCAATCATCCGGCATTCCTACAAGCGTCCAATTTTTTTTGGAATAAAAGTGGTAGACTGTGCGATGCTCGACGACGGAATCGGCGAGGGCGTCGTGGTCCAGGCGGAGCGGGCGGGGATCCATACCGGCCTGGGCCTCGCGAATCTGGACGGGGGAAGCAAGATCAATGCCCCAGTTGAAGCCGAGAACACCGCTCTGATCGTGGGTCTGGAGGCACTGGTTCTCGGGTGCAGATGCCAGAACGGCAGGCTGGGCCAGAGCACTCGAAAAGAAGACCAGCAGCGAGACCGCCCCATCTGCCGAGCACAGCACGGCCCAATCGGAGGAGCCGGCGCGCTCCAGACTGGCGTGAACCACATTCTCTGGATGGTGCGCCGCGTAGGTTTGGGGAATCAAGCAGTTGCGGCGGATGAGGAGGGCCTGGATCTCTGCGGGAAGTTCGGGAAAAGAGCTGACGGGCAAGTGGCGAATGCGGTAGGGGGTTGGGTGTCCGGCGACGGAGATCTGGCCGGACTGAATGAGCTGTGCAAGGGGAGGCGGCTGTTGAGCCGGCACTAAAGCACAGGCGGAGAGCAACCAGCCCAGCAACCAAGCCCCCATTCTCAAACCAACTGGAACCATTTCAATTTTCCAATATCCATCCAACCATCCGAGGCGAGTTACTGGACGGTTTCCAAAATGTCGCCCACCAAAGCCTCTGTCCACTCTTCCGCCTCCGTCTCATGTTCCCGGTCGGCGGCCATTTGGCGGTAACTCTCAGCCAGATCGACCTGGGCCTGTTCGCCGGTCTCATGCGCAGCGCCATCGCAATCCATGTCGACTCTCCCCTGTCTATCATCGACCCTCGGAGCCATCACTTCAAGCCTAGTTCCGCAGCGGCTTGCCAGTCTTCAGCGTGAACGCGATCCGCCCCTTAGTCTGACACTCATCTTGAGCGCGCCAGCCGGAATAGCACGTGATGGCGCAACGAATGGCCCTCGGGCAACAGCGTGTGATCGAAGTCGTCCCTCGAATCATGAGTCATGCCGAGTTTCTCCATCACCCGCCGGGAACGCGTATTCGCAGGGACGGTGAACGAGACCAACTCGGGCATTTCAAGCACGCCAAACGCGTCTCTTGCCACGGCATAAGCGCCTTCAGTCGCCAGGCCCCTACCCCTGTATCGCGACGCCAGCCGCCATGCAATCTCCACGCAGGGCGTAAACGCGGCCTGGAATCGAGGAATCGCGAGTCCGATGTAGCCGATGAACTCCTCGCTCTCGCGCAGTTCAGCCGCCCATGGCCCAAATCCGTGCTCCTCGAAGTGCGCTTCGATCCAGTCCACCAAATGGTCGCTCTCCTCGGCGGAGAGCAGGCCGGGCATGAACTCCATCACCGCCGCTTCACGGTTCAGGAGCGCAAACGGCTCGCGGTCGGCTGCCCGCCAGCGGCGCAACTTCATTCGGTCAGTGTCGAGTTGAGACATCAGAGTTTTTTGCGTAGATATTCGAAAACCAGGTAGCCGATCAGCGCCGACACCATGGCGATGGCGAAATTCGTCCCTGTAAAAATGTCGTGAAGGGCGAAGGCCATGGTCTTTCCTTGCCCATTCGCAACCGTGAACTCGCCCATCAGCAGATTGGAATAGAAGAGAAAGACGATGAACCCAACCTCGATGATCGCGCGCCAGAGCGGCGTGAGGCGGCGACGGTTTCCAGTGTTTTGCACCATGGAGTCTTCATGGTACCAAGAATCGAGGTGCAATCCAATCGCACTCCGGGCGTCGCAGCGGCTCATTACAGGCTGGGAAAAAAGTCGATCCTGAGGGAGCTTGTGGTTTCACCCCCAGCATAAGGCCAAGAAAATCATCGCGAGCATTAGCCCCGGAGGGGCACTATGCGCCCATTTCGCAACAAATCCCGAGTTTCCCGCAGCATCTTGGGTCGCGCTGCCTGAACCCAGAGGGAATGCGGGCTTTAGCCTGTGCGAACCAAGGTTGGTCGGTGTAGTCTGCACGATATGACAGCGAAAGCAAGCTGGTACGCGAGCCAACTCCGGCTCGAACTGAGCCTGCGCAACAGGTGGTGGGCGCGGGGACGTGCGCACGTCGAGAGCTACGGAGACCCCCCGGTCATTGTGTATTTGCCGGAAGGCCGGCGGCACGGGAACTTTTTCGACTCGGCCTTTGAAGCAATTGCCGCGCGGCCGGAGTGGATGCGGCGGTTCGACAAGATTCATGCGCAGGGGCGTTCGCTGCCCAAGGCCGAGCGGCGCTGGCGAGAGCTGGACTCGTCAATGAGTTCTGATGCGCTGCTGATGAATGTCTTTTGTACGCCAGCAGTAGCGGAGTCGGTAACGGTGCGGCGTGTGCTGGGAGTCGAGGGGGACGAGCCGCCAGTCTTTGGATGGAAGGCGCGCGTGCCGTTGACAAGCGGGCGAAGCGATCGCACCGAAGTGGATTTGCGGTTAGGTTCGCTGCTGGTGGAAGCCAAGCTGACGGAGGGGGATTTTCAGACGAAGGCCGCGGCCGTGGTGGAGGGGTACCGGGACTTCGAAGCGGTGTTCGAAAGAGAGTTGTTGCCGCGTGTGGAGTTGGCGACGAAGAGGAGGAGAGACGCGACGGAATTTCCGGAGGATTATTCACAGGAGTTTGTTGAGGGTGGTGATAATGAATGGCTTTTGGGCGAGGGTAGTGAAAGGTACTCTTCAGGTGGAGGAGCCGTCACGCATTCCGATGACGTTGATGACCGGAGGAAGGCCCAGACCGATCGACTCGAACCTGCCTCCTCGGGCGATCTGCCTGGGCTCGCCAGGAAAATAAGTCCTTCTTCAGACGTTGAAGTTGGATATGCCGGATACCAACTGATTCGCAACGTGCTGGCTGCGTATGCGGAGAATTGCAGCTTTTGCGTGGTGCATGACAATCGACGGCCAGACTTGCGGGAGGCGTGGTTCGAGGTGCTGGCGGCGGTCAAGTCGGCGGAGTTGCGGGTGCGGTTGAGTGTGCTGACCTGGCAGGAACTTGCGGAGTATTTGCCGGAGGAGTTACAGGATTTCCTAGATTGGAAGTACGGGATCGTGGGGCCAGGTAGAACGGCCTCGCTGGTGGACGATCCCAAACAGTTCGATTGACGGTGGTAGTGGTTCATGGTTTTGCGGCGCCTTGCGCCTGGGCCCGCGGGAGATTCATTCTTTAAACATCGGGCATAGGAGCAAGGATTAGACCTGGGATTTTATACTCCATACATCTTTCCGACTCCGCTAGCTCCGCTTTTCTCACACATTCCTTCCCAGATTGTTCCTCCACACATGTCCGCCGCGCTCAAGCAGCCGATCAGAGCACTCTGGCCCCCAGGTTCCGGCAAAGTAATTCGGAAAGACTTCGGGGTTCTTCGCCGCCCAGGCTTCCAGAATAGGCGTATACAGCGCCCAGGTGATCTCCACGCCGTCGCGATGAGAGAAGAGCGTCTGGTCGCCCAGCATGGCGTCCAGGAGCAGCCGCTCATAGCCGTTGGCGCTGGATTTGCCGAAAGCCGCGGCATAGTCGAAATCCATATTCACTGGGCACACGTCCATATTGGGCGTGGTGGGCACCTTGGCGCCAAAGCGCAACGCAATTCCCTCATCCGGCTGGATGCGGATGGTGAGCAGGTTAGGCAGAATCTCCTGGCAGGCGCCGCTGCTCTTCATCCTGTTGAAGATCAGCAACGGAGGCTGCTTGAACTGGATGCTGATCTCCGTAGCACGCTTCCTGAGCCGCTTGCCGGCGCGCAGATAGAACGGTACCCCCGCCCAGCGCCAGTTTTCGATCTGGAGCCGAACCGCCGCATAAGTCTCAGTGCCCGACTCGGGATTGACGCGATCCTCATCGCGATACCCAATCACGCGCTGGCCCTCTACAATCCCCGGCCCATACTGGCCGCGCACAGCGTTCAAGACTGGGATCGGCGGAATGGCCCGCCAGACCTTCACCTTTTCTCGGCGGACGGCATCGGCGTCAAAGCTTGAGGGCGGCTCCATGGCCACAAAGCTGAGCAACTCCATCACATGGTTCTGCACAACATCGCGCAGCGCCCCGGCTTTTTCGTAGAATGGTCCGCGGCCCTCGATACCCAGAGTCTCGGCCGCCGTAATCTGCACATGATCGATGTAGTTCCGGTTCCACACCGGCTCGAAGATGCCGTTCGCAAAGCGAAAGACCAAGATGTTCTGCACCGTCTCCTTGCCCAGGTAGTGGTCGATGCGGAAGACCTGATCCTCATGAAAGACGGCGTTTACCTGGCGGTTCAGTTCGCGCGCCGAGTCCAGGTCGTGGCCGAAAGGCTTCTCGATCACCACCGCGACCTTCCCTTGCTCAAGCTGGGCCATGCCTTGTGCGCCCAGGTTTTCGATAATCCCCGCAAAGAACTCCGGCGCCGTGGCCAAGTAGTACAGCCGCTTGCCGCCAATGCCCTTATCCCTGGCAATGCGGCCTAATTCCGCGTTAAGGCCCGCATAACTCGCCGGATCGTCGAAGTTCAGCGGGACGTAACTGATGCGCCCGACAAACTCACCCAGTCGAGGGTCGCCCGCCTCCGCGCCGCCAAACTCGACAATGCCCTCGCGCATGTCCGCCGCGAACTCATCGCCCAGCGCCCTCCGCGCCACGCCTACAATGGCAAAGTTGCTGGGCAAGAGTCCCGCCTTGTCCAAATGAAAGAGAGCCGGCAGGAGCTTGCGCCTGGTCAGGTCACCCGAGGCTCCAAAGATCACCAGAATCCCCGCTTCGGGAATCCTCTCGCTGCCGGCCGGAACCTGAGACAGATCCTCCGGCCGCACGCTCGCTCGTATTGTGGTCATCCCCGATTCTCCTCCGGCGCAATATTCGCGCGCGCTTCTCAATAACTCCCTACTTCCTTTTCCCTAATCCCTAGTCTTTTTTTATCGCATGTCCGCCAAACTCATTGCGCATGATCGCCAGCATCCGATCCGTAAAGTTGTTGTTCTCGCGCGAACGAATCCGCCGCATCAGAGACTCAGTGATCACCGGTGCAGAAACATTCAGATCGATGGCCTCGAATACGGTCCAGCGCCCCTCTCCAGAGTCCTCGACAAAGGCCTCAAACCCCTCAAGCGTGGGATTCTTGGTCAGCGCATCTGCTGCCAGATCCAGCAGCCAGCTCCGTACCACACTGCCGTACCGCCATATCTGAGAGATCTGCCCCAGGTCCAGGCCCATCTCCTCTTTCTTCTCCAGAATCGTAAACCCCTCTGCGTATGCCTGCATCATGCCGTACTCGATCCCATTATGGATCATCTTGACAAAGTGGCCCGCGCCGCCTGGACCCACATGCCCCCAACCCTTGTCGGCCGCCGGAGCAAGAGCCTCGAAGATAGACCGCAGATACTCGACCGGCTCTTTGTCGCCGCCGATCATCATACTGTAACCCTCCTTCAGCCCCCACACGCCGCCCGAGGTGCCAACATCCACAAACTGGAAACCCTTCGCGGCAGCTTCCTTATGGCGTCGCATCGAGTCCTTGTAGTTCGAGTTACCGCCATCGATCAGAATATCGCCGGGATTCAGCAGCGGCTCCAGTTTGGCGATGGTCTGATCCACCGGATCGCCCTGCGGCACCATGATCCAGATTGCCTTCCGTCCCTCTAACTTCTTCGCTAACTCATCGAGTGTTGCAACGCCCACGCTACCCAAAACAGTCAACCGCGTCACCGCCTCGGCGTTGAAGTCGAATCCCACCACCTGATGGCCGCCCAGCCGCAGCCGTTCCGCCATATTGCCGCCCATCTTGCCCAGGCCGATCATTCCCAGCTGCATAACCCCTCCTGAACTGTCCCTCTAGAAAACTCCCAAACTCACCAGATCACGCCGTAAAGCATCCGCGCCTTCGAACCTGATCGCTTTCATTCCGGCCTCTGCCGCGCCGGCCACATTTTCCGCCCTATCGTCGATAAACAAAATCCGCTCCGCCGGCCCTCCCAGAATATCCAGCGCCCGGCGATAGATGGCCGGTTCAGGCTTGCGCAGCCCCATGTAGCAGGAGCTCAGCGCAACGCGAAGATAGGGGCGCAGGCCGAAATGCTCGAAGCGGTACTCGTTGGTCTCCCGCGCCTCGTTATTCAGCGCACCAAGAATACATTTGTTGGATGCGGAAAGCTCCTTGAGGATTTCAAGCGCTCCATCCGGCTGCAGCTTGGACTGGGCGAGCATGAATGCGAAGAACTCATCGCGCGAAAAGATGCGCGGCTCATAGAAGACCGTGGCGTCCAGGTAAGAGCCGATGGGGATCGCGCCCCGTTCCCAGGCGTCGTAGGGCGCGGGATGCCTGGCCTCGAAGGCCGCTGCATCGAGGTGGAAACGCTCGATGGCCGCGGCGCGCTCGTGCTCGCCCCAACCATTTGTGAGCAGAACTCCGCCAACATCGAAGAGAATCACGTCGAAGGGAAACATCGGCGCCTTTCAGTATGCGCTTCTTCCATGAATGATAGATGAAGGTTCTTCGAGGCCTGCCGGAATATCGATGCGCTCCCTTCGGCAGAGAGCAGGGGAATCCATCCCAACTATTAAGAACCTTTCCGTACATGGGTAGCGCCGACCTCCAGGTCGGCTGTCGTGTGGGCCTCCCGGCCCACACGCGGGCACCGTGGTTTAGGCCGGATTCGCGGAACCGTCCCCGCACTGGTACTTGGCTTCGATGGCCAGCACTTTCTTGTACCGCCGCACAAAACGCTCTTCCGCGGCGATGAACTTTGCGCCGACAAAGGCGTTCACCACCTCGAAGGCCAGCGCCGGGCCTATAATACGCGCGCCCAGCACAATCACATTCATATCGTCGTGCTCCACGCCCTGGTGCGCCGAATAAGTATCGTGGCACATGCCCGCGCGAATGCCTGGAATCTTGTTTGCGGCCACGCACACCCCCACGCCGGAGCCGCAGATGAGAACCCCGCGCGGCGCATCGCCCCGCTTCAGCGCCAGGCCAACCTTTTCTGCAAAGTCGGGATAATCGTCGGGCTGATCTCCGCTAAACGCTCCAAGATCCACAACCTCGTGGCCGGCTTTGGCGAGATAAGCGCGGACCTCTTCCTTTAAGGAGAATCCCGCATGGTCGGAGGCGATAACTAGCTTCAA
>Ga0182030_10011071_pt1 | contig 18228 bp, 14 predicted proteins | sample 812S3MmetaG_FD_121299 | JGI IMG/M metagenome (GOLD analysis project Ga0182030, IMG submission 121299) | Permafrost microbial communities from Stordalen Mire, Sweden - 812S3M metaG (Illumina Assembly) | ecosystem: Environmental > Terrestrial > Soil > Wetlands > Permafrost | place: Sweden...
CAACGATCCAGTCGAGGTCCCGTAGCTGGTCGTGGTTCCGTATTGAAAGTAAGCGGAGGTGCTCGCCCCGTTCGGATTCACGCTTCCGTTCATCTGCGCCGATGATGTTGTAACAGAAGTAGCTGCTAGTGTTGAAACCGTAGGGGCAGATTGAACCAATGTTGTCACTAGGGCACTAACATCATCAACGCGGAAATTTGTCGTCTTGCTTCCAGTAAGGGTACAACTGCTAATGAAGTAAATGCGGACAGTTTGTCCCGCATACGGCAATAGATTAAAAGAGACGTAAGAGTAATTGCCTGGCGATGTTCCATTTAGATTAGACCAAGATCCAACCAATGCCAATACCGTAGTCCCGGCGGCGTTGCAAACCGATGCCGTAAATGTGTCCGGAGCCCCCGAGGTTTCACTTGTGTTTATGTTATAGTAAAATGAAAGCGTAGCGGAGGTGGCATTGCTCGGAATAGTGATTGCTTGATAAGCCGAGTCTAGTCCATTGTCATCGCCGAGCCAGAGGTAATATGATCCGGAATGGGCGAGACCGCCGTATGAACTCACTGGATTCACCCCATTCGCGGAAGTCCAGGTCCAACCTGTGGCTCCTGATTCAAAACCGCCGTTCGTGATGAGTTGAGTTTGCGCGAAGGCGGATTTTCCAGCCAGCATCGCTAAGAGTAGAATAGCAACGTTGAGAAAATGGTAATTGCGCTTCATATACTTGGGTGTGGAATTGCCTGCTTTGGAATTGAGATAATTGAGATGAGTTGTAAGAGAGTGCTTCTATCCGTGATTTCCCGGCGATTTCATGCCGGCTATTCGGTGCATCTTTTTAGACCCGTAACTGAAATCCTTTGCCCGGTCATAACCGTCGACGAGGAAAACGCTGGCGGGAGCACAACTCCCAAAATTGTCCGAGGCGAAGGCGTGACCGCTGAGTCCATGGTTCTGCTGCGATTCGTTTCCGCAAGCGCAGCGAGTAGCCAAGACTACTCGTAGTGATGTGCGAGATGGGGGGAGGTGCATACGGTCAACACCTCGTCGTCAGCCACTGGTTTTCGAACCTCATAAGCAGCGACTCTGAGGCCTGGGTTTGGTGCGGCACAAGCCACGTTTTTTGCCAGAATGGTAAGAACTGCGGGCTGTCTTATTGTTTCCCTTGCCGCGGAAGGGGGCAGGCGGGGCAGGATTGCCCGTCGGGGTAGAAGAAGCCGCACATGGGAGCACCGATGAACTCGGCCAGGCGGCGCAATTTTGCCGGCACCGGGAAGCGTTTTCCTGTTTCCCAGCGATCCCATGTGGCTTCGGAAACGCCGAAGTCGGCAGCGGCTTGTTTCAAGAGCAGTCCGCGCGATTTACGCCAGTCGTGCAGGCATTTCGCGAGTAGCGCCCGTGTGGAATCCGGCGTCAGACCTGAAGGTTTCTTGCGCTTTCCTGTCATAATTACCCATACGGTTGGTCGCCGACCAATCCTTCAGGTTTCCTCCGATAGAAAAAGAAACGCGGGGTGCAGGCAAGCCGAACCGGCCCATATTGCACTCCCGCCCGATGCATTTCTAAGGTTTCCATACTGCGCCTGAAAGAAGCTGCACACCGTCTGCGCGTTATGGCAAGCGCCAAACAGATCGGCCACGCACAAAATCCGCCCTCACCCAGGAGACGCTGGCTGAAAAAGCCGACTTGAGCCGGCGTTATCTCCAGGAAATCGAGAGCGGAGCCAAATCCTCGACCGTCCCAATCCTGGCCAAGCTGCGCCGAGCACTGGATTGCTCTTGGGAGGAGTTGCTCAAGGGGTTGTGACTCAATTAAGATTGCTGCATACGCACTACATAACACCTTCAAAAAAGCTCATTTTACTCTGTTGGACGGAAAGGTTGGAATCCTCATTCCAAAATCCGCATTTGCTCACGCCCGAAGGCCGCCGGGCTTCCAATTTGCAATTTTGCGGCGCATAAAATCCAGCGCTGCAATTGCCAGCAAGCCCGCGCCGAATGCCCATGAATCCACCTCTGGCGCAGCTCGGGCGCCCGTTGATTACCCATCCAAACTCCGCCGCACCGTCTCCAGCAGTTGGCAGGGCGCGAACGGCTTTTGCAGGAAGTTCTCGCCGCTCTTCAACTCCAATGCTCTTCCCGCGATCTCCGAGCTGTAGCCCGACATGAAGACAACCTTCAGATTCGGCCTCGTGGTTTGCAATTGCCGCGCCAGCCGTTGGCCCGTGATCCCACCTGGCATCACGAGGTCGGTCACCAGCAATTCGACACTTTGCCCATTGCCTTCCCAGATTTGCAGCGCTTCGGGGCCGCTCGCCGCTTCGAGCACCCGGTAACCGTTAAGCTCCAGCAGCTCTCGCGTGAGCATCCGCACATTCAGATCGTCCTCGGCAACCAGGATCGTTTCCGTGCCGCCGCACGGCTCAGGCTCCGCCGTTTCCGCATCCGCGTCACGCGCGCTCACTTCACTGGCTGGCAAATAAATGGAAAAAGAGGTCCCCTGCCCCGGCTCGCTCTCGACGGTAATCCAGCCATGGTGCTGCTTGACGATGCCAAAGACGGTCGCAAGGCCCAGGCCCGTCCCCTTCCCCGCTTCCTTGGTCGTAAAAAACGGCTCGAATATCCGCGACATTGTTTCCGGCGGTATCCCCGTTCCCGTATCCCGCACTACCATCGACACGTAGTTGCCCGGGATCGCATCCGCGTGCTGGCGCGCGACCTCCTCATCCACAGTGGCCTCGCCGGTTTCAATGGTGATTCTTCCGCCTTCAGGCATCGCATCTCGCGCGTTCACCGTCAGGTTCATCAGCATCTGGTCAATCATCCCCGGGTCCGCTCGCGTCATCATGGGTCGCGGGTCCAGGTTCAACACCAATCGGATGTCCTCCCCTATGATCCGACGCAGCATTTTTGCCAGGCTGGTGACCGCTTCATTCAAATCCAGGTTCCGCGGTTGCATCACCTGCTTGCGGCTGAACAGCAGCAATTGCCGCGTAAGATTCGCCGCTCGCTCCACTGCCCCGCGAATCTGGCGCAGGTCCTCCTTTACCCCTTCCGGCACGTCCGCCGTTATTTCCGCCAGCTCGGTCTGGAGCATCATCGCCCCGAGGATGTTGTTGAAGTCATGCGCCACCCCGCCGGCCAATTGCCCGATCCCCTCCATCTTTTGCGACTGCCGCAATTGCTCCTCAAGCTGCCGTTGCTCGGCGATCCTTTGGTTCCGCTCGCTGATGTCGCGCACATTCCCCACCAGGTAATCCCGGTCCAGCCTGACATGCGACACGCTCACCTCCACCGGAAACGTCGTCCCGTCCTTGCGCCGATGCATCACCTCCAGCGTCGCCTGCTTCCCATCCCTCGTCTTCGCCCCGGTATTGTCGAACAATTCGCGATCAACCCCCATCGCTACATCAAATACCCGCATCCCCAGCAACTCGTCGCGGGTGTATCCTAGTGATTTGAACGCACGTGCGTTCACATCAAGGAATTTCCCCGTCTCCGGGTCCACTACATAGATCGCATCTCCGGACCTCTCGATCAGCGCCCGGAACAGCTTCAGCGCCACCTCCGTTTGTTTCCTTTCCGTGATGTCCTCCTTCACCGCCAGGAAGTGCGTGATCCGCCCCGCTTCATCCAGCACCGGCGACACACACGCCGATTCCCAGAAGAACGTCCCATCCTTCTTCCGATTGTGAAACTCCCCGCGCCATATCTCCCCCCGTGTGATTGTCCGCCACAGCCTGGTAAACTCCGCATCGGGGATTTCGCCCGATCTCAGGATACGCGGATTCTTTCCGCGCACTTCCTCCAGCGTGTAACCCGTCAACACCTCGAACCTCGGGTTGACGTAATCAATCTCTCCCTTCCGATTGGTAATGACAATGGCCGCATAGCTTTGCTCCACCGCGCGCGAGAGCTTCCGCAATTGCTCATCGGCGTGCTTGCGATCCGTGATGTCCTGGAAAAAGCCATTCCAGAGGATGCTCCCGTCCGGTTGCATTTCCGGCACGGAGTGCCCTTCCATCCAGTGCTCTCCTTTGCAGGTGTGACGCACTCGAAACTCCTCCCGCCACGGCGCCATGGTCTCCGCGGAGATTGCAATCGATTCATTCACACGCCCGGCGTCGTGCGGATGAATCATCTCCATTATCGGCCTCGCATCTTCGCGCACCGCCTCTTGTTCCAAGCCAAAAAGCGCTTCGAGCGCGGGACTGGCATAAGGCATGCACATCGAGCCATCCGGTCGCAATCGGAAGGAGTAGATCATTCCCGGCACAGTCTCCGCGACCTGCTCGATCTGGTTCTGCAAGACAACACGCTGGCGCAACGCCTGCTCCGCCTGCTTGCGTTCGGTAAAATCGCGAGCCCAAGACGTCAAGTAGACCGCCGGAAAAAAGAAAAACCAGACATATGGCTGCGTGGCCGGCCATAGATACCATTGCAGGCCAAAGGCGGCCACAGGCATCAATACCGCCAGGATCAGACGGCAGGAGCCTGTCCATCCGTAACCCCGGAGTTTACACGCCGGGTTGACGGTGTTGCCAGCCTCGATGGTTGAATTAGCGGGGAAACGATTCCCTAACCGCGCAGTTCCTCCACACGGCATATTCAATGCGTATCTTTCGCTTTTGGGGTTGGAGTTTGGCGCGTGACATGGCTCACAGTAGTTTTACTCATATCGGCCTCTTCCGGCCCGGCATTAGCCCTATTTTCCAAAAAGCACCGAGCCGCCTATATGCCTGTATGCATATATATCCCTAAATGGGCTCAGCCGTCCCTGCTCCGCCCAGCCTTCAATGCGCCGCCCTGCGCCGCGACGCAAGAAATGCTACTAGGTTATCGATTTCGCGTGGTTTCAGCGTATTCCCAAAGGCCGGCATATTCACCCCGCCGTTCACAATCCGTATAACCATGTTATCCTGGGTCAACTCGTCCCCGATGTAGGTAAGATCCGGCCCGCGCCGGCCTCCATACCTCTGCACGAGATGGCAGTTTAAGCACCCCTTCTCTTCAAAGAGCGCCGCCCCCTGGTAAACCGGCCCAGCATTCACCCCGATGACCCCGACCGGCAGATGGCCGGGGTTGAAATTGGGCGACCAAGGCGACGCGACTCCCACCACCCAGAGCGAGCCGATCAGGATCACGCTCAGCAGCACTACGGCAATGGACCAGGGCCTGCGGCTCGGCGCTCGCTCGCCGCGATTATTCAATAGCGGCACTAGCAACAACAGCGTCCCGATGACCACGGGGATGACAATCATGACAAAGCCCTCCACCCGCGGCGGTATGAGCGCCAGCAGCGCGAAATACCATAGCAGATACCAATCCGGACGCGGATCGGCGTTCAGGATGCTGGGATCGGGCGGCTTATCAATCGCCGGCGGCCCTACGAAATACGCCAGCGCTGCAATGGCAATAATGAGCCCGGTCCCGAACACAAAATCGCGCCACGCCCCATCGGGCCAAAACGGGTGCCCGTGCTTTTCGAGGAATTGGTGGTAGCGCTCGCGGTAAGTCTCCGGGTCCACAGGCTGCCCCGGCACCGGCGGCTCGGAAATTCCATGCCGCAGCACCAGCCAAAGATGCAGCCCGATGAATACGAACAGCATTGCCGGAATGAAAAAAACATGGATCGCAAAAAATCGGCTCAAGGTCGCCCCTCCAATGGTATTCCCCCCCAGGATGAATCGCGCCAGCCAATCCCCGATGAGCGGCACCCGCCCCGCCTGCTCCGCCGCCACCACCACCGACCAGGCCGCTGTCTGGTCCCAGCGCAGCAACTGCCCGGTAAACCCCATCACCAGCGTCATCCCTAGCAGCAGCACCCCGGTTGTCCAGTTCATCTCCCTGGGGAACTTGTACGCACCAAAGAGAAATGTCTGCGCGAGGTGCGCCCCCACCATTAACACCATCGCCGAGGCCCCATAATAATGCATCCCCCGCAACAGCCGCCCAAACGGCGCGTCATTGGTGATGAATTGCAGCGTCTCATACGCCTGCGAGGAGGAGGAGACATAGGAAAACGAAAGCGCCACCCCCGTGACCACCTGCACGATGAAGGCCAGCATCGTCGCGCTCCCAAAGACATACCACCATTTGGAATCCCGCGGCACCAGATGGTTCATCGCCGGCCCCACCAGATCGGAGATACCGATCCGGTCATCAATCCATTTCCACACCGCCGTCAGAAGCCGATTCATAGCGTGGTCGTAATCGGAATCGCCGCCGATTTGATCTGCACTTCGTCATTCACCACCCGCACCTCGTACCGGATGAGCGGATGCGGCGGCGGCCCCGCCGCGACCGTCCCATCCTTGTAATAGACACCCCCATGGCAAGGACACATAAACAGCTCCGCATCCGGCAGCCAGCGCACCGGGCACCCCAGGTGCGTGCAATTCACGGAAAACGCGATGAACTCCGTCTCCGACGCCCGCCGCAGCCACGCCGCGTTCTTCGCAGTAATGCCCGCCCATGGCAGCGGCGACGCGTCGATGAAGCTCACATTCACCGTCTTGCCGATCTCAAACTCCCCCGTCTTGCCAAGCGTGATCCACCGCTCCGGCGTCTTCCGGAAGATCGGCGCAACGACGAAACCCACCAGCGGCACCCCCAAGATGACCGCGCACACCCCGCTTAAGGCGATGCACAGTTTCGCGAAGAAACCGCGCCGCGAGAGGCTTTCGGGATCGGCCTCCTGTCCCTGATGCGTTTCCATTTGCAGCCGGCCATGGAGCAACTCCGCCTCCGGCGGCTTCGTCTCGGGCAGGTCAGTGTTTTTTTCGTTCATGGCGAATATCGGTGATCCAGCCGGCCAGCGCGGCGATGAAAAGGCCGCCACCTACCGCGAGAATGACCCACGAGGTAATCAATCCCCAAAAAAAGAACGCCACTCCCATCGCCATTCCCGCCGGGAAGTAAGTCGGATGCGGCAAATGTTCCGGCGCCAGCGGCGTCCAATTCGGTTTCTCTTCCATAGGATTTAGGAGGCGGTGCTCACCGTTTCGGCAGGCACTGAATACCAGCGCGCCAGTTGTCCAAAGATGGCTCCCAGATACACCATGCACATCGGCACCCACATGATCAGCCCGCCGATTTGCTGGTCCCGCGCCGCGGTCATTCCCCATGTACCCTTCAGTATCGGAGCAATCCCGAGCCGATCCACCGGATTCAGGTAAGCCCTGCAAACAGTGACCGGAGAAAAAGTCAGGATAATGCCCAGCACCGTGCAAGCCACGCATGCCGCAAAAAGATAGACCACCCCATGCAGCGGAGCGATGCGCTGCCCCTCATCCGGCGCCAGAAGCTGCCACCAGAACATCCCGCCCAACAGGAGCAGCGAGAGCGTTTGCCCCACCGAGACCAACCGCGACGTCGCCGCCGCATTGCACAACGCTGGCGCGTGCCATATCCACATCGCCCCCACTCCGCACGCCCAGCACACGCCAGGATTCAAAAGCCGTGCAAAACGGGCAGGCATTCGAGCCGAGCCCGGCAGCGCCATCAACGCCAGCGCCGGCACAGCCAGCACCAGCAGGATGTGCTGTAACATATGCGCGCTAAAGAGATACCCCTGCGCCAGTGCCGCCAGCGGAGACATCAGCGTGAGAAGGTACACCGCCACCGCCGCCAGCAGCCACCAGCCACGCCGGCTCCAGCGCACCCGGCAAAAATAAACAATCAGCGCCGCCGCCGCGCACAGAGCGGCCAGCGGACTCCATACCCAATCAAAAATGAGGTTATTCATAAGCAACGCGGCAGGACGTAAACAACCGTCAGCACAAAGACCCACACGACATCCACGAAGTGCCAGTAAATGCCCACCATCCCCAGCATCGGCGCCGGTTTCCCGACGAAATCCCCTGCCACCGCCAGCCCCATCACGATTAGCATTAACAGCAGCCCCACCACGACGTGGATTCCGTGAAACCCGGTCAGCGTGAAAAACGTCGTCGTAAATAAGTTCGTATCAATCCGCATCCCATGCGTAAGCAGCTTCCCATACTCCAATCCCTGCCCGGCGATGAACACCCCTCCCAGCGCGATCGTAATCATCAGCCACGAGATCATCCCCCGGTTGCTTCCCCGGTGATGCGCCGCCTCGGATCGCCACATGGTAAAGCTGCTGGCAAAGAGACATAGGCTGAATATCCCCGTCTTCATCAGGTCCAGTTCCTTCGCCGTCGGGCCCGCCTGCGGCTGCACATTATAATAGAGGAAAGCCAGGATCAGCGTCCCGAAGAATCCACCCTCCGAGAGCGCGAACGCGACAATTGCGCACCGGTATTTATCCCATCGCGACGCCCCGTCGTGATCCGGACCCACCACCGGGTCCGGCCGGTCCGGGTTCGCATCGTCCCACAGCGGCCGCCGGCTATGGATCGGCGGCAGCGCCTCGAAATTATCCACCGCCGGCGGCGACGTCGTCGCCCACTCCAGCGTCCATGCCTCCCACGGATTATCCCCAGCGGGCGCACCCCAAAGCAGGGCACAGCCGATATTCCATAAGATGACAATCGCCGCCGCCGCCATGAAGAACGCGCTCACGGTAGATACCATGTTCATCCAGCCCCAGCCCGGCAGATCGGGATAAGTATAGATACGCCGTCCCATCCCCGCCAGCCCCAGGGAATGCTGGATCAGGAAAGTCCCGTTGAACCCGATCACCATCAGCCAGAAAGACCAACGCCCTAGCTTCTCGGAGAGCATCCGCCCGCTCATCTTCGGGAACCAATAGTGCACCGCCGCCAGGATCGCAAAGAGAATGCCCCCCACCGCCACATAGTGGAAATGCGCCACCAGATAGTAACTATTCTTGGTCTGCCAATCCAGCGGCACTATGGCATGACTTATCCCCGTGATTCCCCCGCAAAGGAATTGAATGAGAAACGCGACGCAATAAAGCATCGGCGTTTTCAGCCGGATGCGCCCCCGGTACATCGTGGCGCTCCAGTTCAGCACCTTCACCCCGGTTGGGATCGCGATCAGCATGGTCGATCCCGCGAAGAACATATCCATCGGGTGTCCCAGTCCGACGGTAAACATATGGTGCGCCCACACCCCCACGCTCAGCAGCGCAATGGCCACGGTTGACCCCGCCACGAACTCATACCCAAAGATCGGCTTCCGCGAAAATACCGGGATGATCTCCGACACAATCCCAAACGCCGGGATTGCCAGGATGTACACCTCCGGATGTCCGAAGGCCCAGAAAATGTGCTGCCACAGGATGGGCGACCCTCCTTCGGCTGGCAGGAAAAAATGGGTATTGAGTTGCCGGTCGATCAGCAGCATCACCAGCGCCCCGTTCAATACCGGGATCGCTGCCAGCACGAGGAACGCATTGACGAAATTCATCCACGTAAAAAGCGGCAGCCGCCGCAGCGTCATCCCCGGCGCGCGCAGGCAAAGCACCGTCGTGATTAAATTGATCGCCGTCCCCACCGACCCAATCCCCAGCACCAGCAACGACACCGCCCAGTAATCCACTCCCAGCCGCGAGGCATACGGCGTCTCATTGAGCGGCGCATACGCAAACCAGCCCACCGTCGACGCATCGCCGATGAGCATGCTAAAGTGCAACAGGATGCCCCCCAGCGGCACCAGCCAGAAGGAAAACGCATTCAACCTCGGGAACGCCATGTCCCGCGCTCCGATCTGCAACGGCACAAAGTAATTCGCCAGCCCGAAGAGCAGCGGCATCACCACGAGGAAAATCATGGTGGTCCCATGCATCGTGAACAGCATGTTGAACGTATCCGGCGCCACCAGGTGGTTGTTCGGCACCGCCAGTTGCAGCCGCATCACCAGCGCCTCGATCCCGCCCGCCACAAAGAACACCAACCCCGTCAGCAAATACAGAATCCCGATCCGCTTATGGTCCACGGTTGACAGCCACGCCAGTTGGTAATGCGCCCGCACATCCGGATCCAGCACGGTTTCAATGGCCACCTCCGCCGCCGATTCGTTCATCGCAATCCCCCCAGGTAGGCCCCCAGCGCCGTTACTTGATCCTCCGTAAATTCAAAATTCGGCATCTCGACTCCCGGCTTCACTGCCTGCGGATTCCGCAACCACAGCCGCATATTATCCGGAGTATTATCCAGCATCCCCGCCCCGATCTGCCCCCGCGCCGCGACGTGCGTCAGGTCCGGCCCCACGCGGGCATGTGCCGCCGTGCCATTGATGGAGTGGCAACTCACACAGCTCATCTGCATAAAAATCTGCTCCCCTTGCTGAGCCTTCGCCGTCGCCGGCGCGACCGATGGCTGCAACTGCGCCGCCTCCCATGCCGCGAACTCCGCCGGCGGCTGCGCCACCACCGTAAACCGCATCCACGCATGCTCCGTCCCGCAGAACTCCGAGCAACTCCCCAGGTAGGTCCCGGGCTGGTCCGCCTCCAGCCAGATATAATTCGGGTGCCCCGGCACGGTCGTCATCTTCCGCGCCAGTTTCGCCACCCAAAATTCATGCAACACATCCGCCGCATCCAGCCGCACCGAAAGCGCCTTGCCCGTCGGAATATGTATCTCATTCGCCGTCACCACTCCGGTCTTGGGATAACGCGCCTCCCACCACCATTGATGCCCGATCACGATCAAATCAGGCTCCGGAGCCGGCGCCGGATCGGACACCCCCATCGTTTTCACCGTCAGAAAAAACAGCAGCGTCACGATCCCCAGCGGAATCGCCGTCCACACCAGCTCCACCGTCTTCTGCCCCGGCACCTGCTCCGGGTCAGGTTCCCCTTCCCTCCACCGGTACTTCATCAGGCTGAAAACAATCAGCCCCGCCACCAGCAGAAAGATCACCCCAAAGATCGCGATGGCAATCATCCATAGGTTGAAAATCGCCTGCGTATTCGGCGAGGCCGGACTGAATGACGTGATGGGATTCATGAAGGCATGCCTCCCCTGGCACTCCGTGCGCAATATCGCTGCGGCCCGTGATTTCCCTTCATGTCTTTCTCTAATCGAACGACACACCCCGCCCGGATGATTCTTTCCGCCTTTGCTTCAGGATTCTTCCGGCCCACTCACAAACCCGCGCCGCATCAGATTTTCCGTAACCACACGCGGCACTAGAAAATTCAGCAGATAATCCCGCCCGCCGGCCTTGGTCCCGCCTCCCGACATCCGCCCGCCGCCGAAAGGATGCCGCGCCACCAATGCCCCGGTAATCCCCCGGTTGATATAAAGATTCCCTACTTCAAACTCCCTCTTCACCCGTTCGATATTGCGCGGACTCCGCGAAAAAAATCCGCCCGTCAGCGCGAACTCCGTCCCATTGGCAATCTTCAGCGCCTCATCCAGGTCGCGCGCCCGGATCACCGCCAGCACCGGCCCAAATATCTCCTCTTGCGCCAGCGCCGAATCCGCCGGCACATCGCAAAAAATCGTCGGACCAATAAAATACGCCCCCTCCGGCGCGGTCCCTGAGAAGGCCATCCGCGCATAACCTTTCGCAGCCTCGATGGATGCCCGAATACGATCAAACGCCGCGCTATCGATCACCGGCCCCACGCTATTCGCAGGATCATCCGGAGGCCCCACCCGCAAGCTCGACGCAGCCTCCACCAACCGCTCCAGCACCCGCTCGTACACCGGTTGGAGGACGATGAGGCGCGAAGCCGCCGAGCATTTTTGCCCTTGGTATCCGAACGCCGACGCGACAATCGCCGGCACCGCCTCATCCAGGTCGGCATCGGCGTCCACGATGATCGCGTTCTTTCCGCCCATCTCGCAGATGACTTTCTTGAGCTGAAGCTGTCCCGGCTTTGTGCGCCCCGCCGCTTCCCATATCCTCAAGCCCACTTCCTTCGATCCCGTAAACGCAATAACCGCCACGTCCGGGTGCTCCACCATATAAGCGCCCACGCTCGATCCCGGCCCCGATAAAAACTGGATCGCGCCCGGCGGCACGCCCGCCTCGCGGAACAGCCGCGCCAGCCGCGCCCCGATCACCGCCGATTGTGCGGACGGCTTCATGATAGCGCAATTGCCGGCCACCAGGGCCGCGGCGGTCATCCCGCACAGAATCGCGAGCGGAAAATTCCACGGCGCAATGATCACCGCGATCCCCCGTGCCGTGTAATGGTGAATATTCAACTCTCCCGGCACCTCGTACACGCTGGAGGAAATCCGCCGCATCTCCCCGGCGTAATACCGGCAAAAATCAATCGCCTCCGCGACATCCGCATCCGCTTCACTCCACGTCTTGCCCGTCTCAAATCCTTCCAGCGCCGCCAGCTCGAAACGCGCCGCGCGAATCAATTCCGCCGTCCGCTCCAATATCGCCGCCCGCGTCCCCGCATCCATCCTGCTCCAGCGTGGAAACGCCGCCTTGGCCTCCGCGATCGCCGCGTCCGCCTCCTTCACGCCGCCCTGCGAAACAACGCCCACCACCTCCGACGGTTTCGCAGGATTGATCGAGCTCTGCACACGCCCGGGCCGCACTTCCCTCTCTCCTATCAGCAGTGGGTAACTGCCACCCAACTGCTTCCGCACCGTCTGCAACGCACGCTCCATCCGCCCCCGCATTTCGGCGCGCGTAAAATCGGTGTGCGGCTCGTTGCGAAAGGGCGGCTCTGGCAAAACCATCGATTTCATTGATTGGCGCTCCCTGGGATCGGCCAGCAGCTCCTCCACCGGCACGGCCTCGCCAAAGGTCGCGCGCAAAAATCCTTCGTTGGAAGTATTCTCCAGCAGCCGCCGCACCAGGTAACTCATCCCCGGCAGGATTTCGCCAATCGGACAATACTCCCTCACCCGATGCCCCATCTGGATCAGCGCCTGCTTGATCGGCTCAGCCATCCCGTAAAGCATCTGGATTTCGTAGCTGCGCGGATGCCGGCTCAGCGCCTCCGCGCGCGCGATGCACGCCGCCATGCTGCGCACGTTGTGGGTTGCGAATGCGCATTCGATTGTCTCCGGATTCTCCAGCATCATCGACGCCAGTTCTTCATAGCTCGCGTCCGTTTCATTCTTATGACCGAACACCGGCACCGGCCAGTCCCGCTGCCGCGCGAGAATGGTTTCCGTGTCCCAGTAAGCTCCTTTCACAAGCCGCACCGTTACTCGCCGATGATGCTGGGACGCCCACTGGATCAGCTCCCGCAGGTCGCGCGCCGCATCGCGCAGGTACGCCTGCACCGCGATGCCGAGATGCGCGGAGGCGTCCGGCTCGCCAAGCATGCGCTTGAATAGCTCCAGCGTCAGATCCTTCAATCCATGGTGCTCCATATCGAAGTTGATGAAGACACCGCGCTCTTTCGCGAGCTTGAGGATCGGCCTCAGCCGCTCGCTGAGATGCTGGATCGCATCCTCGGGAGCGGCGGGTTGAATCTGCGAATAGAGCGCGGAAATCTTGACGGACACATTGACTTTCGGAATCGATCCGCGGCCATCGGAATCCAGTTGCTCGATGTCCGGCCATGACTGCGAGGCATCAGCCAACGCTTCGATCAAGCCAAGATAGCGCTGCTGATATTGCGCGGCTTCCTTTTCGCTCAGGACTGTCTCACCCAGGATGTCGGCGGTGAAGGTCAGGAAGTGCTCGCGCATCTGGCGCAGCTTGGGGATGGCGGCGGCGCTGTCGGGGGCGAGGATGAAATTGCCTGCCATCTGCCTCACGCCCTGGCGCGCGGCGAAGGCGAGGAGGGCGGGCAGCTTGAGGCCCGCGGCCAGGCAAAGCCGCAATATCGTTGATGAAGCCGCATGAGCGAGGTAATCATCAACATGTTCCGCGAGTGCTCGCGGATCGGCCAGGACAGGAAGCACGTCGATGAGCCTAAACAGTTGAATCTTGAGGGCTTCCTGCCGCATCGACCAGTCGAGCACCCTGCCCATCAGGTTTTTGCGGCTGAAGAGGCGCGGCGTAGCGCCCTTCATCCGGGCGAATATTTCGCGGCCCTTTTTTTGGATCGACTGCCCGGGCGCGGTATTCACAACCCCAGTCTTTGCAGGAGGAGACTCAGAAAAAGGCCGACGTCGGTCACGACTCCGACCGATTCAAGGGAACCGCGGTCGGCCAGCTTGGTAACCACCGCGGGGTTTATGTCAATGCACGCCAGGCGCACCCCCGCGGGAGTCATATTCCCGACGCCGATGGAGTGGAGCATGGATGACAGCATCAGGATCATATCGGCCCCGCGAACCAGCCGCGTGTAATCGTCCTGCGCCTTGATTAAATCCATCTGCGTATCGGGGAGCGGCCCATCGTCGCGAATCGAGCCCGCCAGCGAAAACGGCACCCCCGCGCGCACGCATTCGTAAAAGACCCCGCGCGTGAGCACTCCCTGCTCGACCGCCTGCCGGATGCCGCCGCAACGCCGGATGGTATTGATGGCCGCGAGATGATGCCGATGCCCGTGATCGACCGGGGCCCCGCGCACGAGGTCCACGCCCAGCGACGTGCCCAGCAGCGCCTGCTCGATGTCATGGACCGCAATCGCATTCCCCCCCAGCAACGCCTGCACATAGCCATTGCGGATAAGCCGCGCCAGATGCTCGCCGCCGCCGGTGTGAATGACGACGGGGCCGGCCACCACCACGATCCTCCCCTTTTGCTCACGCCACCGGCCCATTTCCCATGCAATCCGCTCGACCACCAGGTCCACGCGCCGCTCGCTGGAAGCGCCCGCGCCCATGAATGAAAACTCGTGTTCTTCGGTCAACGCCGGTTTCGGCAATTTCCTCCGGGTGCGCAATCCGGCGCTCCCGGTGACAACCAAATCGCCCTTCGCCAGGGTCCGAAAAAGCGCGCAGCGCGCGACCGGCTTCGGACCCGGTTCCACCACGATGACCCCATCCATGCGCTGGTTGAGCACCGGGATCCAGGTTCCCGCCACGCGAACCTCCGTGGGATAAATGGTGGAGGCGTAAAAGTCATCGGGCGCCACGCCATCGATGGGAGCGGGGAGCAGCATGGCATCGCTCTCCTCGGCGGAAGTCCGCTTGGCTCCCAGGGCCAGAAGCTGGCTGAGAATGCCATTGATCCGCACCTCCGACGGCGCCACCACGCGCATCTCCGCGCGGGATACGCTCGACTGCTGTTTGCCGAGGTCGAAATGCAGCACCTGGAACGCCCCGCCGTTCTCAACGACCACGTCCACGGCCTTCTCGAGCAATCCCGCATGAAGCAGGTGCCCCTCGATCGTAACGATTCCCTCCCGGACACTGGTCGCCGCGGCGGCGGCCGCCGGCGCGTGATTGGTCAGCCGCAACACGAGGCATTTCGCGGCTCCCCCCGCCTTCATAAACTCGTCCAGCGGCGTCTCGATCACATTGAAGCCCGCGCGCCCGAGCTGCTCCTTGAGTTCGGGGCTGGCCTTGTTCATCACAATGTGGTCGCCAATGTTGACGACGTTGCAGGCAAACGCCGCCGCATCGTCGTCACTGATCGCGATCCGCTTATCCTCCGGCACCAGTTGCTCGATCTGGAGGATGGAATCCGCGTCAAACGCGCGCGGATAATAAAGCAGCCAGCCCCGCTCCAGCGGGCAAAGGCAGGTATCCAGGTGATAAAACCGCTCGTCCGCAAGCCGCAGGGAGACCACCCGCAAATCGAGAATCTCCGCCAGCGCCGGATGCACCCCGAGATCGGTCCTCATTCCATATCCCACCCAAAGCACGCCTCGCTCCGGATCGAGCAACGCATCCCCCTCCCCCTCGAACGGGATATCCCCGGGCAGGTCGGCCACCTCATACCCGGCCTTCTTGAACCACCGCCGGAAATGCTCCCGCTCATCCTGGCGCTCGCGATAGAGGAACCGGCTGAGCACCGCCTTTTTTTCAAGCAAGAATCCCCCATTGGCCGTGAAAACCATGTCCGGCAGACCCTGCGCCGGTTCGACCAGCTCGACATCCACGAGTTCCTCCAATCGGCCCCGCAGCTCCTCCCATTGCTTCACCGCATTCTCGCGGGCCACGCGATGGATATTTCCAGCCATCCATGGATTGATGACATATTCGACCCCGTAGTGCGCCGGCGCACACATGAGAACCCGCCCATTGCCGCTCATGTGCGCAAGGTAATGGCGGGCGGCGGCAGATGCAACGCGGCAAAGCGATTTTGGCCGCGCGTCGGGGGACATCGCAGGTTTAGCGCCGTCTCGCTTCGTTCGTCGCGGATTTGAGGATTTTCCACAGATCGACGTTGAGCGCCTCGGCCATGCGGAGAAAAACGTCGAGAGTGGGATTCCGAAGCTCGCGCTCCACGAGAGAAATCATGCTGACATGAAGACCTGCCCTTTGGGCGAGCACGTTCATCGAAAGATCCTGCCTGAGGCGTTCCGTGCGGAGAGCCTGAATGACGGCGGAGGAAATGATTTGGCGCTCGGAGTGCTTCGGCACCCTAGGAGGGATAAAAGAAAAGACCGCTTGACTCGCATTTGACAATAGCCAATACCGCATCCGTGGACACTGGTTATCCCCTTGACGGAAAGTATGTCACTGCTAGCCTCGCGGCACCCTATGGTTGGCGTATCCCCTGAGCGGCGGGCGGCTGGGTCGCGGTTTTTCCTCTGTCTGGTTACGGCAGGGTTGCTCCTCTTGCCGTGCATTGGCATCGCCCAATCAGCCGTTTTCAGCGGCAGCCAGAGCGGCACCGGCGCTGTCTCCTTCCGAATCCTCGATCAACATCGCGTCTATTTCGGGCAACACTCGATTACTTACAACCGGGTCGCGCCCCCAATTTTTCCCGCTCCGACGCCCGCCCCGGTAATTCCGCCTCCGGCATTGCCGACCTACGAGTATGACCAATTATTGTTTTTCTCCGCCACTATTTATGACAATCAACTGACCGTCCTTCAATATTTCGATGGTAACCGGGGAATGGTCGCGATCAGCAATATTAACTTCAACTATCTTGCCATCGACGGCTTTGTCGAGGGAGACACGTTTTATGAGATCATCATGGCCCGGGACGAGGAGTCCTCGGCGGACGCCGACCCTGTTACCGCCGCGTGGCTGGCGCAGGCCCGAGGGGCGTTGTCGGCAGGCGCCCCGGGATATGTGGTCGTCAGCGGAACGGCCAGCGCGGATACCATCCAGGCATTGGACGCAATGCACACTTACTTTGGAGTAAACAGCGGCGTGCTCGTCCAGCAGTACCGGCAGTGGCAGACGCAAAATGCTGCTCGGGCTCTGCAACTGAAACTCCATCCGCCGGTAAGGCCGAATACCGTAATTAATTATTGGCCGATCAAGAGCGGCGTTTACCCCACGGGCTCCGCCCAATGAAACGCTTCCTTGCCGCCATCTTTTCAATGCTGGTTTGCCTGACGTTCGGAGCATTGGCACAAGGACCTGCCGATATGAACTCTGGCTCGCAATTAAGCAATAATTCGACTGGCTCCTACACTTTCTCCTGGTGGGGGGTAGGGGGAAATACCTACGTGATTGAAACCTCGGATGACCTGATCAATTGGTCGTATCTTCCCATTGTAGAATCTGGCTCTGATTCCGTCATCCAGTGGGGATTTACCTCAAATTCGAACAGTCTCTTCATGCAATTGGAATACATCACCGTTCCAGCCAGCCAGCTTCCCGGCACGGTCTTGAACGGCCCTGTGGACAGCAGCAGCGGCTTGCCCGGTGATTGGGAGCTTTTCTATTTCGGTTACCTGGGGGTCAACCCGAATGGGCTCGTCCCTTGGAGCGGTGGCCAGATCACAAACCTCGAAGCCTATCAGGACGGCCTCAATCCCATCGACTTCTACGACGGCCAGACCCCGACGCTCTCGATAGTCCGCGGCAACAACCAGACCGGCCCGCCCGGAGGCTATCTTCCAGCGCCCTTGGTGGTCAGCGTCACCGACTCCAACGGCAACGGCATCGCCGGAGCGCCTCTAAGCTTCCAAGTCTCCTCCGGCGGCGGGTACGTCCAGGCGCCGGGCGTCGCGACCGCCAGCGGCTCCGGCATAATCCTGGCCGATGGAAACGGACAAGGGCAGGCGTATTTCCTATTGCCGGGCGATACCAACGCCGCCACCCAGATCACAGTCTCCACCGGCACCGGCGCCACCTTTTGCTCCGGCACCTTCAGCGAATCCACCGGCAACGGCACCAGCCCATTTGCATCCCCCTTCGCCCCGAGCAATTGTATCGGCTACGTGAACCCCGACGGCAGCCTCACCATTACCTGGACCAACAATACCGGCGGCATCGAGCTATACATCCTCATCGAGCAGCAACAGAGCGATGGGAGTTGGCTGGCGGTTTCCGGACCATTGCCCGCC
>Ga0182030_10011072_pt1 | contig 18226 bp, 16 predicted proteins | sample 812S3MmetaG_FD_121299 | JGI IMG/M metagenome (GOLD analysis project Ga0182030, IMG submission 121299) | Permafrost microbial communities from Stordalen Mire, Sweden - 812S3M metaG (Illumina Assembly) | ecosystem: Environmental > Terrestrial > Soil > Wetlands > Permafrost | place: Sweden...
ATTGCCGGTTGAACGCACCTTTTCGACTGGATGGGTCATATCCCACGGAGCGACAAACTGGCCCTTCTTGATGTTGACTGCGCGTCCTGTTTTTCCAGCAGCGACAAGCAGATCAGTCTGACGGCAGAGAAATGCGGGGATTTGCAAAACGTCTACAGCTTCTGCGGCTATCGCGCAATGACTTGGCTCATGCACATCGGTCAACACCGGCAGGCCAGTATCCTTTGCCAGAAGACTCAGAATGCGTACGCCCTCGGTCAGACCGGGCCCGCGAAAACTCTTGACGCTGGTGCGATTGGCCTTGTCGTAGCTGGCTTTGAAGATGTAGGGAATGCCCAGGTCGGCGGTGATGCGCTGAATTGCTTCGGCCATGGTGCGTACGTGCGCTTCGGACTCGATCACGCACGGACCGGCGATTAAAAACAACTGGCCTGTGCCGATTTGGACAGGCCCAATTTCAAAAGAGTTCTTCACGTAACCAATTTTATCCTGTCGGCACGCTGTCCGGCGTCTACGATAAAATCAACCTGATAGTGCCCAACAGCTAGAATGCGGTTCCCCTATCGACTATTCGGCGTCGGCTATCTGGAGCTAGCATGATATTGGTATTTTGGATTTCGATAGCATTGGTGGCTTATACCTATTTCGGCTATCTTGCCTGGCTTTGTCTAATTTATCGCTTTTGCAATCGACCTATCCAGAGTAAGCATCTAACACCAACTGTTTCGATCATTATTGCCGCGCGCAACGAAGAAAACAATCTGCCTGCAAAGCTGGAGAATCTGCGCAAGCTGAACTATCCGCAGGACCGGCTACAGGTAGTTATTGCTTCTGATGGCTCCACGGACCGCACCGAAGCCATTCTGCGTGAACAAGGATCGTATGTTATCCCTGTAATTCTTGATCAGTCGAATGGTAAGGCAGTTGCGCTGAACGAAGCAGTAACTTGTGCTACGGGAGAGATACTGGTCTTTTTAGACGTGCGACAGTATATAGAACCAGATGCAGTTACAGAACTAGTCTCATGCTTTGCCGACCCTGGTGTTGGCGCAGCAAGTGGTGAGTTATTACTTGAAGATGGACCAAGTTCGACCAGTGGACTCGGCGCGTATTGGAAGATCGAAAAGGCCGTGCGCAAACTTGAGTCAGCAACAGGATCTACGGTGGGAGTTACTGGAGCAATCTACGCAATTCGTCGCGAACTCTATATCGCGATACCTCAGGGAACCATCCTCGACGATGTGTTCATTCCGATGAATGTGGTTCGTTTGGGCAAACGCGTTGTCTTTCAACCCTTGGCAATTGCGCGCGACAAACTCTTCAGCGAGAAAGGCAAGGAGTTTTTGCGCAAGGCGCGCACTTTGACAGGCAACTATCAGTTACTTTTGCTTGCGCCGTGGCTGCTGACTCCGACTAATCCACTTTTGTTTCGTCTTATCAGCCACAAGCTGCTCAGACTTGTATCTCCGCTGCTATTGTTACTTATCCTGATCGCTGCGGAAGTTACTTCCGGCGAGTTTTATCGCGCCATGTTTTGGCTTCAGGTACTATTCTACGGACTGGCAGTGATTGGTCATTTGAGTCTTTCCACCAGAAAGTTCAAACCGATTGCCATCGCCAGCACGTTTGTGATGCTCAACGCCGCCGCCACGCTAGCGTTCTACAATTTCATCCGTGGACGCAACAAAGTGTGGGTATAGTAAGCAGGCATTGAGAAGTTAGTTCGGTTGTTACTGTTTTTTACGGAGGTTACATCTTGGGATTCGGCTTAGGCATCGTGCAATATGTTCCGCTGGTAGCCTACATTGGCTTCTGGGTCATGTGCATCGTCTCGTTGGGAGGACGGCCGCTATGGGGTCTGTACTATTTGATTCCATTCATTCCCTATCGTTCCATGCGGAACCATTTCATCAATTATCCACTGGGCGAGAACATGATTACGATTCTGGTGCTTGCCGTGATATTTGGCGCACTGATTCGCGTCAAGCATCTGCCTAGAACCAAGCTCTACTTTATTTGGCTTGTATTCGGGGTATTTCTCTATTTTTCAATGTGGATGGGAACAGCACTAGGCAACGCTCCTGCGCCTCTGTGGCTATCGAATGCCAACTTTGTAACATGGAAAGACTATATGTTTATCCCGCTGGTGTTTGTAGCTACCGGGTTAGTGGTCGAAGATAGAAAGGCTATCAGGACAGTTATCCTGCTAACTGCTTTTGCTCTCGTGTTCATAGATCGAAGCTGCATTATGGAAAGTATGTCGAGAACATGGACAAGCTTCGACGAGGATAAGCGGAACGGCGGACCGTTAGCCTTTGGCTCCAATCAAACAGCGGCGTTTCTGGCTCAGTTTGCCTTGTTCTTTTGGGGGTTTGTGCAGTTTGCCAGACAATGGAAGTTCAAGCTGCTTGGATACGCATTGGTGTCCGCAACGATATTCGCCGCGATGTACACGTTCTCGCGCGGTGGGTATCTAGCCATACTTTTTGGTGTTCTGGTTCTTGGACTCCTGAAGGACCGAAAGCTGTTGGTGGTGCTGGCAGTCTTTCTGTTTACCTGGCAAGCCATTGTGCCTGCTCCCGTACGTGAGCGCGTAACAATGACGACAGATGCCAGTGGACAACTTGAGAAATCCGCCGGGGAACGAATCAGTTTATGGCAAGAGTCATGGACCTTGTTCAAACATAGTCCGGTACTGGGAAGCGGATTTGCGACTTATCAACTTATGCCACATGTGGACGGTTTGAAGGACACGCATAATTGGTTTGTAAAAGTAATCGTGGAAACGGGAGTTTTCGGACTGATTCCGGTGTTCATTCTGCTTCAACAGATGCTGGCTTTGTCTTATCGCCTTTTCAAGCGGGCAGATGATCCTCTCTACTGCGGTCTGGGCCTTGGATTATTTCTAGCTGTATGTTGCTGCATCGTCGCTAATATGTTCGGCGACAGATGGACCTATCTTGAAATCACCGGATTGTTATGGGTGTTATTTGGGGCGGCAGCTCGCGCGATGCAACTTACGAACGAAGAGCGGAGTGAGGAGACTTACGCGACTTATCCACGCGACACAATTGCTGTGCATGGACGCAACGTCGCATAAGCGCTGTTCATTCACTCAATACCTTTCTGGTATCAACTTGAATCGATGCACGCGAGCAACTATGATTCGACTCTTAACTCTGGAACTGCCGGATAACTCAAGGCCTGAATATGATCAGATGCCTCATGTGTTGTTAGTCGTAGACCAGTTTTCCAAGTCGCTGGGAGGGGGAGAGCGCGTCGTACTCAAACTGGCAGCATTGCTTCCTCGATATGGATTCCGAGTGAGCATTCTGACGTTTTATGTTCATCCAGAGAGCGCAGCGCTGAAGTCGGCAACTTGTCCAGTTTACGAGCTCGCGTTGCAGCGGACTTATGATTTTACTGCGCTGCTTGCAGCATTTGAGCTGAGACGATTTCTCAAGCAACATAAAATCAGAATCGTTCATACATTTTTTGAAAGTTCGGATCTTTGGGCTGGGTTCATAACTAAAACCACGAGTGCAAAACTGATTTGGGCACGCCGGGATATGGGAATCCTTCGAGAGCGCAAACACAGCATCGCCTATCGCTTCATGGCAAATTTTCCGGACGCGGTCTTCGCGGTCTCGGAACAGGTTCGCCAACATTGTATTGATGTGGATCATATTGATCCGGCTCGTGTGCAAACCATTTACAACGGACTTGATCTTGCAGACTGGGAAGCTGCCGTCAAACCTCGAAAACCTTCCGGTGAGTTTTTAATCGCGACTGTCGGAAATATCCGCCGCGTGAAGGGACACGATGTATTTATCAAAGCTGCCGCTGTAATCGCAAACAGGTTCCCTGAGGTTCGGTTCAGTATTGCGGGTGAGGTGCTGGAGCCGAAGTACTTTGATGAGCTAGAAACATTAGTCAGAGATTTCAACCTATCCGATAAGTTCAGATTTGAAGGAGGAGTTACAGAGCTGCGCGAATACTTATCCAAAGCAGATATATTTATTCTTCCCTCGCACAGTGAGGGTTTCTCGAATTCCATTATCGAGGCGATGGCCGCTGCGCTCCCGGTGGTTGCGACCAATGTAGGCGGAAATGCGGAGGCAGTAGAGGACGGAGCAAGCGGATTGATTGTCCCCGCAGATGATTCTTCAGCCCTTGCTAGCGCTATAGTTCGACTATTGTCGGACCCATCGCTGGCCAAGGCAATGGGTGTGGCAGGAAGAAGCATTGTTACTCAACGATTCACGATAGATGCGATGATGAGTCACACTGTTGAGACTTACAAGAAGTTGATTGATCGTAAGTGATCCGAGTATTTGAATTAACTTCCGAGTTAGATATAAGGGTCGCAATCAACGCCAATCGCAGGACAAGTCCGGGGTTGTGGTTTTGCCGTCGAGGCGGAAGCAGGAGACGCCAGTAATGTCGGTGCTGAAGGTGCGAACATGGGCGGCTTGTAACTCGCGGAGCACTTCAATGCGGGGATGGCCGTAGCGGTTATGCAAGCCGCAGGAGATGACGGCCCACTGCGGGTCAACGCGAGAGAGAAACTCCGGGCGCGTGGAGGTGATGCTTCCATGATGACCAACTTTGAGAAGTGTGCTTTGCAGATTCTGCTCAGAGAGCATGGCCTGCTCGATGGGAGCTTCAGCATCGCCCTCTAGCATGACCGAAGTTGCACCATAGCTTACGTGCAGAACCATCGAATCATTATTTGTTGGCTGCGGCCCTGGTTGATAGTTGCTGAATGGCGCAAGAACGGCAATTTGAGTTGAGCCAAAGGCAAAAGCATCGCCAGCGCGCTGGGAACGCACCCGAACATGCAGATTAGCTGCCTCGTCAAGCAGTATGTTATAAGCACCAAAGCGAGGGTTATTGCCAACCCATAACTCTGAGGGATGGAAGTTACGCAGAACGGATGGCAGGCCGCCCATGTGGTCAGAATGCGCGTGGCTGAGAGCTACTACGTCGAGATGACGTATGCCTCGCGCCCACAGTGCCTGGGAGACGACCTCTTCTCCAATGTCAAAGTCTTGCGGAGCTTGATGTGGACCGCCTCCAAAGCCACCGCCATCGACGAGTAGTGTCTTCCCGTCTGGAGTTATCAATAAAAGCGAATCACCTTGACCTACGTCAATAGCCTCCATCAGCAAAGCATTGTGTGGGTGTTGGATGGGGTGCGGAGCTACGGCTGCAATGGCAGCACAAAAGAGAACAGCCCATGCTGCACGTCGCTGCCATCGGCCTCCTCTCGCCAAGACAATAGCGGCGGCCAGCAGGGCGCAAAAGACAAACGACTGCCACAAAAAAGGGGCTGGGATACGAAAGTCTCCAAAAGCCAGCGATCCGAATAGATGCACGAGTGCAATTCCGAAGTGCAACGGAAGAGCAACAATCATGGCTGGAATTGCGGCTGCGGCAGGCCACACGAACGCAACCACAAGAGTGAGCAATGCAGCTGGCATCAATATGACGAGCAACGGAAGAATGAAAAGATTGACGGGCAAGGCCAAAAGCGTGATGCGATGAAAGTAAAGAGCCATGGGTAGCGTCATAGCTAACTCAACAACGCATGAGACCACCAACAGTTCACCAAGACGCAGCACAAACCGAACTACCCAGGGAAATATGCGCCATGCAATGCGGCTTGAAACCGGACCCTGCGCGGCTTGCTGTAACTTCGCAGCGACCATACGCAACGAAATTCGAAACTGCGCCAAAGGTGGAGACAACTTGATATCGAGAGCAACGATACGAAGGTCGCGCGTTGCGGAAAGATAGGGATGGATCGTACTCTGCAGCAATGGCGCGGCGATTCCGCCGATGGAAACTACCGCAAGCAATGTCATTTGCAGGCTTGAGTCGAAGATACTGCGGGGATTGGCGGCCATCAGGCAGAGCGCGGCAAAGCCGATGGTGTTCATGGGACTGCGCTCGCGATAGAGGAGGCGGCCAAGCAGATAGAGTGTGACCATCCACAACGAGCGTTGCACTGGAGTGGCGAAGCCGGTGAAAAGCGCATAAGCAAACGATGCGGTGATTGTAAGCAATGTGGCTGGGATGCGCGGCAGACGAAGCCGCTTGGCCAGCCAAAAGATGCATGCAGCTACGATGGCAAGATGAAAGCCGGAGACGACCAACATATGAAAGGAGCCGGTGCGCTCAAAGCCGACGCGGAGAGAGTGAGTTAGATAAGTGCGGTCTCCGGTGACCATGGCGGCTAACATGATGGCATCGTCAGTAGTTAGACGCAAGAGTGTGGGTAAACCCTGCATCGCTGCTGGCAATGCAAGGATGCGTGTACTTGCAGCGTGCTGAAATCCACTAAGGAGGCAAGCAGGTGATGCACTTTCCGTTTGACCAAGTAACTCAACACGCTCGATGTTTACTGTTGCGGTGGAGGTGATGCCTTGATCGACGAGAAAGTCTTCGCGACTCCAGACACCTGGATCGTGATAGACCTCGGGCGGGAGCAAGCGCACCAGAGCACGAATGTTTTGGCCACAACGAAAGGGAAGAGGGGTGCCGCCGGGACTGATGGGCCAGCGAACGGTGAGCCGAACTCCGCCGGATGTGGAAACTTGTGCATCACTTTCATCGCTGACAACTTCAAGCGTGGAGACGCGCAGATCAATGCGCTGCGAGGGTTGCGGCTCAGGCGCAGAAGTTGCGTGATCGCCGGGATCAACAAGGCTCTGCTCGACCTCACTGCGTATTGGACCAGCCTCGATGACAGATCCTTCGACGGAGCGCAAGAGTCCATCTGAGAGCGCTGCCAGATCGGGCGCGGGAGCTGGTTGCGGCTCCATCTGAGCACACCATGCGCCCAGCAAACACCACAGCGCGGCAAGCGGCAGCCAGACCACACGCTGTGCGCGAAGGGCTGCCAAACAACACAATGTGGCAATCAGAGCCATCGCGATCAGTTCATAACTGGGGCGCAGCCAAAACCATTGTTGGGCCACAACGCCTACGGCGAAGAGCCATGCCGCATGAAAGAGAGGAATGGCGGTCAAACCAACGGATGCAGGTCGGTCGAGGAGTTGCCCGGTGGTGGTGGATTCAGTTTGCATCGCGCCAGAAAGTTGAAATCTTCTCTGGCCGTCAAGCCTATCAGGCTCGGCGCAATTGAACCAATGTTTCCAAGTGAAAGGTTTGTGGAAAGAGGTCGGCGAGAGTGATGGAGTGGATTGCGTAGCCTGAGCCGACGAGTATACGCAGGTCGCGGGCAAGCGTGGCTGGATCGCAGGAAACATAGACCAAAGTTGGCGCAGCGACCTTGGCAAGTAACTCGCAAGTCTCCGCTCCGAGTCCAGTGCGCGGAGGATCTACAACAATCAAATCTGGCTGTGAGCCTTGGTGGTCACGGCGAAGAAAGTCGAGAGTCGTGGCACGAACGGGAATTCCACAGGTGCCTTTGAGGTTGGCGGCGAGTGCTTTGGTTGAAGCAGGCGCGGATTCGACTGCGACCACACGGGCAAAGCTCGATGTAAGTTGCCGGGAGAAGAGGCCCACTCCGGCATAAAGATCCCAGGCAAGCACACCGCTGTGGTTGGCCGTTACGCGCTCGACCAGCGCATCCACAAGCCAGCGATTGATCTGAAAAAATGCGCCGTGATCGACGCGATAGTCGAAGTTGGCTCCGCGATACGTTAATGACTTTGCGCCCCACTGAGCGACGATGCGTGGTTGGCCTTCTCTGCTTTCAAGTACCAACTCTGTGCCTGCGACTGCTGGAATCTGCTCTTGCAACTGCAAAGAAAATTCGTCGAAACGAATCTTCTTTCCATTGGCCACAGTGACGCTGCCGAGCAATGAAGTCTCAGCAGCGTTGCAAAAGAGAGCGACTTCAGTGGGTCTCAACGCAGGAGAAAATTTGCGCGTAATCTCTGCGAAGGCTTGCGCGGTTTCAATCAACAACGGCGAGGCGACGGGGCACTCGCTGATGGGGATTACGGCGTGAGAGCGACGACTGCGGTAGCCGGGATTGCCTGCTGCATCGAAGGCCAGACGTATGCGGTTGCGATAGGCAAAAGGTTCAGCGGAGAGGACGTCGATTTCAACAGGCGCTTGAACTCCGCCACGTTGCAGTGTCTCGCGCAGGATGGCTTGTTTGAATGCCAGTTGGGTTGCGTAATTTGTGTGCTGATAATGGCACCCACCGCATACGCCGAAGTGCGAACAGAGTGGCGTGATTCGATCTGGCGAGGCTGAGACAATTTCTTCTACTTCGGCAGTTGCGTAACCGGATTTGGTTTGCGTGATACGAATGCGAGCCTGCTCACCGGGCAAAGCAAGCGGCACAAAGACAGCCTTGCCGTCAATGCGGGCAATGCATGCACCGCCATAGACAGGCTTTTCAATTTGCACGAGATGGTTTGCAGATTGACTCATTGCTGACTCATATAGAAAAGACTTAGTCGCGGCAAATTGTAATGGACTAACAACTGCTTCTGCACAAATTGCCGTTCTACCTGGCGCAGTTGTACCACACCCATTTTGCTGCGATAGGGTGCAAGTTCGCGTGCGGCGTGCTCCTTGAGCGCCACTAACAAATCTTCAGGCGCAGCGGCAGTAAGTGCAGCGAATAACTTCTCTTCGAGCACGGTAAGTGTATGCTCCAGTGCTTCCAGATCATGTGCGGGAACACCTTCTGAAGTTGTGGCGCGGAGTTCGGAGGCTAAATCGCGCAGTCGCGTGGAGATTGCCGCGCATGCTTCGGGCGTAACAGTTGCTGCATCGAGCACAGTTGCAGCTGATTCAAGATGTGCGGCAACACGATCCTGTTCAAAGCCCGATTCACGCTCACTGCTCGTAGTCGAAGCAGTTCCAGAAGCGGCTTCGCGCAGTTCTTCCGCAGCTTGCATTACTGCTTGCGCACACCAGGCAAGGCCGTTGACGCGTCGCATTCGGCCATGCTTTTGCCGGGTTTCATATTTATCAAATGCCGCGTCAATGCCGCGCAAGGCCGCGTCGAGTGGAATGCCTGCATCGCGCCAGGTTTCGATGAGTGCCCAGTCGAGCGTGGAAAGCAACAGCAAAGCGCCGCGCCGCTTCTGAAAGCGTTCCTCAATCTCGGTAAAGTAGTTGAAGTAGTTATGCACGGAGTTACTCGGCACGTCGGGCGCGCGGCCGAGTAGTGCGATTGCGCTCGAAGAGAATGCACAGGCCGTCGAGCGTGAGCATGTCGTCAATCTCAGCGATGAAACGCGAGTCGCCTGCGATTTGCCGCGCAAGACCGCCGGTGGCTATGACACGCGGTTGCTGGCCTAACTCGGCGATGATGCGCACAAGAATGCCATCTACCAAGCCTATATATCCGTAATACAGACCTGTTTGCAGATGTGTAATTGTGTTGGTGCCAATTACTTTTGCAGGTCGCTTGATATCAATGCGGCCTAACCGCGCGGCGCGTGAGAAAAGCGCATCGGCGCTGATGCCGAGTCCGGGTGAGATGGCTCCGCCCAAGTACTCGCCACGCTCTGAGATGACATCGAAGGTAGTGGCCGTGCCAAAGTCCACGACGATACATGGGCCACCATAGCGCTCGAATGCTGCGATGGCGTTGACGAGACGGTCGGCACCTAACTCAGAGGGGTTATCAACCAAGACAGGCATCCCGGTCTTGATGCCCGGTTCAACAAACAACGGTTCGGTGTGAAAGTAGCTTTCGCAAACCTGACGCAGAGTGGAATCAACCGGCGGCACCACGGACGAGATGATGATATGTGTGACCTGATTGGGCGCAAGGTCATTCATCTTGAATAGATTGACAAAGAGCACGCCGTACTCATCGGCAGTTTGTGCGCGGTGTGTTGTAACACGCCAATGGGCGGCTAACTCGGGCTTATCATCGTCAAGCCGATAGAGTCCAAGCACCGTATTTGTGTTACCCACATCAATGGCCAGCAGCATTGTTTCTCATTTCATTTCAGCGGCGCGAATGCCGCCTGTTTGAATGGTTACCAATTCATCAGCCGTACGCACCAGCAGGAATCCATGTTCGTTGAGTCCTGCTGTAACTCCGGTGCAGGCTTGCGGGCCATGCACATCAACCTTGTGTCCGCGAATCCAGGTTGAGGCTTGCTCAACGCGTTGCGGAATGGCCGCAATTGCAGCGGGATCGAGCAATTCATTTGACTCGCACTCCAGTGATTTTAGCAGGGCGGCGAGTAGATTCTGACGGGAAACTCTGCGGTGTGCCTCAATGTCGAGCGAAGTTGCAGCAGTGCAAAGGTCGGGCGCGAAGGTTTGTTGATGGACGTTGATGCCGATGCCGATGACGACAAACGCTACGGTGTTGCCTTCGGTTTTGGCCTCGACTAGAATGCCGCCAGCCTTGCGCGGACTGATGAGCAGATCGTTAGGCCAGCGGAGATCGACGGCAACGTTGGCGACTGTTTGTATCGCATCAACGGCAGCCAATCCGGCAACCAGCGGAATGAGAGGCAAATAAGCAGCGAAAATTTGCGGGCGCAGAAGAACGCTGACATAGAGACCTTGACCGGCGGCGGAATGCCAGCGGTGATCACTGCGGCCACGACCTGCCAATTGCTCGTCCGCGAAGAACACCGAGCCGTGCGGAGCGCCGTTGCGAGCGGCTTGGGCCGCATCATTATTGGTCGAATCTGTGACGGGAGCGAAATGCAGATGGCCTGCATACATTGTGTTTGCAAGCGCGGCTTCTAATGTTGCCAGATCGAACACGGCTAACTCGGCTGCGCGGTGATGCGCATGGAGATGTCCGCAGCTTTGGCGGAGTGGGTGAGTGCGCCAACGCTGATGAAGTCAACGCCGGTTTCTGCATAGGCGCGAATGTTATCGAGCACGATGCCGCCCGAAGCCTCAGTGGGAATCCAGCAACTCAACTTTCCATCTGTATGCTGCTTGATTCTTTGCACCGATTGCGCGACCTGGGCTGGCGTCATGTTATCGAGCAGGATCGCTCCAGCATCGCCTTGGAGAGCTTCTTCAAGCTCCTGTGGAGTGCGGACCTCGACCTGCACGCGCTGACCCTTCTCGCAACTTTCTTTGGCGCGTTTAAGGACTGTAGGTAGTCCGCCACCGAGCGAGATGTGGTTGTTCTTGATGAGAATTCCGCTGGCCAGATCGAGGCGATGATTAGTTCCTCCGCCACAGAGCACGGCATATTTTTCGAGGATACGCAGACCGGGAACGGTCTTGCGCGTATCGAGAACCTTGGCGTGCGTGCCTTGCATCGCATCGACGTATTGACGGGTGAGCGTGGCAATGCCGCTGAGGTGCTGCATGAGGTTGAGGATGACTCGCTCGCAACTGAGCAGCACTTGCGCGTTGTGGCGAATGACGGCCAGCACCTGGCCATCCTGCACACGAACGCCGTCGAAGATTTCAGGATTGCTGATGACCTCAAAGCGTGTCTGCGCCTGCGGACGGCGGTCGAGGCGCGCATAAATCTCTAAGAAGCGCGAGACGCAGCCGAGTCCCGCGACGACCAACTCTTGCCGCGCAAGGATCGACGCAGTGGCGCGCAGGCTGGGAGCAACCGTGAGGTTCGTCGTGGCATCGCCTGCGGCCTGATCTTCAATCAGCGCCTGCTCCAGCAATGTGTCAATGCGGCTGCTCTTCCAATCCATGGTTAACTTCCTGAGAGTGCGCGGTACTGCTCAACCGGCCAATTTTTTTGTAACCAACTCGTTGAGCAGCGCAGGATTTGCCTGACCTTTGGAGGCTTTCATCACCTGGCCGACGAAGAACGCGGCTACGGTGGTTTTGCCGCCGCGATACTGCTCGACCTGCTTGGGATTGGCTGCGATGACTTGATCGATCATGGCTTCAATGGCCGAGGCATCGCTGATCTGCTGTGGCTTTTCGCGTTCGTAGACGGCGACGAAGTCCTCGCCTTTTTCAAAGCAGATGTCGAAGAGTTGCTTGAGCTGCTTGGAACTGATGGTGCCAGCTTCAAGCAGGTCGGCGGCTTGAACAATGCCAGTCATCGAGACAGGCGACTGTTCCTGTTCGAGATTGAGAGCTTTCAGACGTCCACCCACTTCGCTGAGCAGCACGTTGGCCACGCGGCGTGGATTCTTTGCTGTTTTGGCCGCAGCTTCAAAGCGATCAGCAAATTCACGTGATGCAGTGAGCGTGAAGGCGTCTTGAGAGGTCAAGTCGTACTCTGCAACCATGCGGGCGCGGCGAGCTTCAGGCAACTCTGGGAGCTCCGCTCTTTTGCGTTCTATAAATTCACAGGTCAAAACCAGCGGCGGCAGGTCCGGCTCGGGGAAGTAGCGATAATCGTGAGCCTGCTCTTTGGAACGCATTGAATACGTACGACCTTCGGCTGCGTTCCAGAGACGGCTCTCTTGAATGACGCGACCGCCGGATTCGATGACCTCAATCTGACGCTCGATTTCGTATTGAATGCCGGCGCGGACATAGCGGAAGCTGTTGACGTTTTTGACTTCGGCCTTGGTTCCGAAGCGCTCCGCGCCTTTGAGACGTACGCTGACGTTGGCATCGCAACGAAGCGAACCCTCTTCCATGTTGCAATCGGAGACGCCAGTGTAAAGCAGGATTTCTTTGAGGCGCGTGAGGTACTCGTAAGCCTCGTCGGCAGTGCGCATATCCGGTTCGGAGACGATCTCAGCCAGCGGAGTGCCGCAGCGGTTGAGGTCGAGCGAGGTGTGATTTGCGGAGTCAACCAGGCCATCGTGAATGCTCTTGCCTGCGTCCTCTTCCATGTGCAGGCGGGTAATGCCGATGCGCTTGGTGCCACCTCCAGCAGTGGGCACGTCGATCCAGCCGTGCTCGGCGATGGGCCTGTCGAACTGCGAGATCTGGTAGCCCTTGGGCAGGTCGGGATAAAAATAATTTTTGCGTGCGAAGATGGATCGCTCGCGCACTTGGCAGTTGATGGCGAGCGAGGCGAGCGTAGCGAACTCGACGGCCTGTGCGTTGAGCACGGGCAAGGCACCGGGAAGCGCTAGGCAGACCGGACAGACGTTGGTGTTCGGCTCTGATCCGAAATGGTTGGCGCAACCGCAAAAAGCCTTGGAGGCGGTGAGCAGTTGCACGTGGACCTCGAGTCCGATGACGGGCTCGTACTTGGCCATGATTTCAGGCGATAGCTGGACGGCTGACATATTGACTTTGATTTTAACGCGACGGGTTGGAGGATTACGATTTCGACGCGACAGCGGATGTTGTTTCTGCCTGCGAAACTTCTTCAACGGCAGTTTCTGGTGCTGGATCAAGGAGGCTGATGCAGCGAATTCCGCTATTTTTGGTCAAAAGAATTCCAGAGCCTGGAATCGCGATGGTGTTACCATCCGAATCAATCTTTGCTCCTGCTACGGTTTCGGTGAATTGTATTGCACCGGCGGAGGTGGAACTCTCACGGGGGGTGGAAGCTTCACCGGAATTCTCGGCGTCGGTTTCACCGCTTTTCCAAGATCATTGGAACTTATATATTTGGAACTTCCTCTTGGTAGTACGTATCCCGTAATTTTTCTCCTGAGACAATTATGGCCTTCATTGCAGGCAATGTCCATACGTACTCAAGATACTGTACCCAGGTCGTACCCTGGATAGCGGTGGAGAAGGCGAAAATTCAAACTGCGATCGTCGTCGGCAACCGTATACTGGCGTCATGGGTCGCAAATCTTTTTCATTTCGCATAGGTCGCACGGTTCTGGTTGTGGCTGGGGCTGTTTATGTTGCTTTTTTGCCGCAGGATGCACGCGCCTGGGGCAATGAGGGGCATCGCATGGTGAACCGGCTGGCAGCCAGTTCGCTGCCTGCCGATGTACCGGCTTTTTTGCGTACTCCAGAGGCTTTGAACGAGATTGAATATCTGGGTCCAGAGCCGGATCGGTGGCGGTCGCCTGCTGAGCCAGAGCTGGCGGCGGCGCAAGCACCGGAGCACTTCATTGATCTGGAATTGGCCGATGCGCTGGGGCCGTTGCCGCACAAACGGCTGGATTTTGAGGCGAAAGTCTTTGCGGCGGGCCAGAGGCCGGAGAAGATTGGGCTGCAACCCTGGGAGACGACCGAGGTTTGGGAGCGTCTGAAGGCTGCTCTGCGCGAGTATCGCACTCTGGCTGCGGCCAAGCAGGATACGCGGCCGGTGGAACAGGCGGTGATCTTCTACGCGGGCTGGCTGGGTCACTATGTGGGCGATGGCTCGCAACCGCTGCATGTCACGATTCAGTACAACGGGTGGGTGGGGGCCAATCCCAACGGGTACACCACGGACCACAGGATTCATTGGCAGTTTGAAGGACCGTTTGTGGGGGCCAATCTGCATGAGTCCGAGGTGATGGCGAAGATGACGGCAACACACGCGATGGACGGCGATATCTTCAATGGATATATGGGCTATCTACGCCATTCGGCAACCTATGTAGAGAAGGTCTATCAACTGGAGAAGGCAGGCGGCTTTGCGGGCAAAGGGTCGGATGAGTCGCGGGAGTTTACTGCGGAACGATTGGCCGCCGGAGCCTCAATGCTGCGGGATATGATCTACACTGCGTGGATAGAGAGCGGCAAGCCGGTGAACGATCCATACGCTGGCAAGTAGGCTCAGTCGCAGGCGTGAATTGCGGTCAGAGCGGGTACGCGGCGCAAAACCAGCGTAAGCGCAGCGGTGAGCAACGCAACAGCAGGACCGGCGATCAACAGCCAAGCCAGCATGGCGTGGGCTGTGAGTCCACCTAACTGAGTAATGAGAGCCAACGGCGAACTGTGCAGCAGAGAACCAAGATTCATTGCCTGCGCGCCGCCTGAAGAGAACAGCTTGCCGCCAAGGCGCACAAACGGCACCAGCAGAATCACTTGCAGCGGCATTGCGATCCAGTTGGCCGCCTGAAGGATGAGAAGATTCAGTCGCAGAGCAAACGCGACGGCGACGCACACAACCGTGGTGACGCCGACCATCGGAATGCAGCCGATGGCGAATCCCAAAGCGAGCGTGAGCGCAAGACGGCTGGGTGAGATGCCCTGGCAGAGCCATGCGGCAACCCTTTCGCGGCACGAATTTAAGGATTTTCTCATCATGTTCAGGCTATCGGCAGAACAGGTTACAGAGAATAGCTTTTCTGTGAAACTTTGGTAAACGAGCCAGATTGGTAGCTGAAAGACCGAGCGTATCACGCCAAAAAGTGGAAATTCTGCTCAAGAATGCACACTGAGCCTCGCTTATCCAATAGTGTCTTTCAAGACTCCATCGTTTCCCTATTTGGTTTTTGGCGCGGAATCAAATCTGAACGTCCATTGCTGGTAGCAGGCGCTCAAAGAGCCGTGTAAGCCGCTGCTCGACCAGACGGCCTGCGGCAAAAACCTCTTCATGGCTGAGCGGCGTGGGGCTGAGTCCGGCGGCGAGGTTGGTAACGCAAGAGAGGCCGAGAACCTCAATGCCCATGTGACGGGCAACGATGGTCTCAGGAACGGTGGACATGCCGACCAGAGTGGCTCCTAGTGAGCGGAATGCGCCGATTTCTGCTGGTGTTTCAAAGCTGGGACCAGTGACGGCCAGGTAAATGCCTTCGGCGAGCGAGAAGCCTTCAGCCTCGGCGGCCTGCTGGGCCAGCGAGCGTAGGCGGCGGGAGTAGGCCTCGGTCATATCTGTGAAACGAAGGCCCGCGTTGGGTTGAAAACCAAAACGCGACTCATTGGGACCGGTGAGCGGATTGAAGCCCATCAGATTGATGTGGTCGGCAAGGGCGACAAGCTGGCCAACGCGGTAGTTTGCGGTGATGCCTCCAGCGGCGTTGGTGAGGATGACGGCTTGAAGTCCGAGCGCGCCCAACACCCGCATGGGAAAGGTGACCTGCTGCGGCGTGTAGCCCTCGTAGAAATGGACGCGGCCCTGCATCACGACGGCCGGAACGCCGCCCAATCGACCGGCGACGATACGGCCGGAGTGGCCCTCGATGGTGGATTGCGGAAAGTGCGGGATAGCTGCGTAGGGAACGGTGATGGGATCGGTGATTGCGTCAGCAACGGCACCCAGGCCGGAACCGAGCACAATGCCGATGCGCGGGGCGAGTGCGGCGATACCCGCAGTGAGAAAGGCCGCAGCCTCAGTGACTTGGTCGAAGTAGGTCATCTGTTTGATCTTGCCAGTATGCAGATGAAAATTCAACCAGCGGCCAACGTCAGGTGGGGAAGAAGACGGCTGGCGAGACGCTGAAACGCGTGCTGAGTAGCGCACACATGCTGAGGGTACTTCGCAATTTGCGAAGTATCAAGTGAAATCATGATGGTGATGCACTCTAATTTATTCGTTGACATGAAATGGCCACTGGGCCCTCCTTCTCGCCCGAAGCAGATAAATCCCCGTCCCGCTCACAGCAATCCCAGCAGCCAGCAGCAGTCCGCCGAGTGCATGGCTGCGGTTCACCAGCATAAACACAAATCCGGCAGTAGCCACCATCGGCGGCAATGGATAGAGCGGCATCTTGAACGGCCTTGCCAACTCCTGCCTTTGAATGCGCAGTAGAATCACTCCAATATGTTGCAACAAAAACTGAAGCAGAATGCGGGTAATCACTAACATCGTAATTACTTGAGTCAGTGAGAAAAAGCAGAAGCTAGCTGCCACCAATCCCAGTGCAATCAGTGAGCGGTGGGGAATCCCATGTTTCGGATGCAGGGCTGCCAAAAATTCAAAGTAGTTACCATCGCGGGCAGCGGCATACGGCACGCGCGAGTAGCCCAACAGCAGCGAAAACACTGAAGCAAACGCAGTCCACACAATCAGCGCGGCCATCAGGTATCCTGCCCATTGTCCAAAAGCGGAGTGCGCAATATCGGCTACTAGTTGCACGCGCAACACAGCATCCTCCGCCGTATGTGCGGCGGCTGAACGCAACGAGGGCAATACCGCCAGATTCATCAATACATAGAAGGCCGAAACAAATAGTACAGAGAGCAGAATCGCGCGCGGAATCGTCCGCTCCGGCTGCCGCACCTCACCGCCGAGAAAACAGATGTTATAGTAGCCCCAATAATCATAAGTGGTAATCAAAGTAGCCTGCGCCAATCCACCCAACGCAACGGCAGCAGGCAGCGCAGGTGAGACGGGCATATGCCAGCCACCAGTGGCCGCAGCGTGTGCGAACCCGGAAACGATCACGCCAGTAAGTGCCGCCAACACCCCAGCAAAAAGCACCCATGCCAGCCGAGTTATAGAACTTAGATTGCGATAGAGCAACGCCGTCACGAACAGGCAAGCGCCCGCTGCTGCAAAGCCGGAGTAATGCAGCGCGGGTAATGCCGGAAATGGCGCACCGTCCATCCCGGGCCAAAAAACTACAAGAAAACTTGAAAGCCCAATGCAGCCTGATGCAATCGAAAGAGGCGCAGTAAAGCTGACCTGCCAAACATAGAGAAAGCTGAGCCAATTACCGGCGCGCTCTGGTCCATAAATCTCTCGCAGGAACGCATACGAGCCGCCCGCGCGAGGAAATGCGGCACCCAGCTCAGCCCATACCAACCCGTCGGCTACGGCGATGATTGCGCCCAGTATCCACGTCCAAACTGAAAGCCGATATCCCGCCGCGGCAATCACCAGTGGCAGCGTGATGAACGGCCCCACGCCGATCATCTCCAACATATTCAGAGCAACGGCAGAGCGCAGGCCAATGCGGCGCTGCATGGTCGCGGTCTTCTCCGAGATGGCGATGGGTTGGGTCAATCGATTGAGACGCTCTCTGAAGAATACTAGCTTTCATGGGTGTGAGTTTTGAATCCCTTCGGGACGTATTCTCCGCCGCTTGCGGCGGGGTATCATTTCATAGCAAGTCATTGCTTGAATCCTGCTACAGTATCAGCAATGAGCAATAGCCTATGGCGTGCCCCGGAGAGAAGCCATGGTTCGTGAGTATCGCAAGAATCATTCCAGCCGCTTGTGTCGAGAGATGGAGATACTCATCTTCGGAAGCAAAGGCCTGCCTGTTGTGGCGTTTCCCACATCCGGCGGGCGTTTTTTCGAGCTTGAAGATCATGGAATGATAGATGCGCTTGCAGATAAAATTGAATCTGGGCAGTTACAGCTTTTCTGCGTAGATTCCGTGGATCGCGAAAGCTGGTATAACCTGCACATCACACCACGCGAACGCATCTTGCGCCATCTGCAATACGAATATTACCTGCTTGACGAAGTTGTTCCACTATTACGCCAGATCAACAACAACGCGCATCTTCTAGCTTTTGGTTGCAGCTTTGGTGG